>Ga0247778_1000370_pt1 | contig 65295 bp, 77 predicted proteins | sample UWRJL049202B5_FD_179939 | JGI IMG/M metagenome (GOLD analysis project Ga0247778, IMG submission 179939) | Plant litter microbial communities from Arlington Agricultural Research Station in Wisconsin, United States - UWRJ-L049-202B-5 | ecosystem: Environmental > Terrestrial > Plant litter >... | reverse complement strand
GTATTTTTTGGCGTAGGGTGTTGGTGGGGGGCCTGCTGGGGGACGAGGGGGGAGAGGAGGTGGTGTTGGTGATGATGGGGGCGAGCCGGGTTTGGGGGATTGGTAGGGCGTTCCTGAGGGAGGTGGCCTGCCGCCGCGGGGTTTGGATCGACCGCCTCGTCGACCGCGCATGACGGAGCTGCGGCCGTATTTTGCTGGCATTATTGTTATTTAGCGATTGCCATATATATGCGGGTGTTTCTAGAATTAGGTAGATATTCGAGAATTTCGTGGAGTGGTGTGAAGAAAAATTATTGGCTGAAAGGTCTTTGTGCAATGTTGACGGATTCGGCGACCGAGGATGGACAATGGTATTGAATGACAGTATATTGAAATGAATCTCTATACAAAGAAATCATGATCGCTCTCCATTTTGTGTCGTGATTGGGCACTCGTGGAGAATTCTACAGAGGTCAACTTACCTCGCTTAGCGAGGAGGTGCTTGTCCACAATACCTAGAGCGAGAAGAAAGAATGCCACCGAATCCCAGAGAAAAACTCCAGAAAGTACTTGAACAATTCGTGAGACAGATAACTCACAGTAAGATCAAGTCTTGAGTCCTAACTCGACCTTCTCACTCCCACCAAAACATCTCTCCAAACCCAAAACAACCTAAACACAATGGCTCACCGCAGACAAACGAAAAACAGACCCAAATTCGACATCTCAGGCACCGACGAACCAAAATTACGCATCCGACAGATAAATTATACTACCAAAGCGGCTGTAACGTATAAATTTCGACCCAGGTATGATAAAGTTACGCTGCGGCAGAAGGATAGGAGGAGTAAGGAAATTGCAGACTGCTTCTGAGGCGAGGAGATGTAGAGTAAATACTTCTTTAGTGGGAAACATTGAGTTTTCTGAGTAACAGACTTGATGGAAAGAAATAGAAATAAAAATTTGTATATTTTGAAAGAGTCTGCTCATTGCGAGGGAGATATTGAAACGTTCAAGAACAGCCGTGTAATAACAGAAATAGCGTATGAGACCTATAACGAAGGTAAACCTCAAAATGCCCGGCAGCCACTCTCGAAGGAAAAAAAGAGCATGAGCAAAATCTTTCGCCCTTCTCACCCCAAGATTTTACCCACCACACTCTTCGCCCCCTCCCCAAACATCTCCCTCAAATCCCCCACCAACAACTCCGGCCGTTCCCATGCCGCAAAATGCCCCCCGTCCACATGCCTCCTCTCAAAAACTACGCTCCCAAGTCCCCTCCCATACGCGCTCGGCGGCACATTCAAATCCCTCGGGAAATAGCTCAATCCCAACACCCCCTCCCTATTGCACCCATATAACTTCCTCCCCTGCTCTTCCATATCACTCGCATGCGTAGCCTCATAATAAATCCTCACACTAGCTTCCGGCCCCGCACGGGAGAAAGCATAGATACTAATCCAAGTCAAGATTTCGTCATCGGTCCAGGGGTAGGAATCCGTCCAATCGTGCAATTTTTCGTAGATCCAGGATAGGAGGAAGAGCGGGGAGGAAGAGAGGCCGAAGGAGAGGGTGTGTGGGCGTGTGGATTGCAGGAGGTTGTAGCCGTAGCCGTTTGTCTGGAACCATTTTGAGCGCTCGAGACCGGCGAGTTCTTGGGATGTGAGGGTGCTGGTGTCGATGGTGGAGAAGGAGTTTAGGACGTCGGGGGTGGTCTGGACGTAGTTTAGGTGGGTTGCTAGGGCGTGGTGGGGATAGTTGGTTGAGAGGAGGCGGGTTATGCTGAAGCCCCAGTCGCCGCCTTGAGTTACTATTCCACGTCAACATCATAATATTCTCTTTTAATCCTCGAAACTGAAAACTTACCATACTTATCATACCCGAGATTCAACATTACTTTGTGAATGGCTTCCGCATACTTGTGCAGTCCAAAACCTGGCTTATCAACGCCCTGCGAGAATCCAAAATTCGGCAGACTGGGCGCTACGACATGAAAGCTCTGGCCCTCTTCATTCTCCGTCAACAACGGCAGGATTTTCAAGACTTCGAGGAAACTTCCTGGCCCTGTGATCATTTCATTAGCTCACATCTTCACATTTACATTTCACGGGAAAGGGAAGGGGACCTACACCCATGACAAAACAACAACGGAATACTCCCCTCCCTCACACTCCTCTTATGCACAAAATGCACCTCCAACTCCCCAAACCCCTCAACATCCACCTTAGTAGTAAACTGCGGCAACTTCTCATTCAAGGCCGCTTCTTGAGCGCGCCAATCGAAACCATTTGCCCAGTATTCAGTGAGGCGTTTCATGTCGGAAAGGGGGACGCCGTAGTCCCAGGAATCGGACATGGAGACTGCTGTGGGGAGGGTTGTGTCTTTGAGTTTGGATTTGAGGGTGGTGAGGGAGGAGGAGGGGATGGAAATTTTGAAGGGGGTTATTTGGGGCATGGTGGATGGTTGATTTGTTTGAGTTATGGTGGAAGAGTTTGAATTTTGGTTGTAGTTGGAGAATTGTGAGATTGAATTGTGATTTTTGGGGAGGGAATATGAGGGTCTTTATACTTGAGAGACTCAGGAGATGTCACCACTTGGCGCTCTGTTTGCTTACCTTGAAGTAAATTGCTGTTGGACTGCGGTGAACAGGTGCAGATGTTGATATGCCGTGTTACAAACAATATATGATCTGAGACTGACTTACCTCATTCTCATCACCAAAGTTCTTACCTAAGTCTGCATATTGAAGCTGATCCTGGAGAAGTGAGGCAAGTTGGAATGACGTCGGGAGACGCCTTATGTCAGCAATTCCGTGTCTATGCTTACATAAAATCCTCCCCACTTACAACAACATCCGCATGAAGTTCCTCCAGGTTATCACTGGCATGGGGAAATCAAGAGGCCTCTGAGACAAATGTTTTTTATTTCCATGAATACAAAAAACCTCAAAATCTTTGAATAAATATTCTACAAAAGTTACCCCTATTCCCGGCTCCCTCGTTTCCCGCTCAACCGAGGCTTGCCGTCATCCCTTTAGTCGCTCCCCCATCTATCATCTATACCCTCACTTCCAACCCGTGATACCCAACCACTCTTCCCTTTTCCTCTCATCCCAAAATCCCCCCTCCAAAATAATAAACAATGGCATCCTCACCCACCAAAACCCTCGAAACCCTAACCCTCCCCGGCGCGCGCATCGCCCTCGCAGCCGCCGAAGCAAAAGCCACTAGCATGGGTCTCGACATGAATATCGCCGTCGTGGATGCGAGTACGCATCTTTTGGCTTTTGCGAGGATGCCCGAGGCTAAGATTACGAGTATTGGGATTGCGATGGATAAGGCGTTTACTGCTGCTGGGTATGTATTTGCTATGCCAATTTGGGAATTTAGGGAAGAGGGGAAGTTTGGGGTGGGGATGAGATGAAGGGATGAGGGGATGAGGGGATGAGTGCTGATGGGGTGAATTATTGTAGGCATAAAGTTGGGACGCATACTTATAAGGAAGCTGTTTGTAAGTTTTCGAAATAAGAAATGGAATTGGTATGGGCATGGGGTAAGAGACTAATGACAATAGGGCCAGGAGGAGCGGCGTATGGACTGGGGAATACGAATGGAGGACGGTTTACGACTTTTGGGGGTGGATTGCCGATTGTGAATGCGAGGGGGGAGATAGTGGGCGGTATTGGTAGGTCTCATCTTCATTCAAAAAGTCTGGAGAAAGCATTTGCTTAAAATCGACATTGTAGGAGCTAGTACGGGTACGCCGGCACAGGATCAAGAAGTTGTTACAGCGGGGAAGGAGGCTGTTGAGAAGGCGTTGAGGGAGGGGAGTAAGTTGAAGGCTAAGCTGTAAGATTAGATGAATAGATGAAGAAATGCACAGGAAAGGGTGACTGGATATTGGTTTCACGTGATTGCCTATTTCAATCGCAGAGACCAAGTAGTCGTCCTGCGACGCCATCCCACTCCTCGTCCCATCTCCTGGATCCTTCCTTTACGGCTCCTCTCCGTAGAGTCGCCAGCTGTTTCCCTTCGCTATCAATAAATAGCTCTTTCAGTACGCCTACCAGATCTTTGCTAGTGACGAATCCTCGTCCATTAACACCTTCTTTCACGAGTTCTCCCCAACTCTCATAATCCCCATAACCAACAACAGGTAGTCCAGCTCCAAACATATCGACAACTTTCATTGGAAGATCCACTCCGCTACTGCTCATATGTAAACAGACTCCTAGATCCGCACAAGCTAATAAAGTGGCATAATCCTCCGTGCTGAGCCAAGCTGATAGAATGGTAACATTTGGTAATTTCCCCTCTTTCGTTAAAGTAGCAATTCGGTCCAGGTACATCTGCTTCTGTGGTCCTTTGCCAGTGATAATGGCTAATATCGGGGGTAGAGATTTCTCCGATGATGCATATATACACAAAGCTTCGAGAAGTAGATTGAAGTCTTCATCCGGAGTCCAGGATGTACTGCTTACTAGCAGTCTCGTTCTCCCCGCCATTATATTCTCTGCCTGCGCCTTTGTTTCTGGTAACCTCCGAAGAAAAGCTCTTCTTGCTTCTGCAACTGAGATAGGTTGGAAAATAGCAGCTGGTCGATCATGCAGCGTAAATATTGGAGATCGTATATGGTATGGCTTATTCCTCAGCTGTTTCGCCATTGCGTCGGTGACTGTAAATGACGCCGTGGGTGCTAGACTTCCTAGTATAGCCTCGTAGTATTTCGAGATTCTAACAAATGGATGTTTCGCTCCTCTTGTGCCTGCAAGAATCGTCCAACCGTAATTATGCCAATCGATTATGAGGTGTGTGTTTCGCAAGAAGCAGATTATGAATGCGATGAAAAGAGTTGGTATCGAGGGAGGATTTTGCACGAGGAGCCATCGCGCGGGTTTCGTGCCGTAGCCTAGAGTGTGGAAGAGGCTCCATATTTGCCAGAGGACTTTCAGGGGCCCTGCGAGGATGAAAGGGAGTGCTTTCGAGCGGAGAATGTGTGGTGGGGGAGGTAATGGGACGATGGTGATTAAGGGGTGTTTGAGACCTGGATGAGGCGTTGATTCTACATCATTAGCTGAAGATCTCTGCTAAATAGTGTCTTTCATACCTTGATATCCAATGACATCTACTCTGCCTCCATGCTTCGCTATGCTCATAGCATGATACTGCATCCGCGGGCTGCGCCCAATATCTCCGAGAACCAGCACTTGGACGGAGACTTTGGGCTCAGCTGTAGTAGCAGTCGCATCTTTTGGCGGAGAATGCTTTACGTATCGACTAGGCCACAGCATGAGGATAATTGTGACTGTGGTTGAGACAAGCACTGCCAGCGTCAGGAGAAGATCCAGCATGGCGAGAGAAGGTGGCCTCTCTAGGGCATGTTCCGAGGGCAGGGCGAGGTTGTTATCCAAAATTGAATAGCTGCCCGCATATCTTGCACGAAATCCGGGGAAACGAGGCTGAAGTCCCAGGACGCAGGGAGTGGCTGGAATGCAGATATAAAACTGCGGGATTCTAGGATTATTCGCTTTGATCTCTCTCGATCTCATGCTGTGATCGGCGGCATGTCCTCCGAAGCAGGATGGCGGCGAAACCCCTGTAATTAGGTGCAGAAAGGCTGCTAAAATGGCCATGCCGCAGCCTATCATACGCTGTAGATTAATGAGTTTCGACCCACCGTGCACTCTAAATCCAGGGGGAAGATGGGCACCTGGGCAAACAAATCAACACCAGACGACGACCTCCGGTTGCACATCCCACGAGGGAACATCCCCATATCATCCTTCGCATAAATCAGGACTCGACACGACAATTGCCACAACCCGGCCACGTATACGAATACGAATCTTCAACTTCAGACCGTCTTATCGAAATACATATTCAAAGAAACCCAGCTTTCTTTCCTACGCCGCGGCCAAGCAGCCAAGCAGCGATTGGGTCGCACACATATGAAGGAGGTGGTTGAAATTGCGCGGGCTTCATTGCTCGAATACCTGCGCTGAGCCAGATAGCCAGAGCCAGAGTCAGAGCATGGCTTCATCCTATGCTCTCCCAGCCTCAGCTATAACCCACAGCCATCATGGCCACAGTCATGTCCACTCGCATTCGCACTCGCACTCTCCATCGTCGTCCCCAGGTCGAGGATACTCTGCGAACACACAGAAGGCAATGAGACAGGAACGATCGAATGGGAACTTGCATCTACACTCGCTGTCGGAATCGCATGTTGATCATCACGAGCATACAAATGCGCACAGCCATTCGCACAATCATAGCCATGAAAGAGGCCATTCGCCAGATCCTCCTACGCCTCCGTATAGCAACGGTGTGCCACAGGGTCCTTTCGAAAAACAACAGCCGTACGAATATACTCCCCCTCAAGCTTCATACGAACCTCCGGTAAATGATGTCACTGTTATCGCTCATGATCATGGACACCATGCACATAAACATGCGGAACCTAGATCGAAGTTCACGAACCTTATATTGCCATTGGTCCTGCGGTGGCCACTTGTTCATACGATAATGGCAGAGAAGGACTCCAGGAGGATATTCTATTTCATGAGGTGGGCATTTACATCCAGAGATAAGCCCAAGTACTAATGTTCGCAGTCTTAATTTTGCATTTATGATGGTTCAGGCGTGCTACGGATATCTGACGGATTCTCTCGGACTACTTAGCGATAGTATACATATGTTCTTCGATTGTTTAGCACTGGGGGTTGGATTATTTGCGGCGGTTGCAAGCAAGTGGCCTCCAAGTGAACGGTTTCCATATGGTTTTGGAAAGATCGAGAGTTTGTCGGGCTTTGGAAACGGGGTCTTCTTGATGTATGTTGGAATGCTATATCTATTGGAAATGACTAACGGTTTTCTAGGTTGATAAGCGTTGAAATTATGATAGAGGCAACAGAGCGACTGGCCGATGGAAGAGAAACCAAACGATTAGCAGAGCTATTTGTGGTCAGTGCTCTAGGATTAGCAGTCAATTTGATAGGAATGGCTTGCTTTGGACACCATGGGCATGCAGGACACGATCATGGTGGACATTCCCATGGGCATGACCATGGACACTCTCATTCGCATGAGAAAACACATTCCCATGACCACCACGGCCACGATCACCACGATCATGATCATAGCCATGAGCACGATCATGGGCATCAGACTTCCCTTTTATCCGAATCGCCCTCGAAGAGCCATTCCCATGCAGGCCACAGCCACGGCCACTCCCACGACAACGAGAACATGCACGGCATTTTCCTCCACGTCCTCGCAGACACAATGGGCAGCGCAGCAGTAATGCTCTCCACCGCCCTCATCTACCTAGTAGGCTGGAACGGATGGGACCCCCTAGCCTCCTGCGTAATCGCCATCCTAATCTTCATGTCCTCCATCCCCCTCATCAAATCCAGCGCCAAGAAACTCCTCCTCACAGTCCCCGATGACGTCGAGTACAACCTGCGCGCCACGCTCGCCGGCGTCAGCGACCTCCGAGGTGTCGCAAGCTACACAGTCCCCCGCTTCTGGATGGGCGACAAGAACGCGGATTCCGAAGGCGAGCAGGTCCTGGGCGTCATGCACATTGTCGCTACCCGCGGCTCGGACGTTGAAGACGTGAGACAGCGAACCAGGGATTTCCTGGTGGGCAATGGGGTAGATGTTGTGTTGCAGGTGGAGAGGGATGGGGATACGAGTTGTTGGTGTGGGCATGGGGCTAGTAAACGCTCGTCTTCTCCTACGAGGTTTTAGGGGTGTTCATTTTTGTTTATGCTAGGGAATAGGCGCGAGGGGGAGGGGTTTTTGAACATATTTTATATGTAGGATATACAGTGCGTTTGCGTAGGATTGAACGCGAGCATTTAGATAGCGGCGAGAATGATACCATGTACACACTGGCCCGCGTGGCTGCGGTTATGATAGGTTACTTTTGGGTGTGAGAATTTGAGACAGTTCGGGTCGACCTTCCTTTCTGGTACGCCTGGTAGGTAAGAGCATGTCTTCTTTGGATTTAATGGGAGGCTGTTTTGTTAGGTCGCACTTACTCGATGACAACACGAGCGGGGAATCGTTGGGGAATGAGAAAGCACAGGGTCGAACCTGCCGTCTGTTCACGAGGTGGGGGACTTTCCATCCTCCCTGTTCCATGCCACCTGCATCAATCCCCAAATTCCTCTTTCAATTTCGATTCCTCACTTGTCACTACAGCAACCACCAGATGGGCGTAAACCAAGTGACTTTGCGTCCCAAAAATGTCATAAACTGTTCGTATCATCGCGCATTTTGCCTTACACGTGTCTTTCAGGGGGTGTGGTGATTCGGAGCCCAAATGACATGGCAACGCTTCTGTTCGAATTGAAGAAGCAGGCCTGTGAGGAAGAGAATTCCTCATGAAGTCATGCGCCATATTAGTCTGCTATCGATATCGATTGCAGGCTGCGTGTTAACCAGCGACCAGTTGCCGCTTTGTATTTTTTTTTTTTTTGGTTGATTAGAGTACGCAGTTTGCTATTTTGTGTCGAGATGAATTCACAGAGTGGTCGATTATGCAGGTCTCGAGAAGGTGCTTGCTGAATTCTTGATGACTTCAGAAATACTTCAACTAGTTTGGCTCGGTGGTCAAGTGACCGCAATCCGGTGCTGATGAACTGAGTCCGGCGGCGGCTCAGTGGTGATGGACACGTTTCAGCAATACTGGTGTTGTAACGGGGTTATCGACTGTCGTTTTGTCATTCATATCGTAGGGAGGCATGATATGCAGATGAAGTTATACTTTGCGGACTGGGGGCAGTAATTTGGTTGAAAAGTTCAGCCCACTGAGTATTGCCATTATCGAGGATAGTAGATATATTTGTCACTTGAGCAGCGAAGAGGCCGTCACTGGCCTGCTCCCTGCGTCTATCGTTCATCTAGTGATGTTGGCTAGTTTCCGGTCATTTCTGGGACCCAAAAATCAACCGTCGCTAGATTTTGAGCCTCACACCAAACTAAACTTTAATTTTGATATAGTCGAGAAATTATTATAACTCTTTCTTGATTTCTTCTTCGTTTGGTGTGCGGATGTTGAACAGTTGCACCCGGCGGGTATTGATATTCCAGCATGGCTCCGCCCACGCCTTCACTCATCGGGATTCCACCTGAGCTCCTAACAGAGATTATGTGCAACTTGCGCGCCGTATACCTTCTTCCCTTGATCAGCACTTGCAAATTTGTACACGACTGCTTCAAGGCATCTGAGACATATATTTTAAACGAATGCATAAATAGGGAAATCGACCCCGAGGTTCGATTCGAAGCTTTTGTAGTAAGTATAATTACTTATAAATTGTTTAACGGCTCTCAATATCTCTCGAGAGTTTCCAAGCTGACTATAATTGCTCGGTAGAATTTCGAGGCTTTCTCTAATCGGACAATTCCTTGTCGGCTTTGGAGACAAGAATTTATGCAGAAATATTTAGAGAGGCGGGAAATTTCTTTGAAAGTTGTTGACTTGAGTCAAGCCGCTGGCATGAGCCAACTACATCATCGGGTACTGTATTTCACCGAAGACTTCATAGATAAGGCCTTAGCAAAGCGTCCTTCATCTTGGGAGGCGAGTCCAACCGAATTGGCGAGATTCCAACGCGCATTTTACCATTTTGACCTTTTGACGAATCTATTCCACAGGGTAGAGTGGTCGGACTGGACAGGACATGAAGCAGACATGAGAATTGTTGATCAGGACACGACCGAATTCTTCAACTTTTTCTCGCCTACGGAGTCACATCAGCTAAGCTGTGTCTTTGATTACTTCTTAGGACTTCTCGCTCCTAGTAAGTCATTCTTTTCTACGTATCTGCGATCTGCTAATTCTATAAAGTCGCAAACGAATTTGCGACGCACGATGTCGAGTGGGGTAAGCATGATGCAGAAGTGATAGACTGGGAAGTCTCTCCCATCGCCGTGTCCCGAGTCTCTTTTGGCATTTCGCGGATCGCCAACATTGTTTGTGCTAAAAGTTACGAGGACCGGTACCAAGGTACGCTATATTGATTAACAGTCGCTAGCCCTTCAACTTTCAAAGGTACTGAGCAGTGAGGCTGACTTTCCGAATCTAGCGTTTGGTTCGCCCAACTTGATCGGTCAGGGCTTTATAAGTCGCGGTCTGACTAAGCCCTATCATTGGCCTACTCTTCCTCAGACCCAGACCGCCGTTCCCCTTACTTTATCTCAAATTACCCCAGCATTGGAAGAATTGTTATGTCCCACGCCGTTCTACAAAGATCCAGACGGCGGACCGGAATACGCATGGCGCTGGACCAATCAATTCTCGACCATCCGTTTTCTCACATATCAAACCGCACATCATGGACTTCGCCAATGGGTATGTGGTTCTCATTTTGGTTCCACCCTGCTTCACTGCCTCTCCCCTACGCGCGAAATAACTACTGACGTCTTGTCTCGCATCAGGCATACGTGATGTGGGACAAAAAGCGAATCGACGCGTGGGGCGACATTGGTCCCCAGGTCACGCAGAGAACCTGGAATGAGCCCCGTCGACTGCGGGGAAACACGCGACAAGAATTTGCTTGGAACAACCCGCACCTTAGTAGAAATCTTGATGTTTTCATGCATGCAGCAGAGAACTGGTCACGGGATCACAATGCTATTCGCCTTTCCGCCATACGGCGCAAAGAGATTTTCGAGGCTGGTGGGAGGGGGTGGTGGAGTGAGGAGGACGAGAGTCGGGTTGTGTGGGAGGAGGGGAAGCCTAGTCCTTGGGATGGTTTGAGAGCGAGGTCCCTCTGTAGGGAGTGCTTTAGGGATTATGGAGCTGGGCGGTGTCCGGCTCATGAGCTGATACTTAAGGTTCCGGGGGGTTCCGTGGTGCTGGGAGGGTTTCATGCGCATGCACGGCTGTAGGTGTGGTTGTCGGATGGGTTTGTGGCGGCTGTCTGTTGGAATAGGGTGATGGAGATGCTTTGAATGTTTTCTGGGAATATTTCGAGACATTGCAGATACAGTTGCTCCCCGACAATTCGCAGCTCCCGTCATTTTGAAATACTGACATCTCTTTCAATCGATGCTCATGCGCCGACCACCCCGGGATACCTAAGCATCCATCTCAGAGAAGCGTTCTCTTTCGCGAGCCTCCGAGATCAATGTCCAGAACAAGGATCGGGATGGCGATTCGAATCATCTATAGAAGCCCTCCACGCGTCTCGAAATAATACGTCTATTTACAGTTCGTCCACCAGGGTCCTCCACCGCTACCTCAGTACTCCCGGCCTTCTCGCTACTTAAACCTAGAACCTTGGCCACTGCCTCATTACACGTCTGGATCTCAGCCGAAGTCGCTTTGAAACTTCCATTCGATGAACACTCCCAAAAGAATCTTTGGCAGTGCTTCAAATTTTGTTCCGACTTCGATGAAATGGATCTGCGCATTCCCGGTTTTTGGGCATTGATGCCATGGCAAATACTCATTGGATCCTCCTCGTGTGTGGTTTGGCCCCTCGGATTTGTGCTCACAGGTACATCCTGTGGATGGGTGATGAGTCCAGTCCTTTCGATCGTTTGGGGGGATGAATGAGGGGGACAGCTTTCGAGGAACAATCCTGGATTCTTGGTGTTCTATTGGGTTCTTCAGTAATATTCTCGGTTGCGTTGTTCCATGAATCTCGAAGAAACTTGCAAATACGCTTGTATTCGAGAACCTCCAAGATCCATAGTTCTAGTTAAGGTACTAATAGTCGTCGAAGATTGTTTGTGGAATCCTGACTGCATCCATTACACAACAAAACCATGACGATGCCTCCACCTACCCAAAGAATGCCCATCTCTTCTCGGCCACCATCTCTGGCTGTGGCTGCTACAACCACTTCCGTGGACCGAAACACCGATATTCAAAGACCTCCACCCTCCGAATCAGGACCCGAACCAGAATCTAGATTAGCAGCTGCGACAGGTGTGAACGCCAATCCACGATTACTCGAAGACCCGCAACAGCCCACGCCTGCTATAATGGTCAAACTCCAAAATATGACCCGAATTGTATTAGGCACAGCATTTGTGATAGTTCTCTTGAGCCTTATTCCCTCACTAGCATGCTTCTTTTCCAAAATGCTACCTTGGTGTGGATGGAGTGAATTTCTGCGACTTTATGCAATTAACCCAGCATCTTACGCCTTAGGCTTCTTCCTGCTTAACGAGGTTTTCAAATGGGCATTTCGGCAAGAACTTGATGCGTTGTGGGCTTAGCTCGGTCCGTTGGGTCAGAGACGCGCAGGTGGTGGGGTTTGATGTCGTATCTTTGCGAGGGTAGAATTTGGAGTGAATGGTAGACTGTGTTGGGATTTTGATTTCTGGTTTGGCAGGCAAATAGTGGTCAGAGTGCAACAATAGATTGGAGTCCCTGTTGGATCAGAGTGAGTTAAAGTCAGCCATGCAATCACATAGTATTAGCCCCTGGATTTCTGTCTTTTCATGCTAGCAGACTTTCTGGAGAAGCACTTTAGCTATTGCTTTGTTGTTTTGGCTTGCACTGATCTCCCGTATTTGTGTTGATTACTACACGCTATTCAAATCCGATATCAGTTTCCTTTGATATTCAGGGCGATGAGCAATGAGGATGATGGTCCGCATGATCTTGGACTTTCGAGGCTCTATTTTGTCTGATAGTTCCAATTCCCGTTCAGTTAGTGCCAGTGTCTGGTGAATAGAATCTGTGAGAACACGCCAGTGTAGCACTAGCACAGCGCTAGCTAAGTGGTTGAACATAAAACGGGTGGACGGGGCTGTGGTCAGCCAAAAGACAGTCATTTCCATCAAGAAAGCACTTTTTCACGGGGCCTCAGCTATGACTAAACGACGACCGACGCCTTTCCCAAACCAAAGGACCCCGACCTCATCTGGGTCATCAAATCCGACTCAGGCCATGTCACCCCCTTACCGGAACGCAAAGTCGACTCAAAATCAAATAGTTTCCGACCCACCAGCTACGACAGCATCTAAAACAGTTCTCCACCCCAAAGAACTACTACTGACCAATACTTACCCTCATTCCACCTTTCGAGAGTACGGCCAATTCCTTCTGGATATACTCATCTCCAGCATTATCCTATCGCAACTCTGGTGGCCCCGTTACATTCCGGACGATTCCTGGTGGGAGTGTTTACGATACAATGTGGTTATGCCGGCATGTTATGTCTTCTGGTTCTTTTTAAGCACTAAGTTTATGAGATGGTGGTATGCGGACGAGCTGGATATATTTTGGGAGGGGTTGGAAATGATGTGGATAGGAGAGGGGGCTGCTGGTGAGATGTGAACTGGAGACAGATTTGAGAATTGCTGTGGCCTTGGGCGTGGACTGGTAGGGAAATGGTGGTTGGAGGGGTGTGATAGCTTGAGGTCCCTCACGATGGAATGTGAGTGGACTGATTCAGCTCAGAAAACCCTTTGTCATGAAGACATGAGATTCGGTGCCTGAATTTCTGTCTGCTTTGCATTCTTGCTCAGTGCTGCCTGTTACGCAGCTCTTTCAGGTTCGATAATTTCTTTGACGAACGGTGGAATAGGTCGCAAGAGAATGTATCTCTCTGGACTTCCAGAATACGCTTCTGCTGCTGCCGAAACATTCCATTGTCACGCTCGCGGTCGGGAACTTGACAGAATCCTGGGCGAGATCTTATATATTATGAGAACCCCGGGCGTCCTTGAAGATGCACTCCCACTCATTTTGAAAGTAACACTCAACATGTCAGCGCCATCCTCCACACAAGCGCAACCTCGCAACCCCAGGCTCCACCCGGCTCCGCCTAAGATTGGGGTAGTCCGGAAGTGTGTCCGATTTTGCTTTCGGGCAACCTTCGTCATGTTTAACGTACTATTGCTTATCTGGCTCGCCATACTTCTACTCAATGTATTGGCTTGGTTCTGGCAGTTTGAGATCGTACGAGGTTGTGTTATCTTGTTCCTTCCGCCTGTTATGCTTTTCATGTGGGCATTCCCGGGAGGAGCGGACGATTTTTGGGAGCTAAACCCAATATGACATTTGACACCAAGACGTCGGGTTGTCTGCGAAGTCTGGAGGTTGGAAAACGGAAATTGGAGATTAGATAATGCTGCTGGTTGGAAGCTTGAAATGGAGACTGGCTGGCTTTGAATTCTATGCACTTTGAGGACTAGAGCAGAAGGAATAAGTCAATACCGAAATACATCACTTTCCAAATCACTTTTTCGGGGAGTGAATGCCTACGATTCTGGGTGACTATTCTAGCAGTTTAGGCCTGCGTATTCTTGCTATTCACTACTCTTTTTAACTGCGTATTTCGAAAAACACTCAACGGAAAATGGTTGCGGTTGTTCGGAGAAGATGGTGATGACCTTTGATGACATTTTCCTGCAGAAGGGAAGAAATGGGGCACCGAGATTTTGAAGACCACACTGCCCCATGTCACAATCGTGGAGTGTACGAAATAGTGGCCAGAAGGACTAGGATAGTTGGAAGTCTCCGATAGTTGCGTCAGAGTGAATCTAGCCAGAATAACTCAGCCACACGCCTCTTCTTATTTCTTTTGTTTTCCTTTTCTTTGGGATTCCAACAGGAAAAGTGCTGGACGTCAAGTAGTCTGGCGGATTGAATTTGAGGGGAGATTTGGAATTTGCATTCGTGCCTGGTGCTACTTGTTTTGATAGCTTGGGGCAGTTGATAGTTCTTTGTTACGAATAAGGAAGTGGTCGGTATGAGAATATCTGTCTCTGAGGCTCCAGGACTCTGTTCTGTTGGTTTCTTCGGCTTCGCAATATCTTTCTGCAGTTGCAGAAACATCCCGTGGTCGCGCTTGCATTCGGGAACTTTAAGAAATCGTGGCTGATTTGATAAACTATAAGGGAACCCGACTTCCTCAAAGAAACGTTCCAGCTTCTCTCAAAGGTTCCTCCAAGTAATCACTGCAACATGTCGACGCCTACCTCCACATCGTTTTCACAACCACTGGCGGAACCTCCCTACTTATGCATTTTCGTCATCATTGCCGTATCGGTACAATTCACTTTCGTTATTTTCGGCACTTTTGTCTGTTACACTATCTTCTGGCTACTCGACTTGTTGAAAAGTCTGATCTATGAAGAGGAGACTGGCGGGATTTAAATTCCATGCACCTTGGTTTGAGGAGGCTATATCAGGATAAAAAAGTCATTGCCAAAATAAATCACTTTCCAAATCACTCTGCTTCAGTAATTCTAATGATGTGGATGTTTGCAGAAAGGATAGGATAATTATAGATGTTTTCCACGTGATTCTCCTCTGTGGGTATCATTATGTCGAGGTTTCAGACCGAAGAAGTGTTTCTGCTCAATTTCTGCCATTTTCGAGCATTCTCTGGAGTGGACTCTGAGATCGCTGGTGTGTTGAGAATCATTATAAGGATCTACCTCATCTCCTTCACTAGCATTTCACCTCCACAATCTACGCAAGATATCCTAAAAACACAACATGTCTACCCAAGATCCCGAAGATCCCGAAGATCCCCAACTGGAACCGCCTCCTGAGTATTCCACACTCGACCCCGCTCATCCAAAAAGGGATAATTTTCGAATGTTTCTTCGACTCTACTCTTACTTGATCTTTATTTGGCTTCTATGGCTTTTTATCCGCTGGAATGTGCCCTCTTTGATTGAAGCTTGGCAAAATGGGTATTCCATCTATTGTTGGTCCTCCATACGCTCGATATTGGACTCCTTTATTTGCTATCAGATTCTACGTGCGGTGTTTCGAGAGGAATTTGAAAGGGGGCTTTGCGTGTGCGTGCGGGAACTATGGACCGTGTGGCTTGAAAGATTCCGGGATTGATGTGAGGAATGGAAATTGTGATTTATGTCTTTTTCGAGTTGGATTTGTGGGCACCTATGAGGCAGTGAGGGGTTGAGCATTTTGGTGGATTGTAAATGTAAGGTGCTAGCTATAGAAGCTCGTCCCGTGGTCGTTGCCCGAAGTGTTGCATATTTCTGAACATGGCCGTCTCTTTACAAAATTCAAAGCTTGCTCCCGTCTCATTTGTCCGGCCAAATGATGGTGTGCTGCACGTGTTCCCAAAACGTCCTTATGTGCAGGCCAATAAGAGGTTGAGGAGTGCATCGTTGATGTGGAAGTCCTGCCAGAGACGGCAATCATATGTAAATATCAGGTCGCTATGTATGGGAAGACTCAAGATTCAGACTCTCTGACATCGTGCAAAGTGAACTTCAGTTTGCCACTGTAAACACCTCTCCAGGAGAGCAGTGTCAAGGCCATCTAGCAAGTGACGATAAACTAGTCTGCAAGCAAGCCTTTGGCAATGCACAATGCCTCATTAGATGTGAGACATTGGGTGGAGTTCGAGTAGACTTGCACCATCGAGTTGATCGGGAATGTTGATCCGATTTGAGAGACGAAGTGGATATGGAGTCCTTGTGGCACTTTCTCTTTTCGCCATGCCCGTTCAGTGGCCAGTCAAAAGAGGCGCGACGCTCCAGCTGTTGCTCGCCTAATACTGAACCAGATATTCCACCAGGATGAAGCTAGAATTCTATGGCATAACAGTGGCAAAGTGAACTTGAGCGTTTGTCTATTGACGATGAGTGCTGGGGTGCGTTGCATACGCTGACTGTGACCTCCGATATTTCGCCGACATATTTGAAGCAAGTATTCCTTCACTCCATTAATTTTTCATCCATGGCGTCTTTGTGTAACCAGCTATGATGGAATCCATCCAATGAACATTGTTCCCCTGTCTTCGTACTCGCCTCAGCTTGCAAGAGGCTCCAGATGATAAATCATACTGCATTCTTGGCTCGAAAATGAGCGTCCGCCGTTCTTCTCGGAGGTAAGACCACCCTTGACATCCAAACATTTCCACGGAACCGGAGATCAAGGCCCTTTATTGGAGCGGTAAGACTATTGCTCAAAACGATCGTACCTTGCGGCCTCTAGCTGCCGGCGTATCGATGAATACGCCACCGCCCGCCTGTTCAACACTTCAGCCGGCCGAGTGTCGTAAAATATATTTTCATATGTTCTATTAGCTCTCTGAAATAAAATGTGACTCCTTTGGTCCTGGGGGGTATTTCGTGAGTATTGCTGACTGATATTGCGGCCGCACAAGCAGGCATGCACAGCTCGAGGGCTTATGTCACCGTTGGTGTACCCGATTCGATTGCCATTGATCACCCAGCGGGTCGTTCGCCTTCTGAAGACTTGTCTCTCGACTGGCATCATCTTTAATTTTCGCACGGTCGTCCCCCTTGCATATGTTCTCCCGACTTGCTTCCCAGAGTAGGAGCGTGCGTGCACTCATTGAGCAACTGCAGTGAGGAAAGCCCTAGTCTATAGGGCGTATTGTTGTTGATTTTTCGGTTTTATGATGGCTTAAATTCTGGTGCTGAAGTATTCTGGACTTTCGTACTTGCTTGGCCTGAAGATTTGACAAGGAGGACAATCCAAATAGACTAGAAGATGCTCGCGCGAACTTCACTCAAACGTGATTGCGGGTAGTATAAGAATGCGTCCATTGTGATAAGCCTTCAACTCCGCGTATGTGCTCGCCTCTTTTCAAACTCCTTCAAAGATCCAAAACGCCAGCTGCAGAGTGCTACTGCATCTCTCTACATTTCCATGTTCCAACGATCTCTGCGGGTTATCCTCTACTCGAATTCTCAACATCGACGCGGAAAACTGTTGCTATACGAGCAAGACTATAGTAGAATCCCTATGTTATCTCGTTAGTCTATAAGCACTTATTCTTCGGGGTGGTGAAAGATAGGCTATAAAGAAACTCCTAACCTGAATGGTAACAACCTCTACTAGCACTTGATCACTAAAGAACCCTCTAGCTCTTTCAAACACTGGCTCACTAACTTCCGGCCCCTCAATGACAGCATCTAGAAAACGGAGTAATGCTTTGTCTTCTTGCGACCACAAAGATCCCGAGATATCTGCGGCAGCCAGCGCAGCGATTTGGGCATCCGAGACTCCGGCAGCCTTAGCTACTGGTACATGTTGCTTCCATTGGTATTCACATTTGACCCGATTTGCATTTAAAAGACAAATTAGTCCACGTTGATAGGGAGATAGCGAGGTGTCGCGGAAGCACGCGGTCCCAAGAGACAATACGTGGGGAAGCGTTGAAGGAGAATGCGCCCACATTCGAAAGAGATTCAGTGGCGGAATGCCTTTCGGAAGTACAGTGGCGGGCCGATACGGTATGCGCGCGGTGGAAGACGATGAAGTTGCCATGTTTGATCCACGGGTCCCAAAAATAACGGAAACTTCAGGGGTCGCAATGTGACACAAAAGATCTGTTTTCGGCAGCAGAATTGGAAAATGAGGGGTCCAAAACAGCGATGGGAAACATGCTTTCTTATAATAAGCAGCGCATTCTGAGACATCTCAGCTGATTTCGATTAAACCCGACCCTTGGCGGTAGTACAGAGCTCCAGACAGGGGAACGATCTCCTTTCAGGGATCTTTCCCCCTGCGGCCAAAGGCAATGCGCTACCAAGTCTAGCAACGGTATCGACGACCAACCTTGTAATTATTGAGTCAGAACAATCATCTCCAACTTTCCAGCTTTTCGGAGACGTACATCATCGTGGCAAGTGCTGACTCGAGCCCAGAGTCTACGTCAGCCTTACAGCCGGTAGTTGGCCTTTGCGGCCGTTGGCTCGCTGACGGGGAATCCCAGAGCAGTGATCACTTCAGCATCACGAACTTGTTTCTGTGCCCCGCTGATGTGCCCGACGGCCGTGAACTCGTATGATGTGTGTGGGGTTTCCGGGGACAGTGCTGATCCTGAGATGCGAGATGACCTGATCCAAGTCACTGCTTCCCATTCTCTGGTTCGCCGCGGTTGCTAAGATCTAGATCACTGCAAGGGCACCACAAAGCAGCTGCCCAGCACCAATCACTTCATGGAGTTGATGGCATTTGTGACGGGTGTCCCGTCTCCTATTCTGTAATGCCGTGATCCGCGAGGGATTAGGGAGCAGCGAGTCTTGGCCCTGTCCGTTGCGACACAAACGCGGATTATTCATCAGAGTGCATATTGCGCCGTGCACACTTCATCTTACTTCAAAAGATGCGACGTCCCAGTCCGGACGAAGTATTTATTTGAAGAGATGGCCACTAGACGGTGCATTTCCTATGTTGCTGTCAATTTCAAAGTTCTGAACTTGCTCGGGGGAAACAATACCGGCTGACGAGAAGTGGGATAAGTTTCGAGAACTCCCATAGTCGGCGCTTCAGTCATTTGGACCCCTAATCCGGCCGCAATTCACACTCTCAGTTCGACCAGTCCAAGTGGTGCTGAGAGAGATTCAGAAATTCCAAAGCAGGAGTATGTAGTCCAATGTCCGTTCAGGATGGGACATGGAACGTGAAGAATATGCGCCGGGATTATTGCAAATCACAGCCAACCCTTGATGCAGACAAAACCGTCTTGGCCTTCTCCTATCACATTTCAAGATGTTGAGATCGAAAAGGGATACAGCCAAAGCCGGCGTCAACACCAGCTTTGCTAGAAAGCTAGCCACGATGCTACTCTCCACCATCTAGACCTTCCACCCATTTCGGAAATGCGAGCACGATTGCGTTGGTGGCTTTGGAAGGGTGTTTCTTGGCGAGAGTAAAGGCCTGAAGCGTTGAGACTATGACAAGGCGACATCGGTGGGTGTGTCACATAACAATAATGCTCAAGTGACAATGTGAAGCTGACGCAGCCTTTTGCCAGCTCCGAGTCGGCTTTCAGCCTTGGCCCTTGCCCTGAGTATCGTCTCCATGAGAATCTCGAGCTTCTTCCGTGGAGGTACTGTTGCAGGATCTCAGAGGTTGCCGTCGTCCCGGTTGAGGAAGGCCAGACTCCGAGAGGAGCCGTTACGCCGAGGAAGGCGCTCGCCACTTGCTTCGGTTGAAGATGAGGAAATTTGATTTGATGATCGGATAAAGTGAGATTACAAAGCGTTCATACCTCTTCTCGGAAAGGAAAGTGTATCCTGCCATATTGTCAACAGTCAGGAAAGGGAATACGAAGTTGGATTACTTATAGGGGTGCAGAGCGTCACGAGTGGTGTGCATCATATTGAACAGGGCATCTTATGTTCTGCCATGGGCGGCAAAGTGAAAAGAAACAAAGAGACCGGCAGTTGCTGGTGCTAATATAGGGTGTAGAAAATTTGCCACGTTACACCGTCTTTCGGAGCTCTCTCGGATTTAGACGCTTAGTTGCATGGACTTCAAGTGGCGAGCACCAAAGATGGGACGAACAAAAGTTGGCAAGAAACCTTTCGTGATGATTTTGAAAAGGTCAAATTGAACCAAGTTCAAGTTTGCGGAATTCCTCATGTCCAAGCAAATTGCACTGAACCGCAGCTCAAATCAACATCCCGGTTGTCAAGAGTGTCAGTCTTTGGCTTGAATTTCCTTTCATCTGTGCTTCGTGTTGTTAATTCCGAAGAACTTAGGTTGCCGTAGGAAAGAGTAGTCGCCATTTTGCTCAGGCCAACAGGGTAATTCTGGCCACAGGCCGCCACCTCAGACGGGATACTAGTTGTAGGAGACGTGGGAAAAACGCAAGAAGGTGCTATTCATGGGAAAAGCGGCTTTGACTTGGCGGAAGAGAACGATTACTCAGTCAGATACACGCAGAAATTCTGCCTTTAAAATCAAAGATCTCAGTAACAAGGCTCGCCTGAGAGGTTTTTTTTCACTAAGTGTCCTTGCCAACTTTCTTCGCTGTCAGGTTCCCGGATGTGCTGGAGCATAGCCGCCAGTCGTTTGAAGTCGCATGAGTGGTAAGTACTCATCCGCCAAAAGGCATCACGGGATATTCTAGTGGTCGCACGAGTACCCGGCGTTGGACGACTTGATTCAGAGCTTGGTTAAGACCAGACCGGAGATCATTATGCCGAACTACCATCGCAAATCTCGCAGAGTCTGAAAAAAAGATAGCTGGGTAGGTCTCCCAGGGCGCCTGAGTAATCTCCCTTGGTAGTGGTGCTATACTATGGGGTTGAGAAGCTAAGCTATGCGATGAGGGGGAAAGCTCCTCGAAGACATTCGGCTGGGAACGAACGACCCTGTTTGAGAAAAGAGGCTCATTCACGTGATCGAATGGCAATGAAACCATTTGTGGGGGTATTTGTATCGAGCATTGATAGTCATAAAGGGTAGGACATGTGAATCGGACTTCGAAAATGTATATTTCGTATGCAGCTTCGAGATAACGGAAAATGCCGATCTGATGAAGGGAAAGACCCACAAGCAGCTTCATGTGGCGTGAGAATTTTGCCAATTGAATACACAAAGTTGTTGGATTAACAACAAACAATCTTCTAACCCTGCTTGTAGTCTGTCGAGAATCCTTCTCCCGGAAAACTAGAGACACAAGGGCTGGCTTCCTATGTGCAGCATTTTCAAGCAAAGTACGTCGCGCATCTCTTGAAGGAATTGACATTTCTCGAAGAATTTGAATATGAAATAGACTATGGATTGATGCTGAAGAGATTTGCAGACCGTCATAAATCAAAGGACGATGGCTCCGACGCACCACACGACAATCCATGACCACGATGGCGACAATGATGCCGATGATGGAAAACTGCACGGCCTGACGGAAAGTCAACTCCCTTGTATTGCCTGGGTGACACTGCTCTGTGTCGCGCTCCTGGCCCTGGCTTGGGTTTATCGGTACGAGCTGTCCGGAGGTCGACTCGGCTACGCAAAGGGCAGGTCGCCGCATCGTCGATGCTGCTTCTGGAAGAAAAAGCCAATTGACGGTGGCCTCGATCATTTGAAAGACCATGGCATTTTCAAGTTGGAGATTGTGAGTCTTCCATTGAGTACCGGCAAACAGAGTCGGTATTGCCCGAGGGGAAGATGGGCAAAGCAGCATGGAGGTCGAATTTGAGGTCTGAGGGTTTCTGGGGCTGGAATGGCAGGCAGATCGGCGTATGGATAGGAAATACAAAATTACAATTGAGGCACACAAGGACACAAATACTGTTGAAGCATAACACGCTATCCAAATGAAGAAAGGTAACAATCTTGCTTGAAGACCTATCATGTCCGAGAGCAAACCTTCTACTTCGGAAGGTACGACTTAAGCATCTAGGTCATGCAGCAGCTTTCCCAAAAATATATCCCATCTTAGTTCAACACGCATGATTCAATGACTAGAAGGAAAGGCACCGCACAGCGAGTGTATGAGACATGAGAAATGAGTATAAAAACCACGAGCGAAAACCAACTCTTAATGAGTCCATACACGGCAGATAGCGGCTCATCACTACAGTATTTTCTAGAGCTTTGCATTGGTAATTCCGATAATACCAACATTGAGTTGAAGCGACTTAGATTTGGATTTCAAAGACGCGAGAAGACAGCCGTGAAAGATACTGTACTTGTTAGAGGAGGAGTGTCGTTGGGATTAACTCGGAAGGTACGGCAAGCTTTTACGCGCCAGGGTGCAGCGTCAGCCTTCCTAATTTCAACCCTCCGCCAGACATCTCTCAATTTCATCGGGAACCATCTCGAAGTTTACCAAACTTCAAAATTACCCTTTCTGTAAAATGATGATCACTAATCGTGCACTTAGGCGCCAAACCCTGGACATAATCGTCATGCAGGATTGCTTACAAACCCCAGATCCAATCGCAGAATCGCAACATCCTGCCACAAATCCGCGTTTCGGGCTGCAGGCCCCAGGAAACCTTTCGAGGCCACGTTGATTATAAAATCAAAAGTTTCTCGGCCGAAACCTCCAGCTTTATATCATAAAGTATAAGAAAAATAGCTTTTGTTGCCTCCTGAGGCCCTGAGGCTTGCTTCATTGTGTACACCCGTCCAGCGTTCATATCGAGTAACCCACTTTACCATTATCTATTTTATTATTTCTGCTGCATCAAACTTTTACAAGTCTCTTGATTTCAATAAACTTTTTAAGGATTTCAATTCGATTTCAGATATGGCGATTCCACCAAGTAACGGCAAGACAGTTCTTATTACAGGAATTGGCGGCTACATCGCCGGTGTCCTAGGCCTCCTTCTTTTACAAAAGGGATACACATTGCGTGGCACCACTCGGCGAGCGGCAAGTCTTGACAGGCTTTTGAAGGGAGCATATGCCCCATATGCAGACCGAGTCAAGATCTATGAAGTTCCAAATATGACCGTCGATGGAGCTTTTGATGAAGCTGCAAAAGGCGCGTTTCTCCCCTTGAACACGCAATGCACGTGCTAACAGTCAATAGGAGTTGATGGGATCTTCCACACAGCCTCGCCAGTTGATTTCACCCTCACCACATACGATGAATTTGTAATTCCAGCCAAGAGAGGAAACGAAACTCTCCTCGCATCAGCACTGAAAGCCGGTCCTCAACTATCATCCGTAGTTGTCACCTCTTCAGTAGCTGCTATCGTCGATCCAAAGGAAGATCCGGAATACACTTTCACAGAAGCAGACTGGGCTTCAGGGGCTCTAGCTCAAGCCGAAAAGGACAAAGAGGCCGGCGAAACGACCCCTGCAGGGCGGCTTTACCTTGCTTCGAAAACTGCCGCTGATCGAGCGATGTGGAAATTTAGAGATACTCACAAGGTAAGTAATTCGCAGAGTAATTAATGGGACACTAGTCTGACATTATGCAGCCTTCATTCGCTCTAACTACCATCAACCCCTCTGTCGTCATTGGACCGCCAGTAAACATCCCTTCCAGTGGCTCAAAATTGAACGAAACTTTGGCACCAATATGGAAGATGTTCTCTGGAGCAATGGACACAATTCCACCCAACATTGGATCCGCTTCTGCTGTGGATGTCAGAGACGTAGCCTACGCGCACGTGTGGGCTTTTGAAAACTCATCGAAGGCTGACGGTGAGAGGTATATTACTTCTCTGGGCTATGGTCCCTTGCAATCTGCTGCAGATGTTTTAAGAAAAGAGTATAAGGGGACTGCTATTGGGGACAAGATTCCAGTTGGCATTCCCGGAGACACATATGTGGGGTATAATGAGGAGACCAGTGAGGTTGAAGAAATCAAGTATCCTCCCGGAAGACCCAGAATTGATGGATCTAAAGCGTCGAAGGCGATGGGATTCACATATATCACATACAAGCAGAGTGTGATAGACACGGCAAAGGCTTTTGAGCAGTTACTTTGAGCCAAGGAGAGGACTACGTTGGCGCTGGAGGAGGAGGAATTTGTGATTGCGTGCGCATCTGAATTTATAGAATCTTGAAAGCTATCCGCGTTTCACATTTATTCATGTCCTAATATCACAATCACCTAGTATAACTTCCCTGTGGTGAACAAAAGTGTACAAAATGCATATTCAGGAATTTACTCCCTAGCCCAAAGTTGCACATCTGCCACCACTCCCGGCCACCGTACAAGCTCCCTCACCTCCTGGATCAACAACTTCACCCCTCCTTCCCCTCCACTCTGCACCAACCATCGCAGACGCCCATCACCAAGATGGTCCTCTCCTTCATCCTAATCCAAAACCGACAGTACGTATCCCCATTCCACCTATCTCGCCCTCAATCCCAATTCCCGTTCCCGAACTCCCGGCGCAAACAAGCTGACAATTCCCCTTTCTTTCTATCAACAGAGGCAAAACCCGTCTCGCAAAATGGTACGCGCCCTACAACGACGAAGAGAAAATAAAGCTTAAAGGCGAGGTACTTCCGCTCCCCTTTCCTCCCCTCTCCCCAGCCATTTTCCCCTCCCCCTCTTTCCTCTTTCCCATCCCGCCAGGGGCCATCCCAATCCCCTCACTAACGCTCCCCCTTCCAGGTCCACCGCCTAGTAGCCCCCCGCGACCAAAAATACCAATCCAACTTCGTCGAGTTCCGACAAAACAAAATCGTCTACCGACGGTACGCAGGACTCTTCTTCTGCGCCTGCGTCGACGCCAACGATAACGAGCTTGCTTATCTGGAAGCGATACATTTTTTCGTCGAGGTGCTCGATAGTTTTTTTGGGAATGTGTGTGAGCTGGACTTGGTGTTTAATTTTTATAAGGTGTGTTATTGCCTATTTGGGGAAAGAGGGGGTGATATGCGGGGGATAGGGGAGAGGGGAAAGGAGGAGAATATGGGCTAATAAGATGTAGGTCTACGCGATTCTAGATGAGGTTTTCCTGGCGGGAGAGATCGAGGAGACGAGTAAGCAGGTTGTGTTGACGAGGCTGGAGCACCTGGACAAACTGGAATGACGGAACGGATATATATGGTCATGGGCACGGAAGGAATCACAATCACAACATTGGGCGGCGAACAAGGCGTTTGGGGAATCTGTGCAGCGTGAGAGCTGGCATTTGCTGCAAAAACAACGAAATTATGATATCATTTATTTTGCTAGCTACCATCCTTAAGGTAATGTGCTGTATACTTGTACATTTTTGCTCATAATTTCGTAATGTCGTTGTTTGATATTTTGATGCTGCTCTTTAGCCTGCTTTTCAGCAAAAGTGTGCACTAATATCATTCTATCTTTTCGAGGCTCTGAAAAGCTCTGGCAAACATCGGTTCCTCCAAAATAATGCACTGACGTGTTGTTGCAAGTTCTGATTTCAAATCGTATGGCAGATTTAGGAATTCGGCTCAAAAAACTCGCATGACTGCGGTCGAGGTGGCTCCATTTGCTGCGCAGGCCGGCCTCTGGAAGTGAGTGCAGCAATATCTGAAGGGATTGGCGTGGGCAATTTGAAAGTCTCCGCAAAACGTATCAAATCCTGCTTCCTGACGAAAAATTCGCGTTCATTCGCTAATCTCCTCAACTTCTTGGTGTACTCGACGTCTCTCCAAAACCGAGCTACTGACTGAGCTTCCTTGATCGAGGATTGGGTTTCTGAAGGGGCTGTGATAGACAACTCGTTTTTGCGAGTCCCGCTGGTATTGTGAGGGCTCATCTTGTTAATGGTATAAGTTCCGGATCCTGAGAACATAGCGATGCCCGCTGGCATTTGTGCCTCGAGCTTGGAATTACTCGAGAAACATCGTAGGTCACTTCCCTTTGGTACATCCATGTTGTAAGATATGCCTTCTCCATAAATTAGGCTGCCCTCGCTCTCGCAGCTGTCAGGGCCGTCCATATTCATTTCAGAGCTGAGATTATAGTGCTTGGTAAGAACGGCGATATCTGCTGGCATTGGCGTGGAGAGCTTGAAATTCTTCGAAAACGTTTTGAATTCGTCCGCCTTGGTTCCTTGGATAATAATCTTTCTGACAGTTTGGCGAAATTCGTCTGTGGATCTGGTCGGCGTGACTGAAGCGCCCCTTCTGCTATGCAACCCCTCGAATGGCCGTGGGTTTAAAGGAGGTCCTGTTTTCTTCTCGAAAGTTTCGAAAGTTTCTATCGATGCACTATGCAAAGATTTGCTCGTTCTGTATGTTGGTGTGTGTCGTTTATCAGGCGATTGAAGGGTAGATGTTGGGGCAACCGGCTCGGAAATGTGAATTGATTCTGCAGGTGTTTCTGGCTTTAAAAGCGCCCTACTATCTTCCTGGAGACTCTCGAGCGTCGGGCTGGTCAATTTGAGGGCAGAAGTTATCGCGGGGACTAATCGGCGATTGGGTGACTTTTCAGACAAGGGCTTTTTAGTGGTTTCTCGAGTTGAGAAGGGAAATAATCTTGATTGGGATACAGTAGCGGGCGATCGTTTTGCAAGACTCGGTGATGACGAACGGCTCTTTGTTTTGAATGCTGGGAAATCTTTGGCGACATTGGTAATGCTCTTGACTTTTCCGATTGCCCCCTTCCCAAAGCAGCTGAGCTTGTTGTTTCGGCGAGGAATAGTATTATTGTAGCCTTCTGGCTTCTCGTCGAAGGCTCCGTCAAACTGCAGGAATTCCTTGATGCTGTAGTCCTCTGACTCTCTCGATGGGCTTCGAGAGGCGCCTCGGTCGTTTTCTCGGAAGGTTGGCCCTTGCGGGGTTGTTTCTCTCGATTGTTTGGGTTCGCAATGAATCGGCTTGGGGGGGCTAGGAGACATCACTCTGGAAGAGTTCGATGTCAGTCGCAATCTTGTATCAAATCGGGTTGACTTACCTACTTTGCTTCTTCGGCTTGTCGTTTGGAGTCTTGCTTGATCATATCAACCGCCGTCGGGCGCTTCTTGATTTGATTGACAGTCTCTTTCGTCTCCGGGTGCTTCTTTCTTAGTTGGCGGACGAAGGCGCAATACTGCTTCTGAGGTTTCGGGGGTGGAGGCGTGGTCATACCAGCATCAGTCTTCGAATAGCGTTCTGAATCACTGTCGCTCAAACTGGAGGATGATTCGAGATGTCGAGTATCCTTGTTATGTTGTTGACTTGACGGTGAATCGGTAAATTCATCCTCTGGGATGTGGAGCTCGTCTGGATTTGCGTTGCAATTCACATCATTCGCATCTTCGCGATAATCCCCCACAGGTGGTGTAGGAATCAGATCCGCATCACCTTTTCTTCGAAATTTTTCTCGCCCGCTACCTGGACTCGACAATTCCCTCTTGTAACTCCCAGCTAGCATCCGCAGTCAGTGAAAGTCCAGGCACATGTGGAACATTCTCCTAGCCAGATCACTCAAGTAAGCTACGCAGTTGACTTACAGGGTTGCCTCGTCCCCAAGTTAATAATTCCAATTTCATCCACGTCTGCAATTTCCTCGCTAACAAGCCGTTTTGTCTGCTCCTCTAGTTCCAGCAATCTTGCCTTCTTGTCCGGTGTAGACGAATTCGAATACTCCGAATCACGACCTCGCTCTCGCTTCTCTCCCCTCATCCGGTCGAATTCTTTCTGGCTGTCATACTCACTATCGATGAGTCCAGGTGTGACGATACCTTGGGCTTTGCGTCTCTGGAAAATACAGTAGGGATCGGTATTGCGAGGACACAGTGACCTGTAGTGTTGACCTCTTGCTTGGCAGCATGTGCAAACGTAGTTGTTGTCTGGTGGCTTGTCGTACGCTGGATCCAGGTTGGTAGGGCATACTTGAAGGTGATGGCCTAAACTAGATATTAGAGTCTATTTAGGAAAGTACCACCCTGGGTGGCACTTTCCACGTGTAGCTGAATGTAGCTGAAGGCATATAATTTGGGGATGGGCCAGGGCAATGATACAATGGGAAGATCGGATGGATTTGAATCTCGAATATGATCAAGAAGAAACGGGGGATTATCACATACCTTTCCCACCACACCGATTGCAAATATATCCTTTCGGTGGCGCGTGCAAAAATTCGTCCGGAAGATGCCCTGCTCCTTGCCTTGGAGGTCGTTTATTCTCCTTGTCCTTGTCCTTCTCCCTATCTCGAACCCCTTCATCTTCATCAAACGCACGTCGAATATCAGCTGGCATGGGTGGATACCTCCTCTCATAACTTCTAAATGGGCCTCGCTCCCTCTTCATCTGGTCCTTCCAATCCTCCACATCAGCGATGATATCACTTGCTCGAAAACCACGTGTTCTCAAAGACTGAGACCAATGTAGAAGGGTATTGCTCCAGTGTTCTGACAACTTGGTGGGCTCTTGTCGGTGGACTTCCAGCCAGCGAAGGTAGATATCCATGGTTTGCCGGCTGGAGGTGGTGAGGGAGATATTTTTAGATAGCATCTTTAGGGGCATCCTGAGAAGCTCTTTATCGGTGAGGTCGAGGGGATCCATGATTGTCCCGTGTCGTGCGGGTGATTCCGACATCTTGAATCTTGAGGGTGGTTGCGAAACAAACGGGCGCCGTGAAGGGTGCATTTTGTGTTTCCTCCTCTAAGCGAAGGGTGGCTTCTACTCTTGTCAGTGTGTCAGGTCGCAGTCGTCTTTTGAAATTGAATACGGGCTTACCTGAATACTCAGCATCAAACGGAAGAAGAAATACTTAGACTCATGGTGTATTGGTGGCAAGTATTAGTAATTCCTTGGCTCTGACATCTGCTTCAGGATTATCAAGAACTTAAACACCCACGGCGAGTAGAACATTCCAATTCAAAAAATACACCCCTTTGATGAATGTCAGTTGATTATTCTGAGGTTGAGATTTTGTGTTGAGGCTCAGGCTGCAGGTACCCGAGTGTGACGTGTGCTTGTTTTCTCGTCATTTGTTGCCCTCTCCGAAAAGTGGTGATACGAATATCGGGCCACTTGTGTACAAGTCACTATAATCATCTACTTGAGGTAGTGATTGCAGAGCCTCAGAGCTTTGCTAGTTGTTCAGGGACGTTGACCTGGCGAAGTGAAAATTTGTGACCTATCAGTTCATGATGGGTCAAGCCCCACACTTGGCCATTGGTTTATTGATTTCTTATTTTCCACAAGATTAAGACAAGATTGATTTTCACACAGGTGAAAACCTTCAGTTCTATTCGATTAGTGTACTTGAGTCAGCATATAAATATATTTTCGAAATCAGAAACATAATCACTGGCCGCATGCTTGAGGGACCTACATATTCATCAACATTTATAATTCTATCTATTCTGGTCTAAGAAACTACAGCATTCGCCTCTATCTCTCTTTTCTCTTCTGTGACGCCGTTGGGTTTCCCACCTTCCGAACGAATTTGTGCGAGAACGCCTTCGATTTCCTTCAAAAACCTCGTGACTTCAGGTTCCGTCCCAACAGTGATCCTTAAACATCCCAGACAACCGTGCTCCTTTCCTCTAAACCTCACTACGACACCTTTGTTTTCCGCCAAGCTCTCATATACCTTTAACGCCGTAACATTATCCGGCTTTCCCTCAGCATCCAACATCTCCACCAACAAGAAATTACTCGCCGTCCCACCCCTAAATCTTCCCACCCCCTTAACCTTCGGTAACTCCCTCAACAACCTATCCCTTTGTCCCAAAATATTTTCCCTATTCCTTCTCATAACGCTCAATCCATCATCCAACAATGCCTGACTAGCAATAGCACTCGTCGGACTGCTGATATTGTACGGCGCCTTCAAATTATTCAACAACTCCGCAATAGGCGGCGAAGTAAATGCTGCTCCAAGTCGTATTCCAGCAAGTCCAAACGCTTTCGACAGCGTCTGCATAACCACCAAATTTGGCCACTCCAGCACCCATTCCGCCAGCGAACTCCCCTCAGGCGCAAAATCAATATACGCCTCATCCAGCACCACAACTCCATTCCAAGTCGGGTGCTCAAGAACCTGCCGCAATTCCTCCTTGCTGATCAATGAACCAGTAGGATTCCCAGGCGAGCAGATATATATAATCTTTATACTCGCCGCCTCATTGCCGGAAAGCGCAGACGTAATAGCAGGTATATCGAGTCCAAATTCCGGCGCAGGAAGCAGTGGGACTTTCACAAGTCCCACATCGTTCACCTGCGCCGAAACGGAATACATGCCATAAGTCGGCGGACAAACTAATATCTTGTCCTTCCCAGGCACGCAAAAACATCTCAGCAGCGCGTCAATAGCTTCATCGCTACCAACGCCTACGAATAGATTCGCAGGAGATAGGGTTTTGGGGGTATGTGCGTGGGTGTTTCGGAGCTTGCAGAGGAGTTGTTTGAGCTCGTGCTGGTGCGGGTCGGGGTAGCGGTGCAGACCCAGGAAGTCAATTGAAGGTTCGGCGGAGAGAGAGGAGGTCTTTGCAGAATCTTTAAGAGAGAGGGAGGGGCCGTAGGCATTTTCGTTGGCGTCGAGAAGGATATTTGTGCCGTCGTCCTTGTAATCACTGTGGCAGAGTGAGTCAGACTTCTCTGTTTACGAATGGGAATCTTACTCTCGGGCACAACGATATGGCTGCAATTGTAGTATATTTGAACGAGCACATGTCTGTAGATTAAAAGGAGACGTATTTGCAGACATGTTTAGTCGTGGGGTTGAAACAATTGATGTTGAAAGTGGATGAGGGGTACATGTCGATTTTATTTTTGAGGGCCTGGTGGGCTCTCGGACCCACTTCAGACAAGGCGTCGGCGTCCGAGCTCGGCGAAGCTGCCAAGACGAGGCTGATCATGGCGCTACTTCTCATTCAATTTCGACCTCACCTGGGCATGCTTGTCGGAGGGCACAGCACGCTAATCAGATGAAAACGCACATATATTCTACATATATTCTGTCGTGTTCATTATGAACTTCATCTTCATCCATCACTTCAACACAAGCATGGCTACTTGAAAGCCCAGCCAATTCTTCTGGATGGATATCAACCTTGCTCCCGGGCTCCAATTCCAGTGCCGATCCTCTTATGATTTTTTTTTATGTTTCCTCCGCCTCCCACTGGAGATACGTCAGGAAATCTGGCATCATGTCCTAGCCAACAAAGAAGCATCAGTCATTACTCTCACACAAGCCGATACCTTCCACCCAGAAGATGAGGGCAGTCGCTGCTTCCTCGTGACGACCCATCTCGTCAGAGCATCTTACCAAATCTGTCCCCTCGCCCACGTCTGTAATGAGTCTAGAGCGATATGCCTCAGTCGCTATCGACCGTGCTTCGAAGGACCACTCAGAAACCCCATCCTCTTCGACCCTAAGACCGACCTGCTGCTCATGTCAGATCTCCGCGCCCTATCTTCTTTCCTCGGTCTGCCTTGGGACTCGTTTTCCCGCGGCCAGACAGACTGTGCTGATATGGTTCGCTATCTCGCAATATGTGGGGATTGGCATCGCTTCACCGATCTTTTGATGCCTCGATTACACCATTTTCATAACCTTGAGCATGTCATTCTTGAGAAGCCAAGTGACGATTTTGTGGCCCGGGGCGGACTTAGGAGGATTTCTCAAGCAGGGTCACCTGATGCTTTTTTGAACCCGAGGGTCATGTTTGAAGAGGATCCACCGCATTCTGTTCGTTTGGAAGGGTCTATCATTTTTAATTTGCAGGATTACAGTTTGGCTTTGGCGAGGAAGAAGTCGAAAGAGTTCAAAGTCCCGAGGGTGGAGGTTCTTCCAAGGCCCGTATTTGATGGCACGGGCACTGAGAATTAAGGGATCAAAAAGCCTTTGCTTGCGAAGCTGGCTGAAATTGCCGGTGTTCGAAGCAAGGCCCTCGGCAAACGTGCAAAGAAGTGCAGCTGCTGTCTGAATTCAAGCATGGAAGGAGCTCGATGGTAATTGCACTGCGAGGTCGTCTTTCCTGGAAATATTGTCAGCCCGTTTTGGAAGGGACGGCATCGTACCTCGCTCATTTAAAGTCATGCCTCCTAGGATCGGCTTCCATCTTGGCGTCTATACACAGCATCCACCAGACGCATTCAAAACATTATTTCACACTACCCAATATATTATCGGATATTGCTATTCACAATCATCACCCAATGGCAGGACCAGAACTACCACCCTTGACCGAATTCCATCTGTTTCCACGCCTACCTCCTGAGCTCCGCCAGTGTGTCTTCGACCTCACCTTGCTTAATTGGCCGCCCAAGACGATCACTGTATGCTTGAGAGGAACACCTGTGGAGCACAATATACCAGCGGGACACAATGAGTCTGATGGCAAGAGCCCAGCTGCTTGCCAAGCATCGCCAGGCCATGAAACACGGTCAATGAACTCTTGCAGCCTTTCCATTATTACAGCCTTATTCAAACCCCGCCGCCCCGCAACCAAGATTTGTTACGGTCTTTACACGATTCCAGCGCCGTTCGCCGTCAATTGTGAAGCTCGCGCGCGGGCAATGGTACTCTGCCCGCCGAGATTCGAGGAGTGTTTCAAAAACCCCATCTACTTCGGCCTTGGAGGTAAGGACTTCCAACTTCTCAGGATTCTTTTGTGTTGGTATCGAGATAGAACTAACGGCTTAGTTAGATACTCTCTTCTTCAAGGACACCTCTACAGTAACCAAGTTCCGGAAGGCTCCTTTTTCGGCGCAGTCACGGCAGCTTTTGAAGGAAGTGAAACATATCAGGATTGGATATAAGGCTGAGTTCCATGTTAACTGGCTGCAGTATCGAGGCTTTTGGCAGCTCTTTGATACACTTGACAGTGTGGTCATCGAACGTGGCAAGCGCATGCTGGGAAATATTAGGAGCTTAGAAAGGAAAATCCGTAAGACGCTCCCGCGCTTTTACAGAACCACTCCTATCGTTCGTTTTGTCAATCGTCCACGGACACACGGCCGCCAAAATTTAGTTTATGTGTGGCACTATTGATGAGGGCCGGGGGTAACCTTTCTGCTTGAGAAAGTTCAATTTGAACGTGATGATTCTGCTCTCTCCTGGTTGTGCCGTCAGATTCATCGAGGGCCATCTCACTTTTAATGCAGAGTCTTCCGAGCTGCGAATAGCATTCAATTAAATCAAGCCTACCACCCCAAAATATAATCGAGAAAGTGAAAACACAAACGACCTAGCGAGCCTCTTAAGGGGAGGGGCTATCGCCTAAACGCCACAACACAAGCGAGACAACACAACCCCGCATTGCCCCTCAACCATCTAAAAAAAACTAAAAAAATATTTGCACAGAGCATGAGGCCTCAATTTTCATTGAGGTTCATATAGGAATCGAACCAATATCTCCGGAATCAGAATCCGACGTGCTGACCATTACACCAATGAACCATTACTGGTTGATGAGCTTGCGACAGCCCATTGATTTATAAGATTTGTCGGAGTTTTCGCTTATTTCAGTATATACGAGTGTTAAGCACTAGGCGGGGGAAGTTGGGGCCCGGGGAATAGCCGAAAATGACAATTTTGGGATTTTAGATCTGGTTTTCGTTTTGGAGGTTGATGATTGATTTGAAGATTGTGGAGTGGTGTATTTTTGAGGGGAAATTGGAGTATGTATAATCTGTAGGGGCTTTGTTTCGTCTTTTTGTCGTGGGACCCCGCGTTCTGCAGGCTGCCGCAAAATTTAATTTGCGATCAAGACAGCATGCCGACCTCCTGTTTGGAAAACCTGGAGTAGCAACATTCCATTCCGGATGGCTTTGAAGTCTTTCATTCCCGCATTCGAACTTAGGAAGACTGATAGCTATATTCCCACCGCGCCCGCACCCGTATGAGGAAACTTGAAAATTTGACATTCCCTCAGGGAGCGCTGCTTCTCCCGGAGCGCAAATCTGTTCAACGAACATTGCCAAGGTGTGTTTGTCTCGTTTAAGAACATCCATTTGACTATCTCTGAGATAATTGTTTCACCGTAAGGCTCTTCTGATGGCTCGTTTCTTTGAAGATGGGATGTCGAGCGGCTCACGTGACTCGTCGAACGAAAGACTTCTCCTTCGAGAGTATGTCGTGAGAGACTCAAGTCTATTGTATATGGAAAACCTAGACCTAGATCTTCGTTCGAAATACTAAGTTCCAAGCTAGAGGAGCCGGGAAATAGTAAGTTAAGTAGATGACTGCATGATTTGAAAAATGCTTGGCATTCTTCCAATACATCGTGTACTTCTCTATTCCTACATGGCTCCAGAATCTATTACTTACAAATGTGTGTTCAACAGCTTATCCTTGAGACATCCTCTAGTCCTTCCGCGCGCAATGCCATGATGCATGATTTTTCTCTAATGCAAATCCAAAAGTCCAGGGAAACAAAGCTCCGTCTCAAATGCATCGAAATCCAATAAAATATGACCTGGCAATGAATGCTATGATGGGTATTGAACTAGTCCTTTAAACGCCGGCGAGCATAGACATTAATTCAGAACTCAAACGAGATGGAAAGCCCCAGTCGACATTTCTGAGAGGATATGGAAGGTCGATATATCTGCTGTGCTGTCATGGAATCCACTTTCCGTAGCAGAAAACGGCGCTTAACGATATCATATCATCTCCCATATCCAGACACATTGAACGAAGAGGGACCAGCTATGTCTGCAGGGGGTGTTACTACAGGGCTCGGACTTTGGTCCCCGTCAAATGCTGGATTGATTGGGCCAAGGAGCATCTTCCAAACATTTCCATCCGCAGGTTCTGTATCCACGATGTCGCTGGAAATATGCATTAGATTATTTTCTAACGGATAGATAGGGGGAACACATACCTAGGCACATCAAGCCCATTATCCAAGTGCTCCAATCTCCGAAGCGCTTCGGGATTGTCCCCAAACCTAATAAACTGAATCCCGATCTGTTTCCTGCTCTTGCTAACGCCATAGAGTTTCTGAACTGCATTTCTTATCGGCTCCTGGGCGTAGCCATCAAAATCCCAAACGCCGTCTGTAAGTATATAAAGACTCATAGGTTTCGGTTTCCGGTTGAAAATACCCCTCCGGTCAAGCTTGTCTGTGCGTTTTTCTAGTATTTGGTTCAGACGGAGATCGAAATTGATCCCAGGATCTTTGGTGGGTTTCTTCTGGGCCTTTAGAAGAGGTATCAGCTCGGAAGTTTTCTTGGTGCTTTCTGCAAAGTTCTCAGAGTTTCTGAAGTAGAGATCCAATCCATCCTTGTCTGTGCTTTTTACTATGTATGAGAGTGCTTCAAAGACTTTGGCGACCTCATCCCAATATTCGGCCATGCTGCTTGAGTCGTCGATGAGAAAGATCTGGGGTGACTGATTAGCCATACCGTAAGCCGTATTGTGGGTTTACTTACATGGTCTCGTCCCTCCAACTCCTTTCTCAAGTTCTTGTTAATACCGATTGCTTCTGTCTTGCTCGTTTTGCATTGAAGTTTCCAAGTCAAAGCCTCTTCAATCGACATCTCTTTAGATGATGATATCTCATGAGGTGATCGGGACTTCCTCGACTTGGGTTCGGGTCGTGAGGGCTGCGGTACACTCGAAGGAGGAGGTGAGTACTGGTATTGAACGCCAATAAGCGGGGGGGTGCTCGGGGTCTTAGAGCTTGTAGACTGGTAGGAATCATTGCGATAATGACTATTTATGCTGGCAGTACTCTGCTGGGCATTAAAGTCGTTCCTCTGTGGATCGAAAGCGGGGGCTGATCGACGATAAACCAGATTTCCGTTTAAAATTGAGGACCTAGCCGGATGAGGTGAGTTGTGTCCAAGACTGCCGGTCATACTTATCAAACGGGGGTTTGGTAAGTTGTAACCGTTGTAACCAGGGCTAGGTAACTCGGAAATTTGCGGACTGCCAGGTGTTGGTGAGTTTCGTTCCTCAGTCCACGGCCCACGCTCTGGTTGCCCGGGGGCTTCCTGAGTCGGGTACTGCGAATTGTTGGGAATGAAGAATGGCGACTCTGCGGAAGGAGAAGTGAGGGGGGAGATGAGGCAAGAATTGTTTGGGGGTGATAAGTGTTGACGCGGAGCATTTTCATCACTACGTTCTGTTGTCGGCTCGAGGCTTAGACGTATTTCATCGTCCGGAAAGAAAGTAGAATTACTAGGTCCGTTTCCTAAAGTAAGCAAAGGTTAGTTGCATTATCTTAGAGATTGTCCAAAACTAGCAAATGGTACGTACTTGTAAAGCCAGGGGGCAGTTTGGGAGGAAGGATTGGCGAAGGACTTGATGCCGGATGAGTCTGGCTTCGTGGCGTCCCGGATTTGTCGTTGGTGTTAACCGTCTGGCCAGGGGATAGACTATTTCTTTTCTCATTCAGCCGTTTTCTAGCGTTGTTTAGAATTCGAACTTGTTTTCGCCACAGTTCTTGTGCGCTCCGGCGGTCGTCAGAGTCGACAAGCATGTCGCCCACCATGTCGACGACATAATCAGTGATAAAGTCTGTCTTACGGAGTTCCTCCACTGATGTCTCGTGAGATTTTCGCACCGAGTCAAGAACAGATTCTCCATTGTGGAAGCAGTCAGTGGCACCCACAGCCTGGTCCAGCTCGCGGATTTCTGCCTTGCGTTCTCTTTGATACTCGGATACTCCGGGATGCCCTTGCGCCAGCCACCGAATAATTTCGCTATATACACATCCGAGGGACCAAATATCGATGTTTTGTTTTACTCTTAATTTCGATTTCTCTGTGATCAAGTCTGGTCTTGAACACTCCGGAGCCCCTAGGGAGTGTGAAGTGAGTACGTGGTCCTTACGAGGGAAGTAAAGAGTAGTTCTTACCGTATGTTCTGGTTCCATAAGTGTCGCTCGCAGTAGAGTCCTCCCTCAAAGAGATTTTATTATTGAAGTGGCTTAATCCAAGGTCGGCCAGCTTGTACTGCCATTCGTAGGGATGCTGCTTTCCGTTGCTCACTACCAGAATATTTTCAGGCTTGACATCCTGGTGCCATCTGAAAAGGCTGTCAGCGCAAGAGCGCGGCACTAGGAACTCGGTCAAATATCTTACCCTTGAAATATTTGCGGGCCGCCTGGCACAAACGACTTGACCTTATGGATGCAATCCAAGGAGTGCATCAACTTGAAGATTTGTTCCCAAAACCGTATGATATTTTCTGAGCTTGTCGGAGCCTCCTCGGCGAACACTTTCCTCAGCGTTCCTTTATCCGCGTATTCTAGTAGAAGGTTGAATGTGTCCCCTCGAATAAAACTGCCATAGTGCTTGATTATATTATTGTCGGATGATGGTCCAGATCCAACTTTGTTGAAAGCAGCAGTCTCATTTTCGTAATATGTTCGAGCGTCGACTGTCGAGTACTCCTTGAGTACAAAGGTGTTGGCATCGTCTCCTAAGAGCTTTTGATCGTTAGTCATGGCATCCCATATATATATCAAAGAGAAGGAAAGATAAACTCACAAGTTTATCATCTTCCGATATCAGCTTGTTGTAGAACGGATGTATTTTCACACGCCAAATATTTGCACTTCCACCACCTGATAGTCTCGTCTTGGATACAATGGGCAAAATCTGCTCGCTGTCGTAATGTTTGTCGGACAAATCTTCCCATACTCGTGCACAGAACTTCCATTGCGCTTGGCAGAACTCATGCAAGAAGCTTGAATCTCTAGCCGAGCTTGGCCAGTGAGCAGGTGGGCTTGCTGGGTCAAAAGGGAGGCTTGTATCACTCAAGCTCTCGTGATGTTTGAAGTGTTTGATATAGGACCCTTTTCCGATGCAAAGAAGAGTACAAAATACAGCAATGTATTTGGGGTAGATGTCTCTGGGAGGAATGAGGTCATCTGGGGAGAACAAGGCTGCGAGAACACCTCGTAATTCAGAGTAATTATGGGCTCCAAAGTAATACTGAATCTGGTCCAGCGGCATAAAAGGTCTCGTTTTCTTCGGGGGGCAATCATCTGAATCCCCAGGCTCGATGATTTCGTGCGTGCAATTCCGGTCGATGACAAAACCCAAGAAGCGTTCGATTGAAGGCTTCCAGTTTTGTTGCTCTGGATCTGCGGGCGCCATTTGGAGAAGGCGCGTAGGCTCAAGATCAGGCTTGGCAATTGCAATGGGGAAAGGATATCGTGCGTAAGGGTCCCATGATCTAGCAAAGAGCTTGCATTATTTAAAAGAAAATCGCAATACACAGCTCTATATGATGGCTAGATGCCTGGATGTGGAGAAAGGCAGAGGGCTGGGTCTCTGGGCTTCTAGCGACGGGGTATGGCGATAGCAGGAGGGAAGGGTGGAGCGAAGCGATCCACTCAGAGGATTTGATCCAGAACAGTATCGGTAAGTCAAAAGGCTGATAATTTGAATGACAGGGCTGTGTGTGTGGCTGTGCCATTTGGAGGGGTCGAGGCTGATTTTCGTAAACAACTATGTACGCGATACAAGCCAAGGAATGTGATAAAGATTTTCAATGACCTCATATGTTTCATTGCATGCCTCGTATTATGTTTAAAGAAAAGAATATGTGTTATATTATTATGAAAGAAACCCTGACCAATGGCTCTCCATGGGTCAGCTGCTGCATCAACCACCTGATGTACTCTTTTTGGGGGAGAGAGGAAATGAGGTGAATATGAATCTATCGAATATCCCAAGCGGCCAGCCAGGTGCTGTATAAGGGAATTCTATGGTAGCCAACCTGAAAATCGTCCTCCAAAATCTTGCGAGTCTTGTCTGCGGTTGACATACCAGTAGACAATCCACCAAGCAACAAACGTGAGCGCCATCATTGGAAGTGTGATAGCGAGGTATAACTGAAGCGCTCCTAGTGAGAATATCTTTTGAGAGTCCTGAAACTTGATAATATCGGTACTCATGATCGTCTGCCCGTCTACTGTTAGCCGATGGAGAAATATTGGACCCGGAAAGGAGACTTTGCTGACAAGTTTGTATAGTAAGGTTAGGTAGCTTACGGAGATGAAGGTTCCAGGAAGGAAGAAAAGGGTTACAAGGGTGATGATTCTCATTGACACCGTCTCTTGCTTTGTTTTTACAGCAAGTAAATGCATTCCTGCTGTCATTGCCTCCATCTTCTTAGCTGAATGCTGCGACTTTGCGGCAAGATCTTTGTTTGATTCTATGTTCCGTAGATTCAGAAGCCCGGAGAACTATGACACGTTATCAGTCAAGAAATAAGCGTAAAGAGTGATCATAGGTTCATACCAGGCTCTTCCGATTCTCTAGTAAGCGCAACAGTGTCTGCGCGCTGGAATACTGGACTTCTAAATCGCCCAAAATATTATCTACTCGCTTTTCAAATTTCGAAAGTTCAGCCTTAGAGCTATTTTTCAATTCTGGGGGACAGTCCTCTGAAGTGAGGATCTTCTGGTAGTGGGCTTTGATGCCAGAAATGATTTTAATATTTCCCTCAAGGATCAAGAGCACTTCATTGGTCTTGTCCTCAATGAACTGCACCTGCTGGAGTGTCTTTGCGGAGAACAGCTCATCGGAGCTGTGGTCTAAAGGTGGTCCACCAAATCCAGGGGGGAGCTGAGGCGGCGGCAGTGGGGCAGATGGGTCAGGATCAGACAAAGGTGTTGGCTGCGGGAATGAGGGTTGATAACTTGTCTTTTCCTGAAGCGTTGATCCTGAGCTTGTATATCTTCGAGTGGCAGAAAGAGTTCGCTTCGTCAAGTCCGAGAAAGTTCGACGAACCGACACGGAAGGTGATTTCACAGTCTGAAAAGTGGAAGGCTCCACAAAGCTGGGTGCTTTAGGAATGTCAACTATCAGAGAGCGTCGAGTAAGGTCTTGAAATCGTTTCTCAAGAAATGACAGGTACCAACGCCAGTCTTCATCGCACCAGTCGCAGAGAATTAGATGTATGGCTAAACTTGACCCTAATGAGCTTGCAATTGATCCAAAAGAACTTAATTCTGACGGCGCCCCATCTGGTGTAAGTGCAGTAGTCTCTTGCACACGTTCTCTAATGAGATGACTTCCTTTGACAACGATCCAAAACGCTTTGCCAGTGACCAAATCGAAAGAGTGGTACAAGGCAGTCTGGCGTACAGCCCAAGGCCAATCTGGCTTTTTCTTCCATGGCTCTACTGATTTCAGACTGTAGCACATGCGGATGTCTAAACCTGAGCGGCCAAGTTCCGGAATTTTCAATCCTCCATCTGACATGAGTTGTCGAGTGTCTTCTCGAAATCCACTGAAATGGAAATCCTCAGCGTATTCTTGTTGGCCGAAGGGGAAGACGAAATCCAAGAAGTTTGGCATCACTTGACAATGTGTAAGAACAAAAGCAAGCATCTCCCGGCTGACCCGGAGGCACTCCCGAGAATTGGGTGCGTGAAGAAAACTGGAAGGCACATAAATTATTAGCCAAAATTGCCATTCTCGAAGTATCAACCGGAAACCTACACAAATCTGGAGCGAGGGTCTTTCAGGGCACATGATTTCTGACCTTCCAAACTGATTCGCAACTCGTTGATATCAGATATGCATTTGTTTTTGAATTCTACTCTATGGTCAGCTGGGGTTCAAAATTTTCACTTTTAGCACACAACGGACCATTGGTATTCTCATCGTACTCAAATAAGTTAAGGCCTGCCTTTCCATCGTCACAAAAAAGACGTTTTTCATGCTCATTCAGTTTTAGAAAGTAGCCTGCTAGATGATGTCGGGAGGTGTTAGAGCGGATCGTATTCTTCGGGTATGTTGGTGCTTCGCTGGACGACCGGAGAAGTAACTGCTGGTCAGACATATCTAGGAACAACCCGTGGCGCTATGATAAGCAGGCAGCTATAACTTAGGCCATTCAGTCACTGACGCTGAAAGGGCCTTTACAGGAAGTGAAGTTGATCTTAAGACTCTATTTGTCTCTCAGTATGGCAAAAACTGCCCGTCAGGGCGAAATGATTATTGGGATGGGTGCGTACGGCGTGGCTGAGCCGCCGAGAATGCCACCAGAAAGGCCTATCAGCACACCACAAACCCCGGCGAAACGCGCCCACAGCAACCATGCGATGACCCTTCACGCCTGAATCGGTGACAATCCGTCCTAGGAGATCCAATAAGCCCCCAATCGCCTCAATCATAAAAATGCCGGACCGCGAGAATATATGAAACGGACATTGCCACTTTGCTTCGCAATCTCCAAAGACATTCCTCTTCTTGAACCCGGGCGTATGGTGTTCCCGCTGGCCGAGTATAGCAGCCGTCAGCCTCTCGCAAATTTTATGCTCAGCCTCGATGTGTACTGCAAAACCTTAACTCACCTGCTAATGGCCATATTTTTATCACGTTGATGGCTTCAATAGGCGTTCACTCTATTACCTCTCGCCTTCAATGTTCTCTTCTCGTCCTGGAGAAATCGTTAGAAGATGCAATAGGCCTTGCCACAGAATACCAAGGCCACCAACATCAGTGAGATCTCGGGGGACCCAGAATCGAATAGTATCATTATCGGCATTCTGCCGAAGTTGCGCATTAGAATGAACATCTTGAAATGATGAAATTCACGAACCGCCGTCCAAAACTGGTAGTTTCCAAAGAGTTCCTTGAGATATACGTCCACAATATCGACTGTAAGATCGTATGAGGAGGTTTGATCCCATCTCCATTCGTCAGGCTGCGCCAACATGGTGCTGGGTGGGTGGCCCGACAAGGCTCGATTCTTGGCGAATTTTAAGCAATGGGCGGGAGTGCTTTTGATGTGCGAAGAATCCACGTCGTATGCAAGACACAGCGTATAATTCCTTCGCTAGCTAAGGCAGATTTTGGGGGAAGAAAGCCTAGCTATATTCAGGAGGCTTCTCAAAAGCCTGGTCATGCTGCTTTGTTATCGGGCGGCTGAATATTCGACATAATCAGCCGACGCAAAGCAGACAGGGGCCTCAGCCAATCATGGAATGCAGTGATTGGCTTGTATCTGGGAGAGTTGAATGTCGATGCTATGAAAATATGAAGAAGAATTTTGTAAGATTAGATGCAACTTAGCTAGGAAATATCGCAAGCTGCGGCGTAGCACCAGCGCGAAATAAAACGAACCAATCAGGGCCATTGATGACTTCGAATAGTACTTCATATACACTTCTAAAGAGGTTTAGTTTGGTAGCCGTTACATACGAATAACTCTCCAAATAGTTTAAGATATATGAACCAGAATTCAACGACCTATTTCCCACATGTGTAAAAGAATTATTTAAATCGATGAATGAATCCTTTGCGGATGTTGCCCTTTTATATATGCCCTGTTGGATTCAACCACCCCCAAACGCCATCGCTAACGTCAAGACAGAACCTCAATTTTCACTTCTTCGAAGTCCCAAATCCAACAATACCCATACTAGCCATCATATCATCCTCATCATGCTCCCCCTCCACCCGTACATCATCCCCATACTCCGTCTTAACCTTAACCTCCTCCTCCTTAACCGCCCTCTTCCTCTCCGCAACCTCCTTCCTCTTCTGCCTCCTCTCCTCCCTCTCCCTCTCATCCTCCACCTTCCTAACCTCCAACCTCTCCCCCAACGTCTTAACATCCTGCATCTTCTCATCCTGCAACCTCCTCCAAATACTCTCAATCCGCTCATGCACATCCGCCGCACTCGCCTTCTTAACCTCCCCCGTCTGCCCAATCGCCCTCAAATGCTGCATGCTATTCTCATGCTCCACCCATTGCAAGTTATCCTTAAACGTCAAATCACAGTCCGCGCAGTAAAACCCCGCTCCCCTCCCTCTCTTGCCCGTCGCTGCCCCAGCGGGCATAAGCACCATCTTTCCAACATTTTGGGATACATCTAAGCGTCTTGATCGCGCTTCGGTGTGTACTTCGTCGCCGGTGGCGGGCGCATAGTATTTTTTGCCTGCGAGCTTTGCTTCGTAGCGTGCTTTGGATTCTTCTTTCTCGCGGGCTTCGCGGTCTGCGGCTTTTTGGGCGTACTCCGCACGGTCGAATTTCTTGCGGAAATCAGTATCTGAGGCGGCATTGTCGTAGGCGCCTTTTTTAGATGCCATAGTTGCTGATATATTGTGATTTGGAGTTGCGGATGTGAAGCTTGAAGTTGAAGGCTGGAGGTTGGAAATATTTATGGGGCAAAGGCGGTAAGGCGGCAGAATTGAGGGGTTGAATTTTTGTTTCGCGCTCGAGTTGACCCCTCATCAACAACATAAAAAAGTCAAAATGTTGTATTTAATCGGACTTGGTCTCTCTGATGAGACTGATATTACAGTCAAAGGGCTTGAGATTGTCAAGAAAGCTTCTCGGGTTTACCTCGAAGCATACACATCCATTCTCCTGGTCGACAAGGCTGTTCTGGTACGCATTATTATCTTTTTAAACAAATGCATTGGGAGCTGACGCTGATAAACAGTAGGAGCAATACTATGGCCGAGAAGTAACCATCGCCGACCGCGAAATGGTCGAAAGCGCCAGCGACGACATCCTCCATGACGCTCAAAACGTCGATGTAGCTTTCCTCGTAGTAGGAGATCCATTTGGGTATTTCCCCTCCCCCTTTCCCCCCTTTTCTTCCCATAAACTAACAAAATCCAGAGCAACAACTCACACAGACCTCGTATTGCGCGCCCGCTCCCTCAACATCCCAATCTCCACCATCCCCAACGCCTCAATCCTCTCCGCCATCGGTGCCACCGGCCTCCAACTCTACAACTTCGGGCAAACAGTATCCATGGTATTCTTCACCGATACCTGGAAACCCGCCTCCTTCTACGATCGTATTCGTGAGAATCGCACGATTGGGTTGCATACGCTTATTTTGTTGGATATTAAGGTTAAGGAGCAGAGTTTGGAGAATATGGCGAGGGGGAGATTGATTTATGAACCGCCGAGGTATATGACGGTTGGGCAGTGCGCTAGTCAGATGTTGGAGATTGAGGAGATGAAGAGGGCGGAGGGGGAGGAGGGGGGTGTTTATGGGGAGGAGAGTTTGGCGGTGGGTGCAGCGAGGGTTGGGGGTAGAACGGAGAAGTTTGTTAGTGGGACGTTGAAGCAGTTGTGTGATGCTGATGAAGAGCTGGGTGGGCCGCTGCATAGTTTGGTATTGCTGGGCAAAAGAACGCATGAGCTGGAGAGTGATTATGTGAGGGAGTTTGCTGTAGACAAGGAAGCTTGGGATAGAATTTGGAAGAGGGATTATGAGAGTCATTAGAGCAGTGGACTGTGGACCCCTAAAAGATTACATTCTCTGAAATTCCTGGGTATTTCCCATTTTGATACAAACACCTATCCTAGGCCCGTTGATTGAATTTTCCAAACCTGCCAAAACACCATGCTAGACCATTATACACAAAATGCACACTCCCAAAAATCCCATAGTCAGATTCCCCCGCTTCAATCCTCGTCAACAATGTTCTTTTTCCTGCTGAAAAATCCTCTCAATTTTGCACTGCTAGGCACTTTCCTCAAAGCAGGTATTGGCGGTGGAGGTAACAACTCTTCTCCACTCGCAGTGCTCAAGCTCCCTCTTTCAACCGAATCTGGAGCTGCCCTCTCTTCATCTCCAACAACCACCACATACCACCCAATATCCGCATCTTTCTGCAAGCCATCTCTTAATTTCTCAAACCATCCCAGGCGTTTACTCTTTCTCCGAATATCTCTCGCGCTCATTCCTTCCGGCGGCGTCGTGCTGCCAGGTCCCAGTGGTCCCTCCTCTGCCTTTATCCTTGCTTCATATTTGGCAATTTCCTCATTTAAAGAAACACCCAGTTCAACTGCCACCATATAATCCCCCACATACGCGTACGGCTGGCTCACAGCCTCCAAATTATCAGGGTCATATTGCTCCAGCAGCTTCACGGCACTCCAATCATTAAAACTCGGCCTTTTCTCCTCGATTTTCTGCATCAAGCTCGCCGATCTTATCGAGTTCGCCGCGCTCCTCCCCGCATTCCTACCAAGTGATTGCGAGGCATTCCCATTCCCATTCCCGTTCCCGTTCCAATTCCAATTCCCGTATGCCGCTGGACTCAGCGCCGACTTATTCGAACCCTGAGTCTGGGGTCGTCCCCCTTGAGTTTGGGGTCGTCCTCTCGGGCCCAGCGAATTCATCGAGGATTGTGATCTCGAGTTCTTCTTTGTGAGGGTCCGCGGACGGTCATAGTCATCGTTGATCATTACTTGTGGGGCTGGGAGTGGGTATGACGCCGACGGGGGATGGCTCGGCGGTATGAAGTCGTAGAGGGTATAGAAGGAGTTGAGTAGCGTGACAGACGTCGCGGGAGCCATAATCCATTCTGCGGCCGCGTCTTCGAGGTCGTTGAGGATTATATGGATGCGGATCAGGGCGCGCTGCCAGCGGAAGCCGTGCACCAGGTACGTCGGCATCGTGAGGATGTTGTGCTTGTCGCCAGCTCTTCGGGATCGCCTGAGGTCTTGTGCTCATATAAAAGGATGTGCTGGTCGCAGAAGGGGTTCGTGATGTGCATGCAGGCTGATGTTGCGACAAATGGATGTGTGCCGCCGGTAGATGAAGTGAGGCTTGAGATCAGCCTTCTGCCGTGTCATTCGAAAATTTAAAAAAATACGAGTCTTGGCTGAAATTTCGGTGTTATCCGCTCGTAATGAGTAGAGCCACCGGTTCAATCATTGTATATTATTTCTCAAATATTTCCGAGGTATTGGGAGGTTCTTGGGCATCGAAACTTTGTTTCGTTTTCGGAGTCCGGATGGGCTGTCGTTATTCTTCACTAGAAATTACGACGGCGGGGCTGCAAGCTCCAGGTAGGAAGGCCCCTAACCCCGGTTTTTGAACGGCCTTGAGGCCAAAATTGGGCAAGCGCCCGCCGTCAATCGCTGTTCCCTGCGGAGGGAAGTTGCAAAAGCCGAAGAGCTTCTCTCAACTTCACTGTTTTATTCGAGGGATTCAAACCTTAAGAATCATCCTGCTGCAGCTCAAATTGTCTTCTGAAGTACAAAGTAGGGTGCTTGTACTCTTAGTATCAGACGAGAAACCGACGGTCCTGGTCAGGGAAGTCAAAATGGCTGCCTTGTACGACGTGATCTGCCGTGTCCGATCCTCGAGCGTCCACTGTAGTCAGTGGCGGAAGTGATGGTGTGAGACTTGGGGATTAAAACAGGTCAGCATGTATTGATTTGGACTTGGACGAGTGCGTCAAGTGATGGCCCATAAACATTGATTCGTGTTTTAAATATGAAAGCACTGTTGGCTCCCCAAGGTTCCATGGTACTGTAATGCGGGGTTAAAGTTGCATTGCATCCCGGCAAGAGCGAATAGGAAGACTGGAGCTTCTCTCAAGAGGCATGAAATTGGTGTTTTGTTTTCTGGGCCAGAATTTGCAGGAATCCGAAGTATCGCTCCTTCTCTTTTTGTCCCGGTCAGATCAGGCAAGTGCCGCCGCTGTCAAAGTACCGTCTCTTTTCAGAATATACGATCAAGCCGTTCTTCTGAGTTTGTCCCTTCAAGTCCACTCACGAGGCTGCGAGCCTCGCCAGGCCTGGTTATACCCTACAAGGGGCATTGGTTCGTTGGTAAAAATACCAATCATAAATGCCACGAGTGGAATTTCTTTCCACTGAAAGACCCGCTCTATCTCTGGCAAAGTGTAAATATTTTCACAGGACTCCAAAAGATTTTTGCATTCGACTTGAAAAGAGTAGATTCTCACTTGATTGCTTCTTTCAGTGTTTCTTTATGAGGCTGACTTTGATCGCTCGATCGGTAGAGGGGTCTTGGAGAGTGGACGGGCTACAGCTGCTATATATAGCATTTCAACCATCCGTTGGGGAAGTCCCCGGCGGCAAGTTGTGAGCTCTCTCCGTTGTCTGCTTTGCTCATGCAAATAAGGTGTCGCGTCTGGAACTTTTTTGTGTAAGGCTGAGCCTGATGTTCCTTTTGCTTTTTTTCTTCTTCTTTTTTGGCAGCTGACATCAAGAGTTGAGAACAGCATAGGCTGTATTCAGCCTCAAGCTGTCATAGTGGCGCACTACCTGGACAGCTCTAGCTCAAATTGGTCCAATGTCTGAAACAAGTCCAAGTGAACAGCCTGCAGTATTGCTAGTCCTTCGCACGTGCTTGAGCCAAGAATCTGCGCCATCAATATAATGCTACTTTAGGTGAAATTAGGTCTGATGAGGAGAGACATTGCACATTACGGTGGCAGCCTTCTTTCATGTTACACGAGTTAGGAATACTGGTCTTGTTATTACCTAGGTACGTTTTTCTGTACGTCTCTTTCCTTCCTGTAGTACATCGTATACGACACGAACATGCTCGGCCTTTGCAGTCTCCATTACTACATCGTACTTCTGATTTTCGTGACTCGATCAGTTTCCAAAATATCTTCCCCTGACTTTGGAATCTATTCTCTGCAACGAGATGCTCCCCCACAACGAGACATGCGCCTCGGCAAGAGGACTGGGCAATCTGACACCGGACCGCATGCTCCTCTGACTCCAGAGCGCTTCGACATTCCACCGCAAAGTGTTACCGAAGGAAGTGCTCTCATCAAGTCTTGGTTAGGACTTCGTGCCACTTGCCAAACGGGATACTACTCTTGTTAGTCCTCTATTCCTTTCATTCTTCATCGGGCGACCTTCGCAATGAGCAGCGGTTGCTGACTTGAATGTCTGACCTTAGGTGGAGCAACCTCGACCGTCTGTTGCCTCTCCGGATATTGCTGCACCTTGACAGGATGTGTAAAGGACCTAGGTGGAGGCTGCTGCAACGGCATAACTTGCGAAGCGGGCTGGAGCTGTTGCGAAAACACCGGCTGTTACCCAAGAACCGGACAATGTTGTTCCAACGGGCAATATTGTACTGCGGGTAATATCTGCGTGCTTATAAGTGGAGCCATTCGCTGCTGCACGAATACCCAGTGCACAGCTTATGTTTCGAACGGCATTAACTATGGTCCCACATCAAGTATAACGACAAGCTCTAGGTCCAGTACCACGAGCACCACTTCTTCGTCGTCGTCTCGTTCAACCACGAGTCCAACCTCCTCAACAACATCAACGAGCTCGAAACCTAGCAGCTTAACCTCAACGATAGCTTCACCGACCCCTCCTCCTACAAGTAAGTTCCTAACCCCGCACAATTCCCGGACCAAGAAACTTACCTTGCTTCAGCCCCAGTGCCATCGCCGTCGTCTACTCAAGCTTCCAGTGGCCTCTCCCTAGAAAATAGAATCGCTCTCGGTGTTGGAATTGGATTTGGCGTTCCCGCAACTGTAGCTGGCGTGTGGATGTGTGTACAAGGCATTCTGAGACATAGACCATAATTTTACATACTCATAGGTGTAACAGCGTAATGTTGAGATCTTTCAGGGAGGTTTTAATTGTGGGGTATAATTTATATTTCATGTTCTCGGGTAGATTTTCTCTTTGTACATTTGGTAGTGTATCTTGAGTCAAATTTCTGCTCCAGCGAGAGGATAAGCAAGATTGGTGCGGATTTTGGGGTTCTGTTCAATACATAGTTATGAAAGCATCTTTGGACAGACCAAGCTATAGAACTCGTCTCTCTACCGTTATTTCATGCAAGGATACAAGACTCCATCTCTGCGATACACATGAGTCTCGAGCAGTAACCCATGATTGCTCTAGTCCAGAGTCATGAAAAAAGACATTGAGGTATCGCAGTCTTTGGATGCTTTATGTGTCGGAGTTGTGTCTAGCAAACAACCTCCCACGTATTTGCAGGAGATATGTGTCCAATCTTGTCCGGGGTCGATATCACCCGACGCTCTTATTTTCTCCCACCAGACTCCAGACGGGCGGCCTTTCTCAACAGGGTGAAACACGTATGGATGATTTTCAGATCTGTAGATTTCTGTCGCGATGAGTGGGATGAGTAAATCACCTTCCTGGGTAGAGGCTGGGACAATCGCTAGTCGCCCACTGGCCATTCTTGCCAAAACTCTATCGCTGAGGTCGTGCTCGCCACCGTAGAATGCGCTCCAGAGAAACATCGGGACTGAATAGGTCATTTTTATTAAGCCGCCAACTTCCATCCAATGCATTGGCAACGGAGACCCCGTTGCAAGGAAAGGGATTAGTTGTTCAGTAAGGATGTTGTCGTTTTTTACTAGTCCGTGCCAGATTTGGTAAACTTCAAACCACAAACTTGCAATATCTCCATGTTCCAAATATAGTTGTTGACCCCGATGTCCATGCCTGATCGACTGCATTTTGCTCTGGATCTTTTTCATAGAATCTCTTGATAGGTTCAGGAGAGAGAGTCTTGAGCTTGTCAAAAGAACTAAGTCTGAGAGCTCGACTAAATACGCTAGGCTTTCATTTCCCGCGTCCCAGATGGAAACTTGCTGACTACCCCCACGTATCCTTCGATCCATCATTTGTGAGTATCTTCCAGGGCCTTTTTGCATCCAATTTGGTACCCAAGAAGGCAAATTTCTGGATATTGGAGCTGCGTTATGACCACTGACACAATCTAATACAACTGCTAGCCCGTGCTGATATGCCAGGTATTGCGCGAAACTTTTATACACTTGCACCCAGAATTTTGAGTAATCGACTGCAAGATCCTTGTGAGCGCCATCCGAAGCAAATCCAACATGGGCAAATATCATATCTCGCGGATCAGAGACTCCTAAACCTCTCCTTACGTCTAACAATTTCAACATTGTGTTTTAGGCTCCTCGATCTAAGCCCTTGCCCCAACTAGACTTGTCGTATGGATTTACTTCCCGCTCTGTCTGGTCAAGGTGTTCGTCTCGTGCAGCTTTCATTGAATTAACGATATTTGCGCGGGCATGAGTCGAACGTAAAGCTGCGCAAAAGACCTCCCACTTGACCCTGGCTCTCCCACACTGAACCCATGGATCGATCGAGAAGACTAGTTCCTGGAAGATCCACACACGAGTGAACCACTCGCTTCTCGCGATGGACTCAACCACATCAGCATTCCATCCGTGATCAATTTTTTGAGCCATCGCTAGAGATGCTAAACACTGCGTCTCGCGGCTCTCAACCTCCCTAGGTCCAAGGTAGATGATAGTATGCCGCGCACCGGCGTAAATGCCTCCCATCATTTGTATTTGCTGTGCTTTCTCTCCATAATTAATCTGATTAATGCAAATAGCATCAACCCATAGCCAAAGCGACCTGGTATCGTCACGCAAATCGATCAGCGCGGAGAACAGATTGGCGGTGATCGCAAGAGACTCTCCGTCAACAAAGATAGTTTTGACTTTATCTGGAGAGCCCCAGACGTAGGATAGTGCCGTATAGTTGCCAAATATATCTCGATTATCGCACTGTGACAGAGTAGTATGGGTAAGGCTGCAATGTATTTCCGCCGATCCCGAAGCTGGCTTGATCTCAATCAGACGGATAGCGTCGGGCTCGGTCAGGGGTTTGTATGTGTATCTGGAGGACATTGTGTGGTTGGCGGGGTATCATGTATCTTCATCTTCGAATAGGCAGGTGCCAGCCTCGAATATTGTCAGGGTTGGTGATGAATGCCAACGAACGATTCGATCGTCGACTCCAGAGGCTTCTGGGACGATTGAGTTGCAGAGGTATCTCGCCAACAGATGGCGAACTCCTGTGTTAAGGCTGTGAAATGCAATTTCCTGAACGATAGTTCTTTCTGTGAGGTTGCTTTTGAGGTCTCCGGTCAAGTTCAGAGCCTCAATTGACGTGGTGGCGCAGCACTGATTTCCATGCATGCAGCATGCATCACGCGGGCCAATCAACAAGATGACGTGAATGGAATTCCTCAGAGCTACCCCAGGGCCGTAGAATTCCGAAAAAATAAAAAGCACAAAAATATGTGTTTTAGCAGACGGAATTCTGGACTTTAACGGGTACAGCTCGGCCCCATGTTCTTGAATAAGAATCAACGACCTGCTCAGAAGATTCTCATATTCCTTTCCCGGACTACGATGATATTTACGAGATGAGATATTCCATTATACAATAAAAAAACATAGTCCCCGAGGTCGCAAAGAGTATCCCAAGGATGGAAGAATTTGACCTTAACAGCCCCTGAATTAAGCGATTGACCCACTACTGCGCTGAGCAACCACTAAAATGTGGCCATGCATCGCTAATGTTCAGGGGCTCAACGCCTATGAAGATAGCACGACTCAAAATTATTTTCACATCACCGCCTGCAAAAATCGCCATAGAAACAATTGAGTTCCAATACCCTAACTTATGATGAACCCTCAAATTTAATTACACAAGACTTGTCTACCTCAAAAGTCAATCATTCCCCACTCATCCCTACCCGCCAAGAAATCACGACTCGCAATCCACACCGCAACACGCAACATCCAAAACCCCGAAATCAAGTCTTGTTTTCGATCAACACTGTAAAGACAAGATGCCAGCCTCGAGATCGGACTAGAATGACGCTCACTTCATCCAAGCTCAAGAATTAAGCTTCGTGCTGTAACAGCCAGTGCCCCATTAATGCGCTGTCCATCCGAACAAGCACGTCCCCGGCGCAAATCATCAAGGAGGGTCCCTGAGCGGAAACTCCGGCATAACTTCCCAGAAAAACTATCTTCATACCAACGATTTAGAAAAATGACGTCGTATTGTGCCCAGAAAATGTTTGCATTAAATGATCACCAGAATCCCATCACTTAAGTGACCAAAAAGGATATAGCGACAGCCACTATGTGGCAAATAATAGAAACCACCCGTCCCTACCCATTCCGACACCACCACATAAACAATTTCCCTCCACTGAGAAATCAAAAACAAGAATACGCAGACGGACTATTCACAATGTTCCTAGACACCGACTCCGAAATCAGCGAGCCACCAAAATCACACACTTCTATAACAACCCTCCTCCCACCAATTTCCTCCCCTTTCAACTTCCCGACAACATCAACACCCTCATCCACCGCCCCAGCCCGCCTCACAATCCTCCTAGAACAACTCCTAACAACAATTTTCACCCTCCTCTCCTCGCACCACCTCACGCCCTCCGACGGCCCCCTACTATCCCAATTCACCAACCTCGTATGCATACTTCAAGAAGAAGCAGAAAGTCTGGTGCAGATGACTGATTTGGTGGAGGAGTATAAGGAGGAAGTGGGGATTGTAGAGGAGGTGAGGGGCATTGGGGAGTGGGTTGATGGGATGGGGGTTAGGACGCCGATGTTGGAGGTTTTGGAGGAGTTTGGCGTTAAGGGGATTGGAGAAGGGAAGGGAATGGGGCATGCGAGGGGTGATTCGGGGGTTGGGATGGAGGAGGATGAGGATGGGGATGGGAATGTAGATGCGGAGAGTGGTGTTGGGTTTGGGGTTATGGATGCGGTTTTCACTGACGCGGGATCGATCTCCGAAAGGGACGAGAGGGTAGAGCTTGAGGTGTCGGCGAAAGATGTAGAACATTTGCCGATACCGCCTAAGAACCCGAGAAGGGCAGTTTCTGTTCAGGATTTAAGGACGATGGAAAGGGAAACGGAGGTGCAGTTGCCGCCTAGAAGTGCGAAGCGCGTGACTTTTGATGCGACGGAAACAGCGATGCAGATGGATGGGGAATTGCAATTACCACCAAAAAGTCCAAAACGGCTAGTCAGTATACCGGCCAAACAGGAGAGTCCGATAGTACCTGCCTCTGAAACTGCACGGCCCAGAATGGGGAAATTGAAGAAAGTGCGGTCGAAATTCCGGGATTCGGCGGTGGATGTTTCTAGTCCTGTTGGTAGTTTGAGGGAAAAACCTAGAGTACGGTGGGTATGCTAATTGATTCAATGCTGCCAAAATTTGAAAGCCGTAAACGTGAATGTGAAATCAGTTCCTAATCCAGTTTAATTCTGGGAAGAGCGATGGATGGAAAGTTGCCCTCAATTACGTTTTCTGACTTCAGAAAATTGCAAGAACGAGAAGATTGAAAGAGGCAACAAATGTGGAGAATGTCTCTTCGTTACATCGAATGTTCTGCCAAGTGATTAATATGTAGTCTGCCGCAGCCTCGACAAGAAATCGAGGAAGCCCTCAAATGACACCAACGTTGTACATCATGTCCTGGAGCTCGTTCATTCCGTACTTCATCAGCTTCACTCAGATCTGCGCCGACACACTTACCTTCCCCCGTGTCTTAGCGCCGATTTTGATCGTGACGAGGCTACTTCTTCCAGGCATAGTGGAGCAAGTACCGCAATGTGGCTCTTTCACCATCAAGCAACTGACATCTTACTAGATGCTTTGCCAAGATAGGTACAGTGTGTGAATATTCTCTCAAAATCTAGAAGGAATGAGTCACACTACTTCGACTTTGGGAAGTGCTTCTTCAGCGCAAATGTCGTCACACCCTTCCGTGGGCTCTTCGACTTCAACTTCTTCCTCACCTTCCTCTTCGGAGAACACCTTCTCCTGTAATTCGAACACGTTCTTGAACAATTCTGGCATCACAGCCTCAATTCTCTGGAGTCCTGTCTTCATCTCGGCGTTCTCCTTTGCTAGTGATTTAATGCGTTCCTTGTTTACTCTGTTGGCATTTCCCATTCTCACCATCAAGTCTCTCTCAAATTGCGCGAACCGCTCTTCGCTCGCCTGCTCAATCGCCTTGATCCGCGCATCTGTTTGCTCAAAATGGATTGTCATTTGAGCCGTCAAGTTCCGGCGTGTGGTTTCCTCATTCTCGCGGAAGCGTTGGAGTTCCTCATTGTGGACTTGAGATTGGGACTCGAGGTCGGTGATTGTAGTTTCTTGTGTCTGGACCAGGGCTTCTGTTTTCTGCACTCGTTCAGACATTTGAGAGAGCTGTTCCTTTGTCTGTTCGATCATCTCCTTCAGCTTCTTGTTCTCTTCATTTGACTTGCCAAGGATGTCACGAATATCCTCGAAGTCTTCCTTGTGTCTCTTTTCCCCTCTAGCATTCCGTATCCTGAGCTCCTTGAGCTGGTCTTGGCTGTTCTCCTCGACCTCTTTCAGCTTAGAGTCCAACCGATGTACTCTATTTGCTTGCTTCTCCTCAAATGTCTCGAAGCGAGCTTCTGCCTTGTGGGCCGCGTTCTCCCGGGCTTGACTGGACTCCGAAAGTTGCTGTTCCAAGGTAGTAAATTGCTGTCTTTGTCGCTCTTCTATGGAGGCATTGGCTTTAGACATGGATTGATATTTTTCCTCGGCGTTCTTGGATATCTCCAACAATTCACCGAGCTGCTTGGCATGGCTAGAATGATTGCTTTCTAGATGGGACAACCGCTGTTTGATGGAATCATTGGACATAATGTTCATACTTTCGTCGGCCTGCCAAGCAGCGCTTAGATGCGCTAGAGCTTGTGAGAAACTTAAAGACGGCTTCTGGTTAAACACCATGAGGGGCGCAGATGGCATTTCAAAGTCGATTGCCTTTGTTGTTGTTGGTACGAAAGTGCCGGATTGACGTTGCTTGTCGATTCTAGCATCTACAATTGCCCTGTGCGACTTGGACCTTAGGTGAGTTTCGAAGTTATTGAGGTTTCCATTTGGGATAATCTTAAAAGGCCTGTCACAGTCTAGACAATTAATATGGTCATGATCTGGATCGAACAAATCGCTAGGAAATTTTGAACGGAGAACTTCGAGACAAGCAAGTACCCATGTCGGTGCGGTATTCTGTCTCAATTAGATGAATATCAAGTATTTGGCGTCTGCGATTGCTGACCTTCTTCTCGTTCTTCAAAGGTACATGAAGCTGATTGTCCAACGCCAGCATCTTATTTGGGTCCATTGGCTTGAGAGGGCTTCTTTGGAGATTACCTGGCGCAGATCTTCGCCGATCTCCAGATAAAGGTGTGCATAACCGCTTTGCTAATCTCTGAGGTGTTGAATTGCGGGACTTGTGGGGACTTATGGGCTCATTGCTGCTACAAGCATCACTCGCAGCTATCTCTCTTGGTCGTTTTCGGCTTGGGGTTCCGATATCTATCGAGCGTCGTCGAGGGCTTGGGGGCATAGGAGCGGCATCTCGAGTCATCTAAACAGGGTCAATTGCGATCGATATTGTGGTTCCTATTCGGTATACCTCTGCGTATGCTCTCGCATGCCCTACCCCCACAAAGTTAGCAATTGGGTCAATTGAGTGCCGGGGATCAGCTACTTCTTATGGGTGCCCTCGGATCATCTTCTGGATCCTCATTCTCAACATACTCTTCATCACTCTCTTCATGCGCCCCCATATCTGGTGTGTCCTGGCTTTCCGGCTCCTCCACGTCGCGCGAGTCCACAGCATCCTTCCCCTTCTCTGCATGTTGCATATTCGCATTGTGCACCACAATTGTGCCCGGGGTTCCTTGCACAGGATTCATTGGCCATCCATTGCCTATATAATCAATTGGTCCATCTCCCGGCTCGGCACTCTCCCCTTCATTCTGATCATCTCTTACTTCCACTTCTCCCCTCTTCTCCAACCACCCCGCCTTGCCCCTCTCAAACCCCCTCATCAGTCCGAAAACCACCTGTCTCGGACTGCTGACCTTCACGGGCTTCAAAATCCGCTCATCTACCATGCGCTTAATAGCCTCCACGATGGCGGCTTTCTCGGTGCCGGGGAAGTGTTCGAGGCCCAATCGAACTAGTCTTTTGCTCGGGACGTAGGAGGAGGACGTGGAGATGTGGGTAGTGATGAGTTTGGTGAGTTTGAGGTAGGTTGTGTAGGGGAGTTGCATTGCTGCTGTAGTGAAAGTGGAGAAGCAGAGCGCGACGGGCCGACGCGTTGAGTGGGTAAACAATACGGTGCACGTGATCAGAAATAGTTTGAGAATCTTTTTCATTCTCTCTCTTTCTCGTTGCTTTAAATCTTTTATTATTATCGTCATCTAAAATACTTTTCTAATTGACAGTTAAGTGATGGTAATGGAAGTTGGGTTGGATACAATCAATTTGTTTTATAAGATTTCGTCATATTCAGGGGTCAAGATCCATTGACCTCACCCCGCATTTTGGGACCGTATTATTACGAATCTTTCATATTACAGGTCGGTTCGGGAAAGTCATAATATGTACTCAACAGGGCGTAAGGGTGTAATAACGCCTCAATTGCCATTGCAAATAAAAGAGACAGAGATTCGTTTCCTTTTCCTCAATTACCCTTCTCTCTCAATTTATACCAGATCAAGACGGAAAGCAATACCAATATGACTACCCCAGTACCTCCACAACTACGGGTCCTATTCTTCGATGTCTTCGGAACATGTGTAGCCCAAATACCACCTGTAGCAGACGAGCTACATAAAGCAACTCAAGAGGCACTGAAATCTTCTTCACTTGACAACGAAGTCCGAGCCAAAGCAAATGAGATGGTAAGTCACCACTCGTACCACAAAAAAAACAAACGAACCTCTTCCCAGACATACGACCAATGGTCCTCCTTCGCAGCACAATGGAACAACGAAAATGAGTCCTTCGTCTCCTCCGGCAAAGACCACGGATCTGTAGATTGGGTCGCAGTAGACAGCCAACGCATCACCCTCCTCCCCAAACTCCTCGCCCAGCGTGGGCTCATCATTTCCCTCTCAGACTCCAATGAAGTCGGCCCCGGTTCCCTCTTCAACGCCTCCCAACTCCAAAACCTCGCCACAATCTGGCACCGTCTCCCCCCCTGGGCCGACACTTGCCGCGGCTTAGAATTGCTGAATCGCAAATTCTCCACTGTAACACTAAGCAATACCTACAACTCCCTAATGCAGAATCTCGTAGCGCACAGCAATATCCCCTTCAAGCATATCTACACAGCAGATATGTTCCACTCCTATAAACCAGACCCAAAGGTATATCTAGGCGCAGCGGAGAAGATGGGTGTAAAGCCTGAGGAGTGCGCGCTTGTTGCTGCGCATTTGGGAGATTTGAAGGGTGCGAAGGAGTGTGGGTTTTATGCTGTTTATGTGGAAAGGGAGGGGGAGGAGAAGAGTCCTGAGCTGAGAGGGAAGGGGATTCCGGATTTGGTGGTGGGGGAGGGGGAGGGTGGGTTTGTGGAGTTGGCGGGGAGGTTGGGGATAAAGGGCGGTGAGTAGATGGGTATTAGTAAGTTTCCTATAACTTTGAAGTGTTTCTTGGAGACTACTGGGTGCTGATTTTACAGAGTGCAATGTTCATTTTAGGTGGGTATAGCCTACTCGTACAGTGCCATGTGCTTTTAAATGACAAAAGGTCTAGTCTCAACCAGACCGGCAAATCAACGCCCCTTAACCCTAGCAAATCTGGACTGTGCAAGCAACATCACAAAGTCCTAAAGAAATAAAAGCCTTCGACCTCCCGCCAAGCTTGGAATACTCTAAGTAAAAGCAGGCTTCATGGATTTTCCGAGGCGGGTTGAGAAGCACCGGGCTCTTTGCCTACCTTCGTATTGTCGCTATTCTTGATCCAATCCAGGAGAAGACCAAACTGTGCCTTATGATCTTGAGCCATTCTCTCGAATCTCGCCTCCGTACTCTTCACAAACTCAGCATGGGTATTCTTTTGCTCTCGAACATCCAAACGCAATCGATCGATTGTGATTTTCTGCTGCTTGTTCTCCTTCTCTAGGTCTTTGATCAATTCCGTAGAATCCGTAATCATACCTTCAAGAGCTTTCATTTGTGTAGCGCCAGTGTTGAAGATGTCGCCCAGGACTTGCATAGTTTGTTGTACTTTGTCGCCGTGCTCCTTTGGTGCAGGTCCAGCGATGTATGCTCCATTCTGATTTGAAGATGCTGCTTGAGCGGGCGTATCATTGAGGCCTGTGCAAACTTTCTTCGAAGCAACATCATCTGCGATGCATGCCGATGCCCGTCGTTTTGCGGGAAGCGTCCATGTGCGAGACTGCGGCTCAGATCGACTTTGGTGCATTGTGTGGCTTACTGTAGATGGACCCGCTGAGCCTGATGAGATTGAACTTGATTGAAGACTTAGTACTGGCTGTGGGACTCCGCCAGTACTTGGAGCACCAGTTTTCACCAGATTATCATAGAGAGAGGTGGTTGTTGACTGCTTGCTCATCTTTTCCATCCTCTCTCGCACAGATTTTGTTATAGTGTAGGCTAGGCCTTGTCGTGTCATTCGCCTATGGAGATTTAAGATGTGAGTAGCTCCGACCAAATGTCTCTCGAAAATTTTGGGGCTGGCTTGGCTGTTTTCAAATAAGCGTTCGTGACAATCGTTGCATTTGATTCGCGGATTGGAATCATCGTCACTGAGCTCGAAAGAATCATCTGGGTACTTTTTATGAAGACACGCCAAATCCAGGGAAAGGGACTCGAAGTCCGTAAGCCGTGAAGTGTCAGCAACGAGTATGTGGCTTGAATCGCGTTGGTCAATATTCGAGAATGATAGGTCGTGGGACTTTGCAAATGACAGGGAAGCTGGAGGCTGGCCTACTTTGTTGACAAGTCTCGAGTAAATGGAAGCTGCTGACGCAATCGTTTTCAAGTTTTCCACTCTGCTTTGGACTGAAGAAGTCTCTTTAATGGATCCTTCTCCAGCCAGTACACGGTCGTAAACATTCTCAACATGTTTTGTGCTGCGTAAGTGGGCTTCTATGATACTGAAAGCGCCGGTGTAAATCTTGAGCAACCGGCCGAAACAGTCGTGGCATTTGACATACAGAACACCTTGTGTATTGGCAACTTCAAATTGGTCATCTGGATATTGTTTCTGTAGTCCTTCCACGAAATTTTGCAAGTATGAGGCGTACGTTTGGGCAATGCGACTGGGTATCTGTGCCCCTGGTGCTCCTTCCACCTCAGATGTTGAGTCAAGATTATCATAAGCTACACGAGCAAGCAAGGATTTCTTGGCCGTGTCGTGGGTAGCGTTTCCCGATGCAACAGATTCTGACATAGACGCCTTGCTTGGCAGCGGAGACGCTTTGTCGAGGCCAGAAGAGCTGCGGGTAGGATAGTTCATTGCGCCTGAGTTGAGCGCAGGGGGCTGATCTGGAGTATGAATGGCCTTGCTGGCTTGGTTGTCGTTCAAAGTCCTCGAGACTTTAACATATATGGCAACTGCCGACGCGTTGCTTTTCAGCCTTGAAACCCTGGCTTTGACAGCAGGTGTTTGTTGAAGCACTTTGCCTTCTTCACATACCCGATCATGAACCTTCTCAATGTGACGAGCCGCTTTCAAATGACATTCCACACTCGCAAGGTCGCGGGTTATGTAACGAACTTTATGTAAATTTTCTGGGCAATCGTAACACTTGACATGAAAAATGCCACCATCATCGACAACTTCGCCAAAAATGTCATCTGGGAACTTCTTTCGTAGTTCTGCTAATCCTTGTATGACGAAGCTCGGTATATTGGCCTGTATAGTATTAGCCGCCGTAAAATATTGTCCTGGTAGTGACTCACCTTTGTAACCTGTTCAACTTGCGCCCCAGCTCTATTGACCGATATCGGAATTTGTACTGGGTCGGCAGGTCTCATCTCCGAGATTGAAGGTGATTCAATCCTCTCTACCTCTTTATTGCCGGGATTTCCCCCGAATCCGACAAATTTTGGCATTGACGGGGTTTGTGGAAACAAATCATTCTCCCGGTCCTGAAGTTCTGGAGAGCTACTGGGTGAATGATTTGATGGCGGTCCTCGTACTGAACTGAATAGAGGAATTGGACTTGAAGTTTCAGAAAAGTTGGAGCTATCACTGATGCTACTCCTCGCTCTGACTCTTGAAACAGGTGTCGGGGGTCTAGCCTGGCTAGACATTTTCTCGGTCTAGAGAGACAATTATTTGAGGTCTTCTTAGTTGTAAGAGGAGAAATACCTTGATCGTGACATTTGATACTTCTGTAAAAGATGATGTCAGTCTAACTTCGCCACCAACTCAGACAAGCTTACCTTGAGAAACAGCCTCGCCATCGAGAAATCGCTCAATGCTGGTCATTGCATCGCTCGCTGCTTGGTCGAACTCTTGAACATTCCAGAAAGCTTTAATCCAGGCAGTATCAGTGAGGTTTCCAAACCCAGCTTCTGGATCGAAATTGGCATGAAACCGGTATTGATCACGCGATCTCGGAGTGGCTTTCGTGACCTGAACAATAATATCATCCTAAACATCATCAATCAGCTGTAAATCGTATACTTGACTTCCGGTACTCACAAATATCATTCGATCGATCAAGCGGTCTAGCAAAACCATGCGCCGAAAATTGTAACCTGTGCCATCCGAGAGGTCCTTGACTGGCAGATCGGGAAGACAGAAGGACGCCCCTACGGGTCTGTTCTTCAGGAATTTGCAAGCGCCATTTACAACGCCTTCAACGAATGCAGAATATTCGCTGCAGAAAGTCGGAGCCGCTGCCATCGTCAAGGGCTTTGGTAGTACCAGGGCGAAGATGTTGGAGGCTGACGCGACTGGAAACGGGGAAAACGCGAACCTCCCCGCGACGCGCTCCACAGTGCACGTGCCTCAAGGGATAGTCATCACTATCACTGTTCTTTTTATTGAATTGGACTTTACATACATCTGGCCTTCCGACCTTTACATGTTCATTCATGCATCTTCGCATTGAGCTCAAATCTTACCTAGCCTCCAGTGTAAGTTGCCTTTCCTAAAGAAGATGGCAACTCACTAAGTCTCGCTCATAGTTACGCTCAACTTCTCAAGCTCGCTACAAGTAACCAGCCTTCAAAAGCAAAATGCCGTGCAGTCGAAAGAGGTTTCCTGGGGCAGAGCTCATCACTGTCCGTTCGGAAAAGTCGAAATATACCATCTGGTCTGCAGAGCCACGAGATCATCTAGCAGAAGCGCAAATCGTAGCTGAATTGAAGTGGCTTGCCGTGCAGAATGTGATCAGGAAGAGAGAGCTGAGAGCCAACGCGAAGCATGGTGGTACAGTGCCGATCCCAAGATTGACATTGACGGAGAAGAAAAAGATTCAGAGGCAGGCTCTTGCTAGAGCTGCGGCCGTGTCATCCCAGATGGCTCCACCATCGCAGACTATGTCGCCTGCCCCGTCCCTATCAGTAAACGAATCAGGACCCGAGTCCGAGTCAGATGAGGAAAAGGAGGAAAGCTCGAAAGAGGACGTGGATTCGGAATAAGAGTCAGATTCAGAAACCGAAATTGACCCTCTTTCAGACTCAGAAATACCTCATCAATCTCCATCTCAACAAAAATCGCAACATTCACCACGGGCAAAATCGGAAGAGCTGGGACGCCTAGGCCCCGTTAGAAGAACACCCAGAAGTATGAAGACAGTTGCATTACAAGCGAGGGAGTCCGAGATCATTATGCTCAAGCAGAGAGTTAGTCAGGTGGAAAAGGAGAACGAGAATCTTTGGAAGCTGGTTGATGTTGTGATAGAGGAGAAATCAATCTTGCGCGGAAGCGTCGAGTCATTGGAATGGAAGGCTGCGAGGGGTATTAAAGGCCATCATGATGAGAATACCGTGGCTACAATTGCTACTTTGGCGGGCAAGGAGAGGGAACTCATCAGGTTGTTGGGCGTTCCATTAAAGGGAGCAGGACAGAGAGGTTTGATTACACTTGGGAGGAGCTTAGAATGCCTTTCAAGCTTGAAAATGTTCATTAGGAGGGGATAGTTCAGAATTTGAGTGTTTCGCTGAGCGAGGATAGGGGAGCGTTGATCAGACCTGGGGAGCCCAGATGCTTGATTCTCAAGACTTTTATTGGAAGTATGTAAGAATAGCGAAGTGTTTAATGATGGGTGTAATCGAAAATGCTCTTGCCGAAGGCAGAGACTGGTATGTTGAAAGTGATGTTCAGGAGCATCCTCACCTCACCGCCTCCACGCCCTACTTCACGTCGCGGCACCAGGAAATACATATCCCCGTTGTTTATCTCCTTTTCTTAGTATTGTTTACGTCGAAGTTTTGGCAATCTGTTCACTTTCAAAACGAGAGATCGAAACATCTCGTCTCCGTTTGGGACTCTCAAGCTTTTTCAGTCGCTTGTACTGTTCGAGAGTCAACTCCATCAATTCGACCCTCAACATCATACGAAGCCTAAACACCTTCAATGTCAACATGCCGTGCAACAAAAAGAAGTTCCCGGGCGCAGAGCTCGTCGGCGTGATTGGGACTCTCGGAGGGCGCAAAATTTGGGTCTCATCTCCTCGAGACGAGGCTTCGGAAGCACAGCTGGTAGATCAGTTGATCACCGAAAATTACCGAAAAGCAGAAGACGAAGCTCAACTCAAGATATTGAAGAGCAAGCTGTCAAATGCGGCTTCCCTGTCAGGAAGATTACGGGGGCAGATCCGGAGGAAAATGAGGAGAGTAAATGAGCGGCTGAGCAGATTTCAAGGGATACTCAAATTGACTCCGGCACAAGTTGAGAGAGCCATTACGCCGATGAAGATGACGAAACAAATCACGCTCTCGAAACTCTCCTCAGATGCCGCCAAGAACAACATATCAGGCTCCAAGCAACCTTCTACCAGGATCCAAACCCCATCACGCCAAGCACAACTGTCAGCCATCTCCCGGATTAAGGCAGAAGCAGGACTCTTCTCATCTCCATTGATGCGGAGAAATATTGCAAAAGCTCCTCGCGCGCCCCAAACCCCACGAACAATTACGGCATTCCAGGCTCGTGATGCGGAGATCGGCGCATTGAAGAAGAAGGGAGAGGAGGAGGAATCTGAGAATCAGACACTACGCGAGCTGGCGAGAGTTCTGTTTGATCAAAATCAGAAGATGAAGTCACGGATTGCAGTCTTAGAGAAGAGGGCAAAGATCACGAGGAAGTTGTTGAAAGTCAAGGATAAATCTCAGTCAGAGGGTTCCATGTTGCAGCTAGACGAGAAGCAGCAGGCACTGATTGAGAAGTTGGGATTTGGAAAGGGGGCTGAAGGCGAGGAAGATATGGATCTATCCTGAATGGGAACATGGCTCTGGGGGTGTGAGAGTAATGTATTGTTCTAGAATGCTTCCACTGGAACACAACAATCGTACCTCATATAATTATTTGGAAACTTGGAAGTGATGTCTAGTGAACGAAGGAAAGTGATATGTTGACTTCCGTTGACTGAACAACCAACCCCACATTCCTCACGATTTTATAATACGCGTCAGTCGCATCTCCCAAATTGCCCTCGCGGGGCAGAAAATATTGCAAAAGCAGCACTGATTTTGAAGGGGAAGAACTTTCAATAACCAGTGCCGCTTTTCGTGTACTCACCAAATGATTTTCTTTTGAAAGTGACTCGAGATTGTCAAGTCAGCAGCTTCGCAACTTCAACCTCAGGATTCCTCCACCCAAAAACACAGTCGTTTCCGCTTTAAAATGTACAACGTTCTTGCAGGTCTAGAGCTTATGACAGCGATTTGAACCACTCACAGAACGTGAAACATCGATCAAGCCCCGAAAGGCTGTCTTTCCAACCCCGCCATCTAGGCTACCTTGCCGTCATCTCGACTTCACTTTATCATCACCACCATGCCCTGCAGTAATAAAAAGTACGATGGCGCAAAGCTCGTCCGCCATGGCTCAGTAACAATGTGGGTCTCCAGTCCTCGTGATGAGGCCGAGGAGGGGCGTCTAGCAGAGCGTATGAAGAGAGAGGGGGCGCGGAAAGCCGAGGCGAGAGATGCGAGTAGGAAGAGAAGTTTTGAGAAGAAGAAGAGAGATCTGGAGCGTCGCCGTGTCGATAGTTACAGACCAGCAGCAAACCCCGACAGCCATTACCCACCAAGGCCGTCGCAATATGTGGAGTCGATGGTCATGAATGCGCCTCGAGGACTAGTGGTAGAGCGTCCCGTAAACCATACGAAAGAGCTCCCAGGGCTGTCTACTCAATCTTCATATTCTACGAATCCAGGAGCCCAGATTTCCGTCGTACCTCGGCCGGCGCCGGCGCCCAAAGGAAATGCCGGTTCTTCGAATGCCTCATCCGAGAACTCTGTCCTTGATCGACTGGAAAAGGCACTTTTCTATGGAGCGACCAGTATACAGCCCTCTGGCTCGCAGTCAATACAAAACAACACCTCCGGCCAAACCCAGCAAGCGGCGTTGGCTGACAGGCTTTTGATTTACCCAACTCTTGTCAGACAATCTCCTATGGTTTCAGATCCTTTCTTCCCTCAACCAAAGATTGCTTCTGAGCAAAATGGTCACAACCCAAAGGAAATCGACGACAGATTGCTTCCACCAACACCTACTTCCGATGCCCCTAGCCCTCAAGAGAACGCCATTCAGGAATCATTTCTACTTCAACCTTCCATAGCCCAAACCAGCAACAGCAATCCGATTTTTCTATCTTTAGCCAACAAAGAAAATTCCCAAGAAAACCGTTTTGGCCAGCCATCACAACCTCCTCCCACTAACGTATTTCTCTCCTCTTCTTCCATCAAGGAACATATCCCCGAGCTCGGTAGCAATGAAGAGACAGTCCCTGAATTACGTCGCCGTTTGGTATTCTGGCACGAAGCATGGGAGAAACATGATAGGGAACTAGCGGAGCTAAAAGAGCTACAGAGAGCCAAAAACACGGAGATCTTGAGATTAAGAGAGGAAAGAATATTAAAGAACAAGGAGTTGGATTGGTTGAAGCATTTGCTTGCTACTGCTGAGGAAGTGGGTAGGACTTTGGAGGAAAGAAACTTGGCCGCTATGCGGGCTCTTGAGGGAAGACCCTAAGCAGGGGACATTATTCTATGAGAGTGTATGAGTATAGGAGTTTGGCGAAAATGGGAAATGGGATATAGATGGGGAGTTTGACATACCGACCAGCGGGTTTCACGGCGTTAATGAGCGAGGCTTGACAATGTTCCAGAGAAGCTGAGATAATATGAGCATTGGGCCGGCATGGCAATGGCGTCCTCGGTGTTACATGGCGTTTAGGAGTGCTAAGATACCCACCGATTGACAAGAAACCAGTATTTCTTGTGAACAATCAATCATCATAGAATGTAGAAAGTAGAAAAAGCAAATCAAAACTTCCAGATAAGCATTTGGCGACCCGACTTCATTTGTTCAAAACCCCCTGATCATGTCCGACCGCGTTTCAGGCGCGTCCCCCACTTCCACTTCCACTTCTAGACTTCACCTCTTCACCGCACTACCCCAACTTCTCAATTCCTCAATTCTATTCCCCTCATCTCAACATTTCCAATTGTACCAAACTTCCCTTCCCTTCCCCGTAAAAATGCCATCCTTCCACAAAAGGATTCCCAAACGCAAGCAAAACAAATAAGCACCTCGGACATGCTCTGGACCTCCGCGCCACGCTGAACCCGCTGAATCCGCACTGCTGACTGAGTTGCGGGAGGAGAAAATCCCGTGGAGGGAGAGGATTGAGACTCGGGGAGGAAGAGGAAGGGGAGTTTGCTAAGGA
>Ga0247778_1000369_pt1 | contig 65403 bp, 63 predicted proteins | sample UWRJL049202B5_FD_179939 | JGI IMG/M metagenome (GOLD analysis project Ga0247778, IMG submission 179939) | Plant litter microbial communities from Arlington Agricultural Research Station in Wisconsin, United States - UWRJ-L049-202B-5 | ecosystem: Environmental > Terrestrial > Plant litter >... | reverse complement strand
GTGCCCTTACCACAGCGGGGGCGAAGGACCTCAAAGCAGCAGACTGCAGTAGCTATACGCGACGGAAGAAAAGCAGCACAGCGTCTATCCTGTCTCGGTGGAAACACTGGGTCTACAAGTATATCAGGCACAAGCAGTAATGTGCGACTGTCCGCCCGTCGGACATCTCTCTCTACTTTGTTAGAACAGGACTTCACCGTCCCGGGAAAAAAGAGCTCGCTGTTGTGTCCATTCGCACCTCCTACCAAAGCTCCCAGCACCATGGCTTCAGGCCGTCCCTTGACCCCTTCAGACGCAAAGGACCCCACGCCACATCAATCCATGGACCCTATTTGTGCAGCCATGTATGCAGAAACAATGTCTTCTCCCCCTCCATCAGCTTCTGGCTCCGCGGCAAAATGCCCAATTCGATTTCTTAATCAACACTCCCCTGAAGAAGTCGCACAATATTTCGAGACTCACAAGCATGAGATTCCACGAAGCCATGAAGTATGTGTGAAGCGTTATCAAAGGAACGAAGACGATATCAGGAAGCTCGATGCGAAATATGGCAACCTTGTTAGTATGATACAGGGCCTAGGACAAAAGCATCAGCCTATGCTTCCTTCGGACCAAGAACATGCGGAGGACGTCGAACTCGAACGTATCTCGAACGAACGCGTAGAGAACTGGGCCAACAACGTAAGTGCAGATGGTGTGGGTGGTGAAGATAACCCTGGAGAGCATGAGGATGAGGAAGACAGAGAGGGCAGATTCGATCGGCCGCTGAAGGAGATTCGTGTTGGGGAATCACCAAGCCGGCCTTGGGGCATCTCAGTACCGATTTTCGATCCGCCTGCAGAACACAGACCAATTTCCCCGCCTCCGGCCCCAGTCTCGGCTGAGCATATGCCGAAGCCGGCTGGGAAGTGTCCCTTTGGTCATGAGCAGGCTCAGAATGTAGAGGAGGCACCTCAAAGAGAAGAACGAGCAGATCGCCCTGCTCTCAAGTGTCCCGTTACTACGCAACAGTTACCACCAGCTCCATCGCAACAACAAGAGCGATCTACTGGTAAATGCCCATTCGGTCATGGCAACCAGATGAAGAAGGAGCCAAAGCCAAATCCGCAGAACTCGATGAACAACCCAGAGCAACCAGCAGGAAAGGAGAACATTGAAGAACCACGGCTCCCACCGGTTACCCATAGCCAGCCAGCGTTCATTCAAACTCCTGAAGCTGCGAGAATGGCGGGTAGCGTTATGCCTCAGATGATATTCACAGGCCCGGTCTTCATAGGATACCCCATGGAGCAGGCGATGGCTTTTATGCAAAAATATAACAAGGAGAATTGATCTGAGAATGGAGTTGTCTCTGATATTGGGATTAGCGAGGCGTTCACCTCTGGACTTTGGAACATTCTACCAGCATAAGCAGCACGGAGTACCTTGGACATGCAGAGTCATTTGCAACAACAGCGTAGTTTAATAAATTCAAAACTCTCGAACAAGTCTTCCTGTCCAAAATTGTATTTTCCCAGATCTATACCTAAGATCTATATCCCATCTCTAACCCAAAACGCCGTCCTCCCACTGATATATCCCAAATGCAAGACATTCCTCAATCAAACTCAAGGTATCTAAAAGCGGGGTAATGGTACATCTAATCTCTCCCGTTCCTACTCTTTGGATCCTCAGCATCTCCAGCAGCAAACACATCGTCTTCTGAAAGCTCATCTCTATAACCTGTCTCATCTCGCTCTTCGCTTCCAAAAGGACCCTCATCGTTATCCCACAGACTAATATCATCATCATTCATCAACGCCGCGGCATCACTCTCCGCAGGTTCTCCAGAATCGCTATATTCCCTCGCAATCCCCTGTCTCTGCCCCGCCTCCAGCTCCTCAATCTCCAACTCTCTCGCACGAGCGATTGTCCGCTGGTAGATGATCCATCCAACTGCTGCTCCTAAGACAGCGCCCAGGATGATAGAAATGTAGTTCACAGCCTTGGTCTGCGCATCCATCTTCTTGCCCTCGCTCTCTGCGATAATCGCCAGCCGCGACCCAATAAAGACATGTATAAGCAACTTCGGACTCGCAATAGCCGTCGCGAGGGCAAAAGATAAAGGATGCACGGTTGGGAAAGTAGACATCGCTGCATTGGACAGACTGTATGGCAGCGGGCAAAAGCGAATCATGCACAGAATCTTCAATCCATCATGCTTTAATGTCAACGCCAGCGCTTCAAACCTTTTATCCTTACCAACAAGCCTGTGCACATAACTCGACAACACGGTCCTCGAAGCCATAAATGAAGCGAGGGATCCTGCTACTGTGGCGGTAGATACGATGAACCATCCGTATGGGAAACCGTATACGAAGCCAGAGATTGTGACGGCGGTGCTATAGCCGATGAGGGGGGGAAAGGCGCACATGAAAGTTATGAGCCAGAGAATCGTCCAGCCGCCTCTTACATCGTGCCATTTCTTCGCCGCTGGGGCGAGGAGTCCGAAGATTCGCTCGCTGTAGACCAAGAACAGGATACTCAGGACGAATGTCGTGATGAGGGCAATCACGGCGAGAATTCGTTGGAGGGGTGACAGCGATTGGAAGGTTTTGAGGAGTTGGCGTTGCGCTTTGTAGGCTGATTGTAGGATTTGGGTCTTGTAGTCTGGGGCGGCGGATCCTTGGGAGTAAGGGGAGTTGTGGTTTCCTCGACGTGTCGAGGATATGCGGCGAGACCAGGGGGGGCGGGTGGCTTCTGGACTTGGTGAGGGGGATGGCGATACTGGGAGGGCGAGGGCTTTTGCTGTGGAGGAGTAGTCTGCGGGCATCGTGTTGGTGAGCTGCAGCTGTCGAGGGAATACAGATGGGTTGGGCGGATGGGGTCTCCAATTCGTTGTTGGCGGCGCGAGGTTACCTCTGCAAATTCATCGAGTCTGAGTGAGGGACGAGGGTACTGATAGTAGGTAGCTGAGTGTGGTGTTTGAACTTTGAAGTGGTGGTTTGAGAGGTACTGTTCGAAGTAGCCCGTGCTTAGTTGATTGGACTTTGAAACCAAGCTGACGACAGAGACCAGTGAGTGGCACAGTGTTTGTTTCCAAGGGGGTATACAGTACAGTAAAAAAAAAACAAAAGCCGCGCTTGTAGAGGTGTATCTGGTCTTTCTTCCGAAGTCTGGAGTAAGACTGAGCTTGGGGATCAGCTCCAGGAACCCCATCCCCCCCCCCTTTTGGAGATGCGCCTGCGTCAAGTAGTCTTGATAGTACTGACGTCGGTTGTTGGCCCACCTTCGGCGATTACGATTGTGAAGCTCCGACGATATGAGGTACCAGTACTGGGAACACGTGCAGGGATTGCATATAGGTAGCTAATAATAGCTCTATTTGTTTGGGATGAAAACTGGAAGATGACGGTTGAAGAGAGAGAAACTGGCAAAATATACAAATTTGTAAACTTGTATACTTGTAAATTTGATTTCGTGATCGCGAGTTCTGTGTCAAACATTGACTTGGGCCATGTCTCTGCAGCGGAATCGAGACCGGACATAGACCAGCACCAGCATCACATACTCAAAAGGAACCACTCTGTAACTAAACGTCCAGCGCAAAGAAAATCATAAGCAGAATCATGTCTATCCATTCTTTTGTCCGTAACGTGATACTTGATTTGGCTTAGTAACCCGGAGATATGGTTGCCAATTTTGTGATAGATCTGAGGAATTTACGGATCAGTCTCACAGTAGGTTTGTGCTATCACTTGCATCTATTTATGAATTCGACCTTGTATTTTGATACAGTACCGTGAAAGATGTTGGCGCTCACGTACTTGTAGTTACTATTATTCACCAGATATAGTTCCAACTCCCTCCTCCCTTGATGTTTCAAGGACATTAAATCATATTTCGCAGCCAATCATTTATCGGCGGGCTAGCGTCAACTCTGGCGTGGATTCTGGAGATCAGTCCGTCCAGAGCGCAGCCCTCCAGCCTCACCTGAACCTCACGCCTCGAAATCCGGGAGACTCGCCTCACTCTCCTTTCCTCTTTCCTCGCGCTCCCTCCCCACCATGATAACTTCGGACTTCGAATCGACAATGTAAGAGCCTGGTGCCTTCCGTTGTCGTCTCACTTCTCACTCATCACCGCCGCCCATACTGCGTAATCTGTTGCTACATACAGTACTCATTGCATTTCAGCGCGTGTTCCTTCCCTCGGATAGCCAGCCCGCGACACTCAACATCTGCGCCAGTTACCTTTCGTTACTTACTCTTTCCATTTAACCCAACTTTTAACGCTCTACTCGAAATCTAATAACCTGCGGCGATACTCATAAAATCTGCGAAAATGGTATCGGATGCGACCTATGAGATATGCCTCCCGCTCCTCACAGACGCCGGGCTCGATGATGAAGAGAGGACCGACAGGCTGGAGGAGTTGCTCAAGAAGGAAACGACTCTCGTAGGGGCTTCTCTCGAGAATGCCGTCTTAGACGTGCTGTGGAGATACAGGGAGCAGACAACGAATCCTAGTTCCCCTCCGCCGTTGCGACATACTGTCTTGCGCCGCCCATCTCCTGCCCCGTGGCCGATCCCTCGAGGCGGTACTGGAACCCCGATATCCTCATCTCCTCGACTAGGCGTCAGTCCACTTGCTCCGCCTGGGTTTGTGCCACAATCGTTCAACAGAAATAAATCCGGGACTGCTTCCCCCTTCACCTCACCCCGCCCTTCCCCGAGACTTGCTTTTTCTAGTCCGGCTATCCCCCACAGCCCAAGTCTGAACGCATACGAATTTCCAACGGATACCAGCCCTACACAAGACATCTATGGAGACTATGGGAGCGACAATGTCGACTGGTTGGTCAATGACGATGGAAGCAATACTCCCTCGTCGGCTAGTGGGCAGAGTGGTCTCAATGCAGCTGCCGCGGAGTTCATGCAGCCGCAACAGACAGATATGAGCCCATACGATATGCTCCGGTCAATACTTGGACCCGCAAAGTCTGACGAGGAGATTGAAGCCGCTCTTGCTATCCATGGCTATGATTTGAGTGCTACTATTAATGCCTTTATGGAGGGCCAGCTCACTGAGGGCACCACTCTTCCAGCTCAGGCATCCGAGGCGAAGAATGCTATTCTGATTGGAAAATCGATGGCTGCTGAAATACCCCGTCCGATCACACCAGCTGGACAGCAGCGAAGCGGTGTCGTCTGTAGGTTCTGGTTGTCCACTGGGCAATGTTTGAGGGCAGATTGTAGATTCAGCCATGATCTCAGCAATCATATTTGCAAGTAAGTGATCTCTTTTCATCTCGACTCACCACACTACATACTCATTAATCTAGATATTGGGTCATGGGCAACTGCCTTGCCGGTGATACCTGCATATTTTCACATGATCCATCACATTTTATGAATCGACTGGCTCTGGATGAGAGCAGTACTCCTCCGCTTCAAAGTAGCACCGCCCCTGGCTTTCAGTTCACGGACTACAATGCATTTCCTTCCTTACAGGGCATGCAGGAACAGTTTCCAAATTCATACAGTTCCACGAACGCCTTCAGCAACTATCAAGGAGCGAGCTTTACCCCTCCCCCGGGCTTCAAAGGAATGCAAGGATACACAAGTGATGGATCTAGCCAACGATCACGACCTAGTAGCCGGCATCAGGCACGAGAACCAGCTGCTCCTTCCCTTGATGATACAGAAGCCTTTCCATCCCTTAGCGCTGTTACTGCAAAAGGTGGCAAAAAGCATCACGGAAAGAGAGGTGGTCATGGCCACGGTCATAAAGAGAACATCCATGCAAGTTCTCTCGCTGAAGTTGTGAAAATGTCCCCATCCCCTGGTCCTGGTCTTATGCGGCATGGAGGGAAGATGGGCAGGAACGGCAGCTCGACGAGCATCCGTAATGGAGAGAATAGTGTTGCTGCTCAGTCTATTCCAAGCCCGCAGCATGTTCCTTGGTTGGAGACAGGGGAAAGAGCAAATAAAGCATACCTCAAGGCCAGGCAAGATGCGATTAAGCACGGTGGTTTGAGGAACAAGTTTTTGCAGAGGTACAAACCTATTTCCTGCTATTTTGTGAACCGTTTACTGACTGAAGACAGCGCCGCCCAAGCCTGGAATCGCAATGATGCCCGTGCTGCGAAGGCTCTCAGTCTCAGGGGTCAAAGTGAAAATGATCTCATGCGAAAAGCTCATCGAGAAGCTGCCCGCGAACTTTACGAAGAAAGAAATAAGCACAGTTCCTCAAGCGCCGAACTCTATGTTGATCTTCACGGCCTCCACCCTGAAGAAGCAGTAGAGTACCTAGAACGAGTGCTCCTCGAAAACCAAAAAGAGACTCGACCAGTCTACGCCATTACAGGCACCGGTCATCATAGCAAGAATGGCAAAGATAAGGTCGGCAAAGCGATCCGCAACTTCCTCAATGAATGGCGCTACGCTTACCGTGAATTTTCTGTTCCCGGGGATCGAAATAATGTGGGTGGTATTTTAGGCATCGATGCAAGATCCTGGGACAAGACGCTTTCGAGAGAAGGTGTCTCAATTGCACCCGAGGCGGAGAAGGAAGAAGTTGATATCCTCAATCAGGGCCATGAAGTCGGCAGTGGCAAAATCAAGCTCCTAGTCAGAGACGCACCGAAGGGCCCCAATGGCGGTCGATGACAAAGCTCCATTTAGGAAGAAAGAACAAATAAATTCGTAAAACCTTAACTTACTCATATTTGTTATCCTTGTATGCTGAAAGTCCATTGTGGTTCGAGTCACTTTCTAAACAATTATGAGTCCAGGGAAAGAGCAGCAGCAGCACGGCCACATAGCTTTAGTTTCAACGGCGATTCATCATCAGGCCTCACTCTACAAAACAGCGCGGATGCCGCCTTAGCAAAGGCCTCTCTGTACCATGAAAACGACGCATTGTTTCAGCAATAATCAAGTCTTCGAAGGCTGCTGCCCCTGATGGCGCTTTGATCGACCCAACCGCCTATTCTCCAATTACCCACTGAAGGATAGGAGCGACAACCTTCGCAAACTCCCAAATAATCACTCGAAGCCTCCCAGAACGTACCCTTCAAGAACTGTTCCGCCTGAACTCGAGCACCTCAACCCCCTGACTCACCCTTCCCCCTCTATCCTAAACCCCAGAGGCTTGTGAAGATACATACCGAGGAGCCATGGTATTATGAAGGATTATCGATGTCTCCACGAAAATTTCATGTCAGGTTTAGATGAGCAGTAGCGCATCTCTTTGGGCATGCAATTCGCCTCAGTTTGCCAATCGAGACCTGCAATCAGGTCAGCTTCTCCAACTCCGCACCAATAGCCTGTCTGGAGAACCCCGCAACAGCCTCACGTCCGATCAAATATGGACTGTTCGCCCCGGAAAGCCTCTCTACATGTATTACAGCGCCGTCTTTCCTTGCTTCCTCAATCATTTTTTCTTGCCCATCCACGGGAACCGCTGATCATCCTCACTGGCCAAATAAGCACGTGGAACTTTTTTGTAAGCAGGCGAGCGGGCTCCATCAGCGAATGAAGCGTAAGTCTGAAGCTTGGGTTTGGAACACCAGAATCTCGAATCTGAAGGCTCTAAGTTGTGGTACATTATTTGAATGAAGTTTTCTGCCCAATGGTCTTTTCTATAAAGCTGGTCAAACATCACTCGATGAAAGACCAACTATTCTCCACTTACGTCGTTGATAATCCACCACCATGATGGGCCTCCAATCTTAGCTTCTAGACTCAGTCCCTAGGGAAGAAAAACAGCAGATACAAAAGTAAGTTTCACAATGCCGGTAGTCTTCCCCTCGCTTGCACGCTCTGCTTTTGACAGCTCATCTAAAGCACTGGTCGCGGGAACACCTCCCTAGCTGTGTGCATTAATCATCACATCGTTTCAATTATCGAATTTTTGAATGACGGTGTGTCGTAGTGTTACTATGTCTTCGTCAAAGGGCATCGTGAGAGGACCCCCCGACCAATGGCAAAGATGGCGCTATATATTTGTAGCCCACCAGCTCGAGAATGGTAATGATGCGGTCAAAGTATTTTTTTGGGAGCCAGGCACCGTGGATAAAGATAAACTTAGGCTTGGCCATTGTAGGTCTAGAAACCCTTGATGAGACAATATCTGACTGACTAGATTGAAGATGAAATGCTAGTCGAATTTCTTCCTGATATTTAAATAAGATAAAGGTCTAATATCTTAGGCAGTCGCACCTTGTATAAGCTCTCAACTTATGTGCCCAAAGCTGTCACATTAGCGTGGTAGATCTAGATGTCACCATCTAGTCTTTCAGTTCGCCTGCAAGCAGAGACGTTATTTTCCCTGCTTACGCCATCTTACTCATCTATTAGTATGAGACTTCCCAAGCCAACAGCCGTAGTGTATCGAGTATGTAGAGTCCCGTGAAGATTTTAGGAAAAAGTAAGGTTGCGCTTAGCCCGCCATTGGACCAAACATTTGAGCGCGTCACGTCAATGTAGGTGGCTTCCGCTCAATGACATCGAAGCTGATAGAATCAGCCTCCTCGCATATCGTATTTCGCGTCTTCGGCAACATGGAACAGGAGTTATTGAAGGCAGACTTTGAATCAAATTGAAGTCAGCACATCTTCAGAATATTCTACCACGCTGACATCGCTATTCTCATTTTCTCTTTGAGTTCCGATCATGGTCTGCATTGCACTCAAAGGGTTTATAATTACTTAAGGTTTCATTAGTTCGAAGTGGGATAAGAGGTAAGGTACGAGGCAGGGCTTCTTCTTGAGAGGCAGTAGCTACTTGCGAGGTGGCTTCCTCCTAAGCGAGATGCAAAAAGGGGTAAGTGGTGACTTGAATCCGTCGACCTTGACAGCCTGCGCCGACCGAAAACTCGATATTCAACGCTTAGGCGCTCCTACAAATGAAATTCTCTACAGGCACACGATTCCTCCAAATACGAGTATATCTATACTATGGTTTCATATTCCGCTGAAAGCTACCTATAAATAGAAGTTAGATGCCTCAGGACGAAAGATCATCGGCCTTGTCGGATTTAACGACTAAAGTACTCACATCTCCAGATGAAATTCACAAGTACTGTACATAGAACGTACATATCCCCAATGAGAGATGTCCACAAGCAACCCACGAAGGTTTAGTAAGTCTCACAGCCGATGTCCTGTTAGAGCAAGCAATTAATCCTAACACAGAGGAGCGTGAGCTCGCATTTATCGTCAACTCGCGGGACAAACCAGATCCCAATGCTCGACAACTCATTAGAAGCCAGTCTGTCAAATTCTCTTTTCCATGCGACATAAGAGATTGATACTCTTGTTCCAACAAACATCCAACGAAAACTGATTCTTGGGATAGTGTTATGCGCCGCCAAAACCGTTGTAATCCGGCTAATAGGCCCAGGTTAAGGTCGTGGGTTATTCATCAGGAGAGTGCTCAGACTTGTCGACTGAGTTCTGCTCGTAGTATGGATCTATATTTCCCACTTCCAGTTCGCCTCGGGACAGACTGGCCAGTCGAAAAGTTTGCATACGATATGCCGCCATATGCGCTGGATCTTGCCTTCAGATGTGAGCGCAGACCCTACGGTTTGACCCATGAGATACTAAGTTCATGTACCAGACTTTTCCGTAGTTCTACGTTCAATGTATCCTATTGAACTCTGTCCGATGTTTGATCTGAAAGGTTCAATTTGGATCCAATATCTCACCATTGATGCGTTATACTGCCACGCAGTTCTGTGGTTGACCCAAGCTTACTTTGACTGGTCCAGTGGCTGTAGAACGTCTTACGCACAACTGAAACATGCACATAAAACTTTGGTGATGTTGCAACAACGCTTAGCCGACAGTCAACTCTCTACTTCAGACACTACCGTCTGTGTAGTTGTGTCCTTGATCATGATGACCGAATTCATGGGTGATCATGATGCTGCCAAGCGACACATGATCGGGCTCTACAAGATGGTAGAAATGCGAGGTGGCATAACCGCCTTCACTGATCATGGCCTGCTTCAGGTCAAAATTTGTAGGTGTGTCTACGCTGGTGTGCTTGACGTTCATTTCTTTGCTAACGATACGCAGAGCCGATCTCACCATGGCATTGCTAACAGACAACAAACCAACATTCTTCTCGGACAGCATCACGTGGGAGCCATATATTGCAAAAGTGGAGACGGCCTCTCCCGAGCTTCTCCCTCATCATTTTGCCACTTTGGACCTGAAGGTTCGCTGCATTTGGGTGGATCTCCGAGAATTCATTAGATCCGCGAATCTGGCTTTCCAGACCGGACGTAAGATAGACTGTTTTCTCTTCCAGGATGTCTTAATTTCGGTTCAATATCGTCTGCAGCTTCTGAGTGTCGAGACCCAAGCCAAAGCAATTCACATTGGGATGCTGGCTTTCTCCACAGACGTCTTCCTGCAGTTGAAAGGGCTCGAAATGAGATTCAAGAATACTGCTGCTCAGCTGCGAGATGCAATACTTGAGCTCCAAGATCTTGAGGACGAGTCTATACTGGAGTTTAAGTTATGGCTTTTGTTTGTCGCTCGCCTCTCAAATGCCAAAGACAACCAAGATTCATGGCTTATGCCCGAGATGAAGAGGATCCTTAAAGCCTTGAGTCTGAAAACATGGAAGGCTGTGAGAGAAAGGCTGAAGATTTACCTCTGGATTGACGTGTTGCATGACAGTGGTGGCAGAGAAACCTTTGCAACTGCCAACTCAATAGGGGGCTAAGGACTGAGGATTATACCTTATAACGAGATGATTTTATTGCAGTCGCTGGAGCGTGGACAGCAAATATAAAGGCATCTGGACTAGGTGACGCGCGCAGCACGTCCACAGTAATGTCATTTATTCGGTTGCTTGAACAACTCACCCCAGCGGAGAGGCGAAATAAACCTTCAAGGAAACCCTAAATACAGCTTCCGTGAATCCTTGCACTCATCCACGTACAACAGCCTACGCGAGAGGAAAGTGGGGGTAGGAAATGGATTAACAAACCTCGGAATTGTACAGACATCACCTCAAAGTTCTAGAAGCACAAAGGCTATTCTTCTTGTATAATGTGGCTTGAATAATTGCGAACCACAGGTAGCACTTATTTCAATCAATAGATTTAGTGATAACTTGCGTTCTGGTGATTCTCAACTTTGTAAGTTATTTCTTCAGATTATCCAATCTAGAATTCAACTATTCTTTGAGGTGGAAAATAATGGTTTCGATATATGGGATGCCCTCTACGGGAGCTCTTGAATGGCTAAAGGATACCAAACACGTGACTCAATATCCGCTCTTTCATTCAGCGTTTTTGCGACCTCTTTTCGAGCTCTTCGTGACGGGGACTCGTACGTCCATGGTTCAATTGACACCCGGCTCCTGGGTAGAATAGTCGAAGAGTTGCGGCCCGAAACTACATATGTACCGAACGAGTTGGCTTACATTACTGCAAAATGTCCACAGCCGCTCCAGGAGATACATTCTCTCCAGACCAAATCAGTGCCTACTTCTCCCGCATCTTCCTTCCGAGGTCTAAATATAAAGATATTACGAAGAAGACCGCTCGATCTGGCGAAGGGTTTTCATATTTAGCTGCACTTCAAAATTATCAGCTTACGCATGTACCATTCGAGAACTTGAGCCTGCATTATTCGCCACATCGGACGATATCACTTGACAAAGAGGAGCTATTTGAGAAGATTGTGACTTTGAAACGGGGCGGATATTGCATGGAGAATAATCTTTTGTTTGCCACAGTCTTGAGGACCTTGGGCTTTGAGGTAGTCGCGACTGGGGCACGGGTTGGGGGTAATGGCTTGTAAGTGCATGCCGCGCGAATTGTTCCTATGATCTTCCTCACATTCATTTCGATGACATCCCAATTCTAATGAAGGTGTGTTTAGTGATCATCAGCTTAGTCTGGTCCGTCTCGGTGAAGAAGTATTCATGGTCGATGTTGGCTTCGGCAGCCAAGGCCCAACGAGACCACTTCGTCTTATTCACGGAGAAGTTTCGAAGTGGGGAGCAACAGACGCGGAAATGAGATTGACGTATCACAAACCCAATCACTCATTTGTCCAGGGAACTTGGATATATGAACATCGAAATTCGCCTGCGCACGACTGGAGTCAAATGTACACTTTCGTATGGCTCTTTCTCCCCCCGAATGAGGACCTATGCTGATTGCCGATAGACCATGACCGAATTTACAGCAAAGGACTTCGATGTCATGAATTATTCAACATCCAACAGGAAAAGTTGCTTCTTCACTTATAAGATCATTTGCATGAAGTCGATACTCGACGAGGAAGCAGGTGACATCATCGGGGCTTTGATATTAGAAGACCAGACGTTGAAGAAGCGAATTCGAGACAAGACGGAGATCCTTGCCGAATTTTCCACTGAAGAAGAGCGAGTTACGGGGTTGAAGAAGTATTTTGGGTTCACTTTGACGGAAAGGGAGAAGGCATCTATCAAGGGTACTGTCACATCGCTGACTTGAAACAAATGCTTCCTTCATTGTAGTGTTGGAACATCATATGCGTTGTACAAGTAATAGCTTACATCAAAAGTCGGCTGTTTCTCCTCAAGAGTATCAAATAGAAAGTCGCCCCTTGCCTTCAATCAATATTCGAGATAGCTGAGAAATTGTTGGGCTAATTGGCGCCAAGCACAGAGCGAACATGTTTATTTCTTATTTTGGAACATTTAACAAACACTTGCACTCAAGGTCTCATTCGGCATCGATTTCCCTGACTTCTCTTGCCATAGCATTACACAGCTCAACCCGAATGCCCGTGCCAGTAAGAACGTGTATCCACATCCGTTGGGTGTCGCTCAACCTGTCATTCTCACTTTTCACTTCGGAAAATACCACTGTCTTCTTCTGTGGATCCCAGAGGAACAAATCTGGGATGCCACCCCCCCTCACTCTATACTCTTGCGCCATAACTTTACACACTGTTGCTAACGCAGCGCCATCAAAAGAGCCGACGATTTCGAGTAGATCTTCAAGCTTGAAGTCCCAATTTAACCCAATGACACAGGTCTTTTTCTCGCGTTCTCTTTCGTCGACTGAACGGATTATATTCGCCGCATCGCCGTTGGCAATTTCCACAAGTCGATGATTGATCTCCGAAGCCCGCGAAGGGAAGAATGCGTCGGTATGCAGATCTAGAGGGCATGTCTGGTACGCTGTTTGGAAAACATTCGGTATGTATATGAATAAAACGTCGAAGAAAAGATATGCAAAGAGTGTGCGTATAATCCCACCTTCTGCGTGATACCCCTTGAACCCTTGCGAGCGGTACGACGAGAGACACATGGCTTCAACACTACACTCGCCGCCGCCTTCAGCCTCGTCGACCCAAATGGTTTTCGTACTTCGCTGTTTTTCCTCAGCAGCTTGCACGCTCATTCTCCGTTTCGTTATCGGGAGATATTTTTTCTTGATCTGAATGCCTTTGACCGCCACTTCAATTGGTTTGGAGAGCAGCACGTGCCCGAAATCATGTTGCTCTCTCATTGGCACCTTGAGACTCTTCTCAAGTTTCTTGACCCTCTTCTGTAGGTCATAGTGGTATATTGCGTGGCAATTTCTGTCCTGAAGTCCTTGTTCGCAGGTCTGTAAGGAAATCCGCTTCCAATGCCGCTTTTGTTTCTCTGGATCTGAAATTCCTTCCGGTGGATGGAGAACATACATGTAATGTTCTTCCAGTAAAGCTTTACGCTGGTACCAGGCTCCACGACGGGCGGCATGGAAGAGTTGCTGATTGAGGAGCTCACTGAGCACAGCATGCTCTCGGAAGTGCATTTTAAATCGACCAAGAACATAAGTGCCTTTGTGAACAATGCGTGTGTAGACCCATGCCGGTGAAAACCGACGAAGGTACGCCCCTTCGCCGCTTTCATATACACGATCCTCTTTACGTTGCTCGTCCTGAAGAAGTACTCGCCAACGTTCGTACACTTCATCAAAGATAGCCAAAACCTCTTCGAGTCCCTGTTTGCCAGGATTTCCATTGAATTCGAGGATATTGTCCACTCGAAATTGAGTTCGTAGAGCCGCCTCGAATTCTAATAAATCGGATCTCGACGAAAAGATATTGGCCGACCGTGATACAATGTAATCGGGGAAGTTTCGACGGGAGATTCGTGCCAAAATGATAGTCGTCAGCGACTTCTCTGTCCATTCTGTCGACCTGTAGAAAACCAAATGCACCCTTTCAAACAGTCTCAGGGTGGGAAGACTCAGTCGTACGCATGGCCCAACGCTAGCCATGATCTTCCTTACAAAATGCCTGTCTCTGTTCTTGTCCGAAATCACATCATCTTCGTCGCCATCATCATTTTCACCAGAATCAGAGGCTCTGGTTTGTTCGCTGTCGGATCTTTTCAACCCAACCCAGCCTAAGCCACTCTGACGACCGCTCATTTTCTGAAGGGCTTGAACTAGATCAGATTTGTTCTTCCCCTGAATCTTGGCTTCTTTTGCAATCGCTTTTAATTCTTCCAGATTCAAGAGTGAAGATGCTTCCTGCAACGTAGTGATTATACCAGTAGACGAATCAGCGAAGTTAAAAGTAGACTCAAGCACAGTGCCCTCTGGAGGTGCTACTTCAGCAGGATGTATTTGCACTAAGGCCGTTGATTCGGGCAAGTCTCTTGAGCATTGAAGAGTCGTTACAGCAGATGGAAGATCCGAAATATCGCTATAGTACTTAAGTCGATTTATACGATGCCAAGTGGAAGTTTTCCGCAGAAAGAGTCGGACGTAACTTTTTACCATCAGTAACGGTCCCGTTCCGGCATCTAAGAGACTTACAGATATTGAGCTTCATACTCGAGCTCTCTCCACTGATTGAAGACCTGCATCTCCTTCTCATCGAAGAGGTGCCCCTCATCCTCGAGGACTGTTTCAAGCGCTAGATTGAAAGCATCGACATAAATGGAGCTCTTCCCCCTGGTCCATTTTCGTTCACTTAAACGATCTTTCAAGTCTCCGGGAACTTCATCACCAGCTCGCATTGCTTCATACTCTTCAATAGCTTCTTTGTCGGTTTTCACCGGCGGTAAGGCGCTCTCAAGTTCGGTGGGCCTTTGAGGCACTGAAGCGTCATTCTCATCTTCGGAACCGCCACTATCCTCCGAGTCCGGAATCTCATCGCGAAAGCCACTTGGAGTACGAGGAGCGGAATCTTCTTCAGAGACGTCGTAGGAGTCCTCTCTTTCTGCACTCTCTCGAGTCTTCAAGCGCTTTGCTGGGGGCGACGGATCGTCAAAATTGGTCGAAGCAGGATGCGGGACGCGCCGTCCTAGCATGGAATTGTGATGCGTCAAGCTTTGAGACTTGGATTGCGATTTGAGGACCATAATTCGGCAATGGAGGTCGCTGGGACGATTATAAAAAGAGTTGCCCAAGTCGCGTCATCAAAAGGAACACGAGAGCACGTGCCTGGACGCGACTACCTCAACTTAGAATTGTGTTTTATATTTTGCGAGGGCTCGAATAAGAAGTGGGATCCTTGCGAAGCATAGGAACTGGATAGAGAGAAATAGCAGACAAATATGGCCGATTTGAGAGTTTTGATTTGTGGTGAAGTTTTGAGTATTTGGCGCGTTGGTGAAAAGCCCCAGCACCGCGATAGAGTACAGTATTCTTGATCGACCGAGCAACAATTAAGACAAACTACCAGAAATGTCTCAACCAAACACTCCAAGGGAAGGCGCTCAGGATGCTATCCCGCCCTCCAGTGTCAACGCAGCAGCGCAGGCATACCAGCAAGCCATGCAAAAACAATCCACCACACCCAGCACAGCAACAACCCCCGCACCCGCAATGGCAGACATTGTGATGAGCGACAGCACCCCTGATCGCCTTGACGTAGGTTTCCCCTCCTGTCTTCCGATCGAGTATCTTGAGTCCCGAAAGCTGATAGCCTTGCAGTCCCCAGCAATCTTACCAGGCGCAACAAGCGCTCCCTCCCCTGCGCCAGCAAGAATTGGCACCCCTTCTCGTAACACAAACGGAGACGTAAACTCTCGGGCTACTTCGCAGCATCCTGATCCTGCGCCTACGATTCCCAAGGAAGCTCCCCCGCATGGTGCGCCGACAAGACAGTATCTCAATAGCAAGGTTACGGGAGTCTTGTTGGACGGAATGAAACAGTTGGCCAAAGAGCAGTATGTGGTCCTGTCCTGCATGCCGTGGATTATATTTGCATTGCGGATCTAATATTGCTCAATTTGGTTTCGCTAACACTTTCACAGACCGAAAGATCCTTTACGCGTTCTGGGAGAGTATCTATTACAGAAATCTAGAGAGCATGAGGGGACATAAGATATAGCTTCGCTGGGCCAGAGTTGTCACAAGACAAGGTAGAATGGTTCTGCTGGAGCTTTACAGTTAAAGATTGGTACGGAATAGAGTAGAGGATTACAGCGTGGCTCTGCCCTTGGGAGATCTCTCTCAAGTATGACGCAAGCGTGAATTGAGCCAGCATTCATTCAGCGGAATCGATATTTTCAGAACAAAAGGAACACCTCGAGGCATATTCTTGGGGATTGTGATTTTTGCTTTGCCATTCCTATGCTATAAGTCTGCCGCAGCGGCTAGGCCTTCAATGCAAATCAAATTCTCCCCACCCCAACTCCATGCCAAATCCAGCTAATTTTTCGTTTATGCGACCAAAGTGCTAGCAGTGGCGCTTTCATATCTCCAGGTTGGTGGGAGGACACCGACGGTCTTGTAGTAGCGGGACAGGCGGTGGATACGGGACTCGATGAGAATAAGGCGGAACTTGGAGTCCTTGTCCTTTCGGTTGCGCTCGAGATGCTTGCGGACGGCGACAGCCTAACATTGGGAAATTAGTATACGCCCAGTAAAACAGAGGGGGCGCACTGGAGGGGCAAGGGAACCAAACCTTTTTGATCAACATGTAGAGATCTTCTGGGATTTCTGGTGCGAGGCCTATTATATTTCACTCCGTCAGTCAAAGACCAAGCAGAGGCAATTTGGAGAATGATATGTCAAGCACGGCATGAGTTTCCTCGATTGACGTGCAGAACATATATTCATGTCGGTGGTATCGTACCATTGGACTTGAGGATTCGGAGAATCTTGTTACCTGTAGAAAACCACATTAGCAACCACCTAACAAATGAAGCAAAACAGCGGAGCTCAGAGGGAATTATACATACCAGTAACCACCTTGACTTGGGCAATTCCGTGCGAATCTCTGAGGACGACACCGATTTGCGATGGAGTAGCCCCCTTCTTCGCAAGTTTGCAGATCTGGTCAACAACTTGCTCGGGGGTGGTCTTGAGCCACGCAGGAGGGGTTCGGGAGTATGGGATGGCAGAGGCTGATATGCCCTTTCCGTTGGAGTGAAGACGACCCATGGCTGTTGACTGTTGTGTTTTGCTGAAATTTGTCGATGGGGGTTTTCTTGACTTTCGAGGCGGTTTGAATTTTGTGGGAGGCCATAAGCGAAGCGAAAGCCTCATTTTTGTAGTCCAAGCCTAATTAGGTATGGCTGGCCTCTTTTTCGCGCGACCTCGTTCCTTTAAAAAAAACCTCGCGCGACAAACCACACAACATCAGAACACACTTCTTCAATGTATCTAACAACTGGATGCAAGAGCTTTGATCATAATTATAAGGATAAGTGTAAGTATGGGAGATGTTGGCCTGGAACAGCTTGTCCTTCTCGTTTTCCAACAACGACCGGGACCACTAATCATGTGAGTATTCATCTCCTTTACCTCGTTCTCCCTCAGCGAGTTCATATGATGATAACCCATTGCTTATTCTGGCACCTCTCATTTTATGGTTTCTGTGGAGGGTTAAAGCCCTTTGCAGAGGTCGATGCATTAAACGGACTTCTGAAATTTCTTCTCGCTCTTCTCCTCTGGATTTAAGATTCATTCATTTCTTGGCCACTGCTAACGTACATTGAAGATAGTAAATTAACTTCTAAATCGAGATATCGTTCTGAAAGTCAGGTCTGAACCGGCAAGGATGAATGCAAGGCTTCTTCACATTCGGAACCCGCTGTCACATATGCAAGGAAAGAGGAAGCTTTACAGAGCGAGCGACGGGATATTTATTATCTAGCAGTGCATCGGATCCCGGTAAACAAAATACCTACATTATGCCAAAATTGAAAGATCAATTTCCATGCAGAGACCATTTCGATGCCGTAAATTGATACAAATGTTAATTCGTCCCCAACTCCTAACTTTGACATCAACCGCTACGGGCCCCGGGCGGGGAACGAATATACTTCCTGGGCATATATTATTACAACATGGATTTCGGCAAAAGCATTCTATCAAATTCATGGCATTGCAAAGCTGCTGGATTGGCAATTGTATGCTCAGGTGGTTAATACGTCATAATTTGCTTTTCGGAGACGCCATCTGTGAGGCAAGATCACTAAAAGTACAGAAATATGTGGTTCTGAGAGCTGTGTTGTTCGACGTCAGTAGAGAATGGACAATCCTTATCGCACTTCCAGCCATCAAATACGACGGGTATTGGCGTCGAGTACAGAGCGATTACCACGCGGAGACTTCGAAATTTTCCTTTGGGTGGCCGTTAATAACGTTTCAAGAGGAAGTGGATTACCACGCAACTTACTTCAGAAAAGTAGGTCGTAACAACTGTACGATCCGCGAACTTTCTACCAGCAAGAGCTCGAAGAGCCTTGCCTGCTGATTCAGGCGTGTCAAATTTGACGAAAATTTTGCCAACTCCAGTTGACTGTCTGCTTCCGCCAGTGGGTCGTGGAACCTTCATGTCAAGGACTTTACCATATTTCTCGCATTCTTCCTTCACGTCCTCACAAATTTCTAAGTTTGGTTAGCTAGGATCGGGCGAGTCAAGACCTAGGAATGGCATACCTTCATAATCTTCGTTATCAATGAGCTCCTCGGGGGTTACCATATTCAGTAACTGCAAGACACGGCCATCTTCAATGCCTTGCGTGGTCGTGCCGGCAAGCATAGACATCGCGTTGACTCCCATCTCGAGACCTGAAGCTTGAGTGCTACCGACACTGGCTCTTTGCACTTTGAGATGCTTGTCTCCCAGTTCCATGCCATTGAGACCTTCGACAGCTATATCTGTTGCTTGAGTGGGATCAGCATATTCACAGAAGGCAATCCCCTATTGTCAGATTAGCGAAATGAGGGGTTTTAACCGTGCAGAATGACATACTCGTGACTCCCCAGTGCTATTGTCCTTGACTAGAACAAAAGCTTTGAGTTCTCCGAAGGAGCGAAGAAGTTCCGTGACTTGTTCATCGGTCAGATAGAGTGGGATATTGCTGATACAAATCTTGTTCGGGGTGTCGACCACGACGCTGGAGACCGCGTCAGATTCCAGTGTAGCTTCGTCAGAGACCGCAGGGACGATGTAATCTTTCGGGCGACGGATGGAGAGTCCTTTTGTATCACCATTTGCTGCACCATTACCCATGTGAATATCCTCACTCATGGTAATTCCATCCAGTGCCAAAGCTACAGTTGCATCTGATGCTGTTTTAAATTCAAGTAAAGCAAACGACTGGTCCTTCGAAACTTGGGCGGAGATGCAAGGGTCGGAACCTTCAATGACGTTAAGACCATTGAGCTGGAGGTTGAAGAAGTTGACAATGGCCTCTTCGTTAATTGCTGGTGGGATATTATGCACAAGTAGGCGCTTGGCTTGACGTGAGTTGGAGGGTTTCAGGGCAGCATTGGTAACTGAACCGCTTGGCTGTGACATGAAAGCCTGCAGCTTGCTTGGGTCCATGGGCTGTTGTCTAGGAGCACCAGGCAGAGGAAACATGCCAGAGAGTTTTGCCTGCTCGGCTGTAACATTTTCATATCCGGGGGGCTTGATATCCCATTGAGTCAACCGTCTCTTGCGCTCAAGAATTGGAACGATATCGGTTAGATCTGGCGTAGGCTCCTTCTTCTTGGGAGGGGGGGTTGCACTCTTTTGGCGGCCTCGTCCTTGCTGGGCAGCAAATTCATCACGGTCGCCACCTCGCTCGCGATCACCCCCTCTTCCGCCTCGTCTTCCACCGCCACCGCCTCTCCTATCATCGAACAAATCTCTGTCTCTCCTCGGGGGTCTATCATCGTCGTCCCGTCGAGCGTCGCGCCTAGATGAACCACGATCCCTGTCCCATTCCCTGTCACCACCACCCCGACGGTCCCTACCAGAGGAATATCTGTCTTCGCGCTCGCGCTCTCTGTAGTCCCGGCTGGTGGAGTAAGAATCTATTTCTCCGTCTCGACGAGATGGTCGTGGGCCTCGATGTCCTGGAGAACGCGAACGGCGTCTGTCTCGGTCTCCTCTGTCGCCGCGTCGGTCATCGCGAGAGGACTGATGTCTTGTAAATAAAAATCTTGACCTGAGGGGACGAAAATGAACTTACCGGGTAGTCTCTGGATGATCCATGCCGGCCAGTATCTGTTGATGATTTCTTGTCAGTAGCTCCACTTTGTGGTTTAGCTTTTGTCGATGAAGGTGCCATGCCTCTTGATGAGTAGCTGTCGCCGTTCATGGTGGCGATGAAAAGTTGGATCGCGTCTTGTAGACTAGATCAATCGACAAGATTGACGTTTGCTGATGGAATACCAAATATCGCGTTGTTGCGACAAGCGTCCTTTATTTTTCTTGATGTTCGGTCGAAGACCCTACAGTAAGCTAAAAACGAGGTTGCAGGGATCAGCCTTCTTTGCCTTGTGAACGAGGCTGCACCAGCTTTGAGGAGAACCGCGGTCGTGGAAATTCCGCCAGACTCCAATTTATTCCTCCAACGATGGCAAATTTACGGATTTCCGAATGGAGGAAGCTTCCCATAAGTCTTGCAGAACTCTGTATAGATACGACGCTACGATGCGGCCAGTCCTTCCGTTGGAAGAAGCTCAACAATGATGAATGGTAGGGGAACATGCTCACATTACCGAAAAGGGGCTGATTTCAAGATAGGTCTTGTGCTCTCCACGGGAGAATTCTGTCCTTGAAACAGGATGATACGCATCTTCACTATCGATCCATAAGTCCGAATGATGCACATCCATTGACCCCGCCAGCTTCAACTAAGTCTTCAGTGCTTGAAGCTCTGAATGAAGATGAGAAAACCGAGACTCTGGTCAAGCACTATCTCAATCTCACACCAAACCTGGCGTCACTTTATGAACAATGGTCTTCAGTAGACCCGAATTTTAAGAAGAGGGCACCCAAATTTACAGGTGTTCGTATACTAAAGCAAGATGCTTGGGAAGCTCTTGTAGGATTCATCTGTAGCAGCAACAATAATATAGTGAGAATATCACAAATGGTACGTGGGCACAATCGTCGCTGAGTGCACATTTTTAATTTCAACAAAGGTTCATAACTTGTGCTTGCATTATGGACCCCTGATAGGCCACATTGACGACCAAGCTTTCCATGGCTTCCCCCCACCAGAAGCTCTGACTGAACCCAAAGTCGAGGGCCATCTTCGTGAACTTGGTTTTGGTTACCGTGCTGGGTACATCGCCAAAACAGCTAAGATGGTCGCCCTGGAAAAGCCCGAAGGCTGGCTCGAGAGCTTATGTAACCCTCTTCAAGGCGAAGATGTGAAGCTACCAATAGGGGGACGAAGTGGCTATCGAAGGGCCCATGAAGAATTGCTTCAGCTTCAAGGTGTAGGGCCAAAAGTCGCTGACTGCGTTTGTCTGATGGGCTTAGGCTGGGGTGAAGCTGTACCTGTCGATACCCACGTGTGGCAGATCGCTCAACGGGACTATAAATTTGGCAAGGGGAAGCATAAGAGTCTCACAAAGGCTACATATGATGCCGTGGGAGATCATTTCAGACAGTTATGGGGTATTGAGGCTGGGTGGGCACACTCAGTGTTATTCGCTGCAGACTTGAAGACATTCTCGGAAAGGCTGACGACCAAAGTTGAGGTAGACGTCGACGAGGTCAAAATCAAACAGGAAGATGGAAACATTTTGGAGTCGAAGAAAATCGTTTTAAAAAGAGAGTATGTAGTAGATGAGGTCGAAAAGACTAGTTTAACTGAGAGCCCACGGGGCCAACGAGCAAAGAGGCGGAGGGTATAGTAGCGAAGAACCACTTGAAATAGGAAATTGTAAAAAGTGCCCGGCCTTTAAGCAAGGTGAGGAGCGGGAGATTGTAGCTGCGAAGACCATTCGCTTGAAATTGAATTTTATAAATATTGGAGATACCAAATCTCATGAACTATTTAATTTGGACTTTAGCAAGTCGAAGATTACAAAATAATAGCCGCTCATGAGTATAAATTTGTCAATTGGTACCACGCGCTTCTTCATCCAGGGTTCTGGATCTTCAACTTCAAGCGAAAGAGCTTGCCCCGCGTCTCAACAAGCCAACACACAATGCGATGGCTATGGTCCACGACTTCCGAAAGGGACAGCGATGACGAGACCCGTCCTCCTGTCAGATGGCCAGAAAGCCTCAATGCCACCGATTGGCGGCACTACACGGATCCTCGCACCTTGATTCCAACAATCCTTCTCACATCAACAATCTTGGTATCTGTCCGCGTCTACCGTTCCTACCTGCGCCGAATCCCTGAGGCTTCCTACATCCGACCTGCGTTCTTCAGAAAAAGGAGTTTGTTTGGTACCGTAACTAGGGTGGGCGATGCGGATAATTTTCACCTTTTCCACACGCCGGGAGGGAGGTTGACGGGCTGGGGCTGGTTGCCAGGGCGCAGAGTTCCTGACAAGAAAGCTTTGAAGGGCAATACAGTATGTTTCCGCATGACTCTTGCTGGGCTACATCTAGGCTAACTACGCGTAGATTCACGTTAGACTGGCAGGAGTCGACGCGCCGGAGGGAGCACATTTTGGAAAGCCTTCGCAGCCGTACTCTGACGAGGCTCTACATTGGCTGCGGAATTACATCATGAATCGCCGAGTACGAGCTTATATCTACAAAAGGGATCAGTATGAGCGGGTTGTGGCTACTGTATGGGTGCGGAGGTTCCTGTTTCGGAGGGATGTGGGAAAGGAGATGCTGAAGGCTGGTTTTGCTACGGTCTACGAAGCTAAGATGGGAGCAGAGTTTGGGGATTTTGAGGAGAAGTACAGGAAGACAGAGGAGGTAGCCAAGAGGAAGAAGCTTGGGATGTGGGCAGGGAAGATGAAGGATTATGAGAGTCCGAGGGACTACAAGATACGGACGGCTGCTGTTAATGAGCAGAAGCAGGAGACAAAATGATACCCATTTTGAGAGACGAGCTGTTCAATGACGCCGAAGGTTGTGATGATTCATTTCAGATGGCTCGAAGCTCTATATTATCCCCAGAGGAAGCCCTGGCATGTGAAGAGGCGTTCCATATTTCAAGAATATTTTGGCCCCATTTCTTACAATCCTGTTGTGACGGATGGTAACACGCGGACCTGCAGGTGCCCGAGCAAGGACAGCTGTTGAAGTACGGGAATATTATAACCTCTTTCTAGGCGAAGTCAACTTTAAAAGAAATCCAACTCGATCAAGGATGACAATGTTTTAAAAATGAGCTGTAGCAAATAGCTCCTTTCATGGTGGATTCGTGGCAATGTTACCAAATTTGCTGCTATTGGAAGGTTTGGTCCCGTGGAAAACCACAAGAAGAAGGCTATTTTTATTCCAGCTTCCTGGTCAGGTCAGCTCTCAGGCCATCATGCGGTCCAACGATTCCAACGTTTTGTCTTGCCGTCTGGCAGGAGACGGTCGATCTTACAGTGTTCCTACTTCGTACGTGTTTGAGGTTGGGGGTGCTGCGGGGGCTCTCATTGGTCAATGAATCAAATTCTTAGCAGATTGGCCTGGGAACCATCGCTGAAGAAGAACGCTGGCTACACGGAGCCATTATGCTCCAACCTGACACTGCAATATTTGAATCACATAATACAGATATTAGAACTTTAATGATGGTGTATCCAAGGCAAACTTCATAAGGAGCAATTTGAATGTGCACAAGTACTGTACTTGCCCTTGTACCTCCGTACCTGCGCTGCACTGCAAACGAAACGGAAACGGAAGCAGAAACAGGGGCAGAAAGAGCGAACGGGAAATTAAAGATACCCGCACCGCCCGACAAAGGTGGATAATCGATAATCTCGAGCAGAGCCAGAACCTCTTCATCTGATCTGTCTCGCCTCATACCATCTTTTCCTCCTCAGTCGCTCATTTGAAGCCTTTGATTCGAATCAAGGAATTGTCTCGTGTTTACTCGGTACGTTCGTTTCTATTCATGCATACAATCGCCCTCATATAGGGGCCATTGCAGACCCTAACACTTGCAGACCACACTCTTTTTTCAGACCGACGCAATAGCCATAGCATCGCCCTTATACCTACGACATTGCGATAGCCCAGTCACTCTTTCAACCATCCACTTTATACATTTGCGACACGAGACTCGACCGTACCTAATACGAAGATCGAAAGCGACACGGGCGACCTCCCAGCCGACCAATTTAGCACCATCACCGCCAAACCATCTCACGCTCCTTAATCGCGGCTGGCTCACGCAAGAAGATATTTCCCCTGGATGACTTTGCTTGCCGGGTTACCAGCACCTGCTATTAGTATTACCGCCTCCATTTATTAATAGCGACTTCAACTGCATACAGAAAAATTCACCAAGGTCATCGTCGGGGCCAGATCAACAGAGATCCCGCGCAGCCCAGTGGCGCATCTAGCGAGCCAGCGAACCCAGTTCCTCGATTTTCTCCTCACCCACCTCCTCATTTCTGCATCTCGGTCAGACACCGACACCACATTCGTTAATAAGGAAAGGCATTTACGGTACGCATCAATCTGGTCGTTGGAACCGCACGCGAATACTTCGATCGATCGTAGGATGGTAATGGAATAAGATTTCGCGTCGTGCCGATGCAATACGGGAGGTGAAATTGGACGACTCCCGCCGCCGGTCCTCGACCAAATCGACCGGAGACAACACCTGCGAAACTAGAAACCTACGGGTCAGCGATGAAGCTCCCTTCATGGCTTCATCCAGCCGGCGAGCCACCGCGAATATTGCGACTCGGCCTTTATTTAGCATACCTTACACGCTCCTCAGCCATCAACTTTAACCCGGTACCCTCGGCGAATCTTGAACTCGACGCATTAGGGAGGGCAGCTTTAGCAGGAGATTTCAATGGAATATCGCTTTATCAATTTGAAGGGCAGAATGAGAATGGGTTCCTTACCAACGGCAGTCAATCGATCCTCACGCGATTCCCGAACGGAGGCTTCGCAACTCTGGCATCTGCTGATGCCGGTATCCAGGCTATGTGCCCGTTTGTGCTGAAAAATGGCACGTTGGCCGGTATTGTGGTCGGGGGAAATTTCACGAGTTTAGGAGGTATGGAATCTCAAGGTGCCGCGATGTTTGATCCAACTAGCTCCTCTGTTGTCAAGCTGCCGGGGCTCTCTGGGCAGGTGTCGGCACTGTACTGTGACCAATCTACCAGTACAGTGTATGTTGGAGGCAGTTTCAAGGGTGGAAATTCAACGAATGCCATTGCTTGGGTTGGAGAAAGCGGCTGGACGAATCTACCCTTCGCAGGATTCAATGGACCCGTCACATCTATCACTAAGGCCTCCAATGGCCACATTGTCTTTGGGGGAGCTTTTACAGGCTTGGGAAATGCATCTGCCCCCACGCAACCCGATCAACAAATTATCAACATCTCAGGAGCCAACATCACATCTGGCTCGTCATCCACGACTGCTGGTTTCAGTGATCCCAATAACATTGTCTGCAAGACAAGCGGTATCGATGGTTCCGGCAATACTTGGCTCTTAGCCGATAATACTGCAGGATTCTGGAAAGCAAATTTTGGCTTTGGATTTCAGCCAACGAAATTGAGATTATACAACACCCACCAAGACGGTAGAGGTACTAAGACGTGGAGATACACAGCCATGCCTATAAACGGCATCATGAACTTCACTTATATCGATCCAGCAACTGGCCAAAATTCTTCCTGTTCTTCGGAATGCCCTCTCAGCAACAACTCTAGCATGAAGTTCCAGGATTTCCATTTTGTGAATGTCATTGGTATGAACGCATTCCAGATTGACATTTCAGCCTGGTACGGAAGTGGTGGCGGTCTCAATGGCATCGAACTCTTCGAGGACGACATATTTGCGTATGCGATCGATCGGTTCAATGAACCTACATGCGCAGGAATTCAAATTGCGTCAAATTCTACCTCTACCGGGCCCTGGACTGTCACTCCATCACGCCAAAGCGTGTCAGAGTATTTATCAGCAACAGTCAATGCTTCTACTTCGGCCTCAGTGGTTTTCCTGCCCGATATCAAACAGTCTGGGAACTATTCTGTCAACATATACACCCCGGGATGTATGCAAGACAATAGTTGTTCAACCAGGGGACAGGTCAATATAACAGGTGTTATGGCTAGCGGTGCCTCGAACGCGCAATTTTCCACAAATATCTTCCAGACGAATAACTTTGATAAGTATGACCAGATCTACTTTGGCTACATCGAAGCTGGAACAAGCTCTTTCCGACCTTCGGTAACACTCTCTCCGAGTGCCAACCAAAACATTCCCAACCTGTCCGTGGTTGCTCAGCGCGTAGGATTTACTCTCATTTCCTCTACAGGTGGCCTTAACAGTCTCTTCGAATACGATCCTACAAAGGCAGTGATAGACACTGCTGATTTCGCCAATTCAACTTTTGACCTCGCAGGTATGAGTCTCGGGGCAAATTCAGGGGTCAATGCACTGGCAACTTCTGGAAGTACCACATTTGTGGGAGGAAATTTCTCAACAAGCACCTATAAGAACATTCTTGAAATTAGCGATTCTAGTAGCAAAGAGCTCTCTGGTGGTAGTCTCAATGGAGAGGTCACTACGATGTTCTTGAACGGAAGTACTTTGTATGTTGGAGGGAAGTTCACGAACACAAGTAGCGGTGGGACGCAGGGCTTAAGCCACGTCGCTGCTTATGATACATCCAAAAATGCTTGGGCGGCCCTGGGAGCGGGTGTCAACGGTCTCGTGACAAGCGTCGTTCCTCTTTCGATGAATATTACCACCAACGTACCCGAGACCGTCATAACTCTTACCGGAGAATTCGACCAGACCCTCGCTTTTGGAAATAACACATCAACATCTGTTACAGGATTTGCTGTTTGGGTACCGTCCCGAGCCAATTGGCTTCAGAATCTGAATGCCGCTACCATGTCAATTAACGGAGAGCTTACTGCAGGTGTCGATATACCAGGTGGCGGATCCCTCTTTGCTGGTTCTCTCTCTACTTCGCAACTGAGTGTCAATGGCATCGCATCACTTTCAGTTTCCTCGAGTCTCAGCTCATTACCTGTACAGATTCGACCAGCTTCGGCGGAGTCCTCAAGTACCTTTACGAAGAGAGCTTCAAGCACCCAGAATGTTACGGGTGTTGTTACTGGTCTATTCCATGAAAATAGTAATCTCAATATAACTGTTCTTGGCGGTCACTTCACCGCAACGGGCACGAACGGATCTGCGATAAACAATCTCGTCTTTATCAATAGCTCTAACTCGGACATGGTGACTGGCGTTGGTTCCCAAATATCGAGCGACTCCACCATTTTGGCTATGGCCACGCAGGAGGACAATCTCTACGCTGGAGGCTCTCTTACTGGAACTGTCAACGGTGGACAAGTCAACGGGCTTGTTTCGTTCAATCTCCTTGCCTCCGCATTCAACACCCAGCCTCCAGCTCTGAGTGGAAGGAATGTTGCCGTCAAGACAATCTCGGTTCGGCCTGGCAGCTCGGGGGATGTTTACGTTGGTGGCGATTTTTCACAAGCAGGCTCTCTCGATTGCCCGGGTGTTTGCGTTTTCACCACTTCCGCCGCCCAGTGGAACCGGCCTGGTACCAATCTAGGAGGTGTAGCCAATGCTATGGTTTGGGGCAGTACGAACTCGCTTGTTGTTGGAGGTTCATTGACACTGAATGGTGGCAACATCTCCCTTGCAATTTACGATGCTAAAGCTCAGACTTGGACCGTTGCAGTGGGAGCGGAGACTATCCCGGGCCCTGTGACTGCACTTGCACCAGCAACCAATGATGCGTCCCAGCTTTGGGTTGCAGGTATTGCTACTAATGGCTCAATATTTTTGATGAAATTTGACGGTTCAACCTGGAGTTCCGTCGGAAACACTTTAGGAAGTGGCACGGAAATTCGAGGTCTTCAGGTCCTTCCTCTCACCAAGAAACACACATCGTCCGATCTCGTTCCTGCAAGCCAGGATCTGATGATTACTGGGTCGGTCAACCTCCCGGGCTTCGGTAACGCCTCTGCTGTGCTTTTCAACGGCACAACTTTCCAACCCTTCGCCCTCACCAGTACTGCTTCCAATACTGGTGGCAGTCTCTCCCAGATTTTCATCTCCAAGCAGAATGTTTTCTCTTCGCCACGTAAGTCGTCTGCTGTTACTTTCCGTAGATCGAATACTAATCACCATGTAGGCCGCAAGATAGCTAAAGGATTGATCGTTCTCATCGCTCTAGCGATCGCTCTTGGCTTGATCTTCTGTCTAGTCATCGCTGGTGTTGTTGCCGAACGGGTCCGAAGAAAACGAGAAGGCTACATGCCTGCACCGACAAATAGCTATGATAGAAATAACGCCATGTCGCGTATCCGGCCTGATGAGCTTCTCAGCAATCTAGGCCAGGGGCGCAGCGGAATTGAGAAACAATCAACGAGGATTTGAAAATGGGATACGAGGAGGCGTATGGGTTTGGTTAGGCGTTCTGGATAGGGTGGCGGGCGGCCCTTAACTCTTCGTGTCAATCTTTTGCGGCATACCCTTTGGCGTTTTACATATCAGAGCAGAATGCTCCAGACCACATGAGCATTTCACGGCCTACTTTATGATGGGCACTAGGTGCTGTATCTACGGCTGACTTACTTTATTTCCTTTCTCAATTACGGAGAGCCTAATGTTTAGAGCTACTACTCCTCGATGTTTTCCAGCCAATCTTCTCTTTGTACAATAAATCTTCTGCAGTCCCGTCACAAGGCTGCGAGGGGGCGGTGGCGGGTGGCCACACCCTCTGTATTTTCGGAGCGTTGTAATGTATCAAGTCGTTGGGGTGGGCAATCTTAGTATAGGCAAAGAAATAATGAGCAATTCTAAAGATATCAGTTCACATTGGCAACGTTACGCTTGTGACAGAGTTTGTCCCATCAATTCCTTATCTCAGTCCAGTTTCCCCGTAATCTTGCAATGAGGTGGTCAAGGCGAGCCAGAAGACCAGGTTGCAGACAATGCAGCAGTTTGCACTGAAAGTTTCAAAGAATTGAGCCGGGCGCAACACAATGTCTGCAGCTACCACGCAATAATAGTGGTCACCAATTCCTGAATTCCCGACTCCCCTCCCTCGAAAGCCTTGATCAAATGCGGCTTGGAATTGACAATAGTGCGTATGCAGGAGAGAGAACCGCGATAACCTCCCTCTATAACTCACCTCATACTTACGAAGTACTTCGAAGTTCGAAGTACAAGTAGAATCATTTCGGGGTCTACCGTCCCATGTTCTCGGGGACCAAAAACGAGCAGGGCAAGGGTACCACTTGACAGAACGGGTGTAGAGCAAGACTTGGAAAGACCCGTTCGTGAAAATTAGTTCAAAACTCTGATTCGACACTGGCCTTCTTGCGCCCACCGTGTAACCTTCTAGTAAACGGCGGTAGTGGAGATTCGGTGGATGAACGAAACGAACTTTTCAACTTACTCAAGACATTTCGGCGAGATGCTCGGGGGGATTTCAGCAAATTTCAATTAAGCTCATCTCCAAACGTTTGGGGATCATCAACAATTGTGGCCCGAAGCGTGCGCCAAGATTTCAACGCACCGTCAGGAAATGAGCAGCGGCAGGGGCAGACGCGAATAATGTGGGGGATCAGCTGGCGCAGGGACACTGCGAATGGTTACTGATCTGCAGCGCCTTGCCTGTGCGGGCGGCTTGAAACAACCGTCCATCTGAATCCGGCCAAAGATGGGGGCTGTTATACTCAGGGGACTCAGGGGACTCAGGGCAAGTAGTCAGGGGAGATAAAAAAATCTTTGGACAAATTGCCCTGAGCAGGGGTCACGACGTCGAATAATGGTAATTAGGGCAACGCGTGCCGATGAACTTGGGCAAACTCCGGGAAACGCTTCATCCCAGCATCTTTGTCTATTGGATTTCCCTTGATGAGGCGCCCGGTAATTCTCTCAGTCTTCTCAGTGGAGTCTGTGCTCTTGGTAACCTCCTCGCACGTTCTCACGATAGGGCTGCGCAAGGCGGGCAAACCCTAACTGACTAGATCATGAACTTTCTCATTCTTTGGTTTCTTATCCTGAGATCCTGAGTGAGGGAGGGAGCATGAGGTGGAGGCTAAAGGGTACGTGACAGGACATTGTCACGTTTCTACGTAACTTTTTCGAATCTAGTATGGAAATGCATTTAGGCTAGAAGGAATTTTTGCTTGGAGATGTCCGTTACCATTACGAGCCTCTCCTTGGATAGACATACAAAATGTTATGCTTCATCTTTGTACCAAGTACGGGTTCTTGACGGCCCACAGTCAGCATGTGCTCCCCAATGGTGCCCCCAAAGCCTCAAGCTCCGGCAGCAGGGGCTTGTCTATGGGACCTTCACAGGGGTACCGTTAGATAGAGTCATGGGACTGGAACTGACAAGCACCACACGCAACGACAAGGTCCTCAGTCCCACAATCCGATAGGGGCTTTGAGGAAACGTGGATACGATATCGCAAGATCTTCAACAAATATTGAGCACAGATGGAACAAGATTAATTAATAAAAGGAAAGTGTCTGGAGAGGGCATAGCGAGTACTGGCAGAGTCGTACCCAGACCTCAACTTTGATGGTACTCGTCCAGACTGGATGAGGGAATGCCGGATATCGAGATGTCAAGATGTCTTCTTCCAACATCAGATAGATTGACATTTGGTAGATGCTAGTAGTAGTCAGTGGTCAGATGAACGCCATGATCGAAACCAAGACGCAGGGCTCTGCAAGCTTCAAGCCTCGTTGATGGTTGGTGGTGGCAACGGTGCCCTACATACTTTTTGATGCTTGTGTGGAGTCTGCTAGTGGTAAACCTCGGGCGTTGTTCAATGTTCAGTGGCTGGCGTGGCTTGTCCGGGAAGCTTTTTTCCGTGCGGAGAGACCAACGCCATCCGATCTCACGATTATTTTCTCCAGTGAGGAAAATGAAAGGAAAAAACGAACTCTCAAGTTTGCTCGCAAGACGAAATCGCGCAATCAGTCTAGCAGAGTTCACTATTTCATAGTGGCCAAAGGACCATAGGCAGATGCGGAGACAATACTTAGGAGAATTTCAGTAGTCGTTTCCTCTTAATTCTGCGCTGGTTGTCGTGTTATCCATCCCTCACCCCACTGGTGCGAAATTTATCCTGAACAAGGCTGAAGACTGAATCGCGTCAGTCGCCCAAGACAAATGAAGCAAAACCTGATAACAGGTCGTACAAATGACTCGTCGATGCATGTCCGTTTTGTTTCCGCGCCTCAGCCGCCCGATACGGCAGTCGAACAGAACACAAGCTAGAACTAGAACTAGAACTAGAACTAGTAATTTTCGAAGAGAAGCCAGTACCGTAGCCGTAAATTTAATATCTGTGATTCGGCATCAAGATGCAAAATACATGGGAGGGCGGGGAGCATCGATAGTTTCATCGTATTATACAAAGATACCAAGTAATAATAATGATAATACTAATGATAATATTTATGATATTAATGGCCTTTCAGCCTTCACGCCTTTTCCGTGCAGAAATAATCTGTTGATGTCCCGGCATGCGGCAAGATCAATCTCATCTCCACCGGGCTGCCCTGTCGCATCCATGCATCCATGCATCCACGCATCCACGCATCCACGCCCGTCTACTGGTTGCCCCAAGACAACCCCCGGCAGAGTGACGTCGGATCTCACACGGATAGCAGGCGCTTGCCAGGATGGGACATGGGCCAGGGGGGAACAGACATTCGCAGACACGGGCACTTACCGCCACTGACCGCCTCGTCTTAAATCATCCCAATTCCGACGTTGTGAGTGGTCGGGGAGCTGGTTCTCAGTATCATACTATCAATTGACTTTGTATCTCACTTCTTGCATGTCTTTGCTTCGAGACGGGCACATTTGTAATGGTACTGCAGTACTTTTTTTCTTCTTTTTTCCCGCTTTTTTAATCGAAAGTGATTGGAGACTGCAGACACAATAGCATTATTCTTTTCCTGCAGCAGAACCAATTTTGTGATTCGTCAACGCCCTCGCTCATAGTCGACCATTGAGTTTTAGGTCCAAGATATTAGATACTAGCAAGTAGAGTTTCGATTGCCGTCCGGATCGTCATCTATCCCGACGTTAGATGGAGGTAGCGTACAGTAGAAGATAACCCTAAGAATTTCAGGGCCTCAAAACTTCAGATTTGGTACATGGTGGAGACCTCGGTCGACATGCGCTTGTTCGCTGCCAACCGGACCACACTCCGCATATCTGCGCCACAAACCAAACCCCTACACTTTATCTTCACCAAACCCAATATCTATTTGATCATATTTATCAAAATGCCTGTTGAGTGCAATCAAATCAATCCGGGAACGGAGGGAATGTGGCAAAAGTCCAGTGACGCCTACCACCTGATCCAGGCGTTCCACGATTGGACCACTCTGTTCACGTTCGTAGTCTTTCGAACTCGGCCCCGTATACCCCGAAACTACTCATGAGCGAGTAGTCGGGCTTGACAGCAACAACTAGAGACAAGCTAATAGCGCCACGGCGCAATAAGCAGCAAGACTTTGACTCAAATTCTACGGCAGTGTATATCCGGAGCTTTGTAGATCCATAGCGCATCACCAAATCTGAAGGTAAAGCGTATTCATTCCACAGCTAACGCAGATTGAGGAGTCTAAGACTTTCTTTACGTGAAGAGACGTATCTTCTGACTTGACATTTTTCACAGGGAGGCTGAAAGCCCTCGGCGGTACTCAGGTAAGATTTCGCCATTTCATCTTGCATAACGCACAGAGCCTACTCAATCGGATGAACCATCGACAAATCACATTCAAAAGCAAAACCATTGGGAAAAGCAACAGAGCAGGTACCGTGACGAATAAGAATGCAACTCGTGATATGTGCTACCGCATTCGGCCTACTCATTTACCAGCGACTTGTGTGGTTGGAGGCTTCTCCATTTTGCGGTTTGCGAGCGATGTCCCTGCCGTTGTGTGATCGACGTCCCGCCGTGCGGCTTGCTGGCGTCATGCACGAGCCCCCAAGCCTTGTCCAGTTGATGGCATTTCGAGATTCGAGATACTTTGAATTCCCAATACCAAGGTGAAGTTCGAAATACGAGACCACTGCACGAGCGTTATGCATCTCATCACCCAATATTGTTGGAAAGTAGTAAAGAATCGACACTGACATGTTCGGGCCTGCTTTCCTCTTCCCCCATGAGGGACACAGGAAGAAGACTAACAGCTCTCAGGGTCTTTGCGATTCGGCCGGCTGGTGCATCCTGTGAGATTCGGGCGTGAAAAGTGGTTCACCGTTGCTTCCCCATATGCGCATCTGCCGAGGGAATTGCTGCTGTCAAAAGACGTGGCGGACTTATGCTCTGGCGCTATTCTGAGAAAAGCTATAGCAGAAAGCCACCAGACGCCAAAGAAACTGAAAAGGCTTGCACGATTCTCAAGATCACGTCCGTGAAGATAAGGATGTTGTGCCAAGCACGCAACAGTGAGTGGATCTTTCTTCGATGGCTGAAAGAGGGCGTTCTTAGGCAAGTTGGGGGCTATTATTTGGAGGAAGGGCAGGGGTAGAGGTGCATGTATTGCTTCTGTTCGGGGGTTGCTCCCAAAGAAAGGAGATAGAAAACACAAATAACAATAGCAATAACAGCTGTGGTATTACTGTTGACTTTAAGAGGGGAGAGGGCAGAAAACTCGAGTAACATTGAACCACCCATGCCTCGATACTTGAGCCCTGTGAGGTTGCTGAAGTCTCCAGATGTCGTGACACCCGAGTCACAGGTACCCCGTAAGCAAATCTACGCCAGGCTCGCAGTTTGGATTGGTACTACGAAGTACTTCGAAGTAAGTCACCAGGCTGAGTGTGACGATGGCAGCCCCTCTCTTGCGGGATGTATCGATCCGCGTGGAGATGATTGGGTTTGAAGCTACCGGGGGTGCCAGCAAAACCGAGAATAGGGCCAGCAGCAAAAGGTCCGGCAGAGCTTAGGGCACAGCGGACTGGAGGCTGCGCTGCAGTTTGTGGCGTTCTTCAAGCTCTTCCTCTGTTGCTAGCGTGATCCGCATTTCACTTTCCCTGCAGACGCCTCGTTGTCCCTTGGCGGCTGCCCCCTGTCCAGCAATTGCGTTGCCCGCAAAAAAAGACGGCAGGCTTGAAGCCTCCCTAGGGCCTTAGCGTCATTTCCAATCCCATCTCCCCGATTCTCATTCATCCTCATTTCGGGGTCCATGATCCCTTCCTCTGCCAGCCACTAGTACTCGTGCAGCCAGACAGACAGACAGATAGACAGACAGACCGGCGGCCCATCCGGACGGCCAGGGCTGGGAAACGGTCATACTTCGAACACGACAAATATTCATACTGGCTGCTGTCCGTTTTGTGTGGGGGAGCTACTGAAGTGCACACTACTAGTATGGCTGCGGTGAGCAGTGCCTTAGCGCCTTAGCCGTGTCAGTGGTTCAGATTGAACGAATCGATCCCGCTAGGGGTACCCGCGTGCAGTTAGACTCCATAGTGCAGCGTGCAGCTTCAGCGTATGTGAGCTATGTGAGCTATGTGAGCAGCCCGTCAGTGCCCGTCACTGTCACTAGGGGATAGGGGATGAGCGGAGTCAGCGCCGTTTGATAGACACAGGCACAGGCAACAGGCACTGGCAACAGGCACAGGCACACACAGGCACCGCAACCCGCAACCCTCAACACGGCTGAGTCGCTGACTTTCGCTGACTTTCGCTGAATTCTTTCCTTCTTTCCTTCTTTCCTTCTCTTGCCTCTCGCTCGCTTCTCACTCGCCGCCCCCCTGCCTCATCCCTATCCCGACCCCCCTTCGCTGTACGCTTACGCCATGGCTGGTTCCCCCATTCCCAATACCGTAATTTTCACTGCACATCCATTCCGCATGACGAACACCCACCTTGCCTTACGCTTTCTCACGCTTTCTCCAGCCAGTCGGCTTGCTCACTGAAAAAGCCCTTGCCGATGACCTCACCCTCAGATTACTATCCTCACCCCGCCCCCTCCGCACCGACAGCCTGCTCTTAATTCCTGCTATTATTCCCTCGCCCACCCCCATTCGTCCCTAGGTATTCTAACAATTGCTCAGAAAAATAACCATCCGCCACGCACGCTGCGAAAAGGGTTTAAACTCAATGCTGTGGCCCTTGTCTTGTGCTTCAAGTGCATCCTCCTCCACTGTGGCTGACTTGGAGCTTGCGATCTGTTTATGGCCGTGGGGCATATTTAAAAAGATGCCTTCAAAATGTGCTAGGCCGAGTCACTCGTGCCGGATTGGGATGTGTTTTGCCTCTTGTACGCACATACGTTCTTGGTGTGACTACTGACTTGGGACTAAATATTCCCTTTGGAACTTGAGATCTTGGCTACCCTCTAGTATCTCAAACTACCGCGCTCCCCCAGCAGGCACGTAGTAGCTTTTCGGGATATTTGGATTGATGGGAAACTATCCCTGCACCACCTCCATCATACTTCGTAGATAGCACATACCTACCTACCCATACCCATGCCATACTATCCATACCCATACGCATCCCCACCCCTACGACTACACACGATTCACCTGGGAGGAATCCTTATGTAAAGTCGATTGCCCCCCCGCCTTGGGATCGTCCATATACTTCCCGTATACTCGAGCACTCCATCAGTCCTCGTCCCTTCCAATCTTCAGCCAAAGCCTTTCTGCTAAATAGCACTACCATCTCGCGACGCAAACTCTCAAACACGCGTGCCTCTGATCATCTCCCTTCTCATTCAAGTCTCCCGAGCACGATTTGACCAGCTCATCCCCGGGCACGTTTTGGCATCTCCATACCAGTCGATCATCAGACTGCCGAAAGATCTGACAGCTCTTCTATTCATCGTCACTACGCTCAAAGGGGAACTTGTCTGCTGAGCTTAATCTCCATCGACGAACTCGCAACCTAGCAGCTCCGCACCGCACCAGCAGGAGCCCATTCTTGGGGGAATTAGGAGAGCTTGTGTCCTGTAGATCTTTCCTGAAGACATCACAAGTGCCTCGTGCCCCACTGTTCAAGCCATATCCATATCCATATCCCAGGCACGCAGCCAGAGACAGACTCCTGCGCTACTCTCCCCTCGGCCATATCTCTCCCACACGAATAATCGTCCGTCTCCCGCGCTGTTAGCCAGAGACCCGAGGACCCCCCCCTTCAACGTCCTCCACCAGGCCAACCAGAGCCCTGGTTCCTGGCTCCGGCTTTTGTGCACCAACAAGCACATAAGAACGCTGATCCCACTCGTCAAGTCAAGAAGCCTGACTGATCGTCTCTCCATATTCCTGCAACAACACTCCGCGGCCGTAAGTGTGACACGACCTTCTTACGGGATCCTGCATCTGATCCACGTATCTTTGAAACTACGATCCTTCTATTCGGGACAAGAACTCTTTCTTGTCAAGTCCGTCACGTTTGACACTGATCATCTTTAAAGATGACTATGGCCATCGACAATCAACAACGCTTCGGCGGCATGAACTTCGACCACATGCCTTATTCCAATCCTCCCCAGTTCACCAATCCCTGGACGTCTTCCTCGTCGCCCGCCCAGACCCAAAGTCTCTATGCTTCGTCCCATAATCTCAACCCAAATCTGGGACTTGAGAGCATAGGCAAGCAACAGCAACAGCAGCAGCAGCAGCAAGCTTCACGCATCAGCAACAATGCGTCTATGGGATCATATGCCAGCGTCCCAATCACAGCGGCATCAGCAGGTAGCCCTCTCTTGGCGGATGTATATGGCTCGCAGGATTTGCTCACCACGCCCCAAGATCTGTTGAGTCCCAATCCGCGCTCATCTGGATACGGGCATGAAGCCACATACACCAGCGCGCCTTCGCCAGTTCACAGTAACTATGCGCCTACGTCGACCCCTTATGATTCTATGGGATACGCACCGGCGCCAGTCCGCTCAACATATGCCATTCAGCAACAGGAAAACTCAAGACGCCTGTCACAACCGTCAGTACCCTCAAACACTTTCCTCGAAATCTCCGAGGACGCCCAACGGCTCCAGCGCCAGAGTTCACTTATTGACTTGGATGACAGAGGACTTCAGAACGAGTCAACCCGAAGCTTCGGTGATGCGATCGACGCCAGCAGAGGAATGATTGCTATGAGCCAGAACACCACGCCGCGCAACATTTATGGAGCACAAGGACGGGTGGGCAGAGGATCAGGTGATTCATACGGGTTTCCCGCCACGCATTCCACTAGCTCCTCGATATCCTCTTCGGGTACATATCCCTCTTATTTCGGCGGTTCTGTCGATTCTTCAGTGAGCGATTATTCCAATGCGGGCTCTGACATCGAGTCAGTATCGTCGCGAACACTTCCAAGACCATCAGGTCTTCTGAATGGAGGAATTCCTCCAGCGCCACAGTCCATGATGGGCCAATTTAGTTCGAAAGTCTCCTCAAGCACGCAGAAAAAGCACAAGTGCAAAGTATGCGATAAGCGCTTTACGCGCCCCAGCTCCCTCCAGACCCATATGTATAGCCATACGGGCGAGAAACGTAAGTCTCCATGATTTTAAGCTGCGCTCAAAACACGCTCTAACAAGCAATAGCATTCTCCTGCGAAGTCGAAGGCTGCGGGAGACACTTTTCAGTTGTTTCAAATCTGCGAAGGCATCGCAAAGTCCATAAGGGTGAAGCGCGCTCAGAAGCTGGATCCGAAGACCATCAATCAGACGAATAATCCCCTCCTCCACATTTGTGGGGAATTTGTACAAGTCACCAAAATACCGCGCGCGTTCAATTCTTCTGCGTCTCTAGACACATCGGACGAAAAGTCGATCAAAAGTCGGAAACTACTATTGCGTTTTTGCTCTACATTACATTATATTACGTTACGTTTGCGATATCCATTTTGCGTGTTGATAGCTGTTATATGGGAACCTGTTCGTTCCCCCTGGGCGCACCTTAGCGTGCTAGATGAATATGCCATTCTAATACTCTCGTTGAAAGAGGATCTTCAGATATGAGGATCTTATGTATGGGACGGGTTTGCTCAATGAGTGTTGCTATACAGGCGTTACGGAACGGGCAGAGAGCGCTGTTGATATGGCGAGGCCTTCATGGATGTACTACTAGCTTCTTGCTCGTGTTCTTTACTCTCGTTGTTTGCTCCATATACCCCACGGCCGTCAGATGGCTGTAGCACAGTCGCTACGAATAGAATAATGTCACGAAGATTACTCCCACTCTACTTTGCAGTCCTGCAGTGAAATTCGCTCTAACACACTTATCTCTCCAATCAGCCCGAGAAGTGTGAAGGAAAAGCGCGCAAAGGATTCGGTCCTGCGCAATCCAGCCATCGTGATGTGGTTGAGTTGTTCACTTCTCCTGCCCCTTTTACCCAGGCGCAGGCGCATCGGGCCTCACACCGCTCCTCTCTTCGCTCCGTTCATCGCAGCTGGGAGAAGTCCGACAATGCAAAATGAGACCCCTCTTTCGGCGGCCAGCACCCCACCAGAAAATCCTCAATGCAAGGCGCAGATCGCACCGAAAAGACAGCACATCGCCGACCATCGTAGCGTAGAGAACCCGTGACGCTGGGCGAGAGGGCCTCCCCATTGGCAACGGCAAGCGGTTGGTGGCCTCGCAGTGCAACAGTGTGCGGGAAGACGACAGGGGAGGCGACGCGGGACTTGGCTTGGTAGGGCAGGTCGAGGAGGGTATTTGAGGGGAGGTGCTATCCGGGGTCAGTTTCCAGTGTATCAGACGAAGACAATGACGGAGAAGTGACGATGGGCGGACAACATGAAACAAGCAGGGCCGAGCAGGGCCACACGAGGCTGCTTGTCGCCGCTGTCAACCATTGTTCCACAGCCTAAAGAACGATTTAGCCCTTGCCGGATCCTTGGGGGTTGACCATGGTGGTGGTGGTGGCGGAGTTGTGGGGAGCAAAAGGGTCCTGCGGCGGGATGATGAAATATTCTATTTCTATTTAAATATTATAAATCCGATATTATATCGAGGAATAGGTTCCGCGATGCATGGTACGGGGTGCATTACATGATTAGGTGCAAACAAGAGTGAGGACAGGAGCAAGTGAAGTAAGTCACTTAGGCCGACGTATGAGTATGAGCACAGCAAGGTCAAAGGCACCGACAGAGAAGGTACAAAGTTGAAGCATCTGCTGATTGGTCTATACAGTGGACAGAGAGTATGCTTGCTCAGACCCTGCATCACAGCAAAACTCAGCAGCAAGCATCCATCATTGCAAGGCACGCGGGAATAGCATCACATCATCCACCAACCATCACTGCCTTTACAAATGTCAGGCGTCACGGCAATAATAGGGCTGCCACTGAGAACCTGTCGATGTGAAGGAGTCCAGGGCGCACCGTCATCATCTCCATCCTGTCATCTTGCCACTTGCATCTTTCCTGCGCAATTGGCTCTTGCCGTTGAGATAAGGATGGAAGACCCTTCCATAATCTGATTTTCAGGGACTCAGCCCAGCGATGGGGCTAACGTACAGTTACAATAATCTATCTATTCTTATCCTTTCACAGACGGCCAGTAGACGAGAGCCCCCGTCGATGATGCTATTGATGAAGTATGATGCGCCGACGCGTCTCTGCCTCCACCAACCAATCTGCACAAGCACCGCGCCTTATACTTCAATTCTGCTCCCCGCTGGCCAAGACCAGGGCAAACTTACGGCTGCTTGTACCGGCGTTACGTCGAGACGAAACTTGGGATATTGGGGGTATGACACGATGTCGTCGGTGGCTTGATGTACGGCAGGGATGTCGCCCGCCATGCATCCTCGGCGTCAAGGATGAGGGGATCTGCCGCCGCAGGACTGAGGCAGAATATTCATCCAGCGCGTGTCTCTATCAGTCCGATCGTTCATTACACATTGAAACACACGAGACCTCGGACACCAGGACAAAAACTATCGCATGCAATGTTACGGATCCATAACCATAGCCATGGAACTGCTCGTGTCTCACAAGGTAATCAGTTTTCTCTTTTGAAGTACCCGATGTCCAGAATGAGACGGACCATACACCCGCCCGGAATGAATTTGCGTTCCAGGTTCAACCAGGAATTTTCCAATATTACACAAAAGACAACAAAAGAAAATGTCTCTGCGCCCGATGCTGCATAGACCGGGTGCCACCTACACAGCAAGTGCTTCAACGTCCCAAGGCTGCTGTAATATTTGAGAAGTGACCAAAACACCACTGTGCGAAGCCGTCCAGGTGGATGTTGGAATCGGAGGGGCGCACAAGAGGTGACACCGCATACTCAAGTTATCGGGTAGAGTAGGTATGTATTGAATGATCTATCACCGGGCGGAGAAGATTCCGGGTTTGACTTGTCACATTCTTAGAATTTGGGAGAATGCTCTGTTCTCAGGATCGCGGAATGGGAAATCAAGTGAGGGAAGAATTTCAATAGATCAGATGAATAATTAGCGGGTATGAATTGGATATTTCGAAAAGTTGCCCCACGAAATCAATTCAATTGCCATTGTGGTCTTCATACTTTCTGTGTTACCCAGATACATCATGAAACACTTCCTTTCTTTTGCTACCAAATCGCCTCCTAAACTCCGAAATGTCTTTCCTTAGGAAGTCAAATCTCACGATAAGAGTTTCGAAAAATCCCTGTACCGCCTTTGTCTTTTTCGCATGTCAAGAGTTCGAGCCTCCGAGGGCTGGAGGAATCCTGCGAAGCCGCTCCTTCAACTCCTTCTCCAGGCTTTCAAGAATTGTTAAAAAGGAAGTTCGGCGCGATCGTGCATGGTGATGCTCTTTTAATAGTTCAGATCAACTCTAGGATATCTATTGGTTCCCAGCAGGTTTTATTTTTAGAGAAGGGTGGTTTTGAGAAAGGAAACTTAGGAAACTGAAAGGCCGGCCTCACTAGTGGGATCTTGGAGTAGATCATAATAGAGCTTTTGTTCTGAAATAAATACTCATGTAAAGCTCGTGAGGTTGGGTTGTAAGACGCACAATGAGACAATGAGACCTCAGTCTGGGACTCGGAAGGAATTATCTTTCCTTGACTAGATTATTCTATAACCCGTTGGACGTTCTCCCCACATACATCACAGAAAATCATACTTAAGTCACCCAGACAAAGTTCAACTTATCCGTTCTCAACCTCAGTGGCAATCCTTCCATGTCCCATGAGAATCTTACAATGGCCTCGATATTACCATCGAGAAATTTGTCGCTAAGTCAATGCTGTGGAAGTAGTATACTTACATGCCAAGGAAGTGTGTATCAGAATCCAAAGCAATCAGGGTATCAGGATTTAGCATTGTGGATGATTCAAATGAAATTGGGCGTTTAGAGATGTGTTAAGATGAGAAATTGAGCAAATACAGGATACGGCGAATAGCACGAGACAGATACAAGAATATGATTGTGAATGCTCAGGTGCACGAGGATACTTGAGAGAACGAGAGCTTCATAGATCACTGCGAGGAAGGTTACGAGAAAGAAGGATCTAGTCTTGTAGATACTCCAGAATAAGTTGAGCATTCAGAAATAAGACAATGAATGGTAGAAATCCGGGAATATGAAGAGAGCATGGAACATTGAGAATGTCCAAGAACGAGTTGAACATCCAGAGAAAATCTAGAAGAAACATTTTGGAATTGATGAAACGCAGGATTTAGGGGGAAAAACAAGATATGAGGGTTGAAGGACTCGGGGCTTGTAAATGCTCAAGAGCAGGTCGGACATTTACAAAAACGATGCTGGTTCGAGGCGCGCTGTAGGCACACTGCCAAGTGAGTGTTCATGAGGTAAGGACTCGGAGAGAATTAGAGGGATTTCAAGCATGGACGGCTGAATTTTGTTTCATTTACACGCATTCCATTATCATACACCGAAAAAGAGCGCCTGCTCCTGTCCCTTTAAATAACAATTGCCAGCTCGGGCCTATCCATCCTCTCGTCATCTAAATTAGGGTAGTAAGGCACAATCGCATCCGCAGATTGGACGTAGCAGTCGTTATAAAGTCTCTGAAATAAGTGTTAGCTCTGTTCCTTTCATGTAAATCGAAGATGGAGGACTTACCCAGTAGGGTTGTCTGACTTTCCGTGCTGGGTGGAAGAGCCCAGCCCATACGTAATTCATGGTCAGACCGGGTCCGACAGCCATCCGGATGGCATCGATGGCTTCAATGATTCTGTCAATGACGTGGGGACTGGTCTCGAATAGATTGGGGTAGAGGAGATTGAGAAGATGAAGCATGGCGTCCTCACAGCCGAGGCCAACGACGCCGAGGGCAACGTGCTTGACGACTGAGGCGGCGGTCTGCCTGTGTACTTGGTCTCTGTCGATGAGGGCGTCTTCAAGAAGTGGGGTAACGGCGTAGACGTAATCCTTAGCCATTTCACCAATGTATTCAAAGAGGAACGAAAGCGATTTAAGGACTCCGTTTTGTACATTGAGCTCGCTAGTCAAATATCAGCACACTGAATATTAAGATATGGAAAGAAGACTTACGGCACTCTATACTCATTCATCAAAGCTGGAAGAACGGTGAAAGGTGCACACGTTTCGGCGACGATACCAATAGCGACAGCTGTACAGACACGGGATTGACGTTCTTGGACGCGGAGGTTGTTGAGCAATGTGGCGAGAACGTCTTGAGGACCGATAGCTTTTGCGATGAAACCGAATGTGTTGTTGGCGGCTCTCCGAATTCCCTTCTTATGGGCTTTCAGCATATCCAACAATTCGAAACAAATTCTCATCCACTCTCTCGCATTTACAGATTCGGGACCCCTATCTGCTATTCGTCCAACTAAATCAATGGTGTTCTCTTGCACCTTTTCATGTCGATTTCGTAGAATGGGTGTAAGACGGGGAAGTAAATCCTTGATCGGCGGTTGCATCTGACTGATACCAACGACAGTAACAATAGAACGTAGGGCTCCCAAAATAGATCCGAGAACTTCGGGGTACTCTTCTCCAAGGTATTCATAAAGGACCACACCAAGTTTGCCCATCAAAGCATCCTCACCACATTGCTTCATGACCATGGCAATGCGGGAAATGAGATCCGCTGCCTGCTGACGAACGGTAGCAGATTTGTTGTTCAATCGCCAGAGGATTGTGCTGACAATTTGAGGGAGATATGGCTTGCATCTGGTGCCGAGGGCATTGACCACAGTACCAAAACCGTTGAGCATAACAATATCTTCGACGCTCTGCTCTTGGAAAGAATGTAGGATACCATCAATGAGTCGTTCTTCTAGTCGCTCGCCAATGTCGGCAGCTCCCAGACTGGCGATAACTTTCTCGACAGTCTCCACGGTCATCTTCCGGTAAGCTTCGCTCTCATCCTTCAAATTATTAACAATTCGTTCAACGATCTCTCCCACTCCAACTTTTTGTCCTAGGTCGACAGTAGTTTCAACAACCTGTCGGTAGTTACGCTTGTCTAAAGCCATTCGCCGAACCCAGAAGCTCTTGAAAAATTCGTCCAGGACATGCTCCTTGAGGTATCCTGCCGTAACGCCATCGGTGCCCGCGCACTGTGAGACGACTTTGAGTACGACCTTTTTCATTTCCTCGTCTGGTGAGGAGAATTCTCGTAAAAGAATCTCCATAATCTGGCTCGTGTAGTAATTGGCGTATTCCTCATCCATAAGTGGAATTATGTAACCAACGGCTTTGAGGAAACCGGCAAGGCCTTTACCACGTTGCTTTCGTGCACCACTCCACAGCGGATTTAAAATATCGTCAAAACTCTCAATACCATATGGATTTGCAGCCTCAGCCAGTGCCGCAATAGCCAAACTGGTGACCGTCCGTACTTTTGTCTGATCATCGTTGAGATTGCCACCAATGCAGTCTACTAAGCCCTTCAAGTGCGGCAAGACAGCACAGCCCATCAAGATTGGAATCTGTTGCACAATCTTGACACCTGTATGCCTCGCTTGCCATGACTTTTTGCTTCGGCACACGGCCCGCAAGAACGGAAGCAAGGCCGGAATACCAAGAGCAGAGGCAACAACAGCAAAGGCTCTTGCAGTTGTGTTTCTGACATATTCGTCAACATGATCGATATCTGGTCGCATAGTACTGATCATGTGCGCTAGACCAGCAGCTTTACTGAGGTTGGAGATAATTTCGCGACCTTCAACTCGGGCATAGTAGTCCTGGTCAATGAGCAGCGGTTCAATAACAACCAGGATCTTGTGGACGTAGGGCCTGACGAGTTCATCAAGTTTGTAAAGCACTCTATCAATGACTTTGACGAGCAAATGTCGTTCCTGGTCTTCGAGGGTCTTTTCCATAAGAAGCGGAAGAATCTGGTTGAAAAGGGGTCCAGCACCAAATTGACGTGCATTGTCTGTGAGTTGACGTAGAGCAGTCTTTCGCATTGGTGGTGTACCGTTCTTGACTTTCAATAACAGTCTCATAATCTTCCGTTCCTTCAATTCCTCTACGCTCATACTATTTTCGTCGCTTCCATCGGTCAATTTGCCAAAGTAAGCCATATCCTCCGCTTTGAAGAACTGGAGATCTCCCACCCCGGGGATCTCTGTAGGAAGTTGTTTCCCCAAACTTCTTCCGCTCTCTGGGTCTTGCATCATGAAACCTCCAACGCCTCCAGCAGGAGCAGGAGTGGCCATCAATTTCTGGGAAACTGTTCGGATAGGAGCATAGCCAGGTGGAGGGTCAAGGATCTTATAGCCCTCCGTAGGTAACATCATATCCAGTTCTTCGTCCGATAGAGGTGCGTTTCTCGCTGAGATATCAGTGCCGAATGCTGTAGGCATGACAGGACCACCCATCTGCGAAGGATGCATAGGAGTGACCAATCCTTGGTTACCAATTGGAGTAGCAGCTGGAGCTTGATCCCATCTCGATCGCCGTCGGGGTGTCTCATCTACAGCCGCGCCTCCTATTGCAGGTGTTTGGTCCCATCGCGAACGCTTAATCTTCGATTCTGCAACTGGCGCGGCAGCAGAGTCGGTAGATTCAGAGCCCACATCCCATCGTTGTTTGCGTTTACGGCCGGCAGTAACGACCTCCGTGGAGCCAGCTTCTTTGTTTTCCTTGTCGCTGGGCGAACCACTGCCTTCCTTGAGGGTAGCCTTGTGGTGAACGACCTCACCGTTCGCCCCCTTTTCCTCGATAGCCCGCCTGACTCGCTCCTCTTCCCTCTCCAGTTCCCTCCGTGCCATGATCTCTCGATAGCTTTCGCCATCCTCCGCCGCGCCAGCCTGTCGGTTTGCTGCAAATGGGTCAGCCCTGGTGGGTGTCAGAACACGATCCAACCGTCGTTTTTGATAGTCAGTCTCTCGATCAGCGATCCGAGCGCTCTTCTCCCGACCCAAAAGAATGTCCTCTTCCTCGACTCCGTTGCCGTGCGCAAATTCGTTTATCTGCTCTCTCGAAGCCGTGTACTGCCCCACCAGCCTTCTGCTGGTATCTTCTTCCATATTCTCATCATCGTCGCCATCTGCAACGGCAATAGATGTGTTATATCCCGCAAATTTATCACCGCCATCGCGTTCGTAAAGAGTCGTATCGAAGCTTTCCGTCAAAGCAGCCTTGGTGGAATTATCAGTTCGCTGAGTTGACGGATCAAACGTCTTTGACCCCTTCTTACCAGCAGAAGCGGCATTCCGCTCAGCCTGAAGCTTCCTGATTGTCTCGAAATCGGCGTCAGACATGGCGGCTTGTTGTGTGGATGTCTGCGATCATCGATGACCGTTGATGTTGAAGTGGCTGACAAAAATCGCGAACATCAAATTAGCAAGCCTCGGTCACGTGCTTCATATGAGGCTGCGGTTGTTGTGGCGTTGTGGCGTTTTCAGTCACTTTGCCATATTCCGTTTTAAGCAGATGAAACTTGTGCAGTCTTGGCAGGTTGGTAGATGTATGATGGATTTAATGATATACGGTATATTCACGAGTCATTCATACAAGACTGTGATGGGAAGAGAGCGTGTGGTAGGCCTTTGCGAACACTGCACAATGCACGAGACCTTATTCTTTCTTCACCAACCAGATGAATTTTATCGTTGAGGGTCAATAGTTTTTCGGACAGTGTGCCTTGCATGCTTTGATTTCAAGTCGATCGTTCCTTCACTGCAACTGCGCCACAGAAGTTGCTTCAGCCAAGAACGGTAATCAAGTGCGCCGCAGTCTGCCGCCAAGCATAATGGATTGAAGTCAAATACCACGGCCAGCTCCCAGTTCTCAAAATTATTGTGTACAATCTGCAAATCCATTTGTCTCCCTTTGCACAATCCAAATAACTCACCATGCCAATGCGTCCATCAATCAGAAAGAAATTGGGATTCCAACCGCCTGTCGTCAATGGCAAATCACCTGAAGAAGAAGCTGCAATAGAGCGACAGAAAAAGAAAGAAAGATGGGCGAAAGAGAAAGAGCAGAAGGAAAAGGAACGACGGAGGAAGGAGCGGAAGTGGGATCACGCAAAGTATGTCATATCTAGCCTCATTGAATCCCACGGCTGCTGACCTATGTCAAGTTCCAGCGGTGGTGTGTACACGCAAATGTACAAGAAGGATAATGGCGATATATCTTGGTGGAGGATGTGTTTCATGTAGTCTTGTTGCTCGATTATCTTTTTCGGGGCCGGCTGCAGGCGTTTGGGATAATGAACGATGCTTTAAAAAGGACTTTCTCGAATTTGTATTTTTTACGACGCCAAATGATGTCCTCAGCTTCCTTGCACCTTGAAAGTTCGCCCACTGGCCGTCTTTCTCTCCTTTTCTTCGTTCTCTGGTCGCGCTCTTCGGAGGACTTTGGACAATTAGCTCCAGAAACAGGTGCGTCAAATAGCTTTTACCTTGAAGAAAGTCTGCTGTACGTCTGCGCATTCTAGAGTGGATGTAGGCCTAAACCGTATTAGTATTATCTTGCATTGGGAAGATTTCATGTTCGCACTTTTGACGCCTTGATATGGTAGTGAAAGTAGTCCCGGAACGTTTGGATGTGAGAGATAACATCGTCTCGTCTTTGCCGGGTCAAATGTCTTGGGAAAAGGACTTTGGACGTTAGCGCGGGTGCTCCAGTTGATCTTGTCACACTCACCGAATGTTACGTAGCCAATCTCTCCACTTCCGTTGTCTTTGACTCCAGGCACACCCTGAAGCTCCAGGGGAGGGTCAGTTCTGAACAGCACTTGAGGAGCGTTCTGAATAGCTCTCCTCCGCGCATCGACGAATTCTTGAATAAAGACCTTGCCGAAGACCCTGTCTGTCTCTTCTCGGAATATGGTGCTGAAGATAACGGTGACTCGATCGTGGCTGGCTTTAATATATATTGCTTCTTCGTCGCGGTAATGGATTGCCATGACGTTGCCTCCCTCCCTAACCCCCTGCGGAGCTTCTTCTGAAGTAAATTTCGATGCCTCTTCAGACAGTCTGTGGTGCTCATCGAATGCGTGTTCGAATGGTGCTGCCATTGCGTTTCGTTTCAGAAGAGATACCCGTCGAATCAAGTCGTCGCGTGCCTCTTTAAAAACATCCATTGTCAGCAACTGCACTATCTTTGAAGCATAAGAGTCCCACCTTTATCATCTGGCAGATTGTCTAAGTCTACCTGCACAGAGAAATTGTATCCAGCTTCCGGTGCAACGACATAAGGGCCATATTCTCGCTCTAGCACCTGTTGAGCACCGTACTGCAAGAGCTCGTTGTAACACTTGACCTGGATTGAAACCAGGATTTTCGACTTCGATTCCGGAGTGGAAATATGGAATGTAACACCATCAAAGTCCGAGACAGTCTGGTCAATGTTGACAGGAGGGGCACTATCAGAGGTATAAGCACCCAGCCTGGTTTGGGAGGAGGGGAAATAGGTACCCAGAGAAGCGCTCTGTGAGCACGGATTGAATTAACACATTCTGATAGTCAAGGAGAAGCATGTTTGCGGTGTGGAAGTCCCGTTCGTAACTTGCTCCAGTCCTATGGCCGGTTGTCGCAAGGTCTCTGTGTTTGTTTGCTGTGATCCGGAGGCTGATGATTGAGGGACAACGAATGGTGGGGCGCAGTGGGCTAGCCGACTGTTCTGAGAATTACGCATCAGCGCTTATCGCCAGCACCAGCAAAAAAACACTTGCGATAGAGACTTACAAGGACAAAAAAATTGTTGCCCACATGTTGATCTTCTGCACGAGAATGTAAAGATGGTGAAATCCTACCTGTAAGTCCCAGATTCTTCTGTTCCGAAAATCTCAAAGCGTATTGACATGAATATAGGAAATACGAGCACTCGAAAACCTTCGGACTCGTCAATTCAAGCACCTCGAATGCTGTCTGGTCTCCAGATGCGACGAGCTCGTCGCGGAGTGCCGGCTCAGGCAGAGCTGTCGTCGCAGCTAATGAGGAAGTCTTGTGTTGGGATATACGTAAGGGGGAGTTGCTGAGCCGGTGGAAGGAAAACGACTGTAAATCTCAAGTCACTGCTCTTGCGCAGAGCAAGGCAGACCCTGACGTTTACGCTGTGGGTTACGAGGATGGGAGCATACGACTTTGGGACTCGAAAATTGCTGCTGTCATAGTCAGCTTTAACGGCCATCGATCCGCTATCACTACCCTTTCCTTCGACAAATCTGGTGTCAGGCTTGCGAGTGGATCCAAAGACACAGATGTAATCATATGGGACCTAGTCGCTGAGGTTGGCCAATTCAAATTGCGAGGTCACAAAGATCAAATAACGGGCCTAAAATTCCTTCAGCCAGAAGCACAAAACAAAACCGGAGAAGAGGAAGAAAATGATGTTGCGCTTGCTGAAGAATTCGGAAATGCCGAGGGCTTCCTCTTAACGACTGGCAAAGACGCTCTCATCAAATTATGGGATCTAACGTCCCAGCATTGTATAGAGACACATGTGGCTCAGTCGACTGGGGAGTGTTGGTCTCTTGGTGTTTCTCCCGACTGTAGTGGCTGTATCACCGGCGGTAATGACGGAGAACTTAATGTTTGGTCAATTGACACACCTGCACTTTTGAAGCTCTCTACTGCGGTAGATGGTCCGACTGAAAGTCGATATCTTCATAATAGAGGAGTATTGCATCGTCAAGGCAAAGACAGAACTATCGAAGTGAGTTTCCATCCGCGAGAGGACTACTTCGCGGTCCACGGATCAGAAAAGGCCATCGAAATCTGGAGGATCCGGTCAGAAGATGAGGTAAGGAAAAGTTTAGCACGGAAACGTAAGAGAAGACGGGAAAAGATGGGCGCTACAGCGGACAAAATGGATGTCGATGGGGAGGCAGACGACGATCTTTCAACTGCTGAGATCACAGACGTGTTTGTTTCATACGTTATTGTGAGGACTGGTGGAAAAGTTCGCTCACTGGACTGGGTCCGAACCAAACGGTCAAAGGCTATCCAACTACTTGCGGCCACAACAAACAACCAATTAGAAGTCTACAACATCCCTACGAAGGACAAGGCAAAGAAACCCAAGAGTGATGAGCTTCCCGATTACTCAAGAACTCTCTCGGTGGAACTTCCTGGCCATAGAGCAGATATAAGAGCCGTGGCATTGAGCTCAGACGATAGGATGCTTGCGTCTGCGTCAAATGGGGGCCTCAAGATATGGAACATCAAGACGAGGAGCTGCATTCGGACTTTCGAGTGTGGTTATGCCTTGTGTGTAGCTTTCTTACCTGGCGACAAGATTGTGGTGGTTGGTACCAAGTCCGGAGAGCTGGAATTGTTTGACGTGGCTTCCGCCGCGATGCTTGACACAGTCAAGGCACACGAAGGTGCAACCTGGACTTTGCAGGTCCATCCAGACGGGAGATCACTTGTCTCTGGGAGCGCGGACAAGACGGCTAAATTCTGGAACTTTGAAATTGTGCAAGAAGAAATTCCGGGGACGAAGAGGACAACACCACGCCTGAAACTCGTACATACAAGAACGCTTAAGGTGTCTGACGATATACTTAGCCTACGATTCTCCCCGGACTCGAAATTGCTTGCAGTCGCTCTCCTAGACAATACCGTCAAAGTGTTTTTCGTCGACTCGCTCAAGCTTTTTTTGAACTTATACGGGCACAAGCTACCCGTACTGAACATGGACATCTCATTCGATAGCAAGCTCATAGTTACCTGCTCGGCTGACAAAAATGTACGCCTATGGGGCTTGGACTTCGGGGACTGCCATAAAGCATTTTTCGCTCACCAGGACAGTATCCTTCAAGTTGCTTTCGTTCCTCACAATCAAGATGGCAATGGGCACCATTTCTTCAGCAGCAGTAAAGATCGAATGATCAAGTACTGGGACGGCGATAAATTTGAGCAAATACAGCGACTTGATGGTCATCATGGAGAGATCTGGGCTCTTGCGGTCAGTAGGACTGGTGACTTTCTCGTCAGCGCGAGTCATGATAAGAGCATACGGGTTTGGGAACAGACAGACGAGCAAATATTCTTGGAAGAAGAGAGGGAGAAAGAACTCGAGGAATTGTACGAAAGTACTTTAACGACATCACTCGACAAAGAGCAAGACAAAGATGACGAAACGGCAGAGGTTGGGGCCGCAGGCAAGCAAACCATGGAAACGCTTATGGCTGGAGAGAAGATCGCGGAAGCGTTAGAGATTGGCATGGCTGATTTACAAATCATGGAAGAGTGGGAGGTAGCAAAGGCATCGCAGCCAAATATTGCCCCACCGCCTCGAAATCCCCTATTCATGGCTCTAGGGGGGATCAGCGCCGAGGCCCATGTTTTGACAGTCTTGCAAAGAGTCAAGGCTGCAGCTCTCCAGGACGCTCTCCTTGTGCTCCCATTCGCGACGGTGCCACCTCTTTTCACCTTCCTCAACATATTCGCCACGCGAATGATGAACATACCCCTGACTTGTCGGATACTGTTCTTCATGCTCAAAACGCACCACCGACAAATCGTGGCGAGCAAGAACATGAAATCGATGCTTAATGGGATCCGGACGAACCTGCGCCAGGCATTGAAGAGGCAGAAGGATGAGATGGGATTCAACCTCGCAGCCTTGAGGGTCATTAGTGCGCAAATAAAAGAAAAAGGGGTCAAGGATTATGTCGATGAAGGGACTTGGGACGCGGACAAGACAGAGGGCCAGAGGAAGCGGGGCTTTGTTCAAGTATCCTAGACTCTGAAATGAATTGTCATGTAATAGATGATACGATTGGGCTTAGCTGGTATGCATAGAACAAATAAGATATGATTGATACCCTAGCCACCATGTTAAATATCTCAGCCTCTGATTCTCGCCTCCCCGCGGGTGAACATTTCCGGGGGTGGCTCGGGCCAATGTGGATCAGCCCCTGGACGTTCCCAATCCCTCGGCCTCGGTTGTTTCTTGGAGCATCTGGACTACAGCTCCCCTCAAAATGCCCCAGCTTCGCTTTGCGCCCTCTGTAACTTCTCTGCGGACTTCAAAATGGCCGGTGCCGTGAGACAGCCTATCGATCTCCAGTCGCTGGAACGATACATCTCTAAAAATGTCCCGGAGATCAAGGTTCCTATTGATGTCAAGCAGGTATGACAACCCGCCGCTAACGGTCCTTGTATGCCAAATACTGATTGATCGCCTAGTTTGGATTTGGACAGTCGAACCCAACGTACCAACTCACGGCGAGCAATGGCGTGAAATATGTGATGCGGAAGAAGCCCCCAGGAAAATTGGTCTCCAAGACAGCACACCAGGTCGAGCGAGAGTATCGTGTTATACACGCGTTAGAGAAAACAGACGTTCCCGTCCCAAAAGCCTACTGTCTCTGCGAAGATGATAAGGTTATTGGCACCCCGTTTTATATAATGGAGTTTCTGGATGGGAGGATTATTGAGGATCCGACAATGCCGGATGTCACACCAGCCGAAAGGACAGAAATGTCAGTAGTATGCTTGCGGTTGCTGGACGAATGCTCACAATTTTAGGTGGCACGATGCTATACGAACACTAGCAAAACTACATCGTATAGTTCCAAAAGACGTGGGCCTGGAGACTTATGGCAAGCCGTCAGGATTTTATGACCGCCAGATCAAAACCTTCACAACTATCAGCAAAGCACAAGCTGAGCAGGTTGACATTGAGACGAAGGAGCCGGTGGGACAGATCCTTCATATTGATGAGATGCTACGATACTTCAAGGATAAAAAGTTCCAGCCTAAAGATCGAGGGACTCCAATTCACGGCGACTACAAGATAGACAACTTGGTTTTTCACAAGACAGAGCCTAGAGTCATTGGAATCTTGGAGTATTTCCCTCCCTCAGCCTCTACTATGGCTTGAATACTGACACCTTGATAGTTGGGAAATGTCTACGATAGGCCACCCCCTCTCCGATCTCATTAACCTAACGACCCCTTATTACCTTAAAGATTCAAACGCTGTCCGAAGTGTGCCTGCATTCCAAGACGGAAGAACGCCTGGTCTTCCCACCGAGAAAGAGCTTGTCAAATGGTATGCTGAAGTAGCTGGTTGGGACCCAAGTCCAGAGTTGACTTGGGGGGTTGCATTTGGATTCTTCAGAGCAACGTGTATTTATCAGGGTATCGCGGCGCGGTATGCCGTGAGGCAAGCAAGTAGCGCCAAGGCAAAGATTAATGCTGAGGCAAGACATCCAATGGGCCAGTTAGCTTGGGACAATGTACAGAAAGCACTACAGTCATCAAAGGAAAAGGCGAAGCTGTAATTAAAAGAGATAGATTGGATATGAAGTTTTCACCAAGAGGCAAAGTTGCCATTTGCTCTTAGATGCCGTGATTATGTGCCAGCTTTCCTTTTGTCGCACATAAAATTATGTAAATATATGAACAAACTCTGAACCACACATCTTATCTTAGGCTCTTTTCTACTCCCACTATTGACAGAGCCGAAATTTACCACTGTTCATAATTTTGGAATAATTGTAGTCGTATAGGCTGTGATTGCCCGCTCTTCTCTGCTTTTTTAAATAAGTGTCAAGCGGCGTTTTGCGGTAGGTTATTGAATTCCTTTTCTGTGCTTTCCGCTTTTTTGTATATGCTAGATCACTAGGTATGGCGTCCTAGAAATGAGGTCCGGCATCGATAGGTTTAGACACACGCTCGTCAAAAGAAGCCAAGGTTCCCTCCTTCTCGTACTTTTATGGTAAAGCCTGTGAATGAATTGAGTCCTCTATCCTGAAACACCATGGCCATGCGCATCTTTAGTCAAGCCAATGTCTATTGAATTCAATGAGCGAATCAAACCACATATTCGAGCAACTTGATGAAGTAAATATTTGCGTGCGCTTGAGCTTCCTTGGAGGCAAGTGCCCGCACATGATACTTTAAACATCAATGTTGGCTTCCTGTAGTTCTTTATTTGCACGTACATCCTTAGAACATCCGCTCTTGGGGCACCTTTGATATGGAGATATTCATTTACTGTCTGCCATCCTCACTCGAAACATACCTTGCCCATCACTTGCCCATCACTTGCTCATCACTTGCTCATCACTTGCTCATCACTTGCCCAAATCGTCGACCCAACTGGTCTCCTCACCGCTTTGAAATGGCTGATCCAAGTCCAGTCGCACGAGTTAATCCCGGAATGACGATGTTCACTGGCCTCTTCGATAAGAAATGTGCAAGGTGCAACTCTAGCCTTCATTGTACCTGTCTAAAGATGTACTAATATAGGCCATATTTCCTTGTATCCTTCTTCCTGCATATCATGCAACCAAACAAAGAACAGAGGTTTCAAGAATCTTCTCTTCGTGGGTTGTGTTCTCGGAACTGTGATCTTTTCTGCCTCGCTTCGCCTTTTCGACAAGTACTTCCGACCTGCTTATCTACCCAACATACCCTCTCTATTGGAAGATCGCGACCTCTTTGTAGGACCTTGGAGAGGCATTTGTGGCCGTTGAATCGTTGGTTGGTCTACAAATCGCGTCTACACGGAAACCTTAGTCCAAGATATTGATATTCGGCACCGAATCGGGACGCTTGTCATTCTTATATCAACACAATCGCCAATGAGGACTTCTCCCTTTTTCATTGCACTACGAGCAGCTTCCTAATAGATCGAGTTTCCTTACCTCCATAAACGCGCCCCCTACAACAACACAACCCATCAACTCGATCTACCACCACAAGCTGGAAAACAGGAGCGCGCAAACACCCAAACAACAACAAATCTCATTCTCAAAGCTATTTCCTCCACTTCACGTCTCCTCTCCCAAATGCCAGAACCTAGTGGCCACGCCCAATACAGCCCCTGGGACCTCAACTATCCGAACACCGACACTTCCACATTCGGCACATTGACACCAATCATAGGTTTCGCTTTCGGTGGCATGCTCGGCGCTCTCGTTTTCGGCGTTATGTATGTTCCGCTTTACTTCTGTTTGCGACCTAGGCAGCGTTATGGAAGGAGGGATGCTTGGGGTAGTAGCGAGAATGGCAGTGAGAGGGTGTAGGGCAGGGTAGTCAGAATTGGGCTGGATGATGGAGGCTGGGGCTGGACATTGGAGTTATATACGGAAAAGAGACAATCCGCAGGTTCTCTAGTTACCGGGTTGGGACCTTGGGGGTACTGAGTTGAATTTCAACGAAAGAATGAACTGCCCACAGTCTTTATTAGTCTCCTCAACATAGGGGCTGACGAGTTGACTTGGAAATTTCGAAGAATTCTTATACATCTGAAGGATAAAGATACCAGGAAGGACTCAGGTTACGGATTTCAAGGATAAAGCCTGTAAAGTGCAAGGATTGAAGCACACAACCTTTCCAATCATTGGATGTAGTGCAACAACACCTGCGACTTCCTCCCCATTCGCTTCCCCTCCCTAGCTACCCATAATCGATCAAAGAGGATCTCAGAATATCCAGAGTTCCTTAAATTCCACTGCCCAATGATACTTCTATTCTCTAATCTCTGCTTTTTGAGCTTTCCAAGAGACTAATACAGCGTGGTATGTGCCCATCAAAACAACCTCAACTTTCCCCCGAGCTTTGAGAACAGGCATTGTGCTTTGATGGTCTACCCTCCCCCTAATATGAGGTCTATCGTGATCAATCTTCAAAGCTAACAGTTGTGTTTACAAAACCGACTGGTATCTCCGTATAAACTTTCCTGGGAGGCTTAAACCAACAATGGAAGTAGGATCATGTACCGCTTTTCAGACGTTTAATAATACTTCTCGTCTTGACTACTGAGTTCACAAGAGGAATACTACGACACGGCCATCATGGATATATCAAAGAGTAGCACCGAATCACAGCCGCCGCCGCCACTTTTATCATTTTGATCTACCTCATGAGCCTGCTCGTTAAAGGCAGAGGCAATTTAGGGGTTTCAAATTCAAGAATCCCTGAAGCCGCCCAACCCTGATGAATAGGAATGGATGGTTGATAATTGGCAGGATACTAATTTACTTTCGAGTTTCCCTGCCTGTCACAGCTGTTGAATCCTGACGTGCTTTCAAAGTTTGTCAATTTATTTGTTATTTTGGAAGTCTACTGCTAGAGTAGCTGCCTATACTGATACGCAGTAAAAGATGCACGATCGTACTATGTTCATAAGTAGAGTATACCGTTGCCACCCCTAAGCGCCCACCCTTTCATTAAAACCTGAAAGTGAGAAAACTAGAGTCGACTACTATGCAAAAAGCTCCGGATACGCCATGCCTGCTGGACCTGACTCCGCCCAGTACATCACCGCCGAAGGGGAAAGCAAAGGAAACATAATTGACTGGGTGTGTACGATAGTCCTGGCCCGATGACGACTGAATTACGACTGTTGCTATGCGGATATGCCGTCTGAATGTACTAGAAGCAGAGGTAGAATGGAAAGAAGCAATGAGGTCAACCCCGAGTGGGAGGGCTTCAACCAATTTGCTGTCTCTAAAGAGATACCACTAACCCTCGGCATGGCAGTGCGTGATTATTGGGACCATCTTGGTTGAGAGTTTCCATTCAAGGTGTTCTGAAAAACATCTTCTCGCCTATAGCGTGCTTCGCGATCTTGAAGATCAGTATAAGATATTGGCGGCGACGTTGAAAAGGACGGAGGATAGATGGAAGGGTGGTTTCGCTGCATAAAAAGACGAGAATCCGAAGAAGTGCCATCAGATGGTGACGGGCTTCGCTGGGAAACAAATGATTCGTCAAAACGGTCACCAAATGACTGAGAGAACGCATTCATTTGACGATGCAAGTCACGGAACTGCTGCTGACTTCGGCGCTCGCTACCGTTGTCGTTGGATCCGTCTGCAACTGGAGGCGATGTCTCTTCCGTAGGCGCGGCAAGTCGATTGCGTGGAGGGGTCGTTTGTGTCGTATTTGTGCTAGAAACCCCTCCGCTGCTCCCTTGTCGCGTCAAATTCGGTGTAATAGACCTTCGTGCGGTATGACCACTTCCATGGTTGTTGATGCTGCTAAGGACCTGCGCCCGTTGTGAAGCGCTTTGGTGATTCGAAGACGGATTGACAAACCTAGCGGAACCAACAGAGGTAGGTCGACCTAACATATGTGGGGTTCTGTTGCTCCCGACCCTACCTCTGGCTTGTCGTCGTCTGTTTTCGGGAGATTCAGCTGGAGATGTCCGATTTGGTGGCGAGTGACCCCAAACATCCCCAGACCTGCTCATCATGTAATCGTAAGATTCTTGCTGGCTAGGGGGACCGCTTCTGTGGTAGTCTTAGCCACAAACAAGCTTTAGATCTTGTATTTTATTGAGCTTACCTGCTAGTATCTTCAGATGGCGGCATTTGAGGTGGAACAGTGCGTCGATGTCGATGCCCCTGTGATACTGTTTGAAGACGTGCTCTCTGCTGGAGCATCTGAACCATCCGCATTTGTTCCTCAGCAGTAGTTCTTCTGCGCGGCACCTCTGATGGAAGGGTATCACGGCAGTACGGGCAACTATCCGAATCTTCAAACCATTTTTTGATGCACTTATCGCCGAAGGTATGGTGGCACTTTGGAAGACGAAGTGGATTTTCGGTGACTCCCTCTGGATTGCTGATACCCATTTCATTATAGCATATAGAGCACACTAGGAATTATCAGACAGGTTTTCAATGCCAACGTGTGGAAGGATAGAGAAGCCCTATATTGAGAGCGATCTGAACAGACACCAGTACATATCGTGTACAGTAAAGCCCATGATGCAGTCTGTGAGGAGCGCAATTGGACAAGAATTTATAACTTACCTCGATCTGTGAGATCTTCCAGTCGGACAGGCTCAAGGCTAGCAATAGCTGCTTTGGTCGGCACTTTTTTGCCAACCATCATATTTCCACGATGAAGGGCCATCATTCGGTCATCGTCCATGATCTGACTGATGTATATCTCAGAACGAGCCTCATTTGCAATTTCCGAGTCCTCATCATCGTCAGAGTCCCAGCCGGCTGTTCTTCTTCGAGGTGGGTCTAGCCAGGTACTCATTCGATTCGCCCTCACCGATCTTGAATGTGCTATATTCACGTTAAACCAAAGCGCATTCATCCAAATATGACGTGTGTGCTTACCATTCCGCAATTCCGTAGCCCCTCCTGGGCCTCCTGGGGAAGTAGGTTCGCGGGTGGAACCTTCGGTAGCAGCCATATGATCTGTTTGTTGCTGCATTGGATTCGAAAGAGTGCTGGGGGCACGATGGTTTCTATTCGAAAGTGCCCGAGAAATATTGAGCTGCTGCTGAATGGTTGACGGCTGTGTTGGAGAGAATGACAATGGAGCTGAATCAGCTCCTGTTGCAGGCACCTGGGCAGAACTTCTCCCACTGGCCTGATCTGTGAAGGCTCTATTATTTGGTCGAGTCGTCGATGCCGGGTAGTGATAGCTAAATGGTAGGTCGTAGCCTTGCAAGTCACTCCAACTTGTAGGTGACATTCCCATAGATCCCGCCTGAGGTCTGTGGCCAGAGGGATCCTGCCCTTGACTCTGAGCCCCTGGGTGAATTTCACCAGACATCTGCCATTGTGAAGGATAACCAGACCCAGTCCATTGTGGCACGTTGTGTGAGAAAGGCACTTGTGTGTTCTGCGGAGGGAAGGGGGATCGGTGTTGGGTATTCAGAGTGCTGTGTGGATACCATCCCGTCGCATCGTGGACAGGATCGTAACGTCGGTCATCTCGAGCCTGAGATCCCGAATGATTTGCATTTGACGCAGAATGGGAGGGTTGGGATTGACAGCCCGGAGAAGCATTTGGTTGGTGCCGGCCTGGCTGAGTGTCGTCCATCGCCATTGTGTAGTCCATCTGATCCATGGCGAGGAACCCCGCACTGGGGCCCTGACCTAGATGAGGAATGTAGAGCTGGAAATCACCTCAACACAGCTTCGAAGTGGTGTTATGCTTAGCTTGCATGTAAATGGGAATCGAGGACGAGCAAGTCCGCAGTCTTGTCGACGGTGGCAGGCGGGGAAGGAGGTTGGTGAGGAGGGTGGGTTGATTGTTCCAGTGCAGTGCAGTGCAGTGCAGTGCAGGGACAGGCGGTGGTCAGTCAATCCAGCGCGTACAGTCGGGGAGGAAGCTTGAGGCAATGAATAGCAACAAGAAGAGCAGATTTATGCAGATATGTAGTCGAGCAGCGATACTGTAGAGTCGGACACGGAAGTTGTCTTGTCTTGGTGAATGAGGAGATGGAGCTGGAGGCAGCAAAGGGAGGACAGACTCAGAGCATCAGCGACTCAGGCTGGTGCAAGAGCGTGAGCAAGAGCAAGAGCAAGAGCAAATGGAGGTCCGAACAACTGAAACAACGTGGATAATTTGTTTTTCTTCCAAAAGTGCTGTCCTGTAAAGTGCGCAGCGAGCGGGGAAAGGAAGGAGTGCGCCTTTCGCCGTTTACAATGAGATGATATAACTATAACTATGATTATACCTGGCCTGGCCTGGGTAGTTGGTCGTTGGCGTCCAAGACAGAGTTCGGGGTTCTACGAGCAGCTGCCAGATCCCACCTGGGCATGTCATGGATGGGGATGAGTCTAGCCTCGCCTTACTACAGCACAGTACGAGCTGCGCAGCCCGTAAACTTATGGTACATAGTATATAGTACATAGAACATACGGTACACCTACGAGGTCATTGACTTTGGTCTAATATGCAAATATGGATATGTGGTCCTCGTTCTAGCGGTGACGATTCATGTCCTGGTGACGGTGACGGTGACGGTGACGGTGACGGTGAAGACTAAGACTGACGTTCAGAGTTGATACTCCTCTCCTCCTCCTCCTCCTCGTTCTCCACGTCTTATCGATACAGCGGGAACCACAGATCATGCCCAGTCCCTGCTACGCCCTACGCCCAGCGAGGCATTAGCTGGCGATTTAGCCTGCCACTATTCAGATACCGCACCGCTTCCGCTTCGACCTTTCAACCTTGACCTTGACCTTCGGAAGTCGCTAACTTTGGGACTGCTTGCTGAGTCTGCTTGTAGTCTCAGGCTCCGCTGTTCCATCTCCTGCAGCTCACAGCTCACTACCTAGGTACAGTGCTCAAGCTCCAGCTCCGCTGACGGCGGCGGGGACGCAGAAAGCGAGCCACCCACCCCCAATAGGCAAGGGAAACCGAATCGTATGGGCTTTGCCTTGGCGATGTTCACGGAGCCGTGGAAAGCAACTCAAATCCGGCAGGCCACAAGACCTGAGAGGAAAAAGGTCTTGCAGTTACTAACAAAGCCCTTACGGATTTCGTACAGCTTGTCTCACATCTGTGAGAGACACAGAGGTTCTCCAAAATTGGGCCTTCGAGGTAGCAGCGATCGTACCAGTACCAGTACCAGTATCAGCACGACCCGACGGCCTCGAACCAATTAGACTCTGTCTTGAGTCATAGAATTCTGGAATTCTCGAGCCTCATGTTCTTTGTTCTGGGAGCTACAGTACCTTCGTAAGCAGTGTCGGCTACATGAGAATCAACCTTTCTCTCCTCCAATAAATGCCTCCAGGTCTTCCTGGGTCGAGGCCCCTGACCGCATCACCCAAAACCCACACATTTCCACAGCTTGCAGTACAGCGTCAAATAATGTTCCATTGGAAAGGCCTCGGGTTTTGGGTATTATTAGTCTTGGAATCACCATCCCCTCCCCTCACCTGACACAAACCCGCCGCACCATTCTGCCCATGATGGCCGAATACCACGGCTAAGACCGAGTAACCCTTCCTCTTCTGCCTTTTCCTTGTCCATGGCAGCCCAACTGCACCTCTCCTGCGAATTACAAACGCCGTAGGATCCGACACTGAACCTTCATAATCCCAAGATTTATCGTGTCTAAAATCTCAAGGATCTCGCAGGATTTTGCCTCAACGGCCAACCACCGTCCAGCCTCTTGTCTCGGTGAGAGAAAGCCTCGCCTTGCTCTCTTCAACTGTAACCAGTCACGCCCGCCCGCCACGTAGGTTTGTGGCTCGTACTCAATAATCGCAAATCACATGTACCAACAATCCCGCAGCGTACAACCTTGCTATCCCAATTCATAAGCCTTGAAATTGCTTGCTTCGTCGCGTCCTCCTTGGACGAACCAGTGAGACTGCCACCTCAACTTGTAGAAAATCGGAAAGAGCAAGGATGACAAGACCTGCGTATGCTGACATTTCAAAATGTACAAAGTAAAGTGTAAAGTATCTAGCCGAAGCTCCCACGTTCCTGCATCCATTGTTTCGACGAACCTCAAGCAAATGTACAGATAAGGTACAACTTGCGATGGGGGTCGTCTTCTTCCTGCCAAGCACATCGCATATATAATTACCCACTTTGAAATCATTCCAGCGCCATAAATGCGAGAAGCCGTTGATTATTGATACCATTTGTCTCGATTCGCCTCCCGGGATGCGAGTAATTCAACACCCTCTCTCAATTGCAATTAATAATCAAAATAAGAATTCAGCAGTATAATTTTTCATTTCTGATTGTTGCTACAGGTATAGCAAGTGGTATCTCTCAAAGCTCTTGGTTCATTCATTCATTCATGTCTCATGCCCCAAAACACCACACACTCACTTCCTAACAAGTTTATACTTGCCCCCAACCAACTCGAGTTCCTCATCCGCAACTTTGCGTGCCAGAAACTCCCTGAGCTCTTCATTGCTGTACGGGAACCCCTCCGCAATCAGCATCTTCAGCACCATAGCAATCTGCTGCAGCAGCATCTGACTACTAGCATTTTTCAACATGCCCTGAATAAACTGCCAATACATACCCTCTTTCTCGCCTGGAATTCCACTTTTCTTCATCTCCTTGCTCTCATCTTCCCCATTATCGTTATTCGTCGCTGAGGTCGAGGCCGCAGCCTGCGCATTCGAGCGTGCACGATCCTCCTGGTTCAGCGTTTCCAGCACGGCGAACGCCGAAGGTGAGATCTCATGCAGCACCAGCTTGTTAACCCAAAATTTGAGAGCGCTGCGCACAAGCGGCTCTTCCATCTCCAGGTGCTCGACGAGTTGTTCAACGGTGCGCTCGGGGGCGCCATCGGTATCACTTTGGAAAGCCCAGATGACGGTTGCTTGCCACGTATGGACTTCTTCAATGATAGTGCGGTCTTCGAGCTCGAGTTCAACGGTCGCTTGACCGAGGGCGTGCAACCATGTGAGTTTGCGAGATGTTTTGAGCGTTTCGAAGCCCTCTTCGTAGCGTTTTTGGAGGGCGGCGATTTCGGAGGGTACAATGTAGCTGTCGTCTTGAAGTTGAGGCCAGAAGAGTCGGGAAAGGATCTTGGCATTGAGAGACGGTTTTTCGAAAGCTTCTTCGGGGCCTTTTCCGGCAACCAGCTTTTGATTCTTCCTGACCAGACCATTGACTCGACCTGAATCTTGAATGTCTTTGAGCATGACTTCGCATGCTTGAAGAGAGGCTTCGCCGAATCGAATTTTAAGCAACTCGAGTACCTTGATCTACATTCTATTAGTATCGGAATCAGATGGAGCGCAGTTGACTTACTTCTCTTTCAAACGCTCCATCATATTTGAGCAAATTCTCTCCTATAATGTTCTGGAACTCCTTGATGAACACTTCTTGAGCTCCAAGAGCACCAATTAAGGTTCCGATTATATCAGCATTCTTCGATCTCTTGTATCCGGGGCCCGCGTCAACAGGATCAGGTAGCCATTCCAGGTCATGCCAATCCATGTCGTCATCATTTGCTCGCTGTTCAATATTCTGGCCTTCTTTATTAAGCAGATGCGCCAATTCTACCAGCTTTTCTGCAGTGGATGGCTTTCCGTTCGACTCCTCCGGATCCGAAAGTAAGCCTGTGATGATTATCCGTACTGTATCCTCTCGAGAACAGAGATACAGCTGCAGTGGGTATGCAACACGATCCAGAAGGACTTTCGAGTGATCCAGCGCGTGGAATGACCATATCATAGATATATACGTCTGTAGAATTTGTAGTGTCGATGCGCCGGGATGAAGGAGCTTCTCGTTCAGAGTGTTGGCAAATGCTTCTGTGAGGTGGAGACGTCTCTGTGGTGTAGTGATGGCAGTTCGTAAATCGTCTAGCGCTCCTCCGCTATGAGGCCAATTCTTGACAACATCGAATAGCTCATTAATTCGCAGCTCTGCCAGACGTCCGATACCCATCTCTTTGTATTTCTCCTTATCTCCCCAGGTGACTTTAGTCTCCAAATCCAGTACGCTTAAGACTTGAACAGCCAATTTTGCGTAACGATTCTCAATCCACTCGCAGAGCTCTGTAACGCATCGTGAAGGTGACGAATGGTGTGCTGTCCGCGGGAGAATCGCTGATTCACTTCCCGTGCTCTTTCCCTTTCCACCATCCTGCGATTCTTCTTCCGAACCCCAAAGCCCTCTGCAGCCTCGATAGACGTACTCAGTCATCGAGTTATTCATGATCTCGGCGAAACAGACTTGAAATTTCTCCCCAGCCAAGCCAACATTTTTGAACGACTCTACAAGCCCAAGAATTTGTCGGCAAGCGTTTTCTGAAGCCGGACCTTCTGCTGTAACCGCAGCATTATCATCGCCCTTAGCTAGAGGCAAACCTAAAACTGTATATACGTGATGCTCTACAATCCTCCTTAGTGCTGCCGCCAGAGGCTCCATGACGGATTTGCTGATGATGGCATGAAGATCGCGGCGAAACTTTGCTAAAACGGGCATTGAGGTCCCAGGTGCGGATCTGTCCATTTGTTCTTTGAGGATTCCCAGGCCATGGAGATATTGACGGTGAGCAGTCTCGAGAATCTTGACGCTCGTTAAGACCAATGCATCTGGTGCTTGGGTTTCTCTTAAATGGAATATAATCGGAAGAACTTGGTGTAAAAAGTGGCTCCGGACTTGCTGAGTGTGCCACTCGATGATATCTTCGGTATCTCTGGCGAAAGGAAGACGGGCTTGAGGGTATAGGATATTTTCGAGAGAATGATCGAAGCTGCCATCGAGAGTATCCTTCTGAGGCTGTAACGGTACAGCGGCATTCCAGTTTTTGGGAAAATTTGGGAGAAGTAAAGCGTTCGTAACAATATGCCAGGATCGGTCCCATCTTACTTTGTCCTTGACATAATTTGATTCGTCTTGAGAAAGGCCCCGAGGATCGTCTCTAATACTCGACAGCGGCGGGTCTGGGAAACCATGACTGATGTCTACCAACGGTCCACCAAACCTCTGTCCGGGAGCAGTAAATCCGACATCTGGTGTTGGTTGTGAGATTTCAGGCCCTTTAAACACGGAGTCGAAGACGCGTTTCCGACGTGTTCTTGATGTGAGCCTCGTCATTTTGCCACCGGGGAGTGATTTCAATCTATGGAAGAGCTTAAGCAGCTGAAATCTGATTCCATTCGCATCTCCAGTCCATGCGTTGAGGAACACGGTTCTCCTGTAGTAATGGGCGCCTCTGTTGATGTTTGTGTTTTGAGGTTCTCGCGTCCCCACGTGAGCATATTTCTCGCCTCGGACATCAAATCAGACCTGGTGGTGGACGTCGCTGCCAGTCAACTTCTGCAACAATTGTTCAAACTCAGCGCGAGATGCAGAACGCCTAGCACGACTTTTCCTTCTTCTAGAATCTACAGACCATCTCATCGTTTCGAAATATCTTTCTCTTCTAGGTACTATGCGCCGCTAAGGCCTCCCGAACGATCCCTCAGGACCTCCACATGCTAATGTCGTGAGCTCAGCCGTTTCCTCACATGGTAGAGATTCCAGTTAACATGATACGGTTCCTCTTGTTCAGGAGAATTCATTTCGAATCATTTGGCAATTACATTTCGATGGAACCCAGAGCACACGACCAAGCTCAACCGCAACGTCATACCCCGCTCTTCCCTCGTTCTAGTGATACTGCATGCAGTATGTCACACGTATTCTATTACCTAATAGAGGGCCGTTAAAAAGGCGAATCATTCGGAATCCTTCTGGGCTTGATACTGGGGCTCGTGATTGAAGGGAGCTCAAGACAGCAGGAAAAGACTAGGTAGTGTTTGCGATCTTTCAATTCATTATGAAGACTTTATTCGAAGGCTGGGCTTGAGTTTTCCCTGAGTATCGGAGAAGACATTAGCTCAATACCTTCTTGTCTTGTAAACTCTGTTCCATTGTTTGGTCGTGGCTCTAGGAGCATATACACTAGTGAGATTCAAGGGCTGTCTTCCAAATGACCTTTGAAGGAGTTACTCGGATCAATACGATTTGAAATACTGCCACTTTTGTCTCCTCTGATGTCAAGCTTACTCAGCTCTGTGATTTTAGCCTGTTTCCATCGCCTTCAGTTGTAGCGCAGTGATCTTCGGAGTTATATGTCGGTTAGCAAACCTAATTCGCTCATTATCTACTACTACCTTCCTGTTAGTATGGCCTACATCGTACAAAGTAAATACTTTACTAAACGTTATTTCCCAACTTGTAATCCTTCCCACAGGCCCAAACAACGAAATGGGGTCGATTTTACCGTTGCCGTTGCTTCTTTTAAGCCTCCTTATTTCGTTCAAATTGGTTCATGCGCAATTTCCCCCGCAACCCGAAAATATTGGGATCAATGGCACTTCCTTTCTGGATCATGAAGCGCCAATTAGTCATTTTTGGGGGAGAACATTCTTGAAGGAGAACATTCCGTTTATCGATATTCCAGATGAAACCATTCAAAATGTGTACTACTACCGCTGGTCTTCAATTCAACGCCATCTTCGA
>Ga0247778_1000368_pt1 | contig 65412 bp, 77 predicted proteins | sample UWRJL049202B5_FD_179939 | JGI IMG/M metagenome (GOLD analysis project Ga0247778, IMG submission 179939) | Plant litter microbial communities from Arlington Agricultural Research Station in Wisconsin, United States - UWRJ-L049-202B-5 | ecosystem: Environmental > Terrestrial > Plant litter >... | reverse complement strand
CTTCGCGCCCAAGCACTTGCTTAAAAACCCCACTGACCATCCCAGATTCCTTCGCCAAAACGCCCACCTCCTACATCTACCTCCTCACAAACCGCGGCGTCCAATCCGACATCCACTGCTCCTCCACCCCCTCATCCTCAAACCCCCGCCAGCACGTCCCCCTTACCGTTTCCCCCTCCTACAACCCCACTAACACCTTTTATCCCCTAGAGTATCCCTCATCGACGCCTCCCTCTTCACACTCCTCTCCAAACCCTCCCCGAAACACCCCACATTCACACTCTCCCCCGGCTCGCTCGGCGAAAATATAACAACCTCCAACCTAGACTTGTATTCCCTGCCACCAAACACACTCTTGCATTTCGGGGACCATGAAGGACATGCGATTGTAAGGTTGACTGGTGTTAGGAGCCCGAGGAAGAGGATGGGGGAGTGGCCGCAGGGGTTGCTGGAGAAGTGTAAGAGGAGGGTTGGGGTTATGGGGGTGGTGGAGAGGGAGGGGTATGTGCAGGCTGGGTATGGGATTTATGTTGAGGTTGGGGAAGGGGGTGGGAAATTGGGAAGTATTTGAGCGAAGGTTGGTATGAGGGGAGTGTGGACGACTAGTCCTGATAGCCAGCTTGAAAGCATACATGTAATTCACAAGCAAAGATCAAGTCTCGAAATAAGTTGCACACCATAGAGATGTATTCTCTAAGAACAAAAACCATGTTCTATCTGTCCAAGATCAAAGACAGACCCCGACCTCTACTTGACCGTTGTTGAAGAGCCAGCCAAGTAACGCCAATCGCTGAAAATGAAACCCCATATCCCATTGTTGAAAACTTTTCTTTTCCAGAGTATATCCCTCTAGTATATGCCGTTGAAGGACAAATGCTTTTCCCCCAAGTTTCATGCTATCATTATTCGTGTTGAAGGTATCTCACCAAAACAAAGGAAATGCCGGATATACGAAAATGGAAAGAAATCTAGTATCGGTACCTAAGAGGCGTTAGTATGTCATTTTCTGGGTGGAATCCGGGTAGCTTACATGTCGCTCTTGTATGGACCCTCAACCTCAAGACCAAGGTAATCAGCCTGGACTGGGGTCAACTTGGTAAGCTCAGCGTTGACATGCGCCAAGTGGAGCTTGGCAACGGTCTCGTCCAAGATCTTGGGCAGAACGTAGACACCGACATCGAGCTTCTGAGTCTTGCCGAACTCAACGTACTTCTTGCCGAAAGCAGCATCCTCGGACTTGAACAACAGGATTTGTGCAAGAACTTGGTTAGTGAAAGAGCAAGACATGACGAATGAGGAGTGACCGGTAGCACATCCCAAGTTGACGAGACGACCCTCAGCAAGGAGGATGATGTGTCGGCCAGATGGCATGAGGAATCTGTCCACTTGGGGCTTGATGTTTTGAACGCTCTTGGCGTTCTTCTTCAACCACGCAACGTCGATCTCGATATCGAAGTGACCAATGTCTACAAGAATCAGCAGGATACATGGGATAAAGGGGTGAACTACTTACTGCAAACGATAGCATCATTGGGCATCTTCTCGAAGTGGGAGCCAACCAAGATGTCTCTGCATCCAGTGGTGGTAACGAAGATTTGTCCTTCGCTGGCAGCCTTGTCCATGGTCATGACTTGGTATCCAGATACGGCAGCTTGAAGAGCGTTGATAGGATCAACCTCAGTAACGATGACACGAGCACCCATTCCGTGAAGGGCCATAGCACAGCCCTTTCCAACATCACCGAAACCAGCAACGACGGCGACCTTGCCAGCAATCATGACATCGGTGGCACGCTTGATACCATCGATCAAAGACTCACGGCAGCCGTACAAGTTGTCGAACTTGGACTTGGTGACGGAATCGTTGACGTTGACGGAGGGAACAAGGAGCTCCTTGTTCTTCAACATCTTGTACAAGTGGTGGACACCAGTGGTGGTCTCCTCAGATACACCATAGCAGTCCTTGAGCATCTCTGGGTATTTCTTGTGAACAAGAGCGGTGAGATCTCCACCGTCGTCGAGGATCAAGTTCAAGCTCTTGCCATCCTTGAAGGCAACGAGTTGTTGCTCTAAACACCAGTTGTACTCCTCTTCGGTCTCACCCTTCCAGGCAAAGACGGGGACACCGGCGGCGGCGATAGCAGCGGCGGCACTGTAATTTTAAAAGTTAGCATTACTTTTTAACAACTCTTAAAAGTTTTCTGGAAAGTTTGCGAGTCTCGAAATTCTTTGTGATTGTCTCAGGAATTGTGAAACATTGAAGTCCCCGACTACGACATCGAGACTCGCAATTTTTTGGTAATGGAGACGAGAATAAGGGAATGGGAATACGCAACTGGTCTTGTGTTGAGAAGACTGGGAGCAAATCAGCATGTGTATTTCATAGTGAGGTTCAAGAATGGTGGGGTTGAGGAGCTGAGCTCTTAGAAAAGCCTTCGCGAAGAGCTCGGCACCACAACGACTGTGTAAATCGGCGACTTGAGGTAACTTACTGTTGCAAGATGACCATGTAACTTCAGCACCGAGGAATGTGAGGGTTTCGATAAGAACAGCCGTCTGGATAGTCATGTGTAAACACCCAGCAATGCGAGCACCCTTGAGCGGCTGATCAGCAGCATACTTCTCGCGGGTAGCAATGAGACCAGGCATCTCATTCTCAGCGAGCTCGATCTCCTTGCGGCCGAAGGCAGCAAGAGAAAGGTCTGCGACCTTGAACTTGGATGCTGGTGCAGACATGATGGTGGGTGGAGGGCGAATTTGCGGTGAGGGGTTGATGTGATGATTATTCGAGAAATTTGAAGACTGTGACGGCAGATAATTGTTAGTAAATGTAGCAGGGTATCTCAATTGATATGGATGATAATTGATGCGACTTACGAGGCTCTTCTATTGTAGTTGAGGATGGTTTGAGGGAAGAGGAAGATGGAGGAAGAGAGGAGATGTCAGAACTTTGTGCAGGTCCTGGTGGTCCCTCGATTTTAGCGGCGCTAAACATACCCCTGCAATGCGAGGGGCAGGTTTCGAGCTAACTTGAAAAAGCGGCACTGAATATTGTGGATTGTGAATGTCCCACACGGCGTGGGACATTTTAAACTCAGTGCCGCTTTTTCGTCCACTGTGAGGCAGAGAAAAGGATCTTCATAAAACGTGTCGGTGTCCGAACGCGGGAACCGTAAAAAAAAAAGGAAGATAATCTAGCTATCAGATCAATGACTTTTGCCTTCAAATGGACGATTCAAGAGCTTGAAAATATTGGGTAAAGGACTTTGTCCTCCCAACGCTGCTTATCAGAATATTTCAGATGGCGGGGCCCTCACAATCCCGCCACACTGCTTCACATCGCTTAATCGAGGGGGTGGAGCATATCATCTCGTACATCAATTGAACAAAAGTCTTTCGCCGTCTAATTTCATTTATCTCTATTTTCGAAAGGCTTCTCAAAAAAGTGTAGGGATTGGAGTATATTGTTCCCTCGACGCTTTGGGCATCTATCGATGAGGGGTAGATTGACTCAGAAACATCTTGGCAAAGAGAGATTTTGACTTAAACCCTGAAACGACAGACGACTTTTGTAAGATTCCCAGGCATAATCTCCAAATTCAACTCAGTGATTCAAGGGGTTTCAGAAAGTCCTGTGAACTCTTGTGTATGTTTGGGTGGCGGTCAGTGGGGCTTTCTCCCAAAATGACCCCGCCATTCTGTTTTTTTTAAATCACTCTTGTCAAATTATCCTTTGTTGTGATAGATGTATTTTTTTGTCCTTTATACTTTTATTTCACTCATTCCCCTTGTACTCAACAGCGTTCTAGTAGAGTTCTAGAGTTTACATGTACTATTTATTCCGCTTCTTCCAGGTCAAAGTGTGTCTTTTCCGAAACACACATTATCTAATGCTTGATATGAGCTAAGAAATTTCTGATTTGACTTAACGATCAAGAAGTCTCCTAAGAGCTCTTGATCGTAGACAGAGGCTCTTAAAGCACAAGCTTTCACTCATTCGTGTGAACAAATAAACCCGCTACACCTCTCCCAATCACCTTATCTCACGCCTCCAAACCATACACCAAGCCCTCACCCCCTCTCCCAACTCAACAACCCCCACCTCCCTAAACCCAAAAAATTCATAAACACCCCTCGCCCTCTCATTCCCCGCCACACACCAAACACCCACTCCATCCTCCCCCGTCCTCCTCAACAATTCCCCAATAATAGCCCTCACAGCCCCCTTCCCATCTCTTTCCGGATCCCTCGCTAACAGCGACATCTGCCAAAACCTCTGCTCTCCTAAAGCCTCCCTTCTCAAAGCCTCAACCTGTCGATTATACCTCGCATATACCGGCCTCTCTTTCTCCATTTCCAGTAGTTCCTCTTCAGTTAGATCCACAGCACCGGAGGAAGGAGGCTCGAGACATGCAACGGCAGCGAAGTCATTAGCTTCGATTATGGAAGAGCCGGATGCGGTTTTCTGTTGGATGCGGGATAGGGTGGTCGTGTAGAGGTTTTGGAGGGTGAGGGGGTTGGAGGGGCCGTGGATGTCGTGCTGGAAGAGGATGTTTAGGGGGTCGGTGAGGGAGGCGCGGGAACTGATGTCGGCAAGGCGGTCGGTGTATTCTTGGGAGGTTGCGATAGAGGTTTTTGTTGATGATTTTGGGGATGGTTCCATTTTGGATTTGGAAGACTCCTTTTAGAGACAGGGTGTGGTACTGAAAGTGAAGCTGGGCTGGGGGTCTTCTTGTGTAAGTAGGATGTAGTGAAAGGAACACGATATTTTACAGGTAGGGACTTTTTGGAATACAATTCTGAGGCACTGTAAGCTAGGTAGTGGAGACTGCAATTATGTAAATTGCACTTGCCAAGTACACAAGACATAAGAATCGAGAGGAAACGGTAATGTGACTCATCTACGTAGTATCCCACTTACGACATTACTGCTTGCGGCAGTATGAACAATTTCTTATAGACCCTGCGAACAGAGTACAGATTAATTACCCTAAGCAACTGATATATCAAATACAAAAGCAACACGAAAAGGGGCTCGCAACCACTTGACGAGCATATGACTAGCAGTGGGAGAAGGACTGAGCTGAAATCAGAGCTTTAAGTTATCTCGCTTATTTATTCGGAGAAACCAAACAAAACCTAGAGTTCAAAACGCTTTTATTGTTCTTATGCTCTATCTCTCATTTTGGTCGTATAAACCGCTTATAGACAATCCCTCTTAACGCCAGCCCATGCAACCACCAAAAGCCCCCACCAAAATTACGAAGACTCAGGCAGCAGATTGCTCTTAACAGCAAACATCTTACTCGTAATGCTCGCCGTAAAGCCATCCACCTGTCTCGAATACTGATCAACCTGTCTCGCGTTCAACATACCCTCCAGCCTACTTGGCTCCGTAGGCAACTTAAACAGTCTCTCCCACTCATCCTCTGGCAACGGTGCCAGCTTTTGCTGAGCACGCACAGCGTTCTCGGCGACGCGCTTCGTCTTCCAGGCGGTGATCTTGGCTTGCTCGCGTGCGAGTTGCCTTTGGAAGTATTGGAAGTTGTTGAGTTCGGTGTAGTGCGTCTCGATGCTGTCGAGGAGCATGTCACAGGTACGCTCCAGGTAAGGGTCGATTGAGAGGTCGAGGGACTCGAGGTTAGGGTAGAGGGGTATTTGAGGGGTATTTGCGTTTAGGTCTGCGAGACTGGCTGGGAAATCGAGCTCTTTCTTTGGGGGTGGGGCGGGTAGTTGGTGTAAGAAAGAGGTTAAGAGGTGGGAGTTGTGGACGATGATAGGTAATTCAACCAGGACGTCCTTGTAGGTGAGCTTGGTCTTAAGCATGCTAAATAGATGTTAGAAGCGTCTCCGGTAGGTTTTCGTGTAGCTTACTTCTCTGCAGTGAACTTGCTCTCCTTGTATGCAGCCATAAAGCTTGGGCTCAATCTAAAGGCTCGCAGACTCAAGGCACCCTGAGAACTTCTGCTAACATCATGAACCAACGCAACCGTCCTCTCATTAATCTCCTTTTGGTAGAAGAACTGATTCTCAATCAAGCTAGTATTGATGAAGTTGCCCATATTCGCGCTCGTATACCATCCCACGTTATTGGCGTCAACATTTACCTCCCGCAGATACTTAATCATTTCGTTCTGGTATGTGACATTCGCCTTTGATCGAGGTGCTGCGGCAGCAATGTTCGAAGCGGCCATATGATCGTTAGGGTGAGAGTCGGAGGCTGCGATGTCTGCCGTGGGGAATGGGAAGGAGTTGGTGATCTGGAGAGTGCCATCTACATCCATTCCGACGATGGATCCAGTGGCAGTGGTAGGGAAAGTGGCAGCGCAAGCCTTGACGATCTTCATCACTACCTGTGTATTTCATCAGCCTTGAAGGTAGCCCCGCGCGAGGGAGAATATTCGTACCAGCGCCTCGACCTGCACCGAGTTCAAGGGAACTTCCTTGGGTATGTCCGCCATGATTGCTAGAGGATCAAGATTATGGTCTCTAGAAGGCGGTGATGTCGACGCGATCGTCTTGTTCGAGGGGTTAGGGGGAGATTGGGAGTTGTGGTGCTCGTCAGTCGCGAACTTTTTGTGCGCCCGCTTGATGTTTTACTCGCTAGTGGGGTGCTTCCAATGGAGATCAAAGCAGCCATGACTTTTAAATGATTCAATTGGAGTAGGACAACGAGACCCATAATAGTTAATGCCGCCTTATTAAACCAGCAATGAGGAAATACATCCCGCGCCTTCACCCACTCGACCCCCCACGAATTCAGTGTTTAATTCAACCTCATCTCTGTCACATATCAAGGCTCCAGGCTGTATATACTCTAGTGAGGCAGCTTTTTCCTTAGTTGGTAATGCGTTTTCGGCCGTTTTTTCTGTAGAAATCGCATGGCCGCTCTTCTAGATGCTTCTTAGGTGCATTCTCATGAAATAAGATATTACTCAGTAGTAAATGTAATATCAGATAGCTTAATGAAGATGGTTTATTTGGACTATTTAATCGTTTGAATGAAACCAGTTACTGTATTTAAATGTACCGTGGAAAGCTTTCCCTGACATTAGACATTGTATGGTCCTTGATATCAGTCTTCTCCACATATAACAAGAATTATGTTTCACTAGTAGCATAGTTTGAAGTCACTAGTTGACTTGCACTGGAATTACTGAGAGCATTGGTATGAAGTGAAACTTGTTGCATTAGACACTTTTATCTATTCTATGAAGTCATCTAAAGAGCAACGCAATCTACCAAGCAACTCCAAAGCGCCAGCAATTTCATCCTCCCAAGGTTCATTACCAAACTCCACGCTCTCGAGCAGCAAATCGACAGCAATTCAAAGTCTATAGCATCTCTCAGTCAACCCACTGCGAGATCTCCCACTCCTGAGCATCATCCTTAATCAGGAGTCTGAGTCGTTCAATCTTCCACTCCGAGTACAAGAACCTGGTAGCACCAGCAGCCTTGCGATGCGCCTCCCCAACACTTCCAACACGGGCATCATGCAAGTTGCGCCAGACACAAGTTGCCAGATTCCTTCCGTCCTGATCAGGTGATCCGAACCAATATCTTTATTCACATTAGTATTTCCACAAAGGATTCAAAGTCATGGGTCTTACTTGAGAAATCCACCGCTTTTTGTTGCCTCAGCATGAGCAGCTTTGTCGAGGACACCGAGATCGGCGTATACAGTCGAAGGCGGAATCTGAGACCGGAACACAACGATGTAGAAGTAATTCTCCTTCCACTCGAAGTCTGACTCGGCAGCTAGAGTTCGGACTGATTCAATGACCTCGGACCAGTTGAAGATCTCGGTGTATGGTGCAGTGGCATAGTCGTCTTTCAAGTTTTTGAGTCCAGTGAGTGCCCGGGCCAGAAGCTGATTTGCTGTGTCGAGGGTGCGGAGATCTAGGAGATGAGGTTTCTCGGTGTAAGGAGAGACCACGAGAAAGTTGTCGTCTGATTCATTGACGGTGACTGTGACTGAGCTCTCATGTTTGCTGAAAATTGCACGATCAGAGCCATTGGCAAGCCGGGCACCCAAAGGAGTGGACGTAACGACAGCCATTGTTTTTCTAAGAAAAAGCTGGAGGATTGAAATACAATTTAAATAAAAAGGAAAATCTTTCTAGGGATTGATGAAGAATCGATTGTGTGCAGTCGCACTCTAGGACTCTAGGAGGAGAATGGGTGTGGTGTTGTACCAAGGAAGAAAGTTTGAGCGGGAAGGAGAGATAGAAGATGTGCAACCTACCTGGCGCCGAGCTTATCTTACGCAGATGGATATTCTCAACGGTGAATATCGTGCCCGGGGCACAGCGGGGGAGGTCGTGTCATTTTATTCCAAGACGATGTGATATTGCGCAATTTCAATTTTGAATGGCGGAATTTGGCAAATCGTCGTCGTCACTTTTCCTCGCAAAGCCCCCTCGTGGATTCTTTGCATTAATAGAAACCTTGTCAACCTTTCAGGAATTAACCCAAACTCTATCTTCACCGCATGAATCGACCATCGAATATTCAGCCTGACCCCGAAACACTAAGGTAACATGGATCTGAAGCCTACGTACATATACAGCCGTTGCTCTGGAATTGTGGACCGGCTTAGGAAGGACCGTCCCGAACGTCAAAGTCGCGACTTCCACATCAACTAATTACTCAGATGTGGAAATAGCTGCGCCTGTGCAAGTGCATCCGCATTTTCTGAAGATAGCTTCAAATAGTTCGTCTCAAGTATGGAAATTTGAGTGGAACCAATTTGGGAGATTGAAATAGGACACAAGGAAAGTCGATCAAGTATCCCCATTACACTGACTCGATACACGTTGCAGAACAAAGTATCTTGTCGGTAAATCCTACCTCGGGACGGATCATGGCCTCCGCGAGCCTCACCGCTGAATGCCATTTTGGGCCTGCAGGCGACGTGCATTGACCAATCATCGTGTTATCTTGGAGATCGTTACCAAAATGTGCTGTCTCTTGGTGCTCTTTCCGTTTAACATTTTTCTGAGAGGCCAACTGAGCTGTAACAACCAGGCTCCGAGATCGGTAGTTGGACTAGATCCATGAAGGCCATGTGAAGATTGACGATGTTCCGCAGAAGCAAACGGGCACTATTCTGAAAACGGACCAGCAAGAGATACTGACTTACAGTATTGGTCTTTCATAACCAATGAAGATGATTGCTCCTTTAGCCCACATTATCTTTTAATAAAGGGACATTGATATTACGCATGTGGTCTTTGGAAGGATTCCGACTGGCTTCAGCAACGAACAAATCCATTAATTATTTCCAGAGTTGTCGTGCCGATCTCCGAGCCACACTCTACCGCTCTCGTAGACCCCGAGATAGAGACCGCTTCCGAGTGCCGTCCTGCAAGAAATATTGTCAGACTACGTAAGTTCAGGCATTGTTTGCAAGTGAGACTTACCAAGCGGCACGTAGGGTAGCCCCTCGGAATAATCCCTTGACCCCGCTCTCGTTCATCACCTCGCGTGCAACTGTAAAGCCACTTTTCTTTGTGACACCTTTACTGCTTGCCAATTTATCCAAGGATTGACCTTGGCGCCTCGCGTTTTCAACCTCTTTCATTGCATCTTTTTCTGACTTCTCTGCAGTTGCTGATAACATAATACGAGTCTTTACGACATCGACTGGCGTTGTCAAGAGCGCAGCAATGGAACCAGCGCTGCCAGCAGAGACTGCAGTTGTCACCGCTGTTTCACCCAAGCCCCCGGTGAAGGTGCCTTTCTGTTGCCTGTAGGTTTTGATCGCCTCCTTCATGTGCTCGAACATGGGGAATTGCATGGCAGTGAAAGGCAAATTCCGAGCTGCTAACGCGGTATAGCCTCTGAATAGCTGTGATGGGCGTTGGAACTGCTTCAACGCCTGAATAGTCACGGAAGGCTGGAATACGGTTGCCGCCTTCGATGTTGAGGTTTGTGCAGGTCGGCGGATCATTTGTGCATTTTGTTTTAAAACTTCCGCGGGGGTGAGAATAAAGCATGATACCAGCTCAGCGGTTGCTGAAGCCGCACTATGAACGATGGGTTGTGGGATCAGTGGCGAGCTAGACCCATTGAGGGTAGGGTTCGCTTTTGAGAACAACTTCTTCGTTGCCTCATAGGTCGTAAAGAAGGCTCCTGCTATTGATGATCAGAAAAGGTCCAATTCAACAAAAGAACCCGATGCAGACTGGTCGTCATCCACTCCGACTTTTCAAACAAATGAGTGCCACCGGAACAATTCCAGAAGGAGAAGAGTATTGAGAGATCACTCGAAATTATCAATCACAAAATCGACTCGCGCAACTTGCAGAGTATCAACAGTACTTACATGAGGGTATGGTGATCAGGATAATGCTCCCAACTCCCTAGGACCGATTAGTACAATAACACGTGCGCGGAGAACAGACTCACTTGGTACAAGCCTCTGAAGAGAAGCCTGCGATTGATGGCATTTTTCGATGCATCGTAGTAGATCTTGTGATAATCCGGACTCTGAAACCGAGTCTTCAGAGTGTCCAGCGGATAGACAAGGAGATCGACCGTGAAAGCAGCGAAGGCCCCAGCCTGGCAAAGTCAGTACGAGGGTCAAAGCTCTCCGAATGTAACTATAGCAATACAAGGTACTGTACTTCACTTGAAGCTCGAAGTACCAGGACCGTGCTGAGAGTTTAATCGGATGTATATTGACTTCCGGCAATCAGGTACCTAAGTACCCAGCTCGAGCTAGGTCCGGGACAGATACTCCATTACTGAAATGGGAAGACAGAACACAACTCACCAGGAGCACATCGGTATGAGAGTTAGACATTTACAAACATGATGAAAAACAGAGAAATGAAATCCGGACGGAAAATAGGCAAAGGGATCAGTCTGAACGTCATCGGTTCGGACAAAAGCTTTATCAACAGCGCTAAGATAGTCATCCCTGTCGAAGCTCTCCCACCTCCTCCTCTTCAAGGTAACAATTTTATAGCTCTACACCAAAAGTCCAAAGGACACGATCCGTATAATCCATCATACTGGCGAATTACTTCTGGAAACGGCCTTCCAGAGCAGAGGCTTCAAAACGCGCTCCACCTCCTCCCAAAGAAATCATGGCACAACCGCCACCTGGTCCAGAGCTAACGCCGCAATTCTGCTTTAATACTACAGCTCTAAAAGGTACACCCTTGAATTCAAGTAGAAAGCATTATACTGACCTGCTAAATAGATTTCCTACGTCTCTCCCGCTCCTCAATAGACGACAGCATAACGCAAAACCTCAACGCCCTCCTCACGCCCTCGTCCGCACCCTTCGACCCCTCTTCAACATCAACGCGCCTCCCACGCACCCAAACCCCCAAACGCATTCCCCGCTCCTCCTGCCAAACCTTCAAATCCAAAGTCCTATTCCCCTCCTGGCAAGTCCGCTCTGACGTCCTCAACTACTGCGCCTCCGTAGCCACATCTCCGGATCCCGATGATCCAGAATCGGTGCTGAGACAAGTGGAAAGTGAGAAGGATAGAGAGCGGATTGTGGATGAGAGGCTGGATCCGTATTCTGCGCGATTCTTCCCAAGGGAGGCGAGGACGGAACGGCTAGCGACTGTCGTGAGGCAGGAGAGGGGTGTGGAGAATATTGTTAGGGCGAGGAGTTGGAAGATGGTTACGGAACGGTGTGGGGAGGATTGGAGGGATTGGGAGGAGGCATTGAATGGTTGGCGGAAATGGAGGGAGAACCAATAAGGGGAGAAGAATTTTGGATAAAATATGAAGTAATGAGCATTGTGGAAAGGCGTCAAATGGGGTTGAAATAATGAACGTTAGTTGGGAGTGTAAGAGTAAGACCATTCAACTCTGTAGTATAGATATCCAGGATCGTGGTTAGACTTGTCCACGACCTCATGTTAGCTAAAGGACCACTCAGTGATATCATATGGACCTGGTAGATAATGTGGTGAGTTTCCTGTCTGTTTTTCATATTGAACAGAGATCAGGCGTTTAGCAAGTCTATTGACCTCAATATCAAGCCGCCCAATATTTTGCCATTCTCCCAAACTTCATCATGCTTGCCAGATATTTTCAATTGGTGCACTCTCTCTTTAGCTTGAGCTATGCTTTCAGCACGTTTGATCATGGACGACGCCTGGCCCTCTTCCACCAACTCATCGTCGTCAGAGTGTGATATAACGATGGCCTTCGCCTGCTCCCAAAGAGCGAGCCCTGAGCGTTGGGTTATAGATGAAGAAGCGTCATCCCATACGCTGTGATCCGGAAACGCATTTTCCATGAGTTCCTTATAGGCCGAACTATCTTTGTGAGCTTCTACAAAATTTCTGAAGTGATATATACCCGCAATCCCAATAACACAAGCTGGTATTGGAAGTTTCACGTCCTCTGGATAGGAATTGTGAAGCTGGAATGCGATCGTTGCGCCGGCACTATGCCCTGCAAGTATATACCGTCCAGCAATTCCATATTCCTTCTCCAAATATAGCAAAGCATGTGCTACATCCAACAAATGACCCGGGTGGTGAACATTTCGGGACGGGTCGTCAGGCTTGCTTGGATTGTCGGAATGTGAAGGGTATGGCGACAGCCTGTAGTTTAATGATGCAAAAGCTCCAACTGAGCTCTGCTGTGAAGATGCCCATATCTTAGAAACAGCTGGTTCAAATGTCTTCGCGTCTATAGCCGGATCTCTCCATGCTCCTCCATGAATATAACTGAATATCCTTCAGCGAAAGGACCGAGAAAGGAGGGGCAGCACCAACATAATCCAGGCTTTCCCATCTCCTTTCGTCGCGGGTTCAGAATCTCTCGTCCAGATATCGACGGTATTGAGCTCTGTAGCTTCGGGCCCCTCTAGATATCGTTGTCTGCTGTGTATGAGTGCTGATTCTTGGTCGCACATTGCCTCGCCCATTTTTGGAGGGGCAGATGTAGGTTGATTTTGGCGGTTCGCCAATTGCGGAACGAATGACGGATTTGTCGAGAGCTGCAACGGAATCTCACATCTGCACACACGACCTGGGCCACCACCAAATTCCAACTCCCATTCTTTCGAAGGAATTTTCGGGTGGTAGCACATTCACTTCGTCTGACGGCAGTCTTCTATACGGCTCCACTTTTCTCTCTACCTAGTGCAGATACCCCTGTACCCTAGGTGTTCGAAGTTGTCGACAGCAGAGCTGCCCTCGACATCCTAGAGTTACAGCCCTGACTTATTGCGCTTTTTGGTAGCATTTAATCCGCCATGCCGCAGGCACTAAGTGCAAAAGAGCGCTCGCTCTTTCAAACGGTTGTGCGCAACTATGAGGATAAGCAGTACAAGAAAGGTACGACCAGCCCTCTTTTTCCGTTTGGCCCCCCTTACTGACAATCCCAAGGTGTAAAGGCAGCCGACCAGATCCTAAAGAAGAACCCCAAGCATGGCGATACGCTGGCCATGAAAGCGCTCATCATGAATTCCCAGGGGAAGACCGAAGAAGCGTTTGCGCTGGCGAAAGTAGCCCTCCAATGCGACATGAAGTCCCACGTATGCTGGCACGTCTACGGACTACTCTGGAGGGCGGTCAAGAATTTCGAGGAGGCTATCAAGGCATACAAGTTTGCGCTGAGGCTGGAACCCGATTCTGCGCAGATCCAGCGAGATCTGGCATTGCTCCAGATACAAATGCGAGATTATCAGGGCTACCTCGCCAGCCGAAAGTCTATGTTACAGTCGAAATCGCATATTCGACAAAGTTGGACAGCTTTGGCAGTGGCGCATCATCTGAATGGGGATCTCGCCGAGGCGGAAGGAGTTTTGACAACGTACGAGGAGACCCTGAAGAACCCACCTTCAAAGACGGATTTCGAGAACTCCGAGGCAGTCATGTACAAGAATACTTTGATTGCTGAGCAAGGTGATTATCAAAAAGCTTTGGATCATTTGGAATCTGCAGGAAAGCACAATCTGGATAGATTGGCAGTGTTGGAGTTACGCGCGACGTATCTTACAAAATTGGGCAAGAAGGAAGAAGCTACGAAAGCGTACCGAGCTCTAATTGAGCGGAATTCGGAGTACAAGAAGTACTATGATGGTCTGATAGAAGCCATGGGCATTGATGCGGCTGATCACAAAGCTTTAAAAGCTATATACGACGAGTATGCTGAAAAATGGCCTCGAAACGATGCGGCACGGCGATTACCGTTGGACTTTTTGGATGGTATTGACCCATTGCTCTCCGACACGAATTGCTGCTAACATCTTCTTTAGGTGACGAGTTCCGGGAAACTGCTGACCTATATATCCACCGAATGTTAGACAAGGGGGTGCCTTCAACTTTTGCAAATCTCAAGCATCTTTACTCGAATTCCTTCAAGAGAGAAACCCTCCCTGCTTTGGTTCAGAAATACATTGACAGCGGCAAGAGTGAAGCGAACCAGGAGCCTAAGAGAAATGGAGATACATCTAAAGGCGCATCAGCAGCGTACTATTTCCTCGCCCAACATTACAACTACTACCTGAGTCGAGATCTGGACAAGGCAATGGAGTATATCGAAAAGGCCATTGAGTTGGAGCCTCAGAGTGTTGACTTCCACATGACCAAGGCGAGGATATGGAAGCATTATGGCAATACACAAAAAGCTTCCGAAATCATGGAGCAAGCCCGAAGTTTGGACACCAGAGATCGACATATCAACACCAAAACCGCAAAATACCAGCTGAGGAACAACGAGACCGAAGCCGCTATCAAGACGATGGGAATGTTCACACGAGCAGAAACACCGGGTGGACCGTTGGCTGATTTGCATGATATGCAATGTGTATGGTTCTTGACTGAAGATGGTCTATCATATGTTCGACAAGGAAAGACCGGATTAGCATTGAAAAGATTCACGTCCATCTACAATATTTTTGATGTATGGCAAGAAGACCAATTCGACTTCCACAGTTTCTCCCTCAGAAAGGGTCAGATGCGAGCCTATGTTGAGATGGTCAGATGGGAGGATCAGCTGAGGGAACACCCATTCTACTCCCGTGCCGCACTTGCAGCTATCGATCTATACATCAAGATGCACGACAAGCCCCTATCAAACGGTACAAACGGAGCAGACGAAACGGAGGAAGATGCCGCTGAACGCAAGAAAGCGGCAAAGAAAGCGCGAAAAGAAGCTCAAAAAGCCGAGCGCGAAGCCTTAGCCAAGAAAAATGAGCCGAATAAGGCCACGAAAGAGGGAGATAACGACCCCAAGAAAAAAGACGACGATCCAGATGGAGCCAAGCTCGCCGCTACCACAGAACCAATGACAGACGCCATGAAATTCCTCACTCCGCTCTTGCAATTTAGCCCCAAGAGTATCGATGCCCAAGTAGCGGGCTTTGAGGTCTACTTTCGGAGAAGTAAGTTTATCTACTCCATTTGAGTAATAATTTGATCTAATCCAATTTATAGAAAAATACCTCCTAGCTCTCCGCTGCCTATTGGCAGCCTCCCGCCTCGACCCTTCCCACCCCAGAGTCCACGTACAGACCGTCCAGCTGAGGCAAGCCCTCAACGCGGATCTTTCCACCCTTGAACCCGAAATAGCCGAGATCCTAACTTCGGAATTCACACTCCTGCCTGCAAATACCTCGTTAGCGCAGTTCAACAACGAATATATGTCCAAACATAAAATCGATGCTAGACGTACCCTTGCGGGGTTGGAGGTCAGGAAGCTGTTGGCCGATGATCTAGCGCCGAAAGCGGATGCCGATGTTAAGGGTGTGCTGAGCATTGAGGGTGTAGGAATTGAGGAGGCAGTTGATGGCCTGGAGCTTTTGAAGGCATGGAAGAGCAGCGAAGTTGAGTCGTTTAGAAGCGCGGCAGAGAAAAAATGGCCGAAGGCCACTGTGTTTGCGGCGTCGTAGGAGCTAGCAGTATGGAAGGCGGACGAGCATTTTGCATCATACCTGCTATGAAGTTGTGATATTAGATAGACAAAAGTTTGCAAGGAAAGACATCTGAGGGATGTGAGAAGAGGTAATTGTATTTAGTGCGTGGCTGTGGCTATACTGTAATACATCTTTCTCTTCATTGATTCTAGTTGCACAACTCATCAATGCACTGACTCAAAAGAAATCAACCCCACAAAAGAATACCACAGCATAGTCAAAGAAAAAAGAAAAGAGAAAAAAAGAATAAAACTCAAGACGCGACCCTCCCTCGCCTGCCTCTACACTCCCACTATCCTCACGACACCACTCTAACACTCAAACATCAACCAATTTTCCCTTCAACACCCCCTCCCTCTTCGCAACCGCCGGCACAGCCGCAGTCTCCCCCTCACTCCCACTACTCTCCGCCACACTCCCCTCGGCCGACTCTTCGCTCTCCTCTTCCCACCTCCTCGCGTCCCTAACAGCCGCCCGCTCCACAGCAACACTAACATTCAAACTCTTCGCTCTCTTCTCTTCCCTCTCTCTGCCATTCGCCCTCGGCGCTTGCACACTGCCCCTCCCCTTAACCCCTTCTCTCCCATCCCTGGCCCTCTCTTTCTCACGTTCCATGCTCCTCAAGCGCTCAACAATCTGCTCACCCAAACTCTCTTCCTTCTTGCCTAGCCTAAGCTCAGCTTGTCCAATCCTCCCCACATTACCAGACGAAATAGAAGTAGAAGCGGGGTAATTGACAGGACGTTGAAGCCGTCCTCCTTTTATGCCTTGGATGAAGAAACCTGGATTTAGGGTACGGAACCAGACGGGCCAGTCTTGGAGTCCTACTTCGGATAGACCGGTGATGGAGAGAGGCATGTTGTGTTTGTAGCGGCATGCTTGGCCCCATTTGCAGATGCCGTGGGTGCACCAGTGGCGGCAGAGGTTGGTTTCTTTGAGCGGATTTGGTTTGGGGGCTTTTGGGGCGGGAGTTGTGGTTCTGGGAAATGGTCAATTGGCTGGGGTTTTGCGGGGATGGGGACAGAGTTGGAGAGATTGAAACTTACTTAATGGTGTCTTCGATATGGTAGAATCCTCCGCTGCCTTTTTGGAGTCCGAGGTTCAGCATGCCGACTGTATCTTCCAGGTCGAGTGAGCGCTGGACCCCGGTTATGGAAAGAGTTGGAGGGAGCTCATCGATTGCGATGAGGGGCACTACTTTGCCGGTTGGGCGGACAAGGAAGTATGTTGGGCGTGGTTTGTGAGTGTGAGATGGTGGAGGATTGGGTGACGGCGGTGGCATCTTGGTTTTTCAGAGGCCAGGGTATGCTGCTATGTAGAAGAAAGAAATGAAATATTCTGGTTGAACTGGTAGTATTGTAGGAAGAGTGATACCGCTGAAGAAACGGAAAATGAAACGAAAACTGGAAGTAGATATGGAATTGCGAAAGGGCATGTTTTCCTTGCCCCTCTGATGTTTGACTACCGACGTGGAAGCGAAACAACAGCAATTGTGTTGAAGTACGAGCAAACCTGCAAAACTGTTCAACTTGAACATGGACAAACACTATCCAGTTGTTGGCTGTAGCACTCTACCAGCCGGCCCGCCAAACAGAAGATTGCAGTCCAAATTCCACACAATGACTTTGTGCTCATTTCTTAATCTCGACTCGGACTCTAGCTTCCATGCCATCAACACAAAAGCCTATCCGCCTCGTAGACTCCACGATCTCAATCTCTCTCTTCATCCACTTCCCCTGATCCTTACTCGTCGTCGAAGCTTTTGCTTCCATCGGTTCATCTTCCTCCTCATCACTACTATCTCCCAACTCCTCATACCCAGCAACAGGATCCCACTCCCCCGTCTCCCAAACCAACCTGCTTTGCAATGGACGTATATCAAACATTCTCCCCACAAGCCCCTTAACACGATAAACATCAAACGATTTAGGAATCTCCCTCTCCATCGTGATTGCCTCTCCTTGCCCAGGTTTGGTAGCCGGAGGCATATAAAACGTAAAATTGATCAAGCGCGCCTCGAGGAAATCAGGATTGATATCCTTCGCATCTTTTCTAACAACATTTGGCGCCTCGTATTTTTCGCAAAGCTCATGATAGCGTTTGTGTTTGGCGGTAATTGTGTGTTCCTCGCTTTCTGGCACAACGGCCATGGCTTTGCCGATTTGAGAGAGGTAGTACATTTCGGCGTTTGTGCGGTCGGCGGCTGTGATGGCACTGAAGTTTAGAGCCTTGAGCGAGCCGAGACGGGCGAGAGTGAGCATGTAGCCTTCTTCTGTACTGGTGGCTAAGCCGGTTTCTTTAGATTTGGTAGCGTAGATGGGGTTGTGAGATACTCGTAAGGCTGTTAAGCCAGGGAATACTTGGGCGAGAGAGTCGATGAAATCCCAGCTCTTGATTGAGTTGTATGACAGGTCGACATAATGGAGATTCTTTCCAAATATGGGAACTGTACCAGCGTCATTGGGTGTGATCTGAGATATATTATTTCCTTTCAGGCGTAGATTTTCGAGTGACTCCAGGTTTGTCAAAGCAGACAAGTCTGAAAGACTGGTGAACTCGTTGTATTCTAAAATTAGAGTCTTCAGATATTGCGTAGTCAAAGAGAAAGTGAGGCTCGTAAGGTAATTTGAACATGCTGTGAGTGTTGAAAGTGTCAAAAATTGCTCTGCAGTTTCGGCCAAGTCTTTCCAGGGAAGGAGCATATCGTCCATCTCCAGACTTGTGATTCCATGAAATGATTTTTGGTTAGATTCTGATCTCTTGAGCCCAAAATCAAATCTATTGCCACTATGATTGCATTAGCTAGTAAGACTCTTAAGATGGGGTCTGACTTACTTTAGTCTTAGACTGCGTAGGTTGTCAAGCTCTCGACAAATATGAGCAACCTCCTCCCAGTCTTCAAAGAGATTCCTGCTAAGATCCAATTCTACAATCTTCGGACAGACGCTCCTGATGGTATTGTCATTTCTTTCGGCGCAGTTGATCCGGAGTCCATCGACAAGGATTATCCTCAACTCATGCAGTTGCGAAAGTTGCTGCCGAATTTTATCGAAGCCAACTTCTTCTGCAACCTTACCAGAGATGACAATCTGAGTATCTACGGCGCCAGCAACCGGCTGGGCGGTTATCTCAGTGGCATATTTCTGGTGGACAGCTTCCACGAAGCTCTGCTCGGGCTCTGCTTGTCTGGTAAGACGAACAAAAGACCCTGCTGTTCGAGCTTTACTTTTGCCTAAAGGAAAGTTAGAAAACGGTGCATAAAGACATATGAAAATTGGCAAGCAACTCACAAGTGAAATACCGCTTTCCCTTATGCTCCCCATCGTGTTTTCCACGTGTAGGGTCATCCCACTCAACACCAAGCCATTCCTTCTGAGTCCCTTCAACCGGACCAATATATCTCACAGTACAAAGCGCAGCTTCAAAAGAGACTCGCTGACCTACATGATAAGTTGACGGCATTGCATGTTGTTGCTGTGCAGGTATTGTAGTGGGTCCGGCAGCCTCGTTCAGAAAAGGCTGAAGAATCTCGGCTGCAGCCGAACGATTTTCTCGACTTCAACCTCGCCCTCCAACCCTCTTCATCCCCCCACAACCACGCAACGAGGCGCCTCACAACCTCACCCCTCCTCTCCACACCTCCCAGCACACCGAAAACACCATCAAAATGGACTACCAAAACCGCGCCGGTTCCAAATTCGGCGGCGGCGGCGTCGCCTCCACCAGCGCAACCAACGCGGACCGCCGCGAGCGTCTGCGCAAACTAGCACTCGAGACCATCGACCTAGACAAAGACCCCTACTTCTTCAAAAACCACGTCGGCTCCTTCGAATGCCGCCTCTGCCTCACAGTCCACCAAAACGATGGGTCCTACCTCGCACACACGCAAGGCCGCAAGCACCAAACGAACCTCGCGCGCCGCGCAGCCAGGGAGCAGAAGGAGGGCAGAGCGGGCGTGGATCCGGTGACGGGGATGCCGATAGGCATGGTGGGGGTAGGAACTCAGGTTGGGGTCAGGAAGAATGTGGTTAAAATTGGGAGACCGGGTTATAAGATCACGAAGACGAGGGATGCGGTTACGAGGCAGCAGGGCCTGCTTTTTCAGTTGCAGTATCCCGAGATAGCGCCTGAGTTTGAGCCCAAGGTTAGGTTTATGAGCGCGTTTGAGCAGAAGGTTGATGATCCGCCGGATAAGAATTTTCAGTATATGTTGGTGGCTGCGGAGCCGTATGAGACGTGTGGGTTTAAGCTGCAGGCGCGCGAGGTGGATCGCACGGGCGAGAGGTTCTGGACGTGGTGGGATAAGGATTTGAAGGAGTTTTGGGTGCAGGTTATGTTTAAGACGGAGAGGGAGGAGAGGTATAGTGGTGTGCCTGGTTTGGCTCCTTCTGGGATTGCAAGGAGATGATATTCTGGGGATTTGGTTGGGGATGGAGTATTAGGAGTTTGTAACAAAATGTAGCTGTTCACCAAAAATGAGAGGTTTTTTCTTTCATGTGATTCATTTACTATTGTGATACTTCTTGTGGACATGCATCAATTCTATGACCCTACGCCTTCAAATGCAAATCAAAGTATCTTGCATGAACAAAAGCATGCTAGAAATCGTGTGTTGGGCAAATGGACAATAATTCTCAAAGTGAGAGTAGATCAGCAATAAGACAGTACCTCTTGAAGAGGGAGACCATGCTTCCAAGCTGTTTATGACATGTAACGCAAAGTGGTATCCGGGGGGGATGGTCCTAAGAACCCGCTATTGATGACCCGATAGGATCAAATGCCGCAAAATTATGGGGTTTATGAGACATTTCAATATGTTGACTTGAAAGTTGATGCAGGCAAGATGATCATCACCTGTAGTTGCTCTCGAACCGCTTGAACGTATAACCAATAAATGGCAAGCTCATCTCGGGTGCTTCAGATCGTGGCTGACCGCCATTAGCAGCAATTGCGGCCTTAAGATGTGTGGCGTTATCGGTCTGGTCGATTTCATCTGTCGGGAAGTAGGCCGTGTCGACGTTGGAATTCAACTTCGGCTCGAAGGGTGCGCGAATGCGGCGGAGGGTATCGAATTCAACGCCACGGAAGAACTTGTGGGCCTTGATTTCATCCGCACCACCACGACCAAGGCGATTCTCTGAGTTGCAAACCAGGCTACGATTTCAGTCAGTTTTTATCCTATTCATGAGCTCAAGAACATTACCTTCGAATCAAGTTCTCCGCCTCGGGGCCTAGTTGAACATCTTCCGGAAAGTAGAGCGATTGGCGCCAATTGACGATCTTTCGGTACGTATCGTGAGCGTCCTCAGCACAGAACGGAGGCCAGCCAACTTGACACTCGAACATAATTGTACCCAGGGACCACCAATCACAGTCTGCACCATATCCATGTCCAGTGAAGATCTCCGGAGCAATGTAATCAGGTGTACCAACAGTGGAATAAGCCATAACTCGGCGGGACTTTCGCCAGTCGTTGATGGCACCTCGATTGCTGACGGTAAGGTTGATCTGGTCGAGATTGACCGAATTACGATCTCGAGGCTTGTTGGACTTGCCCTGCAGGAGTTGTTGATAGTACGAATTGTCGTGGAGTTTATGGAAACCAGTTGACAGACCGAAATCAGTCAGTTTTACATGACCACCTCGATCAAGCAGAATGTTGTCAGGTTTAATGTCACTGAAAAAGTTAGCTTGTGCAATTCATCGAGTGCCTGATTTTGAAGACTTACCGATGAATGAAGCCGTACTTGTGGACAGCCTCAATCGCCAAGACAATCTCAGCAATGTAGAAACGAGTAATGTCCTCGGAAAAGATCTCGTACTTGATAAGCATGGTCATCAAGTCTCCACCAGGCAAGAACTCCATCAACATGTAAAGGAAGTCGGGATCCTGGAAAGTAGTGTAGAGCTTTACCACCCAAGGACTTTCAGACTCGGCCAAAATATCTCGCTCCGCTCGAACATGTGCCAATTGATCCTTCTTGAACATTTCACTCTTGATGAGCGACTTCATAGCGTAGACCTTTCCATCTTGCTTCTTCTGAACAAGCTTGACCTCACCGAAGGCACCCTTTCCGATAATCTTCAGTGTCTGGTAGTTCTCAGGCTTGTCTCTAGTCCGTAAGAACCGCAAGTATTTTCCTTCCTGCTTTCCGGCATTGGACCAGGTCTGTTCTCGTCGTGATTGGGACTGGTTTGGGTCTGCTAACCGGGCTTCCATCTCGCTTTGTCTGTAGTAGGGTAGTTAGCTCTGTCATAAAAGGCATCCGTATAATTGACTAACCGAACATTTCTGTCTCGAGCCCGCTTCACACTGTCCTTGAAGAAAGTCTCTGCCAACTGCGCACACTTTGTCTGGTTGGTCTGCGCCGAGGAAGGATACCTGTCGGGGTTGCGCTCCGGGGCACGCTCGAATTCGGGCATGTTGGGTTGTGGGGCAGCTTGGTTTGGCATAGGGGCGCTCAAGTAGCTGTTGTAGGCTTGCTGAGAAGGGGCACCAGCAGTGCGGGGACGTTGAGAAGGTGGAGGGGTCTGCCGAGCACCGTAGGGAGAGGCTCTACCTCCTAGGTTCTGGTGAGAGAATTGATGCACAAGCCCATTCGTGGCGTCGTTGCCTTGATAGGCGGCAGGCCGTTGCTGATACGAAGCCTGGGGAGCTTGAGGAGCTTGGTATGAGGACGATGGAGGCTGCTGGGGGTATTGTGGCGGATATGGGTTGTTCATGAAGTATCCTGCTGGAGCAAAGCCGGTAGAATAAGGTTGCTGCTGAGCGTTTTGACCCTGACCCTGACCCTGCTGGCCTCCTTGACTCTGGGAGGACGGAGGGAAGATCGGGTTTGGAAATGTGGAGGGTGTCGTGGGAAAGGCACGGTCGTTGAATTGCGGCCGATCGCCATTATTGAGGTTCAGGTGGAACCGATTGCTATTGTTCTCCATGCTTGCTTGCTATGGATGTTGCTTTTCGATCTGAGAATCGAGCTCAGGAAAGGGGTGGAGGCAAGTGTGAATTAGCAATGGGCGGCTCTTTTCGGTGTCTGTCGAGGCAAAGTCCAGGCAAAACAAATGCAGGTCAATGTGGAGTGGACGACTTTCGCTGGCTGGGCCTTATCGCACACCGCTTTGCCGGTCGTGCTCTCGATCCTGAGACTGTCGTCGTCTCGTACACACAGATGGATCTGCTGTCTGGATCGGATCCTTTCGCCCTCTGCAGTTTGTGGGTTGCTGTTGGCAGAAGAGTTTATGGCAAATAGGGACCGGGCAGAGGTAGAGGCTGTTGTAGGTCGCAGGCGAAGCGAATCTCCACCCCCTGGATGCCCTGGGCAAAATTCACTAACGAAGTTGTAACTTAAGGGGTAAGCGCCGGAAGTTGAAAGCCAAGGTGTGGAGGTGGATGCAGACGAGAGACAATAATACAATAATACAATAATATATTTGCATCAGCAGCTGTTGGGCGCCGGCAGGGTGGAGTCGTGAAAGCATGCAAAATCCCAGACATCGTTCTAGTTTCCCCAAAAAAATATTTATGGCCGGCCTCGCCAACACGTCTCTCACATGTTGCATTTTATCTCATATCTAGATCTGCTCCTGGATCCTTCCTCTCGACGGATTCGCCCTCCCGCATAAGGTTACCGCACGTGGCCCTGAATCATGTACTCCACACGCAAGGAGGGGTACTGCTGTCTTACGACCACATTCTTGGGTTGATACTGCCGCATCACTATTATATCGACGCCGTGTAATATTATACAGCATTATCAAGCACACGATATTTGCCTGAATAGGGGCAGGAGGCTTCAACACGTCTGTGTCGGGAAGCTGGCTCGGAAAGACAAGCCAACGGAAACATACCAACTTTCGAAGCGGGTAGTCTGTGCGAAAATACACCCTGACCAGGTACCCCTTTTCAGATGTGATCAAATGCTACAGTACAGCACTGTACTGTCAGCCTCACAATACTCAGCGTCTGGAGGCGATTATAGCCTGGGCCTCCAGCAGTTGGGATAATGCTTCTGATATGTTCAGGATGTTCAGGATGTTCAGGATATTTGCTATATCGACTTCAGGTTACGGGACTCGGTGATTGGTGAAGCTGACCTTGTTAACTGAAGAAACGACTAGCCTCTATTGATGAATTGACAACACTTAGCAAACCAAATATCATCTCTTGACGCCATACAATCATTGGTAGTACTCACGGACTTCTTCTCCAATAATGCCGTCCTCGCATTTACCAAGCGCTGCATACGTCTCAATCAGTGAAAAACTTCCACATTTCCTTCATAACTTCAAAACCTTGTGCCACAAGGCTGCTTATGAGGGGTTGCAGCTGTTCCCTGGTTGACCAAACAAGGGAGACGCAGAATTATGCAGCTACGCATGCCAATATGCACAGAATACGACATTGAACGCTGCATGAACACGTTCGTTTGATCACCAGAAGGCAACGTTTGCCTTGTTTCCTCGGTAAAAGCTGCTTGCTAGCTTCAATATTCACTTTCTTGAAAGTTGAAACGGATGACCCCTTTTTCCACAAATGGTCATAGATCACGTGTAGCCGGCGCCGGCGTTGACATTGAGGCTATCGGACGGTCGGCCGCTAGTGCGTCGCCGGATCATCTTTTCGGATTAATTCCCCAACCTTAATTCAAAAATGTTTCGCGAACTTCTGCAGGGAGCTTCGTGAGAATCCGTAAGAGTTGTGGAAGAGTTTATCAATACCCGGTAACACTCCACTATAGGGTATACAAAGAGCTGCGGAAGTTACGCCTGTCGTTTTCCTAGAACGTCCATGGTTTCACGGGCGTAAATTCTATCAGCAATGGCAGACTCCAAGCCCGCAGCAGAGGTAAGATCTCGTCTGATTCCTGTTAAAGCTATTTCTAACTATTGCAGAATGGCGCATCTCCTCCCAACCCCGGGCCAAACGCTGATACGAAACCACCTAAAGCTTCAAAACCGAATCCTATGTGGAAATATCTAGGCTTCGGCGAGAACTTCAGACCCAAACTTCCCTCCCGAAACTGGAGCATCTTCCTCGCAATCACAGGTTCCTTCACCGCGGCAGTAATATACGACAAGAGAGAGACAAGACGAGTGCAAAGGAAATGGTGCAGGCTAGTTGAGCATGTAGCTAAGGAACCTCTGGACCCGAAGGCGATGCCCAGAAAATTGTCGGTATTCCTTGAAGGGCCACCCAGCGATGGCCTCCGCACGGCACAAGAGCACTTCAAAGAATATGTGAAGCCGATTCTCGTTGCTTCAGGATTAGATTGGGAGTTTATACAAGGGCGAAAGGAGGGAGATATCCGAGCTGAACTTGCGGAAAAGATCAGGAAAGCCAGGTTACCCTTGGAGCAAAGAGGAGAAGACGATGTCGTTGAAGCGATACGCACGAATTCAGGAATCAAAGAATTCGAGGGCCCACGAGGAGATATCGTGATCGGACGACACACGTGGAAGGAATATATTCGAGGGCTGCACGAAGGCTGGCTAGGCCCACTCACTGAGCCCCCCAAGCCCGAGGATTCCAAACCTCAAGACGAACCCGGCCCGCCAACAGACGCAATTTCAGCATCAAGTCCAGGGCCATCAATTGATACAATTGCCGACTTAACATCCGATGAACCATCAATCAACAATACCCCAAAAGACGATGCATCCCCAGCAGCCCAGCCAGAACCAGAACCCGAACCACCAAAAGAACAAGAGAAACCGAAGAAACCACCCCAACCCTCTCCATTCATCCTAACAAACGCCTATCCCACCGCCCCAACGCCTCCAAACCTGCCTTCAGAATTCCCCTCAAACTTCATCTCCTTCCCGCACATCCTCGGTTTCCTCAACACTCCCCGCAGGATGTACAGATTCCTAAACAGACGCGTGCTAGCAGATCAAATAGGGCGCGAAACAGCTGCCATCATCCTATCAACATACCGTCCTTACGAAACCTCCTCCACAACATCGCCTTCCACTTCCACCGAGTTCGAAAAACCTGAAGGGGAAGAAGGACAGGAGAATGGGGAATGGGGAGAAGTGGTAACGGCATTACAAGAAGAAGAAAAAGACTGGCATAAATCGGTGCGTGTAAGGAAAGAAGAAGATGGGGAACGAACGTGGTTGGATCCCATTGTGCTTGATGCCAGGATAGCTAGCCGCATGCGACGGTTTCGGTTAAGTGCTGAAGAGGAGGAAAGGGCGAAAACGATTGTCGTGCCTGAGGTCGAGGTCGAGGGGTGGATTAAGGGGGGTCTTAGAAGTGCGGGGAAGGGCGTTTGGGGGTGGGTGAGGCCTGAGAAAAGGGGGGCTGTGGATGTCGGGGATCCGGATGTGGATAGCCAGGAACGGTGATGGTGGTTGGATGGATACTTTTGTAGGATATGAAGGACGGGGAGTTGTAATTGTTGTAATATATTGTGGTGAAATGGGACAATATCACTCCTGTACATCAAATCAAAAGAACTTCTGCTCCAATCTTCAAACATGGCACTATTTAGGGGAATTAGCAGGCGTGATCAGAACGGGAAGTTAGCTTGAGTTTCTTGGGGCATCTTTGATTTTAAAAAGGCTCATATTAATGTCCCAAGAGTTGTGGGACATTCTCAACTTGAAGAAAAACTAAGACTCGTTGGGGTAGGCAATAAGGACTCTCCGATAATGTTCCACATCGCTCTCCTAAAAATATCTCTGCTTAAACCTTCCATGGACCGTGGGCCCATTGTCTTTACGTACTCTGTGGTATTGTAATAATAGCAAAAGAAGATAACATTATCTAACCTGAAATGGAAGATTCAAAACTTTCCACGTAGGCCTCTCAGCAAGACTCTTGCTTCCCCACCCATTCTTTGATTTACCATTTAACCAGGTCATTCTTGACAGCGGCTGCTCTCCGACGCCCTTTTTAATCATCCACGTGAAACAGGATATTGTAATTGTCATCGTATATACCATATCCCAACTCCATGGGAAAAAAAAGTAATCAGTTTTGGGTATCTACATATACCTCTTGAATACTGGATGAGCCTAAGGTAAGTCTCCCACCCTGATATTAATATAGATCCGCCGAAATGATTGGAATCTAGGGTCGGGTGTAAAATGGCAATGCATTGCCGCTTACTACGGGCTAGAGGAAGTGCAGGGTTACGTAGGGGTATTAAACTAGTTTGTTTATTTTATTGTTTACGTATTGTGCTTTCTCTCCTCTTCGTCCTGCCTCCTCTTCTATTTAGATTCAATATCCAGAGGGGTCTAGTATCTAATAGGGGCTAAATATCTAAAGAGGGTCTATTGTCCAAAAGAGAATATAGTGTCTAGGAGATCTAGTATGAAGAAAAAGGGAAGAGAAAGAGAGGGAGAGGGAGAGAGGGAAAGATTTCTAAGGTAAAAAAGGTTTGTGAGAGAGTATTATGGGTCCTTGAATCAATAGATTAGGAATAGTTTCAATTTAAATCTATTTAGCGGCTTCACGCCTTTGTGGATCGCCTCAATTACGCCGCAATTTTATTTTGAAGGCCTCCTACTGGACTCACAAGTGACACTAATATCAGGGTGGGAGGTTTCCTCCCACCGTGCTTTCGTAGGGAAAGTATCCCTCAGCTCTCCCCATGACCTAGATTTATGTGTTTAGGAACTGCTCCCTCCGAGTGCCTAGCCGCAAGAAGCATTGCATAAACACATGTGCCAGCTGTTCCGCCCAAAAACTCCATCCATGACTGTTGAGTTGCCATATATAACTGAGGACCAAATCCAAGGATTTCCTCACTTTTCTCGCGAGCCTGTTCGTCTGGCCACTATAAAGTTCGAAGTCAGTCAGATCTAGATATTTCCTGAAACATGGAATGTATATCATGCGTTAAACAGCCTCAGTGCAGCATGAATCAGAACTCGATACTATGAATTTACTTACGTAGAGATAGTGATAGAGAACTTCGTGGATCCATGCCCGGCATTCGTTCCTTGTCCATAACCACTGGGGGACGTCGCTGGCTTTTATTCCAGTCTTGGAAATCGACTTCAAGGTCAGTTTCGTGGTTGGTATGTCGCTTTTGGAAGTCAGTTTACGGTCACAGGAAGGTGCCTTGACTCTCAGAGTTCTATTGCCTCCGCGTAGCTCGTCTGTGCTGTCAGAACCACCAGTCATCCTTGCGAGGGGGAAAAGGAAGAGGGGTAGTGGCAATGGCATATTTAGTGTCCGTGTCTGGCTATCGATTGAGCTGTTCGTCTTTGGTAGAACAGGTATGAACCCAATGTTATATTTAAGTGAAATTAATCAACAGGTGGTGGGATGGATAAAGTCAGTTAGGTTTTCTTTAGCCTTTATACAAAAATGATTTAGTGTGGGTACGTCGTTACTATACGTCTAAACGTCATTGTGATACTATAGATTTAGGAATGGTACGCTAACACTTCCCTCTGCTTTCTCATATACTAAAGTTCACTAGCTTAGTCCAACGGGGTTGAGTCTTTTCGGCTTCCGGCCCGCACTAGGGACCGGGAAGAAAGTTTGGACTAGGGATAGGAGAACTTGTAAGAATGACAGGGAGAGTAATTGTAAGAGATTGGGATCAGATGAGATAATTTTGCTCGTGTACAACAAAACCAATGAATACCTCCACTACTCCTCAATCACGCCACGGTCTGTTCACGAGATATGTACAGTTGTGGGAAGAACGCCGAGATAGTTGGACGTTTTGGTGACTATTCAGTGTCGCATGTCAGTCATCCAGGAGGCGTGGGACATTCTCAGCTTGCAAAGCTCACAGAGGCCCATTCAATGAACCTGATTTTTCTGAGTATATCCAGGCTTAAATGTGCCTTGGAATGCGGGGCTGTGGTTTCCAATGGCTATCTTGACATTGCAGTACCATACTAAGTAGCATATGTTCCATAATTGTCTGAGCCAAAACGGGTGATTCAATACTGAGGGCTCTTGGCTCGGGTCTTTGTTCTGCGAGCCGATACTTGATATCACGAGCCATCTTGGACAGCAACTTTGATGATCCATATGAAGCAGGACATTGCAATCTTGTATGCCACATCCCAACTCTTTAGAAAAGATCTGCATTCAGTCTTGGGTCTACACATAACTCCAAATCCATAGCTCGGATAAAATCTTTGCAGACTTAGCACTACTTCCCCTCGACAACTTTGATCATAACAAGCCCACTCTGTGTAAGATACTTCTCAGGCTGACTTGCTCCCCCATCTTCTGGGAGCGGTTCATTATTAGCCACCAAAGCATCCATTAAAGTAGCACTTCCCGCATCCACAAATCCAAGTCCATCATATAGCTTCTTGACCGCCTAAATAGCCTATCAGTAACTCTCCTCAACTTGATCCTCTAGAAATACACCCTAAATGAAACGATTTGAGATTGCCGGACTTACAAGATTATCATGATGAATAATAATCCCCACGCTACTCCGTCTCCCCATCCCCGCCTCCCTTGCCGCAAACTCCACAGCACCATCAATCAACATCTTCGCCAACCCTTTCCCCCTGTGTTCAGGCTTATTATACACACCACACATCTGCCACTTCCTCTCAACATCACCCCCATCACCTCCAATCCCTCCACTTCCACTTTCCCCCTTCAGTCTCGGCCCCAACAACGTAGCGCAACCAACCCAATCCCCCTTCTCAACACTCATTTCCTTAGCTTTCATATCCGGCGAATAAGCTACCGCTACAAATGTCTGTACAGAAGGAGATGTGAGACGGGTAATCCATTGGGATGCTGTGAAACTGGATTCCAGGGCGAATGTGGAGCTGAACGAGGTGGGGGAGAGGGAGAGTGCTGTTAGGCGGAGGGAGGAATATTTTCCGGCTAGGAACGGGAGGAGGATCGGTTCGGAGGTGGGGAGGTGGTGGATCTTGTAGGTGTAAGGCATCTTGGTGGTGAAGAGGGGACGATCGTGGGCTTGCAATTGCAAGAGATGGGTGGGAATTGATGTGCTTATATGAAGAAGTTTATCGTTGTCGAGAACTCCGGTGTCACAATCCCGGCCGGGGTTGTGGCGGTCATTCGGGGCAAACTACTTCTGTTGGAGTCGTTGTAATGGCGGAATTATTTGTGAATTGCTTTCTGTCATCCCGAAAAATCTGTCGGTAAGTGATCGATCAGTAATCCATTGCAGCTGGGGATGCTCATATGAGTTAGTATGCGATTGAACCAATGAGAATGCCTGCGATGAATTGAATATTATAGAATTATTAATTACGGCTATAATATGACCTGAAAGAGCAACCAAATATTGGACAGATTGTTCTGAATTTTGAGGATATACTTGAATGGGACCGCGCACTCGCTTATTTAACGACCAGGAAAAGGGGTTAGGTAAATATACCATTTGTAGCGCCACTGATACATGAATGGAAACTCGAAAGGCGTCTGTATTGAAACATGCCGGTCTCGAACTGCTAGTTATGGGTATGCATGAATTATCACCTCCCATGGGTCCTTCCTGAAGTCTGAACCTCTTGTCTAAAATAGGCTTAGCACTTTTCACTCTCGGCGACTTCTAGTTTTCGCCGAAGGCTCGACCTCAACACTCGCCGACTTCTCCATCCGCCTTCGGAGCCAGGTTGTTTTCGCTCTGTTTCCCTCTGCATTTCCTATTTTGCAAGTGCATCACTCGGCCAAGTTGTCATAGCTGGCACTTGACTGCGCCTCCGAATTTCCTTCAATGCCACCCAAAAGACGAGTTCATCCCTCCGTATCTTCGGCAGAAGCGGAGGAATCTCTATCATTTCAGGCTAAGCGCTCTAAGAATGTCGTCGCTGTTGCATGTCAGAGATGCCACGCTCACAAAATCAAGTGTTCGGGAGGACAGCCATGCGCCAAGTGCAAGCAGGTTGGTTGTGCGGAACAATGTGAATTCAGGTCGAGGGACCGAAAGGTAACGGTCAATCAAAGCTACATCGACCTCCTTATTTCTGAGAACGAGCGATTGAGACATTCCCCTGCTCCTGTCCCAAGAGCCCCAGTTCAGGAGTTTGAAAGCAATGGTCCACTGGCTGAAGAAGCCATCAATGGCACCGATCTCAGTGTGAGGAACCCTCTCATAGGAGCTCCGTGGTTCCACCCTTACAAAGCGTCCGAACCACCCATGTTCATCGGCGAGGCCGCATGTACCGCCTTCGCTACCCGCTTCCGTCGTTTCCTCACAGGTGACAGCTCTGCCCCTCACATACCTCGAACTCGAACTCAATATATCGATGACTCCCAGCTATCCGCTGCTTGCAGCACAGACGCCGACTGGCCCAGCCTCACCCATGCTCAGTTACTTGTCCAAATTGCTTACAACAAAGTGGGCAGAGTATATCATATGATGCTTAGGAAGTCAACCCTCGAGAAATTGAAAGAGATATATCAAACCTCGAGGTTCGACGACCCTATTCATTCATCCAAGTACTTCGCCCTGTTTGCTTTTGGAGAGATGTACTCAGTCAAATCTCATACAGCTGCGGATAGGAATATACCGGGCATGACTTTCTTTAGCCGCGCTCTTCACTTGGTTCGGATATTGCCTGAGCGACCTTGTATGGCAGATATCGAGAGTCTTCTGCTTCTCGTAAGTCTTCTGAACAGCCTCCGCCGAATACAGCTGACCAGGTAGTCGCTGTTTTCTTTTTCTCTGAATAGGAGACACTCCGCGCTCATTCTAATCGGGAATGCTCTGAAACTGGCTTTGACTATTGGTTTGAACCACAACATACCAGAATCACAACGAATTAACCTGTTCGAACGTCAGCATCGGATTCGTATCTGGTGGACCATCTACATATTCGATAGGATGTGGGGATCCAAAATGGGTCTTCCAATGTCGATATCTGATGATGACATTCATGTTGAAATGCCGTCAAATATATTGCCTCGGGATGAATACAATGATCAGTTCTCGGATACGGAATATTTAATTGCGAGCATCAATTTGGCGAGGATTACAGGAAATATCATAGCACATATCTATAGCCGGAAGAAATATCAGGAGACTTTCTTGCAGAGAGTCCAGAAACTTTTGAGACTTTTAAAAACTTGGGTGGATCAGCTTCCGGGACATATCAAGCTTATTTCTCAAGACTCGAGTCCTAGTCAGAATGTTATATCGCTACACCTATCGTTCAATCAGGCAAGTAAGACCCTCCGTGACAGAGCCATCGATACTAATTCGTCAGTGTGTCATCCTCGCAACCCGACCGACTCTCTTCCACGTCCTCACTAAGCTCGAAGAATCTTCAAGCAGAGGAGCAGCCAATAAGCCTGTTTCGCAAGCAGCATTGACTTTGGCAGAAGCATGTATTCACGCCGCGCAGCATTCTTACTCACTCATTATGCAGGAATGGATCGATGGATGGGTCCCGGTATTTGGGTTTTTCGATACGCACTATCTATTCTCTTCGGCTTTAATTCTCGCCATGTCCAGTATCATTCCAATTGACCACGTCAATACCAATATCGAATCATTAGAGACGGCGATGGATATTCTCGGCTGCATGAGTGGCAATGGTAACTTCGCGGCGTCTGAGTTCTATCACAACTTGGAATCAGTCAAGCAAGCTTTGGGCTCCTATCGAGAAGCAAAGGACACGCCGCGGATTGGAGATACAGATGTCATGACAACTGCGCTTCCTGAACCTGCACTTGGGGCCCCTGATCCTGAAAGAGATGATGCGCTGGTGATCGTTGGTAGTGGCGCCCATGTTTCAAGTAATCACCCAGCTGGTGGATTTACAACTGAAATGGCGTTTCTCGAACCAACGATGCAAGACTTCCTGGCCCAATCAGACATTGATCTTGGATTCTTGAATACGGTGGACATGACCACGAATGATTCTAGCGAGCTATATTTCTGGCCAACCGCTGCTCAGTGGACTAGGTGAAAGGTCTTGGGCAACATAGGTGGGGTTTATATATTATGGGCTTTATGTTTCTAACCAGCCATCCTTACCTTCATCTTGGCTTCCTGGTGGTTGGGGAACGTCAATGTGAACCCCACCAGCATCTGGAGACTAACAGGCGAAATAAGATGGTTCTCCAAGATTATATACGCTCTTTCGAACATAAGACAGCCTTTCTGGGAAACGTGCACCGCAACAAGGCGCGAGATCTCTCTCTAGCCTCAGAAGGGACTGCAACCACATCTGCTTTGTTACTATTTCTCAATTCTATCTTTGGAAAGCTTCAATTATTTGACTCACTGGCGTTTGCTCGGTGTATACTAGCTAATCTGAGGCCTGATCTAGTGTCTCTACCGGTGCGAATCATATTGTTTGGCAGCTTGTAGGTGATCCGCTCATGGGACCATGTTCGGCCACTGAGGTGAAATCGCCGAGGGGGCTGATCTCTGAACTCCATGTATCGGAGACTTCTTCCCTTTAAAAAATGCCCTTCAAATCGTTTCACTTTACTGCTTCATGCCTGTAGCCCTCCTTTCTCGAGATTATTTGGTTTTATTTCGAATCTTGCATCTCGACGACACAGCAGCACTCGCCTCCTCTTCGCAAGTCTGATCGACAATAAAGATGGACGAGAGGCCAAAACAAACTTTGCCTTCGATGGCGTCTATGCAAAGCATTGAATTGAAGACTCCTCCAAGTCCATCTTCGGTATACGATGATACAGAACATCGCAGCCCCTTTTCCAAATCGCGAAAATACACAATCTTATTTATCGTCAGTTGGATGACACTAGCTGCCACCTACTCAATCACTTCTCTACTATCCGCCACCGATGAAATAGCCTCGGGCTTTTTTACCACTACAGAAGTGATCAACATCACCAATGCGGGCGTATTAGTCGCAATGGGTCTTTCGTCTTTCATCTGGGGACCTGTCAGTGAGATTGTAGGACGCAGAAATGCTTACAATGCGGCAATTGGGGTGTTGCTTCTTTCTTCGATTGGAGCAGCGCTGGCGAGGAATATGACCACTTTCACAGCTATGAGAGTTCTTGGGGGCTCTGTGGGAACGTTTTTTATGGTTGCGGGGCAGACTATTATTGCGGATGTTTTTGAACCCGTGAGTCGCATTATGTATCGGGAGAACAGAACAATGCAACTAAGCCACGAGTGATATTTAGACGATTCGCGGGACAGCCGTTGGCTTTTTCATGGTTGGTTCCGTGATCGGACCGGCACTGGGTACGTTGAACGGTTCTCATAGCTGCCCATGTTCAGTAGAATTCTATCTGAGCATTGAAACCTGACAGCACTCACCAGAGAGTTCCGCTAACACAAAACTTCTTAGGACCTTGCATCGGAGGTATAATTGTAACCTTCACCTCCTGGCGTGTCATATACTGGACACAAGTCGGCATTGTTGTGCCCGGACTTCTCCTTTCGCTCGTCTTTCTGCCCCAAATACAGCAAGCCGACAGGGACAAGCAATTCATCCATGGCGAGAAGAAGCAACCCTGTACTTCTAAACTCGTTATGAAGTTCAAGATGTTTAATCCGATGAGGATACTTCGACCAATGCGTTTCCCGAATGTCTTACTAGCTGTCAGTTTCCCTTCTCAATTCACACTTTAAGCCTGTTTCTGAGCTTTGGCTAATATTCTCTCACAGCACATCATATGCGGCTTCCTAGCCATCTATCAGTACGGCTTACTCACATCCATCCGCTCGACAGTCAATCCCCGGTTCGACCTCACCACACCTCTCATTAGCGGCCTCTTTTACATTTCGCCCGGTACTGGCTTTGTCGTCGGCAGCATCGTCGGAGGACGACTATCCGATCGCACCGTCAAACTGTACATAAAAAAGCGAAATGGCCTCCGACTTCCACAGGATAGGCTGCATAGTGGTCTTCTCCCTCTGTGTCTTGTGCTTCCGGTTGCAACATTGGTTTACGGCTGGTCTTTGCAGGAAGAGGTGGGGGGCATGGCGTTGCCGATAATTGCGGCATTCTTTGGAGGCGCGGGGTTGATGGGGAGTTATAATGGGTTCAATACTTATGCCGCAGGTAAGAACTCTCGTCTAGTTACCACATTCGATTCGACAAGAAGAAACATCCTAATCATAAATTTGCGTAACTAGAAGTTCTCCCAGATCAGAAAGCGGAAGTCATTAGTAGCAAGTACATTGTACAGTATTTGTTCGCTGCGGGCGCTAATGCTAGTGTCTTGCCTGTAATCAATGCCATCGGTGTTGGGTGGGCTTTCACTGTTTGTAAGTTCACTTGATACTTCGCCCACGTTTCTTACGAGTTCATCTGATACATAATAGGTACGTGTTTTGTCTTGATGGGTGGAGTATTCGTTTTGGCAATTGCGAAGCGGGGTACGGACATGCAGAAGTGGGCGGAAGGATGTGCCATGACGGCAGGACCAATTCGAGATGATGAAGACAGCGTGTGATATCCATGAAGATTCAAGGTGTCAAGCGGGGTGCACTTCCATGTTCAGCTGCTTCTCAAACGACATCATATTTTCTTTGGCAAGAGCAACCCTATCAACTCATACATACACAATGAATGGTGAGAGCACTTGTCATTAGTACCTAGAAGTTTCGGTGCTCCTTGGTCGTTCCTTCTCTCCTCGTGCTCGGAAACGCGACTCCGGATGCTGATGCAAGGCCGATCCATAACAACTAGGGCAGAAATCGAAGTTCTCACAGTCTTGGCATTCGTACCTTCTGTGGTCTTTTTGAAACTAAAACAGTGTAAGTTTCTTTCGCGGAGCTTGATACAAGAGTAAAAGAGTAAGAAGCAATGGTCATCACGGACAACGTACCTTCCTCTTACAATTATCGCACCTCCAGTACCATTCGCCTGATCTTGGTCTTTGAGATGACTGACTAGAAGGAGACAGAGATGGTCGACGGTGAGGAATGGAAGAGGGTGACAGTGAGGATCGACGACCTGATGAAGGTCCAACAGTAGGTGGCTCATGCTCTACAATTACCACTCGTGCTCCACCTGACGTCGGGCTCGCAGATGGACGTGTATTGGGCCCAGCAGCGGCTTTTGTTCCGTAGTCGGCCGATGAAGGTGGAGCCTCTTCAAACCACTATGTTCATGGTATTTAGCATCTAGAAACTCAAGTATGAAAATGGAAATAGCGCACCTGCGAAATAAGATCCTCAACTCCTGATCTAGCTTCGGCTTCCGAAAGGACTTTGCGAGAGAATTCCAAATCTTCCTCTTCCTTCCTGCTCTTTTGTTGTTCCTGCTCCATCTTCTCCTTCACCTCAGTTTCCTTCTTCGTTCTTTCCTTCTCGTCCTCGTCCTTGTACTTTTCCTTCTTCTCTTTGTTCTCTATGATTGGCCTTTCAATTCTCTCGATTCTCCTACGACTATGCTCATCATCATCGCCCCTGCTGAAAGACGACGTCGTCTTCCGAGGCTGACCGAACATATTCATCGAGAAATAAGGACTCCGCCTCAAATTCTCTAGCGTGTTCTTCTCTACCCTCCCTATCTCCTTTCTCCTTGTCTCTCGTTCAGAAACCCGTGATCTTCTCTTCTGTCGTTCCTCTTCTCGGAGATAAGGGGTATTTTGAATTGGATTAAGAGTCAATGTTGCTTCGAAATTTACCCCGCCACTCCCGCCAATTGTTACAGGAACTTGCTGCATCACTCCTGTCCAGCTTCCCAAGCTCAAAGATGGTGCGCTTGGTTCCTCCCCAAAGTCCGAAGCAAAAAGGCTCGGGTCCTTCGGCCTGGGTGCTTCGTCAGGTTGAGGGTTGGGTGGCGCCAACTGTGGTGCTTTCCCCTGTAAGAAAGGAAGTTGATACATCCACATTGTAGTCATAAACATAAACATATGCTGCACCTGCTTCAATTTTTCTTGGTGCTTTTGGACTTTCTTTTCGTTGCCAAATGCATAGCGAAGACGAACTGAATAATCCGGTTTCCTGGAGCCGGATGGAATGACCGTGTCTATCTCTGTGAGGACATCGAAACACTAGTTCTCACGATCAGTATCGCCATTTTTGCAATTTTGGTTCACTCATTTGTATTCACTTTATTTCAAGAATTTAAAATCCGAATGGCGATCCCAAGCGCATACCTGATCAACCAAATTCCTAGCATCCCGCTGAAATTTATCCGGAAATCTAATGCCCGTGCCAGCTCCGTCTACACTGGTTGCAAAGACTTCAACAAGTCCGGCGACCATGGTAACATCATTAGCGATTTCGCACATCCTTTTTGGCGCCGCGCTGAAGGCTTGGTATCTGTCCATCAGCGTTTTGGAGAGTTTGTTGGCGGCTTCGAGAAGCGCAACAGCGCCGACTGTTATCGAAAATGGATCCATGGCTTGAGGAGGCGGAATATTTCAAAAACTGAGGGCTGATTTCGAGTATGCTAGATAAGTCAAGAAGACTCGTAGATGCTTGAATCGCCGCTGTGTGAGATGAAAACATTGAAATATGCAGAAGTCGGGAGGACTTGCCCCGCACTGCGACCCGGCCCCCGCCCTCTGTAAAATCTCGCCTAACCCCCTGAAACCCCTCTAGTTGCGAGCCGACGCGCAATGTTCAACTGTATTTTGTCTGCAGAAATGAAAATGGGCGATTCTTTATCTTAATCATGGGCTCATTTAGCCTAGGTTTCTAGTGGTATTGTGCATCTGTATCGCCTGCAGGTTCACTAGTTCTTTCGATAGGCTAGACATGCAGCTCGAGCTTGAATTCTTACATCTGTAATACAAGAGGGTGACTATCTGGAGATAAAAACTTAGGAACATATCATTACACTAACAAGTGCCCATTTAAGATACAGGTACAGTCTTGAACCCTTTCCACCCTGGCAAAGCAGCGCGAATATCAGCACCATAGGCAGCCAATCCACCAGCATAGTTGACTTGTTCGAATGCCTTGCCTGGCACACTTCCTCCCATATATGTGCTCTTGGTTGTTGGGAATAAGGTTGCGTTAGACAGGTCGTTGATCTTCTGTTTCCATTCTTTCGTCGCCTCTGGTGTGGGGTCGATATATTTAATGCCTTGGCGGTTGATCAGATTGATCGCGTCACGGATCCATCTGGCTTGGACTTCCACAGAAGTGGGTCCATTGGAGAGTAAAGTTGGTCCGTGAGGGCCGTAGAGATGGAACATGTTGGGGTATCCACTGATGGTCGTACCAAGATAAGTGTTCGCTGAAGCTTTCCATTCATCCTTCAGGTAAGTGCCGTGGATACTCTTCAAACCCATGTTGGTCATGCCGCCTACAAGATCAGAAGGTTAGTTTGTTCTAAGTAATGGTCTGGTGGGTGGGCAAGTACCAGTTGTGATGTCGAAGCCTGTTGCTAATGCGAGAACATCGGCCTCGTATTCCTTTCCGTCGCTTGTCTTCACGCCTTTCTCTGTGAACTCGACGATGTTGTTTCCGCTCTTCTCCGAGATGTCGACAATCGTAACGTTGTCTTGATCGAGGACCTCGTACCAGTTCTGCTCCAGGCATGGACGCTCTAGAAACTAATTAGAAAATAATTACACGGGGACATATAAGATGAATACATACTGATACCGAAAGCATGTGGAGGCTCGAGGGGGCAGAGCAAGTCACGCTTTTCGGGGTTCTTGATACGTTGGCGCTGTTTCTTGGCCCAAAAGTTATAAGCTTCGCGATTGGCCTTCATATCGAACAAGTAATCCTTGTAGCCGGCGAGCCACAATTTGAACCCGCCCTTTGCCCATAAATCTTCAAAGAGTGCCTCTCTTTCTTCCGGCGTGTCGTCGAAAGTGTTGCGCTCATTAAGATCGTAATGGAATCCTGCGAAGCAGCGCTCTCGTAAATCGAATATCGCAGGGTATGTGGACAGTAGTTGCTGCTGCGATTCTTTTGTGATATCCTTTCTTCGCATTGGGAGAGCCAAGTTTGGCGTTCTTTGGAAAAGTGTCAATTTATCGGCCTGAATTGCTCAACATTAGCTCGTGTGTTCGTTGACTGAAAGAGTGAATCCTCTTACCTCCTGACCCCATGCCTGAGAGATCTGTACGCCGGAAGCCCCAGTTCCAACGACTGCCACTTTCTTGCCTTTGACATCCACACCCTCAGGAGGCCAAAATGAACTGTGATGAACGATACCCTTGAACTTCTCTTGACTCTTGTATTCTGGGACATAACGCTTGGCCGCAAACCCGGCAGCAACAATAAGGAACTTCGTCGTTGCCGTGCGTCCATCTGCGGTCTTGACAGTCCATTTTCCAGCGGCTTCGTCAAACTCAGCTGAGGTCACAACAGTTTCAAAAGCAGTATCCTTGCTCAAGTTGCAGACCTTGTCCACGTGGTCAAAATATGCTTGAAGCTCTCTCCAGTCTGGATAGTTGGTTGTGAAAGTCCATGTGTTATAAACCTCGGGAATAGACAGCTGGTAGATGGGAACCTCGCTATCAACTCTTGCTCCTGGGTAGCAGTTCCATCTCCTGTTTTCTCACATTAGCTATGTCTCATGATTGGCAGCAAGTGAGAGAGCGAATGTACTGACCATGTGCCACCAAAGGACAGACCAGCATCAAAAATCTTTACGTTGTAGCCTTGCTTCCTCAATTCGTATAACAGATAAATCCCACTAAATCCGGCACCAACAACGAGGACATCTAAGTCTAAATTATCAGCGTAGGCCCCGTCAGTCGCTCGGCGGCGGCCATATTGGGATAATTCTGTCTTGAGCAGACGCTCAGGAAGCTCTTGTGTAGTTCCATTCATGTTTTCGGTTAAGATTGACGAAGTAGAGAAAGTTGAAGGTACTTGAAATTCTGAGAGCATGCGCGGAATGGTTCCCGGTATTTATCTGTCCTGCAGCATCCGCGGCGTGGCCTTCCCCCGGTTGAGCGGAAATCTAAATAGTACCGGTAGCACATTGCCACGGAGCCAGCGCCCCAGGGGCGACCACAATGTGGGGAAAAGGGATTCGAGTAGTTTGTAGTAGTTGTAAGCCAGAAATAGACCATCTCTTCTAACTCTGATGACTTTGAATTGGAGCAAGTCTTGCGAGAATAGCGAAATTCCAGTCAATAAATGCAGTAATAAAAGATGCCAATATCATCAAGCATTTTTCATATCCGGGTATCGATCACTGGGATTAACGGAAGTCACCCATGAGCAGACCGAACCACAGTTCAAACATGAGCTAACGATTCCCCCAGGCCACCCCGCACTTCACCCCGCACTCTTAGGGGCAGATCCCGCACCAGCCGGACACCAATGATACTCCGCAGTTCTTCGGCCAGAGTTCGGTGTTCTAGGTCTGGACCCCTACCAAGTTACATAAAGATCATCGGAGTCAAGATGTAGAAAGTATGCCGAGAAGAGTGCTATTTGCGACTTAAACCCGATTACATCACCCCACCTCAACTCTCGAAAGAGAAGTAATAAGCGCAATTGCTCTTTTCAGAAAAGTTAACCATCCTTCTCGCCATTAGTGGGGGGCAATGTTCGGGTTTTCGCTTTCGGTTTCTGTTCCTCGACATTATGTTGGGAGAGTTTCATCACGTGTCCTCTCACATTGCAGTTCTTGTTGAGTTTCATGGAGCACTTGACTTTCTTCCGAACTACGATTTTTAGACGGGAAGCTATACATAAAAAGTAGAGAGCCCCTTACAGCTAGGGGACCCCGCCTCGCCTCGGACAGAAAAAGCGGCACTAATTATTGCCCTCTTTGGATGTCCCACACGGCGTGGCACACTCAGAATTAGTGCCGCTTTCTTTGTCCACCATGAGCCCGCATGGCTCTTTTGAAACCCAGAAACAGGGGGCCCCGGCCGGTCAAGTGACCTGAGAAAAGCGTTAAGAACGAGTAGCAAAACCTTGTGCGATACGACGCTGAGTTCTTTCCAAAGTGTGATCAGGATTGGACGGCGAACTACGACCAACTTTGGCGAACTTCGCACTTAAGATTCACAGCAAGCAATGGCTTATCAACGCACTGACAACATCCTTAAATCGACAGCAAAAGCAGCCATATTAAATCGCGAAAGACCTCAATTCGTTGGTCGAAAAGGCTAATCTAACTCAACGCCCTCAGCGGCCAGATGTTTGGAATAGTCTCGAATGCGCTCTAGGACCAGAGAAGGCTATTTCCTCCTTACAGTTATCGAATGCGCGACCTTTTTCCTATGTAAAGACCTCACTTCAAATCTCGAACGTCCCCAACTTGACCCTTTGTAGAGTGCGCGGCTTACGTGGGACCTTGCTTCTCAACCGAGGGGGGACACAAATTTAAAACTCGGACGTCCGCAAGAAACTCCTGCAAAAATGAAGATGATAAAGGAAAGGTTGAATTTGGATCAAACTTGCTGGATTGACAGCAAAGAGAGTATCAACAGCAGCTCAACATTTCCTTGCAAGTTAGAAACACAATTCACCCTCTCCTCGTTGGAGGTATTGGAGTATATTGGGGTTTGTACATGAAGCAGATGCTGTGCCTACACATTTACGACACTCCCTCCTGACAAAACGGCCGTACCGGAGCGCACCAATATCTAAAGATCATAACGAGAACCCACCACTTCCTTAAATACCCTCAACCCACTACTTGCCCCAGGAAAAATCGCGGGGACCGACTCAGACGCGAGAAATCGATTCTATAAAATCGGCAGGAGTATTGAGCAACAAAGGAGCAACGATGAAAAGCAATTCAAGTCGATTGTTCTAGGAGGGATGGAAGTCCCTCTTCGATCGCTCAAAAAAAGACCATAGAATTCACCCAAGCAGAGATCTCAGGAAGTAGTGATCTCAGACCGCGAGGAAAACCCCAATGAATGAATGAAAATAGAAATTGACAATAGACACACCTCAGCAGCAACTTTCAACACCCCTTCTCCAATATCTCACTCTCTCTTGATCACTTTCAAAAAATCACTCGATCCTCGATTTCCAGCAGTCAGATTTTGGACTTGATGCGTACAACGAACGCAAAAGCGTGAAGTCTTTGGTTTTGCCAATTTTGAATTTGCTCGCTTCCCACTTCTCAATCGAAGGCAATCCATAGGTAGAAAGACTGGGAATCTGCTTTGATTCACTCGCAACCCTAACCCCACTTTCAAGCGGGGAGGGGAGTATAAAAGCGACCACCCACCATGGTATTGTGCACAAACAAATGGGAGATATTTCTCAGTATAGCTGAGGGTTGGTGGTTGGAGTGTCTTCATGACTAGACAGCACATCGTTTTTGCTGGGAATGTAGGTGAGGATGAGTATGCGTGCGTAGTGAGTGGTCGGAAGGGATATGGATAGGGAGTGGGTGGGTGAATGAATGAAAAAAGTTCTTGACAGCAAATGCGTCCTTTCACTGTGAGATCTTTTTTTAAGTTCGACATACTGACGTTCGCCATAAAAGAAGTGTGTAGTAATGTTCCACAACCACGAGCCCAATGATCTTGGACTACCACACCAATTACATCCAATGGATCTCGCCATACATGAAATGAATCCGAATGCTGGTCGACAGCCTGACTTTGTGGCGCCTGGTAGGGATTACGGTGTTGCAAGAGGCAGGAATGACGGAACGAAGTGTTTGTACAGTACCTTCCCAACCCAACAAGAAATTTACTCTAGGCCACTTGGCCGCACTCTCACTACAAACGCTCGAACAACACCTCAAATCAACAACTAATTAATACATCTATGTATCCAGCCCCCATCATCCAATCAAATTAAATATACAATCCCATTGCAATCCAAATACTAACACGCAAAGGTGGTATCATCCCATGCCCATGTGCCTTTCCAATTCCCAAACCTCCAACACCAAACTAAATGCAATGCAACTCCCGTTCCCAATCCCAATCTACCTAGCATTCTTCCCACTCTCCAAACTCAAATCCAAACTCCAAAGACTATCCCAAATCACACTCTTCCGCGTCTCAAGCCCAGGTCTCTGTCTAGGGGTGGAAGACTACGCTAATCAGCGTTTTTTTCTAGGGACCGAGCAAAGCATCAAGATTTCGCACCTCTGCATCCCTATTCCCTCCCTCTCCATTTCCGTTCTCCTCCACCGTATTATTGGCATTCGGCACCTCAGAACTCGTACTCGGTTCCCCAACCAAAGATCCTTCTCGCAAGCTCGAAGCGTCCGTAGCGCCCTTAACAAACGGCACCGCTTTCTTACTATTACTGCTACTGCGCCTACTATCCAAACTCTTACTGAGCGTCTTATTTAACCCTTGTACGCCTTCATTGCTATTCTTCTTACTCCTTCTTAGTACGCTGCCCTGTGCATCGATATTGGCGCTCGCAACTGTACTCTTTCCCAAACCAGGCGTACTGGGGGCGCCGGGTTTCTCTTCAGAGGCGTCGATGAGGTACCAGCGTAGACCGTCACTCAGTTCAAACGGATTGTCGTCGTCGATGGAGTCTGAACCGAAGGACTTGGTTGCTGATTGCGTCATGCTTTTCGAGAGGTCCACCACGCGGTCTTCGATTTTGTGGATTCGGGCGAGGAGCCAGTCGCGTGTGCGCAATTTGTGCGAGTCTTGTTCTTTGAGGAAGTAATGTGGCGCGCCGACATTGAAGGCTGCCCAGGCGCCGGTGGCTTGGTTGCGTGTTGGGAGGAAGAGGGCGAGGTCGCCTTCTTTGAAACGCTTGAAAGCGATTTTCTCGTGTGCTTCTTTCTGAGCAGCGTGGGATTTGTCGCGGTAGTTGCGGCCGTCGCGGAGGTACTTTTTGGCGGTGTATTCGAGATCTTTGATGCGGCGGGTGAGAACCTCGCAGAATGATTCTACATCGAAAGAGCCGATGGCTGAGAGGTAAGCGTCGTATTTCTCGGACTCGATTTCTGAATCTTCATTGTGCATCCAATACAGAAGGTCAAGGTCCCCACTATCAACCATTGCTTTCCTTGTGACGGCGCCAGAAATGCTCTTGCGGAGTGAGGAGCCAGGATCTGAGGAGTCATTTGCGTTCGATTTCTCTGGTCTGGGCAATCTTTGAATAGTCATTGTCCCGTTTTCTCGAGTGACGGAGTAGCTGAGGCGCTCCAAGAGCCTGCACAGTCGATCGTTTTGTGCGTACACGCGTTGAGTTAAATCTTTAGCCCGTAGAGTTCGTGCCTCGAATCTCGAGACAAGCTGCTCATGCTTCTTTTCCATGAACTCATGCTTGTCCTGGAACGTTCTCCGTTCTTCCTCGAGACTTCCTATTCGAGACAATCGAGCAGCGAGGTCTTCAGACATTGTCGTAACTTTTTGTTCCTCCTCCTCCAGTCTGCTTCGAAGGGCCTCTGAACCTGTTTCCCCATCTGCAATCTTTGTTCTCAGAGTTGACAATTGGGATCTCTCATCGGTCAGTTCAGCTTCGAGTGCCGTAAACTTAGCTTTCTCAGCATCCAGACTTTCACGAAGGTGCAAAGATTCGGCCTCTTCCTTTGCCAGATTTTCTTCGACCTGCTCCAACTCTGACTTGAGCTCAGTGATAGCAGCCTGAGCCTCATCCCGATCAGATCTCGCAATGGTAGCATCGCTCTTGACAGATCCAAGTTCGGCAACCAAATCTCCGGCCAAGGTAAACAATAGCTCTGTTAGGGCTGGTAGCGTATCTGGAAGAGGTTTAGATGGCCGCAGTTGCGAATGCACATCTTGTAGAGCTTTCAATTGCTCATCAGCCAACAACTCTGCTTTCTCGGCACGAGCTTCCAGTTCTCGGTTCTCGTTGGTAAGTTTCTGTAATTGCCTTTGCAACGCCTCATTGGTTTCCCGCTGTAACTTTGCATCGTTTCGGAGAAAGTCGACTTGACCCTGCGTCTTCTGCGTCTCTGCGGTAGTCTCCTTTCGGTACTTATCAAATTCATCTTGAATAGCCTTGACGCGTTCATCGACAGTGATCCTTTCGTTTTCTCGAGATCCGAGATAACGGTCCATCTCATCCTCAATTTCCTCTAATTTGGCCTTGAGACGCTTGATCTCATCCTCAAGGGACTTTCTCTCCTCGATAAACTCACGTTGCTGGGCATCGAAATTGGCCATCAGATCCTGCTTCATAGAATTTGCCTCTTCGACTTGTGATTTCAAGTTATCCACAGTATTCTTCCTGGATGAGATTTCCTTCTCCAGACCTGACACCTTCTCGCGTTCTGCAATCAATTCTGCTTCTGCGGAAAGGAGTTTCTGCTGGAAAGCCTTCTCATCCGCACCCTGATTTGCGGAAAACCTCCGGGACGACACTGACGATCTACGTGAGAGGTCATCTGGGAGGCGAGGCGAAGCCAATGGATTCGCAGTGCTTTGTGCATCTGGACTTGGGTTACCAGGGACTTGAAACACGTTGCCAGTCGAATTCCTACTGACTTGAGTATGTCGATGAAGGAGATCTTCAAGCCTCCTCACACGACTTTCTGCGGTCTTGAGCTTATTCTCAACCTTTTGCTTATCGTCTTGCAGAACCCGTATCAAGTCGTCGTCTCCACGGACCAAGAGTGCACTTCTACCGAGAGCAGCTTCGTGTATACTGCCAGCCTTGAACGCTTTAGCTCGCTTGCTTTGCTGTTTAGTTGGATTGTTGAGATCCGTGACAATCTTCGTGATGTCAACAACGAGTTTCGACTTCGGAGCTTGGATTCGCAAGACTTCCAATAGCTCGTCTAGATCCTGTCTTGTAGCTTGCGGCCATTCTTCATCCTCTCCGTGGAGATTGACTTCAAGCCCCATGACATTGCGCTCCACCTTGTCACCCCATAAAATGGACCCAGTAGCCTTTTGCCACTTCCGACGCCGCCTTCCTTCCTCGTCTTGGAAAGCTGCCATCTCGTTGGCAAGTGTGGAGGAGTCTGATCTGACTTTCTCGTTCCATTCCCGGCGTCTAATCGATTCAGCTAAGAATGAGGCATATGTGGTAGGTAACGCATTCGTCGTCCCAAGCATCTGAAGAGCATCCTCATGTTCCGCGTCGACATCCATTGATTGGAATCGAATGTTGGCTTCACTGACCATTGCAGTCAAAGCAGCAATGTCACGCATGCATTCTAGGGAATTAGTCCCATTTGTATTTCGTGCTTCGGTAGCAGATCGCAGAATACTCTCCATTTCCAACGCCCTCTTTGCAAGATTCGGAAGGTAGTTCTTGGTGTGCAATAGAGCGGATCTGGACGCCTGGGAAATATTCTTGGCCGTATTCGAATACCCAAGAACACTATCGTAGTCACTGCTGACTTTCCTGGCAATGGCCTCGATATCCTCCATCAACTGCACTGGTTCCGATCTTTTCATAGTCATCGATCGAGCAGGGTTAGTTTCGACCTTCTCAAACAGCTCATCCGTATTCTTGAGGATCAAATCGACCTTTTGCCCAACAGCCGCACTGTCCTTGCTGAGTTTCGTGTGAAAGTTATGAACCAGCTTTGCTGCCCTCTTAACTTCATCCACATCCACAAGGTCCTCCAGCGTAGGGTTCCTGGAATGGCTCCTCGAATCACGACCCGTGATGAAGCTAATCATCTCATTCGTAGCAGGCAGAGATCGTAACCGTGTCACGGAACCATCCCAATCAGCACCAGCAAGTTCGTGCTCTTCTTGCAGCTCCCTAGACCAACGCTGAGTATCCGCATTCCTGACATCAAGTGCCTTGACATGTTTCTCCAAATTAAACACCGCAGCGTCGATACCGCGAGTTATAACCGCCGATTCATTGAATCTCTCGACCGACTGCTGCGACATAGCCGCACACTCATCCACAATCTTCAACGCCCATGTTCTGCGCGCCTTAAACAAGTCCTTCCAAGCCTGTAAATCATTCTGATCCGCTATCGTATCCGGTGGTTTCGAAGGCATGTATTTCGGCGGCATAGGTATCTGAGACTCGGACGTCCTGCTAGCACCAGACGAAGAAGGCTGCGCTATCCGCCGGTCATAGACAAAAATGTCTTTCTGTTGTGCCATTATCAGCAAAGCTGCCTCCCACCCGCTGTCTGATGACTCCAACTCACCTCTGTAGATAAAACCTGAAAGCGCACCGGCTTGCCCTGCGCTGTTAACGCGATATAATGCTGTTCCGGCACATCGCTGTTGCTCGCTACCCAGCTCTTAAACTCCTCTATCCTGCATCCTTCATCAGTATTTCCACCTCGTACTACAGCTATCATCGGTGAGTAAGAGTGACTTACGAAGCAAAAGTCCCTGGATCAGCCTGTAGCCGACGCCCGGTATGCGCGAGCAGAACTTGCAGAGCCATCCCGTCCCCTCTTCTACAGCTCGCTCGGAAAGCTGCAGGTGTGGATGTTTGTTGATGTTTTGTCGATAAGTCGTATGGTGAGGTAAGGCGAGGCTGCTGATTTAAAGTACTGGAACCTTGCGCCACAGGAAGGCTAAAAGCGGTAAGGTTCAGCCACAGGCGTTGGTCACGGAACGGCAAACGCGTGAATGGGACGCGTGATACAAATACGATACAAGACCTCGTCGTTGTGATTTATTCCAAAAGACTGGACTCTCGAGTGTTGGGGAATATTGAAGATGGCAAACAATAATGAGCAAGGCGAAGAGATGGAAGGAGTTGAGATGACGACGAAACAGCCGTTATTCACAGAGCAAGAGCAGCGGATCTTGGACGTTTATGATCGTCTTGAGGAATTACAACTTGAGATTGCATTATTGAAGGCTAGAGGTGTATTGTCACAAGGTATGATTCACTGACACTTGTGCTTCACGTGTTCCTTTCTCACCAGATTCAGATGAGCCGATGGAAGCTTCAGATGAAGATATCAAGAATGCGCAGCACGACTTACTGAAGGCCAAGGCTGCGTATCAAGTGAAGAATAATGTTGTAGAGGGAGTGCTTGTTGCGAATCCGATATTGAAGGCGGTACATGGTGGGGTTAATACCAGCGCTGCTGAACAGTGAGTATCCTCATCATCTGGGACTGAGATCAATTGCTAAAGCTCCAGCAGAGATTTATTACCACTTCTTGAACAGCGCGATCAGTTGTCTGTAGATTTGACTGCTTTGTCAGCAAAAGTTCAATCAACAAGGACTGAGTTGATGAAGGTGGAGAGCGAACATGCTGTCAAAGCCAAGGAGAATGTGGAGCTGGCTGGCAGAATGCTGGCTTTGGCTGAAGAGGCGAATACTCGGAAGAAGGAGGATATTGAAGATTCCAAGGCACGGCGGCATTTGGATGAGTTGGAACGGGAAGTCAAGACTAGCCGGCAGAGATGGAGGATTATGAAGGGAACTGCGAGTGGAACTATTGTTGGAAGTGGTGTTGACTGGGCTAGGGATCCTAAATTATTGGAGATTGTGCTAGACGAGGATGCTACTGAGGCGTAGGAGGTATTGAAAACTGTTGGGGAAGCGAACTGGCAGAGTCAACGGATGTCTCATTTCAAACTGCAAATTACCAACGCGACCACACCACGAGGAATCGAGCTTTATTCGAAAACCGAGTCTGAAGACTATCAGTCTTATTCCCATGCTCAGTTTCTGCCTAGCTACCAGCCTTATACTACGCGGCAACCTCTACCCAGCTATCAATTTAATGCCGCTCTTCTGCTCCGCATCAGCGTCAGTTTTACAATTTTTCTCAGCCTCTGCTTGTCCATCCGTCTCACACTCTCGGCCATGAACCTTACTCCCCTCATAGATCTCTATGATCCGTTCTTAGATGGATCATACGGAACCGCCACCAACCCCGCCATACCTGGCAAATGTCAAACAACGGTGGAGGATGAGTCAGTGGAAGATTTCCAAGCTCCAGATGCACGGCACTTCGAGGAGTTCGAGCTTTTCACTGGACCTACATCTCGCCAATACCAAGCCAAAGTGGGGGATAAACTAGAAGAATATTTCGGTCCGGACATTGGGAATTCGGAGGAGTTAGAAGAAGCTGAACCTCAGACTCGGCCTATATCTCGCAAACACCAAGCCACAGTGGGGGATGACCCAGAAGAAGAACCAGGCTTTGGCGATGAGGATGATGACAATTCTGATGGTGAAAATCTCGATCCTTACACCCAATATCCGAACATGAGAATTAGCCCCCAAGAAATCCATCCACCTGAGTATGATGGACTCAGAGCCGATGAAATTTACCAGAAAGAGATGGGAATGAAATATGGCAGTCGGTTATTTGTGCTTTCAAAAGTAATAGAGTTCCCCTCAGTCAAATATTGGTAGCGACTTTGGATGGCCAACGAGCAAGAAAGGCTACATGGCGACTCAGAGCGGCGGGTAACAAATATATCTCCAATGACCAATATACCTGGTCCTGGGTCTTCAAGAAATTCTCCAAGCTCTCGGTTCGAAAACGTCCCAGAAAATATTTCTCTGCGCAATTAAATTTCTGGGTGCCGGAAACCGAGATAGACACAGACTCAACTTGGGGTGATTTCTTTCATCTATGGAACCAATACATATGCCTTGCAGAACCGTTTCTTGTAGCAAAAAAAGATGCTAATATCTTCGATACCGCGGCTATAATATTCTCCAAATATCTTCTGCCCTTAGAGAATTTCAACTTTTAGCAATTGGTATTTGCCTGTGGAGCCTCTGTCAGAGATGTTGAAGTAATGATTGCTGTCGAGAAATGCACTCGATCCTATCGTTGTAACAGCGCGAAATGGTTCTGTATTAACCCACGCCATCTTCTATTCGAGCATATCGATCTAACCACGGATCGCTGGAGATGTTTCAGATCGCCGGAGCTGTTTATGGATCCAAAAACGGGATTCTGCACTGCAGAAGAGCACCGTCATGCTCCTTGTCTTCTGAGTATCTGGAATGCTTGCGGGGTTAAGTTCTTTACTAAATATGAGTTAACCTAATAGAAATTTGTAGATTGTAGGTACTCGAGTACTCTGAAGTTATGAGGTGATGCCCACGTGCATCAAAATGTCTCATGTGCTTTTAAACCTTATTATGACCTAGTACCTTACTCCAATATGTTATATCCAGGAAACATGTTAGAACCAGTTAATTCCGAAGGTCATAGAAGCCCTCTCTTTCTCCATCCCAGCGTTCTGGTCGGCTTCACAATCATGACGCACCAGGGCCACACATCCCTGACGTTTCAGATGTCCCGAGACCCGAGCTTCCTTTCAGTCAGGGGTATCGTGCACTAGTGGCACACGCTAACAGATCATGTGACCATGACGATGATTGTTATCAATCCAATGTTTTGATAGACGATGCAAGAGGTCTTTTCATATACAATTGATCTTAATGCAATATTGGCTGCAAGTTGAGGTTTCCATAGTTGATTGCCGGCCATCCGCGTGATGTCAACAGAGCGGCAAGTGCATTGCCGATGCTTTGAGCCAGCTGCGTGCTCATTCCGAGCGGATGTGCGCCAGCCCACCCATTTCCTGCTGCTGGCCACCATGCCATACGTCAAGGGGTCAGGACAACGCCCAACTGAAGTGAAGAGTAATGGTGCTGAGAGGGGTGGGACATTCACGGGTTACTATCAGAAGCAAATTTCCAGCAAGGCGTATCATTGAATGTGGATGGGAATAAATAGCACATATCCCTCAGCTCTTCAAACCTGCTTCGTGCTTCGTGCTTCATCTCGGCGGCCAATGTGGTGGTGCACTGCAGTCCGGCGCGGAAGAGGCAGGCATGGATGGGTACATCCATCAAGAAGGAGGCAGAACGCAGGCAGGAATGGCCCGCATTACGATAGCAGCGCAGCATACCTGGATAGTTGCTGGTGAGTAAGCCTTTGTTTTTGTTATGCCATGCCAGCCATGGTATGGTACGGTACGGTACTCTCGAATGGATGTGGATGTGGATGTGGATGTGGATGTGGATGGAGCAGACGGATGCCAGTCCTGTCAACGCACGCAAGGTAAGGTAAGGTCAGGTAAGGTAAGGGTTGGCGGCATCAAGCTGGCGGAAAGAGCGAATGAGATCAGTGAATGGAAAGAGGAAAGAGGAGAAGGAGCTCGCTTCGCTAAAGTAGCTTGGTTGATTGCGCCTGCCTTGCCCTGCTCCCTCCTAATACATTGCGACTCCCCTCGCCCACCAAAACTGCCTCGACTGCCTCGACTGCCTCCTCAACTTCCTCACCCAAACCTCTGTACACGCAAAACCGCCAGTACTGAGCACTGCCAAATTTCATAGCAGTAAGTCTTCCCATACCCAAAAAACCTCCCTATCGCTTCGGCTCGTCAGGCGCACTTCGGATTCCCGTCCATTGGCCCGTCTAACGCCCCAAACACGTTCTATTGCGCGATTCCGAGCTCGTTCACAGCGCAATTGGCAATGGCTCACCTTGTCGTCGCGTCATCCCTCGCGATGCATCTTGTTGATCTGATAGTACGGGCCTTGAGCTGATCCAGTACTGCCGCGTTCTAGGTCAACAAACACTCTCCAATTCTCGATCCACGCAAAAAACTACCTCAATGTAAGTCTTCCCAGTCGATTTTGATGTTCTTCCATGCCCGAATCGTCGTCGCGATGCAGCCGTCACCTTTGCGACCGAGGCGCATTCACCACCACAACAACACAACCGCACCCCGATACCGCGTACTACGAGACCACCGCCTCTGGTCACGCAGTCCTCCACCACCCATCACCACCACCATTTTTTAATTTCGCGACCTGTCATTAAGAATCGCGATCTCCAGCTGCAGCTTCACGAACCTCACTGACCATCAATCAAAACAAACAGAACCTTCCTCATCCACCATCATGCCTAAGGAGAAGACCGCCAAGCGTGCCACCACCAAGCGCACCGAGAAGAAGAAGAAGGGTTCGTCGCGCTCATCTGCACCCAATTCACGGTCGCAATGATGCTGACCTCGCGCGCAGACCCCAATGCCCCCAAGCGTGGTCTTTCCGCCTACATGTTCTTTGCCAATGAGCAGCGTGAGAACGTCCGTGAAGAGAACCCAGGCATCTCCTTCGGTATGACCTCTTGATCTACCTCGCGCCGACGCGTGCTAACGTGTTCGCGAACAGGCCAGGTCGGCAAGGTCCTCGGTGAGCGATGGAAGGCTCTGAACGACAAGCAGCGCGCTCCTTATGAGGCCAAAGCTGCCCAAGACAAGAAGAGATATGAGGATGAGAAGGCAACCTACAACGTAAGTGCTGATAAGCCTGTGGGCGTTCGCAAGCGTACTGCAAGAGGTACTAATAGGAACGCCGCACAGGCTGATGCCGAGGAGGAAGAGTCTTCTTAGAGACGTCTTCTACTTCTTCGATTTCACGTTTGCGACATGACTCTAGCTCGACGGTTCGATTCTCTGGACTTCAGGCTTCCGTGTGACGTGCTCTCTTCGAGCGTCGGCAAGGCTTTTTCTCATGTATCTCTGGGCTGGGGGTGTTGCTTTCGGAATGGGACCGCTTTTCTTTTTGCACTTATGGATGGACGAATATGACCTTTATGGAAAGGGATTTCGGATCACAGGGAGGTGATCTAGTCTTAGATGCTCGTTGATCACGCTTTCCTCTTATGATTTTCACATGCGACAGTGACCTAGATCTGTCTGCATCAATCCACAATAAGTGTATCCATGGGGTCTTCTGTATACTAGCTCTCGTTAAACTGCTACTACCAAACTTCTTGTCTTGCTGTGACTATGATCGTGAATTCGAAAAGTGTTACTAATGTGTACTGGATGCTCCTCATAGCGAGAAATTCGTGAATATCACATTTCAGATTCAAACTTCCTTTTGTCACCAGTCACATGTTGGCCTGAATGCCTCACTACCCCTCGACTCGAGAGACGCGTCGACCTCGATGTCTCGCGTGTCGCTAGCCGTTGCTGCCTTGACTGACTCATGGACAAGCAAACGGCTTCCCACTGTTCAATATAAAAGGACTGGACTGGACTGGCAGAGAATCTTGTCTCGTGGGCAGTCGAAGCTGCAGCATCTTGTCATTTCCTACCGCAGTATCAACCCGCTGAACTCGCAAAGGCAGCCTGCCGTATACCTCGAGTACTGAGCACACCCGTTGGATTATGGAGTATGGAGGTGCAGGTGCAGGTTTGTCGTTGGACTGGCCTGATATGATATGAGGATGAGAGAACGTGAGTGAACACGCCAGCTTTGCAGTGCAGATGCATGGCCAGTGGCCCCCATCGTTCACTGGACACATGGTCGTCCCGTTTTGACTTTGCATACAGCGGACAGCGGACAGCGACTCGATCTAGTGACTGGTGTCACTGCTAGTCGATCGAGCCAGGCCGATTGTCAACGTTTTTTGATGCTAGCAGAGGGTTTATATGATTTTGCGATTTGTTTATTTTTGGTCTTTCATGTCGAGATGCATCTCTTTTGCCTATGTTGTCAATGACGCCAGAAAAGCAAGTACTTTACTGAGCGGATGAACTTTGCACCATACCATCAATCTATCCCACTCCCATGATCACATCAGCCATCTTGTACCATTCGTCGCTCCAGACCAGCAAAAAAATGCAGTGTCGTGGTATACATAATATGCTTTGCAGTCGTGGCAGCACTCGTTTCGGTGGAGATAAAATATGCTCTTTGGCAAGTGATTCGTGCGAGCTAACGAGGGGGTCCTGCATGAAATGAGCGAGCGCTCGCATTGGAAGGAAGGGTTTGGACTGGAGTGAAATCTGATTATGCGGATGTCACGACGGGGGAAAAAAGCTTTGACACGTCAGAGTGCGCTCTCACTCTAGATCTGGGGAAATACCTACCTACACCAGAGAACAGAGCCTCCACTCCACTCCAACTCTTGTCTTCTTTTGCACAATTGCATTCTTCGATTCTGGTATAAGCGTATCATTCATGAATGATGGTTTCCACTTCTGCTTCTTCCTCGTCTTCGACTTCGAAAGATTCCGAAGCGCATTGACTTGATGTCTGCGCTCCACGCATGGAGGAGTGCTTTGGGTGTTGGCAAGAAGCGCGGCGCGCCGACAAAATCGCCAGCATTCTGCTCGCCATCCGCACAGCGCTGGACCCGGAATACTACGAGAACATCTCCGCCGTGCTCAAAGAAGTTGAATCCGCGTCCCGCCTGCTCAGAGACCTCTACGATTTGTTTCCTATTTATAGGACGCGCGTGCCGGTGGTGATTTATTATCTGAATGTGATACTGCCGACGTTCCAGAAGACGATGCGCGATATGTTGATTTATATCGATAATGAGGATTTGCCGCCCCGCACCCAGTGGACGCTTATGAGCCAAAGGCTTGCGGATCAGGGGGGCATGACGCTGGCGCAGAGGTTTGTGATGTATTGTGAAGCTCTGGTACAGACTGTTCGGCTATTAAGCAGGTGCGCTTTCTCTACCTACAATTTTTCTCTTCCTATTTTTTCTGTTTTGTTCAGCTCTTTCAGCCACTGTGCGGCATTGGCGTACATGATTGGTGTACTGTACTGTAAGCGTAAGCCCAGCCTTAACGTTCAGTCAGCAGATCCCCGTTATACGATCCCACCTCGCTGGAACTGTTGCGCGTCAGGCACATGCGCTTGAGGAAGCTCCAAGGCATTCCAGGTACGCGCTTACCTGCCTTCAAACCCTCAAAAAACCCCCGAGGAGAAAGAGAATTGGGGAATCAAAAAGATGGATAGACAGCTTATTCCTTACGCTTCCACAGAGCCGCATGTGCAAATCGTTCCGCACCGCGCCAATCCGCAGCCGAGCCAGGCTGAGCTTGAGGTATGTCGCAACTGCGCCAGAGGAAGCAGGTATAACGATGAAGATGACCCTTACAGGAGACGACGAAGCGACGGCATTGGGCCGAGAAGATCTTTGATGATCAGCCGCATAGTATTACGGGGCTGAAACATAGGCGGGGGTGAGTCGAGTCTGCTTTTGGATTCCTGGGGGATGATCACCTGCCTGGCTATGGCGATCATCGCAGCCTTGTGTGGTGGTGTGGTGGGGTTGATGAAATTTGGGGGAGGGTGTGGTGACTTCCTTTACTGACGGGTTCGATATTTAGGTCGAAATGTTTTGGGCCGCCGATGGTGGAGGCCATGTTGGGGATTCCGCCGGGGTCGTCGGTGCTTTTTAAGATGTGAGTTTTGTTCACTTTATCTCAGCCTTGTCATACCCTCAAACCCTTTTCATACCTCCCTCCCATTCCAATCTGTCCCTCTACCCCCCTCTGCCCCACTGACCCACCACCCCTAGACCATTCGACAAAAACCGCCTCTCAGTAACCCTCTACCTGTCCCCCGAAGCCCCAGACATAACCCGTTTCCTCTGCCGCTGGATGGACCGCTACTTCAATCCTCTCTATTCCTGCTACGGCGTCCACGAACTATGCGTTCGACGCAAGGGCTCCAGTCTGCAGTTTCGTAGACCGCATATTGGGGGCCCGTTGGCGCATACGCATTCGAGGATTTGGATGGCGTTGTTTTTTAAGACTTGGGAACGTAAGTGCTGTTTTTCTGTTTTGTGGGGTGAAATGGTGGGGATGGTGGGGGGAAGGGAAGGGGGAAAGAGAGGGAGGAGGCTGATGGGAAATAGGAATGGTACTTTTTCATGCTGCGTTCGTGGCGCTGAAAGCTAGGTGCCCGCTTACAATTGGGATTCATCCGGAGGATTATGAGCTTGCTGGGGAGGAGATTTTGTTTAGGGGGTATGTTTCCTTTCTTCCATCCTTTTTATATCTCATTTCGTTTGTCATTTTGGCTCATGTGATGGGAAATTGATGAGAGACATAGGCAGATTATCGATGACGGCTTCGAGCATTCCCTTGCTGTTATTCAGGATCGGAAGAGTGGCGGGTTGAGATTGCATGCTGCGGTTTGGAATGGGGAGTTGAGGAAGTGTCCGGTTTGGACTGCTTTTGGTATTTCCCATTTTAATTCTTCCCTCTCATCCCTCCTCGCCGTCTCTTTTATACTCCCTACCCCATATATTAGAGGGGGATATAGAGTTTTCTAACGCATACAACAAGTAACCTACCCCTCTGAATCCCCCAACTGGCTAGTCCGCCGCAGTCGCCACCGCATCTGGCTCAAAGACATCCATCCATACGTCTTTTGCGCCAATTATAAGAAGAGGCATCAGGTGAGGGGCACGGGGGCGTTTGAGATTTATTTTGTGGATAGAGTTGGTATGTAATTCTCTATCATCACCACCATCCTATCCAAAAGCAACGAATATTCCAAAATGAAAGAAGCATGAGCAGAAACCTAACAGAATAAATAGCTGCAGATGCATTCGAAGACGTCTTTAAAGACGAATCAGATGGCGATTCTATCATGGATGTGCCGGTTATGAGTGGTGGGAATGGGCCCTGATGAGATATGAGAGATACGTTCCGCTCTTCTTCCATGATGAAATTGGAAGGGAGGATGTGCTTATGGGTGGAGTTTTTTTTTTTTTGTTTTCGGAAGCTTTGGAACTTTTTTCTTGTATTTACGGTTTGGTTGAATGGTGAGAGCACCATATGATACGACAGATTGCTCGCCGCTTACAGAAGGCTTATGATGAAGGTTTGATGATTTTGTTGTGGATTTGGTGTTTTATACCCGTTTTTGCGAATAGTTTGTTTAGCGGATCCTTTCTCAATTATAAGCTATGAATATATTGATGAACTATCAATACTTGGGAAAATAAAAGTGATGTTTTACTTCATTGATGATCAAAGCCCCTGGCTCCAGGCACACTCCCCTGAAAATTAGGCACTGATCGGCCCGTTCGCCTCCGCCAACCCGCGCTTACAGCGCCTAAATTTCGCATCCTCAAAAAAATTACCATCTCGAAGCTCCCCCGCCATCGAGCTCCAACCACAAAACAACGCCCACCATGACGTCCCTTAAACGCTCTATGGGCACCGACCCCTTAAGCTCAAACATCTCAAGCAAAGTCTACGTCCGCTCTACGAAAAGCGGGAAAGTGCAAAAGATAGTCCGCGAATTGTATCTGCGACAAGATATACCTTGTAGTTCGAGGCTTTGTTCCAGTTGTTTGGCCACTGCGCCGAGGGATGCTGGGGGTCATGGTTTGTCTCTTACCTTCCTTTCCTCATTTCCTAAGTACCAAGAATTACCATCTAATGAAGTAAAAACAGTTACGCCCTTCGTATTATCAGAATCCCCCACAAAAACCAAATCCTACCCCAACGGCCACTACCTCCTCCCCGACACCAACGCCCTCCTCAACGCCCTCGACCTCTTCGAATCCTCCATCCACTTCCACGACGTCATCATCCTGCAAACTGTCCTCGAAGAACTCCGCAACCGCTCCCTGCCCCTCTACAACCGGCTCATCGGCCTCACGAAATCCGCCGAAAAGAGATTTTATGTGTTTTTCAATGAGTTTAGACTCGAGACGTACGTGTTGCGGGAGAAGGGCGAGAGTATTAATGATAGGAATGATAGGGCGGTTAGGAGGGCGGGGAAATGGTATGCTGAGCATTTGACGCAGGAGCTTGGGAAGGGGAGGGGCGTGCCGGAGGTGGTGATGTTGAGTGATGATAAAGAGAACCTTGCGAAAGCTAAGAGGGATGGCGTTAAGGCGTGCGGACTGAAGGAGTATGTGTCTGGCTTGGACAATGCGGAGCAGCTGCTTGATATGATTGCTGTTGTCAAAGAGGGGAGGGAGATTCGCGATGCGAAGAATTCGCAGGCGTTGTTTGCGGAGTATTATAGTGTGAGTAAGATGATGACGGGCGTTAAGGGGGGGACACTACATCAGGGCATCTTCAACGTCAGCCCGTATAATTATCTAGAGGGCTCGATTCATGTACCGGCGTTTGATAAAAGTCTCTTGGTGCTCGGGAGGGAGAATATCAATCGCGCGGTGCAGGGCGATGTGGTTGTGGTCGAGGTTCTGCCGAAGGAACAGTGGAAGGAACCGAGTACGAAGATTATTGAGGAGGAGGTTGTGAATAAGGATGAGAATGCTGATGCGGAGGATGGAGAGCCGGTTGTTACGGAGAGAGAGAAACGCGCGCTGCAGGAGGAGGTTAGAAAGGTGCATAGTAAGGCCTCGGAGGGACGACCGCAGCCGACGGCTAGAGTGGTTGGTGTTGTGAAGAGGAATTGGAGACAGTATGTTGGGCATGTGGATGAGTCGTCTGTCAGCCAAAGTGTGAAGGAAAGTAGGAAGCAGCAGACTGTCTTCTTGATTCCGATGGATAAAAGGATTCCTAAGATTCGGGTACGGACGAGACAGGCTGGGGAGATTATTGGGAAGAGGGTTCTGGTCACAATTGATTCATGGGATAGGGATTCGAGATATCCTGTTGGACATTTCGTTCGGTCTTTGGGCGAACTGGAAACGAAGGGCGCTGAGACGGAGGCTCTTCTTCTGGAATACGATGTTCAGTATCGACCGTTTCCTAAAGCCGTCCTGGATTGTTTGCCAAAGGAAGGTCATGATTGGATCGTACCACCAAGCACCGAGGATCCTGGATGGAAAGACAGACGGGATCTTCGTGGGCTTAATATATGCAGTATCGACCCTATTGGATGCCAGGATATCGACGATGCTCTTCATGCCCGACCACTACCGAATGGCAACTTCGAAGTCGGTGTTCATATTGCAGATGTCTCACATTTCGTTAAACCCAATAATGCAATGGATGCAGAGGCCAGCATTCGCGGCACGACTGTCTATTTAGTCGACAAGCGTATCGATATGTTGCCCATGCTTCTCGGCACAGATCTCTGCTCTTTAAAACCATACGTCGAACGCTACGCCTTCTCCGCCATCTGGGAAATCACGCCCGACGCCGAAATCATCAAATCAGACTTCACCAAATCCGTCATAAAATCCCGCGAAGCCTTCAGCTACGAACAAGCCCAAATCCGCGTCGACGATGCCTCCCAGCAAGACGACCTCACAATCGCCATGCGCACCCTCCTCATGCTCTCCAAAAAGTTCAAGCAGAAGCGCATGGATGCCGGCGCACTCTCACTCTCTTCCCCTGAAGTCCGCGTCGAGACGGAATCAGAAACTTCTGACCCGATTGATATTAAGACGAAGAAACACCTTGATACTATGTCTCTGGTTGAGGAGTTCATGTTGTTGGCCAATACGTCCGTCGCTGCGAAAATCTACTCCGCGTTCCCGCAGACAGCAATGCTGCGTCGCCACGGCGCGCCACCAAAGACGAATTTCGAGGAGCTAGCTAACCAGCTCAAAGTCAAGAAGGGGCTTGAACTACGCACTTCCTCTTCAAAAGAACTAGCCGATTCCCTAGATCAATGCGTTGATCCCGATGAGCCATTTTTCAATACCCTAGTGCGAATCATGGCAACGAGATGCATGATGTCCGCAGAGTACTTCTGCAGCGGCACACAAGCCTACCCGGAATTCCGCCACTACGGCCTCGCATCAGAAATCTACACGCATTTCACCTCCCCCATCCGTCGCTACGCCGATCTCGTCGCCCACCGTCAACTCGCTGCAGCTATCGACTACGAAGCCCTCGACGCCTCTGTGCGCTCCAAAGCCAAACTCGAAGCCGTGTGCAAAAACATCAATATCCGACACCGCAACGCGCAACAAGCTGGCCGCGCATCCATCGAGTATTATGTTGGTCAAGCGCTCAAGGGACGTATCGTGGAAGAAGAAGCGTTTGTGATGAAGGTTTTTTCGAATGGGTTTGTGGTGTTTGTGCCGAGGTTTGGGATCGAGAGTTTGATTCGCTTGAGGGATTTGGTGGATGGGGATACGGAGCCCGAAAGCGAGTTTTTGGCGGAGGAGTATGTGTTGAGGACGTGGGGGAGTAGAGAGGTAACGGTGGGGTTATTTGGCAAGGTTGTTGTGCGGATTAGTGATGTTTTGGAGGAGAAGACAGGGAAGAGGAAGGTTAGGGCTGAGTTGGTTAAGGTGGGTGGGAAAGGAGGGGAATGAAGGGGATATGAAAAAGTAAATGAATGGATAGATGGTGAGATGTACTGTATGAATATACGATACCATGAATGAAGCCGCTGTGTTTGTCGCCATGTGACAAGACTTTCCAAGCAGATGACTGAAGTATTGCCTTCAAATTCCTAAATTCAATCCCTAGCACCCCAGCCCCTCAAGTGAGGTCTATATATTCCCCCCTTCTCTCCCCCTCAGCAGCCACACAGAGCAACTCCCTCAAAATTTATGGCAACTTATGCTGGTGGGACGTCAAGATATTTCTTCCCCACCCAGTCCCAACAGCCCGCAATAATTCAGAATAATATTCAATGCAGAACGTATCATTCACCTCATATCAAGAATTCCTTTCTCAGTGAGAGACATTCGCTGTCAAGTGATGATTTGCTGTCGAATCACACGGTCGTTCATTAATTCATTCATTCACTCCCTCCCTCTCCCCCTTCCCTGATTTCCCCATCACTCCGCATCTTCACTCATCAGAACCCACTCTGGTGAGTGCCATCACAAGCCTGCGGCGTTTCAACCACCAAAGAAGCCATATCTTTTCCGTGTTTCCTATTATCTTTTTTGTTGGTAGTCTTAAGAGGTGGTGTGATGGTTTTTATACCCCCTTTCTGTCGAATACAGTGGAAGGAGGAGGGGAAATGGCGAGTCATTCGTCTCTTGTCTTTTGAGCGTGTGTAGATCGGGTATATAATGCGACCAAACGAGGAAATGAGAAGGTCGAGAAGTTCAAGGATCTTGGACGAACACGAAGCATGGTGTTGATGTGCGCGTTTTGTTTGTTGGTCCCTGGAAAGGAGGGTGGGATTGTTGTTTGGTGGTCAGTGTCGGGGTTGACTGGCCTTGCGAGAGAGAAGAGAGTGGCTTTGAGAAGGTAGGAGGGGATGCTGTTGTTAAGTTAGTATTTGCTGTCAAGAGCTATTGAATTATTCAACTTTTTTTGGGGGGGGGGTTGGATTGTTTCTTACGATTTCCTTTTATTTTCTCAGGTATGAATTTAGTTCATCTTTTGCAAGCACCAGCAAATTGTTGTAACTCCATGATATTTCCTTTCATCTTCCCTGATGCTTTTGCGTTGTTGCTGATCGTTGAGCTGCTGATATTTATCTTGGGCATACTCTAAGGGTGCTCCTATCGCCAGTGAATTCATGGATTTTGTCATTCGTTTCTGTCGGTGATTCTGGGTCTGGACGAGGTAGCTGGATAGATGCGCATGGAATTATTCATTTTCAGCCAAATCTGAGGAAATTCAACACCCTGAGCGAGTGAGTGCCTTTCACGACATTAAGTCTTACTTCTGTCGATACCCAAGGGAATGAACGAGGAACTTATTGGACGAATTATTTTCTACAGCTCTCTTAGCTACGTATGTCTCCCTTACGACGACTCTCTGTGCAGCACACTTATTTCTGTCAGACATGGAATTAACTCTATTATTGTATGGCGCAAGATTCGTCTCAGCCGTGGGTTCCACCCAATAGGAACGCTTCGTTTCGATCCGACCCCTGAGATTAGCGACGATCCTCCATCAGCAGTGTGGAATCAATCGCACGCACGGGCGGCACAGTCGCAGTTTCTTGTCATCTTATGGAATCGACTTTGGAATTGTGCGAAGCGATTATCCTAAACCGTGATAATCCTACGGGTCTTCACTTGGTTTTATGGCAGTGATGAAACTTGATTGGGTTTGCCATGATTGCAGCCTCCTTCAGACCCCACTCAAACCGCTTCCTGTTGCATCTACTGCAGCGAAGAGGATGTATCTCAAATCAAAGATCGACGGGAAGGCTTCTTGTGTTATTTACAATTCAGCTGCCAATTAATTTCCTATCAAGTATAAACGTTCTTCTCTTCCGCATTTTTGGAGAAGGCTTTTACATTCATTATACTCTCTCGACATTAATATCTTCGGCTCTACTCGAGAAAAGTCTTCCACATCAGAAGAGACTCTACATACCATGGCCTCTGCACAGTATACGAGCCAAACAACTATGCATCAACAACAACAGTCCAACTCGACAATGTACAAACATGAAAGCGACGACTCCATGTTGTCACAACAGAAACCTGATGGGCCCAGTGCCATGATGCAACACCAGAAAGAGGACACAATGATGCCCCAGCGCAAGGTCGAAGTCCCCAGTGTCTCAATGCAACCTGAATTCGCAATGCTCCTACCAACCGACCCCCTCTCCCCCATGTCCTGGCCCCTCTGGAAAAAAGTCTACACATCCCTCGCCTCCTTCATGGCCGTCTTCACGATCCTCTACACAACTACGACCCTCTCAACCGCCATCCCAGCCCTACCTATGGCCCTAAAAACCAGCACCCACCTCGCCAACCTCGCCTTCAGCATCCCCTTTTTCGGCGTCACCCTCGCTCCAATCTACACCCCACACGCAACAGAACGCTTCGGCCGCAAACCGGTCTACCTCGTCTCCTTCTTCCTCTTCAGCTTCGTCGTCCTCGGCGGCTCCTTCGCAACTACAATCTCTCAAGTCCTAGCCATCAGATTCACAGCCGGTCTCGCAGCCGGACCCTGCGCCGTTCTCATCGAAGGCACGTTTGCCGATATCTGGCCCGCGAGCAAAACAGTTTCTTACTACGTTTTCATCGCTCTGAGTCAATACTGGGGCGCGGGATTCGGGCAAGTCATTGGCGCTTTCGTGCTGCGTAATAAAGGGGATGTGGCGTGGTTGTCTTACGTGGCGCTCATTTTCTGCGCTTTCACTTTCGTGTTGCTGGTTTATATGCCTGAGACCTACGCACGCGAGATCTTGCGACAGAAGAACAAGAAATGTCCTGGTCTTCCCCTAGCACCGGCATTGAGCGGTGTTACGATTCGTCAGATGGCGACACATACGCTTTTCAACCCGGTCAAGATGTTTTTCTTCGAGCCGCTCGTCATTATGTGCACTCTTTACCTCGGCCTCAACTTCGCGCTGGTATTCCAATGGTTCATCACGGTACCCTTTGTGCTGTCGAACGTATACGGATACAGTGGTACTAGTGTCGGCCTTGCATTCCTCTCAGCTATTATCGGTAGTATTATCGCTGCTGTGCTTAGTCTTGTCCTCGATGTCGTGCCGAAGAGAGATGCGCATGGTATGGCGAAGATCGAGACGAGGATGTTTCCTGCTATGCTGGGTTCGGTACTCATCGTTGTCGCGCTCTTCTGGGTAGGATGGTCTGCTGATCCATCGACGCGTGCGATTGTGCCGATTGTTGGGACGGGGGTGTTTGTGTGTGGTAATATGATGATTTTGGTAAGTCCCATCCCATTCCGTTCAAAAATCAATAAGGAAAACTTTTACTAATATCTGTTCCAACAGCTGTCCATCATTTCCTACATATTCGACGCCTACCCAGCCCAAGGTACACTTGCGGCCCTGACTACCATGGCTTGCTTCCGCCTCATCTGCGCTGGAATCGTGCCCATTTTCATTCTTGACATGTTTGGAGACTTGACTGGAAAGTGGGCATTGGGTACTTTTGGTTTCATTGCTATTGCGATGCTGTCATTCCCATTTGTTATTTTCTTTCGCGGGGAGAAGTTGCGGATGGGGAGTCGATATAGCCAGACAGAGGTGGACAATACGTGGAGTTGCACATATGAAATGGCGAATCGATCGCATCAGATGGCTGTTTGAAGGGAGAAAAGTTGTATCAATTTCGGCTGTAAATGTCTAATTTCCATTACTTTTTTTTTTCTAGATGGGATTGGATCTCACGAGGATTGGTGGTAGATTCCCAGCAAAGGGAATCAGGAGGGCAGATGGAATAGCCCGTATGTATATACACGGGGTTCCTTGGAGCTTGGGCGTAAGAAATCTCAAATCTTGATCACATCACATTTTCAGTAGAGAGTATATATTCACCATCTCCCAGAAAATTACTTTTCCAACAGAAAAAGATATCGGACTTCTATCTTTTCCATGGTTTGTGGTAGTTGGACGTTGTGCTATTCAGTTCCAGCTCCTGCCAAGCGTAGTTGCGAATTGCTGGTGGTTAAATTTTGTCAATACATACGGAGGTTGATTTTTCTGGAAAAGTAAATTACTGTCACAAAATAATTTGCTGTTGATCTTCTTGTCATTCGTTCACTGTGTCTTCCCAATTCAAATCATACTCCAACCAAGTGCACATCTGGCAACTTTCAAGTAAGCACAGGAAAGCGTGTCTTTCGGCCTCGTGAGCCTATTGACCGCTCATTCTTTGCAAGCTGTCCATAAGCTAATCTGTTGCAAGAGGCTGCTTTTATATCTTGTTTTGGGACCAAGGCGGAACACTGTTGTCTGTTGTCTGTTTTCTGATCTCTGGTATATATTTCAGACTCAGAACTCCTTTCAGCTAGACCATTAGATTTTGAGGGCCACACGCATCTTCTCACACGTCTCCGGTGTTGTTGTTGCCAGCTCAGAAATAGCGCTGCTGAATAGAACGCGGAATCTCGTCAAGGCGGGGAAATATTCCTGTTAATCTAGAATGTTCAATTACTCTCTAGATGTTCTTCGCTGTCGAACTCAGTTTGATCTTTTTGGATTTGGCAAAGGTGTTTCCCGGATTATGACAGCAGTTGCTTTATTGGGGAGGGTATCTGCTCCTAGTTCACTTCCTGACATTGACACTTTGGCAGACTTTAGGCTTTCGAATCTAACTAGGGCTTGAGAAGCAAGACAGGATTAATTCTGATTTGGTGATGACTGTAGGACAAAATATTCCTGCGCGAATATATATCCAGGCGTATGCGGCCCGTAATATAGCAAAATTCAGGGCTGAGAAGCCTTCAGTCTTAGCGAGTAATCACGGAAATTATGGTGGCCGGAACGCTAGAAGCGACCCCACATCATAGTTCAATCCCTGAGAAAAGTGCAAGAAATCAGCGGAGGAGATACCAAAACAACATTTAAAAATGCCACATGAGGAACCAGAAAATGGTAAGGCACGATGGTGCGAGCCGTAATTCAACTCTCAATTTCCCCCAGAGGTTCTCATTCCCTACTTACAAATATGAAGAGGTGTTTCCTTCAACCACCAGTGTACCTCAAGTAGCAAGCAGGACAACCCCCTGTACCGTTCCACTAAGCACACCGCTTTAAGAGCTGCCTGAAGATGGATGTCTTCAATTCTCCTTCTCTCATCCTGATTGACCGGGAGCTGACTATGCACCTTCTGTCATACCGAACCAACCCCACGCTGCAATCACCAACCCTGAAGCAAGTCGAAATACCGCCTTATTAGGTACACCCTCGATCCAGCACACATAGCAATCCGCCAAGCCCACATAACCAAGCAGAAGCAGAATTGTATCGACTGCAGCAAGCTTGTTCTGGAAATAGAAGGTGAACAATGCGAGTCCAAGTGTCGTGATACGAGCCGAGCTCAAGATCATCACGGATTGGGCGGGTTTTGAGATGGCGATGCGCTTGGGAAGGCCGAATTCCAAAATGGCATATTCTGCGTTGAAGAATGGCATGAGTCCTCCGAAGGTCAGAGCAAAGGCTACGAGAAGTGCCGGGACGTGGCGGAGAGTGAAATTTGACAACATTGCTGATATCTGGTGAGTCGGGTGAATTATCGCGGATTTGTGGAACCGACTCGGGAGCGTTAGAGATCGGATGGGTTTGGATTGCCGTTGTGCGTTCAAGAGGAGTGCGCTGAGGGAGGGAGGGGAAGGAAAGGAATTGGAAGGTGCTGACAGGGTTCTAACGAGCCTAATCGCTTAAGTCTGAGCACTTCAGGGTATTTGCACCAAAATCAAAAATGAAAATAAATAAATTTTCTAATTTTTAGTGATAGTAAAGATTATTACTATTTGTTTTTTATAATTTATAA
>Ga0247778_1000367_pt1 | contig 65481 bp, 63 predicted proteins | sample UWRJL049202B5_FD_179939 | JGI IMG/M metagenome (GOLD analysis project Ga0247778, IMG submission 179939) | Plant litter microbial communities from Arlington Agricultural Research Station in Wisconsin, United States - UWRJ-L049-202B-5 | ecosystem: Environmental > Terrestrial > Plant litter >... | reverse complement strand
GGGGATATAGGGCGATAATAAAGATAGGATGAAGATGACGGTCGGGGATATGGGGTGGACTAAAGATCGTACGGGGAGGCCAGGGGAGAAACCTGTTGTTTGGCTTTGGGCTACTAAGGATTGAGGGGGGGGGATTCTTGGGATTGGATTTAGAGGACGATGGCTTTGGTAGAGAGAATGATTCAGTGGTACTTAGATTGCGGTAGAAGGAAGGCATTGGGATTGGAGAGAACGGGGGTGTAGCTCTATGATTATTATCGACTATTTTTACCAATATACAGTTTCACTGCAACATATGGCATTTGAATTTCGATAGATCTAGAAGGCAAGAAGACTTCTTCGCATCTCCGTTGATTGCTCATAAGCCATTCTGCTGTCTGTACGAAGTAGCGCTTACACCTCCTCAAAAACCCCCCTCATCCAAATCCAGTAATCCCAAACTACTTCACGGAAATCAACATAAAAGCACTTCCAACATCAAATCAGCCTCCCCATTCCCGACTCACCTACCCGCCCGCAAATGACATAACGCAATATGAAGATCCCACACTAAGCAGCACACACGACTCAGGGGCACACCCCCCAAGCGCACATCGCACGCGCAAAATAAACTTTCGCTCGACGCTGCCCGCTGCGCTTCCTGGATTCTTGGGTCCAAATTTCCACGAGTGGTGTGGTGTGAAACCTCCGCGGGACACGGGAATGGAAACACCCAATGCTTCTTCATGGCACCTTACTGCTGACTGTGGCGTGTATCAGAAAATTAAGATTCAGTCGGGGAGTGACGGGTTTTGAAGGGTAGCCATCGTGAGCGGGACGCGGTTCGGCCTGTTGGTCTCCGACTTCGATTCAAGAGTCGTGCGCCGTGGAGCATTTGACGTACATGGGATATGTCCGTTGAAAGGCTTTCTGAGTTTTGTGACTTGGGCGTGATGAGAAAGGTTCTCCCGCTCTTCTAGGGAAAACCTTAAGGTTAGACGGTGCTCGCTCGCTGTACTCGGGTCCAGGAACTCGCGGGATTCGATGCCGAAAGGTGTCGGCAATTCATAACGTAATGCATTAGGGTTGAGCTTGAGCTTTGGGGGTTTAAGAAGATATGCAGATGAAATTCTTTATGGGATCGAATTGATGTGCTTTTTGGAGAGGGTTTGAGAAGGCAGGAGGCAGGGCTGAACTTGTTCCGTGGCGCTCTCTTACTACCGTTTGACAAGACGAAAACAGAACGGGATCTGATTTCTCCTCATCCTCAAAAGATGATCAGGAGTCGTCCATATCCCTGAACTGCCTCGTGTACTCACTCCTAAACCCGGTTCGTGTCTTCGTGTTGTAATGGGAAAATCCGGCAGCCACAAGGCCTCTGGAAGATCGCGATGAAACCTCATGTTCTCAGAATCGATCAAGCCCATGACTCGTGCTACTTTCCCGACCAAGCACCAAGATGGATGTAGACAAATGATATTCGCCCACTCGCGCGCCAAGCATACATAAAGTTTCCATGTCATGCATCACGTCTCTAGGTAAACTCTAAATGGCACCCATGTACCTAGAAGCGTCAACGTTCAGCTCTGTAGAATTAAGAAAATGTAAACGGTAAGGACATCAGCCCATTCAAGATACGCCCGACGACTCCTTGATTGTATGAGAACGGGAAAACACAGCAAGCTGCAGCGGTGAAAGCCCACTTGATAGTGTCAGTTGCATTACAGTTGGCGGCTGAAGCTTTCCACCGCCGCAACCTCGCATTACAGTACGAACAGCATCAAAGCAGAAACAGCAATGCACCTGCTCGACAAACTTGCGTCCCTCCCAGATCCACCAACACTTGCTGGGTATTGAGTGGTTCAACGGCCAACGACATCGTCTCGCGCTCTTTCAGGGCTGAAGAACTATTTTCAGCGCTGAACTGGACGTGCACTCGCTGGAGTGGATATCACAGGTGACAGCCATAGCGCATCAAGAGAAGTTTGAGGCTTGCAGGCCGGGGTAGAGGTTCAATATCAAGCATTCAAGTTGCGCCGCAGCAGAATATTCCACGAGATATAGTCGACTTCCCTTTGCATCCAAGATCGGAGAGGCCGTTTCGATAGACCCCTGCGAGTTTCGACAGATCTTAAGGAAAAGAAATAAGATAAGGCCGTATCGAGCAGGAGGCAGACACGCGTAGCCAGGGTGGTTAAGGGGTTTCCCAAGAAGAGGGACATTTCTGCTTGTATAACTGTATAGGAGAGGGACAACAGTAGATACGGAAACGTATATACGGAGGAAAACATACCGAGAAGTACTATAGCAAGCAGAGGGGGTAATTTTGAGGTGGATATTGATATTTCCTGCAGGTTTCCCTCACGCGGCGCAAGCAGAGACTGACAAGGATCTGCAACCGCGTCACATTTGAGAGATCGCAGACAAGCTCACTTTTTTTCAAACTTCACTCTGCCATCGGATCTCAGAGCTGAGAGTCTTGGATTTCGGATTCTCCCTTGGGACGGACTGAATTTACTATAACTTGGACCTGGCCTTTTATATATTCACCGGGTCTCTGTCTTATAGTTCTTATAGTCCACGGTTTACCCTTCGACGCGCATCACAGCTCCCCTCTTTTTTCCCTCCACCTCCAATATTCAGCAGACACCACCACTGCACCACCACCACCACCACCACCACGCATTCTCCCGACTTTGAACCGACTACCTCGCCGCTGACCAAGATCAAGACCAAGGCAAAAAACAATGTCCGGCTTCACGCCTCCGCCGGGCAACAACTATCCTTCCCATCCCAACATCAACGGTCCCGGTGGTGCTGCCAGCGACGCCGGAATTCCTATCCACCACCACCAGCAGCAACATCACGGCCTGCCTGTGTCTCCCGTTCCCCAGCAATACTCCTTCAGCGACTCATCGCAGCATCATCAGCAACATCACCAGCACCAGCAGCACCCGGTACAGCTGCAGTATAGCAATAACAATGGGCTTGCAAACGGGCATGCAGAGGAGCGCCAACAGAGCGTGCCGGCGCAAGCTGGTTCTTCAGGTAGCGGGGGAGAAGGCACCAAGGGAAACCGTTTGCGCAAAGCCTGCGACTCCTGCAGTATCCGCAAAGTAAAGGTATGCGCCCCAAGAGATCAATCTGGAGGTTCAAAGTGCTAATATCTGTTTGCGCGCAGTGCGACGAGACCGGTCCCCCATGCAAAGCTTGCGCAGCGTTAGATATCCCATGTACATTCGACAGACCCAGCAGACGAAGAGGACCTCCAAATCGACACGCAGAAGCTATCAAGAAGCGCAGACTCGAGTCCCCCACTGTTCACGACGGTTTCTCTTCTCCTACATCTCCGAATAATGTCGCGGCGACCCTGGCATCTTTCTCCTCGCATGCCGTGCTCAATGCCGAATCTATATGTCCTTTCTCTACTCTCGAGCTGCTGGTGGACGACTACTTCACCTACATCCACCCTCTCGTCCCATTTCCCCACGAGCCGTCGTTTAGAGGAGCGTTCAAGGCGAGGGAAGACCTCAGCAATCCCCCGTTCCTGTCACTGTTGGCGGCTATGATTGGATCTTTGGTTGCTTCTTTCCCCCGGAATCCAAGGTTACATCTGAAAGCACAACATCGAGAGCATCTATTCCCCAATTCGATCAGCTTGGTTGAAAGATGTCACAAGGTTGCTGTGGAATCGCGGGGCGCAGGGTATCTGGACAAACAGCTGAATGTCTATGATGCAGCAACAAGCTACCTGCTGGGTTTGTCGCATGCGTATACGTTCAAGTGGAAGATGTGCCGGTTGTATTTTGGAGAGACCCTGACTATCTTGAGAGTGGTTGGAGCGCATAGAGTCAAGAATGCGGATCATTTTTCGGTGGGGTCTTTACCAGTGGCGTATGGAGCAGGATCAGAAAGTGGCTATGAAGAACGGCCTCAACCTACAGACTACGTTAAACAGGAGATTGGGAGGAGAATATTTTGGATCATGTTTCTTGCCGTCAGGTTAGTATTTCTGGTTGAGTCTATGAATTCTGCTGACAATCATAGATCTATGCAGCAGCTTGGAGCCAGCTTTGGCGAGCTTCTGATTCCTCCTCCCACTCCAAATGAACCATATCCACCTCTTCCAGCAGAGGTTGACGACGAGTACATCTACCTCGAGAGAATTGATCCACAACCACCTACAATTATATCGAAGCTGACTGGATTCAACCTTGCCTGCCAGATCTATATGACTGTGACGCCATTAGCTACCATGGAGATGGCTTATGGAATTGACGAAGTGTTTGATTTCAACCGGCAAAACCGAGTTCTAGAAGAATGTTTACGATCTTGCAAGAAAGTTTTGGACAATGCGCCAAAAGAACTCCTCTTAATTCAACCTGATTCGGTAGCAAATAGTTTCAATATTCCCGAGCGGCCCTACTACCCTCCAGCCCAAGAATATCCGGGTGTCAGAACCCACGGTACCGATTCGTTGCCATGGCTGCAAGATGCTTCTGACGCGCGGAGAAAGCTTCAGTACGAGATCCAAAAGGCGAACATCTATGCCAGTCAACTTGGAACCCGGTCATATATTGTGGAAAAGTACTGGAACCTCCAAGAAGCATACGACCGCATGAAGGCAAATTCCGGCTCCTCGCCTTCTGTCATGAGCTCCCCCGGCTTAATGGCCACGGGTCTGGATGTCATGCTCTCTAAACCATCAGCGACAAGTAATTATGACGGGACCGACATTGCGCAAGAGAGAGAAAATATCGTCAAGGATCTGTTACAAGTATTAGGAGCTATCAGCCAAGTCAACATGGAGCCCAACGGCGGCAGCTTTGTACGACACCTTTCCTTCTATCCTATTATATATCAAAAGCTAACCTTTCAGATCAACAAAATCCGTCAAATAGCCTCTACATTAATCGACACGCCACAAAACCGCAAAGGTCCCTTCGCTCTCAAAACAGAGGAATACCTAGGCAAATTCTTAGATGTGTTGATGCGATTAGAGCGCGTCAGTCCGGCTGTTAAAGCGGAGGGTGGAGAGGTGGATGAGGAAGAGGAGTTAAGGAATTGGGCGGATTTGAGGGAGTATCAGATGCAGTTCATGCAAGCTGGAGGGTTTATGAATGAGATCGGTTGATTTCTGAGGGGTATGGCGTTAGAGTCAATTGCATTGGGTGGCGTATGAATAGGGGTTGCCCAAACGAGGCGGCGTTTGTGGGTATATTTTTGGGAGATCTATCATTGCTGAAGGTACTTGTTGTCTCTGAATGGCAATGTTGCTGTATATCTGTGGGGGAGTAAGGGTGGGATGGGATGGGATGCTGCATACCCGGCTAGCTAGGCTTTGAGCCGCTCTGAAGAGAGTATTGGCATTACAATACATTTCAGTGTGAAGCTTGGTCCCAGCAGCCAGGATGGAAATGGGATATGTTTGGATTTATTGTGAACGCGACGGAGCAAGGCCTCCTTGTTCTGTGATCTCGAGTTCATGGGATACAAGAATCCATGTTTTTTTTTTTGCCCCATTCGATCGAATTATGCACCTTTCCATGAATTCTATCTAGCCCATGCATACTGATTCTTGAATTCTCGATCCTTTCAATTTTGGCGCCCTGTGCCTTTCGCGGATAAGTAAGATAGCAGTACAGATAGGTGCATCCCCGCCCAATCTCCCGCCTTTTTATTGTATCTCTCATTACCGCGACCGGTTTATTTCTTTTTCTTTCTCAGTCTCCTTTTTTTTTAAAAAAAAGAATATTTCAATGTATCTTCATTTTTTGGTCAAATTACAAAATCCCTCCCTAACTCTATAAATTCCACGGGATCTACTCAAAATCCACGAATTCGCGCTTTTAATATGGAGTCCCTACCTTTTCCTACTATATACGGAAGGAAATACGTCTTTTAATGCCCCCACCTCGAATTCACAGTACAGAATTCATAGAATCACCCCTATTCCATGGATTAGGTCAGTCCATGAACTCGAGATCACGTTTCGCTTCGCCTCAATTTTCCAGGTTCGGTCTCCTGCACGTGCAGCAGGATCCTGACTCATTTCGTATATTCAAATACCTACTTTTCCCCTCGCAAACATTCAGATCGTGGTCTGATGTTCGACTTAACTTCTAGCAATTCACAATCATCCCCGCCCAAGAATACATATTTCAAGACTCATTGACCGCCAATTAATTCTCACTTCGATCATGGCATTATATAGCTTATCATCCGAACTCATTCTCGAGATACTGCATGACCTCAGCTTCTCAGATCTCATGAGCTTCTACCTCTGCTCCCGTCGACTCTACACCATCACCCAACCCCTGATCTACTCAACCTTCACACAAACCGGCCAACACGCCCTCCCCAACCTCCTCCGCTCAATCCTCGCTCGGCCTCAGCTTGCAACCTACATTAAAAACCTCGACCTCTCCATCTTGGGCCCTACGCGTTCCTACAGCTTCTCTGACATCGATACCTCATTCCTCTCTGAATCAGATCGCGCTTGTATCAGGGCTAGGTTACTCAGCGCCGGTTGGTCAAAAGAATGGGTCCGGGACTGGGTTACGAGACTCACTACCGACAAAGACAACTGGGACGCAGCAGCCGGCCTACTGATATGTCTCTGTTCGCAAAGTCTTGAGTCGATAGCACTGCACGGCGGGGAGAGGATAGAGACAAAGACTCTTCGAAGCACACTCGAATACGCCGCCTCCGAACCAACCTACCTGCCCAAGCTCCGCCGCCTCTCCCTCTCATCCACAGCGCGAAAAAAGTTCGGCGACAACCTCATATTCAGCCAGTTTCTGTGCCCCGAACTCCTCTCCTCAGCCTTGAAATTCCAGCAATGGGAAGAAATTTCGCTCCAGGGCCTCCGCTGCCCTGCTCCCCCAAAAGGCGGTACACAAATTGCTGGTACAGTAGCAGCGCTCCTCCACAGCCCCCCAGGCCCACTCCCAACCAAAAAATTAAGCTTCAAAGATTGCCAGATGAACGCTAGAGTCACGGAAGACTTTCTCTCACGCTTCAACTCGCTCACCCATTTCAAATACGAATCAGAAACTTACGTCGTCTCTGGCACATACCTCCCAGACATGCATATCAAGAACGCGCTGTGGAATTCCCGCACCACGCTCACGCATCTCTCGCTCGACCCGAGCGAGGAATGGTATGAATTCGCGCGTGGCAGTGGCCCCTATGAGCCTGTGCTGGGAGATATGAGGGCCTTTACCGCGTTGCGGTATCTGGAGGTCGACGATTTGATGCTGACTGGAGGCACATTGGATATCGACGACGTGGGTGAGGATATGCAGTTTTACACGAGCGAGAAGTGCATCATTTTTGCGCATGGCTTCCCGCACTCGTTGCAGACGCTGGTTATTCAACGCTGGGGGCGTCTCGAGGACTTTTTACCGGGGCCCTTTGAGGCGCTGCTTGATGCTGGGATGGTGGCCAGACCTAGACGCGTGGTAGGTCATCGAAACTGCTCTTGGTCTACCCGAATAAGATTTGAGCTGAGGCTAACGATGTGGAATGAATAGGTTTTGCCCATGTCGATGCAGGCATTCGAAAGCCTCACTGCGAGTTTTCATCGCTGGGATGAATTTGTGGTGAGGGCGAAGGAGAAAGGCGTCCTGCTTGCGCATGATAAGAGGTATAGTCTACGGGGTACGGATTGGTTTGAATTGCCGGAATAGGCATTTTTGGAAAATGGGATTCTGAGTCTGCTTATAACTTTTGAAATTTTCGTGGCCCGCTGCCCGCGAGAATGGACTCCAGGGGAAACTCCGTTCGTCACTATTAACCTAATACAACTGAGTATTACAAAACGACGAAAGTCATCTAAAGCGCCTGGGCTGCTTTTCATTTCGGCCAGGGTGGGCGAGGACCTCTATTTCTTGTACCTAGCGGGCTTCGAAATCGAATTAGCAGTTACGTGGAGCTCTAATCCTAGTCTCCTCTCGATCTTCACCACGTCAGTAGCCATCATGCCTCTCCTCATTCCAAACTCGCCTGAACGACAGCTAAAGGAGAATTCTTAGCGGCATGCCCATGACCATCTTTTCTCAACTCTTTATTAATCGGCTAGCAACACAGTCAGCTCGCTGTCAGTTTCAGACCGCAAACTACATACCTTAATCGCTAAAGAAAACCCGCACTGAGTACCGCTCACGCGAGGGAGTTTAGCAATCGGGGTAATGTTGACAAAGAAGATCACTTGACCAAGCTTGAGTAGCTCCCCGACTTTGACGATAAAGCTTTTCTGCGCATGCCGACTTTGAGCTCTTGGTGGAAAATTGTATCTCTCAAGAAACGCTGGTTGATGAGGAAAAGGGTGCATTTGCTTGCAATTTTAATATGCCTCTAGGGTGCCATCGGATATTGTTATACTGTCTATTCCATTATTCGTGATCCATCACATAAAAACTTCTTCCCACAAGAATTATGACTTCATTCCGGCACCAGAAAAATGTTCCTGGCCATCGAAACCATAACATAATCTGGCAACGTACTTCTGCCACGTATTCTTTTCTTCCCGCCTGCCCGCGCCTCCTCGATATTCACCAACGTCTCACATTGCCACGCCCTCCATATCCACCACCGTACATGACCCGCCTGGCCTGATCAAACGCCATCCACGTCCAAATCCACTTGACATGCTCCCAAGCCTGCAATTTATGACTCAACGGCGTGCAGAACCATCCAATAGCCCACAGTGCCCCCACTGCACCCACAGACGCAAACCGCCTCACCATCTCATTCTGATTATACCCCACAAAAACAGCCAATACCACCTCGCAGAACGCCAGGGCCCAGTAGTTCGCAGGCTTGTAAATGAACACGTTATCCAGTATATCGACCGCAAACGCGGAAACGACGCCAGAGATCCGCCACTGGGCGTACAGGGCACCGATTATCATGACGGGCGCGAGGAAGGCATCGAGAAGATCGGGGCCGGCGAGAGGCATGAGCCAGGAGAAGGGGTGGAAGGGGGTGATGATCGTGAGGAGCGCGCCCATGAGGAAGACGGAGGAGATGCGGCGGAATGCCATTTCGTTCTTTGAGGGGAGGGCCGCCCATGATTTGGACTGGGCTTCGGAGGCGCGTTGAACCATCTTCCGGGAGTGTGAGTTTGTGTTTGAGTGGTAGTGGGAATGAGGGGATAGCAGACCTTGATGGATAATTTTTTTCGAGGGGTACGGTGTGCTGTTTGCTGGTGTGGGGGAAACGAGAGGAACTTGAAGGCCAATTCACACCTTACAGAACGCAAGAAGGAAATGTGAATAGAAAACACGACGCGCTTGGATGGGCCATATATTCATTCAACCCTCGTACCTGCCAGTCATACCGCGGGGGCCTGTTCGCGTTGGCGGCACAGCGACACAGCCCCCACCATGGCCATTTCACGGCGAATTACCAACTTCAAGGAGCCTAGCAGGATCAGTAATAACATTGAAACGGAACACACATTGGCTGGCTGCAGCGATGTGGTTCAGTATACCAGACTTCTGGCCTCAATAAGACGCCTTAACAGGCATGCTGCTCGCACATGTACGGGTTCTGGAGCTGGAGGAATTGTTGCTTGCAGAGATGTCGTTGAAAATTTGAGGCGAGACTCGCGCAGAGGGTCGTCGTTTGCTTGGCGACGGCGCTATTTACCCCTGAATTCTCGTATTCGGTAGGTAGTACCAGCCTGGACTTTTTGCCTAAATCTCATTTGATTGTGCGTTTTTTTCTTGGTCTAATCACAAATACATCAAAGCTTTTGAATAACTTCATTATGGGTATGCAAACTTCGTCGTTATGGAATTCATTTTCTTCTACATCCGATCCATGTTCCCTATATGAATACAACTACTGCGGTGCATGAAGGACATCCCAAACCAGCTTGAAAGTTTCTTTATGAATACTTTCTACCCAGAAAAAACTTTTGAAAATAGCCTCCACATCATCCCAGCTAGATATACCCAGTTCCTCTGCAATCCCAGCAGCTGAGGCCAAAAAGTAGCTCTTGGTTTCTAGATCCCTGACTACTGAAGCAGCGAGGAACATAATCCAGAGAGAAAGTTTAGAATCCAACCAGTGTTGATCCCTGATTTCTATCAGAGATTTCAACTGCTCTCCCGCCGCGTCGTATATCAGAATTCCTGGAGGAGACTCATCGAGAAGAGTGCCGAGGTAGATTAACAATGTAAGTCGTAGGATTTCGTGGACAAAGCCTTCGCGAGTGGTGAAATTCTGATGTGGTTTGAAAGAAAGGAGAGAGTATTGAGCGGATGTGATGGCCTCTCGTAAGTCCAGGGGATGCATTTGTGACTTGCCGTCATAAAATATATTCAGATGTAAAGTTATATTCTGGACCTGGCAAAGGATCCGAGTCAGTGCTTCGTCCAATTTGACAGAGTTACTAAGTCCGCGGAGTATCTTTGTCATTGCCATCATCTGATCGTGGCTTGGAATCTTTGGTAATTCTTTGACAACCAGTTCTAAGTATGGACTTCGGACAGCATTGGTCGATCCAGCCAAGTCGGCTCTGGTTCGAGGTCAGCAAGGACGAAAAGACGGGAGGATTTAACAGCAATTACCCACCGATTCATCTTACTCCGCAGCAGTCGATTCGATTCAAAAGCCTGCATACCGTCTCGCTGTCGGATCATCTGCTTCAAGCCTCGCATATGGAGCTTCCAATTCTCATAATTGCCATTCAATATCTAAAACGGAATGGGTAAGAAAGATGGATTGCAAAAGAATGCTTGGGATATGCCGACGACGTACCTCAGTATGAGCAAACGTACACACCACAGCAATAGTAGCATCTGTAACACTTGGTACAGGCGCACTTAGTCTTTCATTCACTATCTGAATAGCTTTCCTCAGGTGGACCACAGCGGCTGGACCTTCCTTTTTGCCCTTTGCAATGGTGCCATGCCCATCAGCGCAGAACAGAAATGCGTGGAGTAAGGCGGCGTCTTGAAATGCCATAGGAAGCCAGTAGTCTTTGGGTGGATTGACATTTACGTGTCTTTCGATGGTGTACATCGTTTCATATATGGAAGTTGTATCTGTCAAGTTACGGCTCAGTCACCGTCGCCGATTTTGCGAGAGATCGAAATGGTAGGTAGATGTAAATGAGAACATGAACTTGAAGAACTTACAGGAGAGAAGGAGATCCAACATGTATGGCGCAATTTTAATAGGGAAAGCGTTGAAAGGGTCGACATCTGTGATCTCTTTCGGCAGAAATTTGGTGGTAGACGATAGCGATGGGGAATTCCCATCACCAACGTTATCCGATCGAATCAATTCATCGCCGTCCTTAACTGTTTTAAGGAAGGGATGACCCATCTTGGAATTCTTCGCTTCCTTAGGCACGCTTTTGTTCTTTTTTTCTTGCCGGTGGTAGTGAAGCATCGCTCGCCGTCGTACAAGCCTCTTGGTTTCGGTCGCAGCATTTTTAGGCGATGTTGTATAAGTGACGAAGCTGAACTTCGATGTTGACGAGTAGCCCTTATTTTGGGAATCTTCGTCGAATTCCTCAGGATAACGTTTTTGGCGCTCTGTCCAGTAACGTCAGGGGAAGCGGGGTAAAAGAGATGTTGCTTGATGGCTGACCTTTTCTAGGCCTTCCTCTTTTCACGAACCCAGTCAGTTTCTGTGGACCATTTTGGCAAGAGAGGAAGATCGAATCGTTAGGGTGACCATGGAAGGTGGTCGACGTTGAGGAGCTGTCAAAGATGACGATGCTGGAGGAAGAGGGCCCCACTGTTGGGCGGGCCATCACCTTGATTCTCACTTCAGAAAGGTTCCTTGTTGTTTGAGATGAATTAGGATTAATATCGAGAGCATTGTCTCCTTGAGGATGATGGACGTGAAGCTAGGCTATGTCTGAGGTTGGTTAAGATGACAAATGAGGGCTTTGCATTTTAGGGGCTCGCTTGTGTTGCCTAGTTCGGCATATGCTCTCTCGAAATCCTTCCAGATTGGGCATAGTGCTTGAAGCAGTGGATCGATTTACTACGTACAGTAGTCGTTGGGATGGGTTATGCATGGAATCTAACTATCTTAAGACAGATAACCAATTACCTGTATCCTAAAAAGTGAAAGTCACGGCTCCCACAATCAATTGGGCCTCCACTGATCTGCAATATGTAGCTGAGCGAAGAAAGTACACATTACCAATAGATTTCCAAGTCATGGGAAGTATAAATAAGGTTCATATTCCCAAGTGAAACCTACTCACCTTAATCATACATCTCATTTAAGATATCATCCGCTTTCACACCTCCTCAGCAGCGAAGCCACCCCAACTTTATAATACTTCGAAATGACTCAAACCGTTGGAATCGCTGGGATAACTGGAAAGTTTGCCCGTTGCGTAGTCAAAAGCTTACTCCAAAACCCCGAAGTTTCAGTGTGTGGTTTCTGTCGAGACCCAAGCAAGCTCCCATCATCCATCATAACTTCTCCCAGGATCCACATCGTCAAAGGAGAGTTCGACGACAAAGATGCACTCGAAGACTTTGTGACAGGTACAGATGTGGTGATCTGCTGCTACCTCGGCGGCCCAGAACTCATGCTTGATGGTCAGAAGCTTCTCATTGACACTTGCGTGGCCAAAAACGTGCCGCGATACATTGCCGGCGATTTCTCGGTTGATATCACCAAGATTCCGTATGGGGCCCTCCCTCCGAAAGATCCGTGCAAGGATATCATGGAATATCTGGAGTCAAAAGATATCGAAGGTGTCCATATTCTCATTGGGGTCTTTATGGAGACATTTTGGAGCGACTTCATGCAAATGTGGGATCCGAAGGAGAAGAAGCTTTCCTACTGGGGTACTGGGCATGAAATATGGGAATCGACAACCTATGGCACTGCGGCAGACTATACAGCAGCAGTGGCTGTTGATACGAATGCCATTGGAGTTCAGCACTGTAAGTGTACTATAGCCACGTTTGTATATGGAAAAGAAACTAAGTTCAACAGTTCTCGGGGATCGCAAGAGCGTGTTCGAAATCGCAGAAGTATTCGCCAAAGTCTACGGCTACAAACCCGATCTTCAAAAGCTAGGATCACTGGATGACTTGTATGGAAGTATGCATGAGACCTTGAAGACCAGCCCTGCTGATTTCATGGGATGGATGCCCAAGTGAGTTTCCCGATTGATATCCCACCAAAACCTGCCAGTAAAGCTAAAACCACAACCAGGTTCTTTATCTATTGGAGCCAAAAAGAAGAAACCCAACTGAAGAGAGACTTGGATAATACTAGGTATCCTCATGTTGTGCCGGTAACTTTTGAAGACTTTTTTAGGCGTCATAAAGTTGATGACTTGGCTTCTGCTGCGGACAATCTCAGACCTGAGGTTTAAGTATCGGTATTAAAACTTCGAAAGGGTTAATTTCGAAGACGACTTCGAGCTCAGTTGCAACTATGTCTATTCAATTACAATTACATCTTATACCTCAATTCTTTACTCTTCATCAACCTTGCCGCTATTAAAAGCACCCCTCCGATACAAAGATCTACTCCTGCAAAGATTTGGGCATACTCGTATCCCCCACCCTTCTTCTGAATCAGCTCTCCAGCAATGGGCGGACCTGTAAGCACGGCAAAGCTCACAATCGTGAACACCTGCCCCATTCTCACACCTGCCTTTCGTAAATCTGTTGTCAGACTGCTTAGAGTTGCTGGGAACAAACTCTGAATCGCTGCCCCAACGAGTCCGTATATCACTGCCCATGCATATAATCCACCTGGCGAGGACACAGCGATCCAGCAAAAGCAAAGTAGGGAGGTGAGGAAGACCACAGGTATTAGCATGTTCAATGGCCCTGAGTATCGGTCTGCAACGTAGTTTGGGATGATGCGTCCAAGAACCCCCACTCCATTCAATACGATGAGCAGGTTGATAGATTCCGCGTACGGTAATTCGATGATGTTACGAGCGAAGGAGCCGATGTAGTAAAAGGCAAAATAAACACCCCAGAAATTCTGCATTTCATCAGCATTGTTGTTTCGTCCCGTTCAAGTGTCACTTACGAAGAACATCCCGATAGCGAATAACACGTATGGTGCTTCCTTGAACGATATCCAATCCACAAGTTCACCCGTCCTCCTCGGTGGAACGCGGGGTTTGATCCCAATATTACAGATGATGAGACATCCGAGCTGAATAAAGCCAAGCGCTCTCATGGTCCATGCAAACCCGATCTTGGGCAAAAGTTGCTGAACCATGGCAGGGAATATCATGCCTCCAGTAGCACTTCCCGCAGCAGCAATCCCAATAGCCAGACTCTTCTTTTTGCTAAAATAAGTACTCAGTATTGTCAAGGCGGGACAAAATAAACAGCCGTTCCCAAGACCGCATAACACTCCTTGGGCGAGGAACAACTGCCAGTACTTGGTCGAGAGAGATGCCATGAAGACGCCTAATACACCGGCGAGGGAACCGAATATGAAGACGGGCCTGAAATAACCTGCGTCTGTGAGGCGACCTGTGAAAGTGCCGATGAAGAAGAGGAGGAATACTTGGATGGATCCGATCCATGAGATATCAGATGGGGGTCGGCCTAGAGCTGTTACGTAGTATGTTTGGAAGACTCCGAAGGAATTGATGAAGCCCCAGGTATTCATAATGACGAGGTGACCTAAGATGGCTGCCGGGGCGTTAGTTGGACATCACTTTGGAGGATATTTTATCAAGGGTGAGTAAAAGAAGGTTGGTATTTGAAATATGCATTTCAACGGTATGAGGGATGATATACATACCTTGAGTCCATGCTCCCCAGCCGCCATCAGGAGGTGGACCGGGGTCTTTCCAACTGCTCTTCGTGCTCGTCCTTGTCACCGGTGTTTCTTTCCCAGCATACAGCCCATTACTGGGAACTCGATACGCCTCGATTACTCTATCGCCTCTCTCCGAGCTTTCCCTTTCCATCTCAATTTCGGTTTCTGAGTCCGATTGTGCCATCTGGGCTTCAACATCTTTGTCAAACGTCTTCACAGACGATTCTTGTCTATCGTGCGACGTCGAGGCTGTTTCTACCATGGTCACCGCGCATCAAAATGCTTCTTGAACGCTTCAAACCTCTTTCGACGTTCTTTCGACGTTAAAAATTTAGAGTGGGGGGTACATTAATCAGTAGCTTCGGGAATTGCTGACCCACTTGAATTATACCCGTCCGGCAGACCCTGACGTATTTGTTTCGACAGAAAAGAAGACAACTTTTCGCAAAAAAACATTAAACAGCAAGAATGCCTGAAGTCGAAATAAAACACAACTATTACCCATTCGAATGCCCCTAAGCCCCTAGTGGATAGAGACTTCCTATCATCATGGCGGGGAAGCTGCCCGGCAAACGCGCCCTTCACCGCGGGGTTTGGCCATCACCAAGCCTTGCTGACATATCGAATACCGGCGGCTGAACTCCGTTGCGATTAGTGAACGATAGGGCGCTGTGTAGAAGATGAAGAGCCTGAAAGGTGGGCTTCAGGGGGCGGATGCGTGCCGAGTTGCCGGCCGACATCGCTAGAGATACTCGGCGCCAGGGTCCAATCACTGAATCTTCAGAATTGAACAACCTCGAATGTGTCGATGAACCATGAACCTGATTATCAATCGAATAATTGGATGCGACATCTTGGATGAGGTGAGGAAACGGGTTGACAGGACCGAAAAAGGGAAAGCAAGGGAGAGCGTGTATTAGGTAACAGATTGAGAAAGCGGAGGAATTTGAGATGCCATCTCTAAGGCGTGGATTTCTAATGACTCACTTCGCTGAAATGCGACTAAAGCATTAATCTCTTCCCTTATGGCAATTCACAAGTTCTCCACGCAAACAATACCTGAAGCTTAGAGGCACCGATGGAGTGAACGATATTTCTACATGACTTTGAGCTACACTAGCTAGCCATTCTCCTGGTATCCAGTCCCAAACGCCTCGAAAGCAACGATTGCATCAATTAAAAGTATCAGATCACGCCTTTCACAACTTACTGCTCTCTTTCACGCAGCAAACATCTCCATCCTTCCCCACAACCGCCTCTCCGACCTCCTGCTGGTGACTCACACTCGCAAGCACGCTCTTGTTGAAGCTCTGCTCACTGGGAGGGACATCCAAAGCAGGGTTCTTATCGAAGAAATTGACAGGCTTTAAGTGAACCTTGATGATCTCACAGGGCATGACGGGAAAGTCCTCAATGCGGGGAATGTGGTTGATGCCGAACTGAACCCAGACAACGATATCGTCATCTAGAACACTGTCCTTCCTATCCGCCCAGCTTCGAACACCAGTCCCGCCTCGCGATTGATTGGTGTACTTTCCACCAGCATACAGCTCGTCCTCTTTGTACGAAGTGACATATATGTTGTGGTCGGCGAACTCTGCACGTTTGAAGTGGAAACTGTCCTTGTCCGCTAACATCTTTTGGAAAGGAGGAGTCATGATCTTGTACGCCACGGGCTTTCCGTTGATGGGATTCTTGACGGCGGCATTTTGGATCTTGAATGTGCGATTAGCGTCAAAATCGAGGTCGTAGCCGCCGGAAGTCGTGACGGGTGTTTCTGAGACGCTGTAACCGACGCCATGGGGGTTGAATTCTGATCGTGGCATGGCATGAGCTTCGTCGTATACCACGCGATTCAGAGGTCCATCGATCATGGGGTCAACGCGCAGAGAGAAGATATGCTGATGGTGAGAAGCTAGGACTCCTGGGTGAACGACGGTCCCCCATGGAACAGATATGCCTTCGTCGATGGGTTGCGTTGAGAGAATACCGGTGGCACGAACTTCGTACATGACCTCACCCGCTTGGTTGAAGATGAAGGCGAGGATATATTCGTAGTTCGAAACCGTGATGATGGATTGGAGAACCAATTCTCTGTTTCGGACGACAGCTGCTCGACCAGTGCGGTAGTTTGTATGCTTCCATCCAATGCCATTGTCTTGCTCGTGGATGCAGACTACATTTGGCATTTGGAGAGGCTCACCCTTGTCATCGCTCAGAACAGCTGAGAGGTAATGAATGGATCCAAGGCAGTCACATCCCAGCTGCAAATTGTTTGCCATGATACCAGCACCGGCATCACCGAGATCGAACGCAGCCTTCTTGTGATATGGGTGGCGAGGATCCGCGTAGGGGATGTTCATATCTGACAGCGACAGTCTGTAGAACAATGGCCGGCCAGCGTAGTGTACATCGTAGAGAACCATGCCTTCTCGCTGGTTGAATCCAACTTTGAAACCCCACTTCTGCCATGTGACATTGTGACCCTGTTCACTGAAGTTGGAGACTTGAAAGGAAGCGCCCTCGGGCTGGATAACGTTGAGAGGCTTTAGGTCGGTTCGAAGATTCTGAGCTTCGGGGATGTACTCGTTTGGTGGTTGGACTTTGTAAGGTGACGGCTCCTTGACAGTCATATCCACACCAGTTGGGAGGATATCGATTCTGGTTACTTTCATAGTTTCGGCGCTAACGACTGGAGAGATGCTGAGAGGCATAGCATAGTGGTTGCTGTCTGCTTCGGAAGCGTTGTTTGGGTCTCGAACGTAGAGAAAGCATTGGAACATTCGTTTGGCATCTGTGAACAGGCCCTCATTGATACCGTCGGATCCTGCAAAAGGTCAGTGATGCTCTCTCCACTGCAGCAAGGAATTACCATAAATCCACGGGTCACTGATGAGCACTGTGCCTTCCGGGAGTTGCAGCTTTGAAATTTCGGCTTTCACGCCTTCATCTTCAAGAGCGATCTTCTCAACTGCAATGATTTCGTCTCCATCCGCGTTACTGTGAACATTTGGGCCGAGGCGAAGGTTACTTTCAACTTTGCCTTGCGTGAGGTTTACCACGGCTTCGTGAAGTTTGTCCTATGATTTCTGTCAGCAAAGCGGGGCGACAGTTATTCCTGGGCTAGCAATATTCGAGTAACTTACTGTGTTGCGGATATAATAGACAATGAAGCTTCGTCGATCAATGGTGGGGGTTGATTGTCTTATCTGTTCGGCCGCGAGAAATGGAAGGAGTTCAGCTTTGCTTGGCTCACGAAGGGTGATGGCCTTGAATTGAATGTTGGTGTTGGTTGGCCATGAAGCCTTGATGAGCTGAGCACTTGCGGAGATCTCGTCTGCTGTCAAGGGGCCAAGGGGATGTTGAGATGATGCTGTTTTGCCACCCACGAGCGGGAGAGTGGTAGAAACTTGCTCCGCAGACATTTTTGAATTTAAGACGGCAATTGATGAGAAGATTTGTGAAAAGTTGAGGTTTGGAATGGTGAGTCGGGATGAGCTCGGTTTATACTTCAGAGAGTCTCGGCTTCACAGAGGTGAGATACCAACCAACCAGTCTTACATTATTGAATTGGGCATGGTCCACGAACGAAGGTCTTATCGTTGAAGAATTTGCCCCGCCATCTATCAAGCTCGGATACGCCTGCCAAAAGAAGCAACGCGGGGAAAATCGGGGCTGTTGAATGGTTGAAGCTGCAAAGGTTGATGTGCCACGACCATGCAAAACGTCTTGATACCAACATATGTATGGCTCCGCTGGCTGTATGGTGTCTCTTTTCTTACGACTCGTAATGAATCATAAGACGCTTACATCTGGTTCTTCGAGGTCGCTTTTGCCGTTCGGTGGAAACCCGAAAGTGGGGTACGGGTGAACTTCCCAATTCGGAAATTATCTTGATATGGACTTTGGCTCCATGGAGTCGGCGAACGATGTCTTCTCTCATCATTGTTGAGTATATTGATTCGAGTTTCCCTAGTAAGTGTTATGAATGTCCTGCGTCTCGTCTTGTTCTGGGTCGTCTGGCGTCAACGGAAGCTTTGCCCCGCGGCTGCGGAATCTCGGAACATGGAAACATCGACATCGTCGTGAATCAAGTCGCACGAATCGCTGGTCCGAACCAAAGTCTGGTCTCAACTCCGCCACGTAGCCATTCTCGACCCGAGATTCCATGGGCGAATATTCCCCCTTCATCGCAGACTTCCAAGTTTCACCGAAGCCACCGACCTCGTTTCCCTACCAGCGGACAAAAATGCCGAATTCCTCTTCATCGCGCCGGATAACTGCATACAAGAGTTAAGACATCGGGCATTGATGGATGGCAAGACGGTGCTGGTCACAACGTATGGCATACAATGAGGATTCTGGATCCTTGATCCAAAGGAGATACCGCGGGGGAAGTTGGAGATTGCAAGTCTGCTTGATGGAATGGAGAAGCTCGGCAGACACACCACCTTGGCAGATATCAAGAACAGAAAACACATCGGATTGATGGTGACGGGCACAGGAGCCATCAACCAAGCGGGTCTGCGGTTTGGGAAAGGTCATGGCTTCTTTGACTTGAAATGGGCCATGCTATATTCTATTGGTGTTGATGCGCGAACGCAGACGGCTGCCGTGGTACACGAATGCCAAGTTCTCGACGAAGGGTTGCGGGGAGAAGAATGGGACACAGGCTGTGATTTCGTGATCACAAATCAGCGTGTCATTGAGGTTGTCGGTGCGAGTAAGCCCACATGCGGGATTTTTTGAGAGAGGCTAGAGGAGGGGATGTTAGAGAATGTTGAGCCACTCAAGGACCTTCAAGTGATGGCAAAGCCAAGTGGCTCATAAATGTGGAAGAAATCATTGCAATTGGCCGTCAATACCATGGCAATTCTCGTTTTCATCCCTTTCTGGCATGCAAATACTTATGGCCAGTTCGAAAGACGGCTTTCTTTCCGTGCCCAGCAAGCATCTGTCGGGGGGCTTTCTAAGCTCGTCGTACTTGTGCCCTTTTCAAGAATTTTCTTTCGCCGAAGATCAACAGCAGGTAGAGCAAGGATGAAATTTCTCCCCTTTCCCCATGCCGTTGTCAGTGACCGACTTTGGAAGCTCGAAGACTGCTTAATCTGGTTTGCTTTCCGTTTCACGTGGAATCTGACACCATGAGCCACCGACCACATCTCTTTCGTTGGCAATCCTCTCGAAGATCATTGTCACATGGAACACAGTCACTGGTAAACGGTTTGTCCGGATCAGCCAATCTCTCCTTTTCTCACCAGCTCGCTGTCTCAGAAGCACGAGACCTTTCAAGTGAGGGGGAGAACTTCATGATAATTCATTTGAAACTTGTAGTATTTATGGATAAAGCTCGATAAATGCTGTCTGTCATCAGTTGTTGACCTCGTTCCGTGGAGACAATACTATGTCAATTACTAATCCCGTTCACTAAACACCCGTCCCGGCTGATGATCAAAGCACTTGCGCGAACATTGTCGAACTCCAGATTTCCTATTTCGGTTGTTGAATGGGAGAACTATGCTCCGTGCCTGCCTTTATGTGCGGCATGGAGAGACTTCTGACCGAGCTGCGGTAAGTTATTTGCATTTCACTGTCGAAAATTTGCAAAGCAAGCAGTTTTTGAATTTATTTCAGCGTTCTGAAGTCCGAAGCCACATGCTCGCGACATCCTAAAAGCTATTTGCTACCCAAACACCTCCTCGCATGACGGGATGAATGCGCCGCGGCCTGGCCTCGAAAGCAATGGCCCCAAAGACCACGCTGGCAACATTGCAAAGAACTTCGTCGGCGTTCGGGTCAACTTGAAGTGTTCAGGACGCAAGGGCTCCATCTACATCACGAAATTCGGCCCTGATTAGTAGAGAGGAGCATTGCGATAAATAGATTCGATAGGAACCGCCATCTCTAATCCAGGTAGAACCTTCATCTACAGTCCACCATTCTACACGACCTCAGATTACCTTCCCAACTATCAAAATGGCGCGCGATCTCGTCTTGGTGAGTATTTAAGCAAATTTTCCTCTAAACGCATTGTCTGATATGCACCCCTAGATCACTGGAATCAGTGGATTCATCGGATATGCAACATTGACACTTGCCCTCGAGTCTGGGCACAACGTTCGTGGCATCGTCCGAAAGCAATCCCAAATCGATATCATCAAACGCAAGCTACCAACGAACCTGCATAGCTTCGTTGAATTCGCTGTAGTGGAGGATTTGGCAGCCAAAAGCGCTTTCGATGAAGTAATGAAAGGAGCAACTTATGCGGTGCATATTGCTTCTCCTATGCCAGGAACTGTAAGTCCGAAGTACCCCACCATCAACGTGAGAGGGACTGACCCAAACCTTCTTAGTCTCAGAATTGGGAGCAAGACTATCTCCGTCCTGCGATCCATTGTACAGTGAACCTATTAGCTGCAGCAAAGAAAACCCCTACAGTCAAGCGTGTGATAATCACGTCATCCAACGCACCTTTCGTACCTGCGTCGGAATTTCCTACTGGAGTGCTCTCAAAACCGCTGTGCCGAAGTATATCCTCCGAACCTTACACCAAGACCGTGCTGACACAACCACAGGCGACGACGAGACCTGCCACTATGACATGAAAGACCAATTTGGCCATCCCATGCTAGCGTATGCCGCAAGCAAGAGTATGGCCCTCGACGCCACAAAAGATTTCATGAAAGCCCAACAGCCGTCATTCGATTTAGTAGAGCTGATGCCGGCCTTCGTCTTCGGACCGAATCCCCTCGCTCGAACACCGGAAGAGTTCATTCACGGCTCTAACAGCGTTCTCCTGAATCACCTCCTTGGGAACGAAGGAACTGGATTGATGTCAGCCTCTGTTCACATTGACGACGTTGCGAAATGCCACGTGCAATCACTCGATCGCTCAATCTCTGCTGGTAGATACTTGCTGGCTAGTGATACAACTAATTGGGAAGAGGTCATTCCCGTGGTGAAGAAATACTTTCCACAGGCGGTTGGGACGACTTTTGTTGATGATGCCGAAGTGAAAGAGCTGAAGATTGTGTGCGACAATGAGAAAGCGGAGAAGACGTTTGGGCTTAAGTTCAAGAGTTTTGAGGAACAAGTCAAGAGTGCTGTCGGTTATTACTTGGGCTTGGTGTCGAAATGAGTGGAAGGGTATGGGGCTGATGAGGGAATTGATCAACATCATTTATTCCTCACGACCAACATCGTAGGAAGTAAGCAAGAATTTAAATTTGAATCTTGCATTAATCAGATTTCCATGTCTACACTGGCTGGAAAGAAGAAGGCGCATGCCCATACTCCTGGAGCGAATCCTTCCCGAAAGAGGCTTCCCCGATTTGATTATCCACCAGCTTAAGGCTTCCATCTGAAAGCAGGGTGTCGCCAGTCGAGGTCCTGGATTTGCTTCTTGCTCAGACCATCGAGAGCACCATCCACGTCTTTCTTCTCCCGCTTCTTGTTGTCCATCGTCATCCAGAATAAAAGCAAAATCGAAGAAATAAGAATCGTTGAAGATGTGGCAAGATTCAGACCGTTGCCAATATGATAATCGGGGTTATCGAACGGCAAGAAAGACCAAGTCGATATCAAGCCTCCGATATTGCCAAACATCACATTTGTACCGATAGCAGATGATCTCGCTGTATCTGAAAGCACGTTTGCTGCGACCTGAGCATTGCACAACGCACCAAAGGCAAAAGCGCCGCTGGCGATGAGGAAAGTCGCACCGTATCTGACCATGGGCTCTTTGCTCGCAAGGAACATGATGTATCCAATCATCATGAGCGGGGCACTGACAACGAAAAAGATTTGTCGACGATCGAACCTCCAGCTGAGGAACGGAAAGAGGACGGTGAAGAAGGCTCCGACGACATAGGGCGGAACAGTGTGGAGTTGCTGTGAAATAACGGTCTCCTTGGGGTAGATCGTCTTGACAATCGTAGGAGCGAAAAATGCTAGACCTTGAACCGTGATGTTGTTGAGAAGGAATATGAAGGATATCGTGAGAGTAACTGGGTTTAGGATGCCCCTGATAAATTTCGGCTTGTCCATTTTTTCAAGTACTTCGGTCGTACCGACACGCTCGGCCTTGACACGTGCTATGGCCAAATCTTTCTCTTCTTGGGTCAACCAGCTAGCAGTGGCGGGCCGGTCCGTGAGAGTGAGGTAGGATAGGAGGGAAAGTCCGCAGGTGATGATACCTTCGATGGCAAAAATCATTCTCCACGTGTGCAGGCCGCCAAAGTGTGGAATTTTGAGGATACCGGAGGCAAGAAGGCCACCGAATGCGCCGGCGAGAGGAGCCATGACGATGTACAGAGACAATCGGAAAGCCAACTCGCTTCGTCTATACCATCGAGATAGATAGTAGGCGATCCCGGGCAGCATCCCGGCTTCGAACATGCCGAGAAGGAAACGGACTGCTGAGGCGGCGTGGATGTCCTTTACGAAAGCTGTGCAGATGGAGCAGATTCCGAAACCAAGTGAAATCGTCGGAATATACCATCCAGGACCAATCCACTTGCAAGCCATGTTTGAAGGAATTTCAAAGATGATGTAAGATATGTAGAAGACGGAAAGGACTCTGTTGTAGTCGTAGCCCTTGAGATGAAGATCTTTCTCAAAGCCGGCGAGTCTTGCATTGCCTGTAAGGGATTAGAAAAGACAGTTTGAATTTCAGAGAGCAACTGACCAATGTTTGCACGATCGATGAAGCAGAAAAGATAAAGGAGAGAGACGGTCGGGACGATGTACAAATCGATCTTCCAGCGCAGTTTGGCTTCAGCAACCGGGTCGAAATGTACGAGCGGCTGGCCGTATCTGAAGAGCTTGTGAGCGTGTTGACACGGGGTAAGAATCTGAGTACTCACCTATCGGTGGCAGCTACCCCTCGCTCTGCAGCTTCATGGGCAGTCTCTTCATGGACCTCATCTTTGTTTCCGAAGACTCCATTATCGCTTTTGTCAGAGTGTGTTGCATGGTCCAGCTGTTTTTCCTCTATATCGTAGTCTGTGACCGCCATTTTGGAGGAGTGTAGTTTAGAAAGGTGTCAGAATCCAGATCAGCAGCACTCAACAGCTTTATTCCTCATTCCGGGCCTCTGCAGGAAGAGACATGCGGGGTGAAATCTTGGGGAACTTTAGTGGACAATGCGGTTCAGACTCGCGGTAACGCAGCACTGGGCCCAAGGAGGCAGCTTATGGGCTTGGAGAACCAATCGTTTTTGGTGGATAACATGCAGAACAGAGTTGCCAATGCTTGGCTACCGGGGCTGAGTCCAGATGGAGATGGCCGAGCGTGGGAACCCCAACAACCGCACGCACGTCCGCCCAAAAAACGAGGCCTCGACGATGCACGCGGGGTACTCGTGGCGCTGCAAGTATTGATCTAGCTTCCGTTTGAGAGGCTTACGACTACTTTCAGCATCAAGGTGGTAATGAAGCTCGCGAGGCTTGGCCGTCCACTTGTTGGAATTTTCAAGAGAGTTTGAAGCCCACCTCGGCGACACGTAAGTTCAGAGACTGTGAACTTAAAGGACAATTCTCAGGTTGTTCCTGGGGCCCTAGCACACATGCAAGCTTGATCGCGGCACAGAAATATTGATATCGTGAAATGGAGAGGTTGGTGGAGGACAAAAAAGCGGTGACGCGAGAGCGACGCGGGTTGGCTGCTACTGTACAGTAAGCGACACCACTTCCTCACCGGACCGACCGAAGTTTCTGACCTAACCGGCCCGGAATCAATGTTGGTTGCATCGAAAGCTACTTTCACCTCGTCCTGAAGTACGCAGTTGAGAACCAATGTGGGATGCTCACTCAATTGGGACGGCCTGGTGCCGTGCCACATTTGGGTATGAAATTTCACTGCTCGGACAATCGACGAGATCGGAAATTGCAGATCATCCCAGAGAGCAATATTCTTGGTGGTGCGGCAGGGGTCCACTACATCCCATTCCTTTTCTCACCACAGCACACTCATATACTTGGATTCAAGATGTCTGGGCCAGAGCAGTGTTATTCCACTGGCGAACGAGTCGAACACAACACCGACACCAGATGTTCGTCTTCTTATTCCTTGAAAAGTCTCAAAACCTCTTCATTTTCCCGCCCGCTCTCTTTTTGTTTTGCCGTCCTAGTCCAGTACCTAGATATCCCGCCCAACTCTTTTCAAGTTCCCAAGTTCGTGTTCTTGAAAATGGATATCTTTTGATTTGGTCTCCCTATTATCTGTGCGGTCTGGCTTGGCTTTATGTCCCACATTCGCCTCTTCAACAATGGCAAACGCCATATGTAATCCCCACGGCTATTATTTTGTCTAGTCGCTGCCCCTTTGTTGATCTTTCTTGGGGCTCTAGTGGCGATCTTAGTATTGATTGACCTTTGTGCTGGCACTACTGAGAATTTGTTTCATATCACGGAAGAAATGACGAGGAGAAGGCAAAGTGCACAAAATTACCCCAGCAGCATAACTGCTCACACATAGATGTCCCACTGACAAGTGGCGCCTAGCCTCCGGTGTCAAGTTTCTAGATGATAGTGGCTTTCAAACGCTTCTTATCCCTTTCCTGTCCTCTGTAACTTACCATCGATTTCAGCTCGGCTATAAAGTGGTTTCCTTCTTTCTCCAACTTGAATCCGGTTTATTTTGGTATTGTGGCCGGATCAGGATTTGAGCCCTCCCGGGTCGGGGCTAAGGGAAAACAAAGAAAGGGAAGACAAAGAAAGGGATAACCTGGGAGTGCTTACGATGGTAGACGTCGCAATTGCAATGATCAGGGGCAACTTGACTGCAATGATTCAGGCATTCGATATCAGTATATTGTTTCTAAGAAAATTTCGTCCTTGCATAAATTCGCACCAAATGACCACCTAGCCTGCAACCCCAAACACTCAAAGCCATTTACCGGGTATAAACAGCAACATAATTGACCTCCATTCCGGAATCCGCACCGGGGAGCGTCTTTTCATTCGGGTACGGCCCTCCTGGCGGCATGAAGTTGCCACCCACTGCAACGTTCAACACCATGTAGTACGGTGAGTGCGCGATTGTATCCCAGTCACCAGAGTTTCCTACATCCGATCCCTTAACAGTGAAGTAGCTACGCCCGTCCAAATACCACGTCAAGGTTTCGTCCTGCCAGTTTTGCGGGGTTCGGTCAACTTCAACAGAATATTTATGGAACTTGGTGCGGTCGACCCCGTTCTGCCACTGACTACTTTTTGAAACCTCATTGGTGCTCCCATGATCTCCCCAGTGCAGCGTCCCCAGAATTCCACTGTCGCCGTTCCTATTCTCCATGATATCCCACTCGCCGCATGCCGGCCATGGCGTTGGCGGATTCTTGTAGATCGATGTACCGAGAGTCCAAAATGCCGGCCAGATGCCTTGCTGCTGATCTTGCGTATGCTGGCCGAGCTTGATCTCAGCTTCGACGGTCATCTTGTGTCCATCCTCTGGTGTAAAGGTCGGCCAAGACCCGAGACGCGCAGAATACCACTGCCCACTCTGGTGCTTTTGGGGTGAAATAATGAGACTGCCGCGACCAGTGAGATGGGCTTCCTGCGCCTCGTCAATGTAAGATTCAACACCGCCGGTCAGCGAGCCGGCGATTTCGTAGTTCCATATGCTTCGGTCTGCTTCACGACCGGCGGGACCGTTGAAATCATCAGACCAGAGGACCTTGTAGCCGCCTTTTTCGGGAATGTCTGCTATGGCGAGGGTGAAGAATCCGACTAGGACGGATAACTTGGTGAGGGATGGCATTTTGATGGAAAATAAGATATTAAAAAGCCTGGCGAGTGTTGGATGAAGAAGAATGGAAAGCTTTGAGATTGAAAGAAGTCTGTGGATAGAATGAAGAATATGAAAGGCTTTACCCTCATTTTATATCAGAAATCGGCGTTGCATAGCCTCCTTTACACTGAATCCTTTTCCAGCATTGAATCATCTCCCGAAGGCCAAGATTTGACTGCTTTGGCATCACTCGTGTTTTCGGTCTCGTTCTTAATGACCAATTAGATCAGCGGATTCTGCTAACATTGTACAGGGTCGTAACAACCATGAAAGACACAAAAATTAGAGGAAAATAGCGGGCACACCATATCTACGAGTGAGGACACGATAGTTGGTTTCTTTTCCAAATTTGGAGATTTTTTCAAGCTGTGATACAGAGTGAAGTCGTGCCAAAGTGTTATTTTGGTCATGTTACACAGATATGGTACTGTAGAGTGCCAAGTGATCTCGTAACCCGTCATCAAATCGACGAGGATAATAAAATGCCTATACACCGCAATCATCAGCCTTGCGGTACTCTTAAACTCAGGGCTGACTAGGCTGACGCTGATTATGCAACAAAGACACCCCAATTTTGGGAATGAGGATGGAACGAAACTTGATTACCAATTTAAAGTTCAGAAGTATGATCCCGATAGCGAAGAAAGGCTTACCAAAGTCCCAATAATCGTCGCATTCGCTAGGAACGAATGCGACGACCGACAGACCAAAAGACTGACGACTACTGCTCCGTCAACGGTTCATGGCCCCGGATGAGTCTGAGATGAAATCTGCGCCAATTTTAGCTCTGCGGATGTCGGCTAAGATCCGCTTCTTCTTGAAAGAATACATATAATGTCTTGAAAAAAGAATACTGTGGTGCGAATATTGCAGGAGAATTGTCCGTTCTATAACATGCTCAATGGCCGTCCTTAGTGGGTGGAGCAGTTGCGACGAAGTGGGGCGGCGCCGCGGGTGCCTGCTCGCTGACCGCCACATGTGCTTCTTCACGTTGTATCTTACTCTTCTTCCTACAAACAGCAATTTTTTTTATGAAAAAAGCATGGGATATTGCGAGACAGTTTGTCAGCTTTGCGGTGTCAGCTTTGCAATAGCACGCTTGCGGCGAGCAGACGAACCCACCGAGGCAGGATGGTCATACTACGGCTATGGATTCGTTGACGTGGATGGTCACGGTCCGGAATGCGACGCCACCGGCTGTCAGAACGTTCCTCGGGAAGGTGTATACGGGCCTGGTTACATGGGAGCGCATGATTCCGGAACCGAGCACCTTCCTACCACGGGCTGCGTTTTCGATCGTGGCTATAACGGCCACCGGATCTCACTCGAGGAGATGAAAGGTTGCCGAGCCGTTCAGTCCCTTCTTCGGAAAGAAGCAACAAGATTCTTGAATGGCCAAGAATGGAAAGCCGAGCCGGATGATGAAGACTTTGAACTGCAGAGCAACTATTTCCTCACTGGAGTAGGCGATGGGTCTCCTGACGAGTCGGACCTCGAAAATCTGACCCCCGTTAGACATGGAATCAACTCGTATTATCCATGCAATGTTAAATACGGTGTGAGTTCTCTCGAGCAAAGACATGGACTCTTTCAAGCTGACATCGTGAAGGGAGATTTTAACCTCGGCCTGCCATTCCATCCCACCTGTTTCGGTATATTCAAAAGAATATCCAAAGCCCGGCTCGGTCGTGTAGATGTGCATGGTCTATGGGCATGGGCAGAAGTATGTCCCATTGCACTTGGAAACATTGATACTTACGTGGCTCCAGACCCTGAGCTATGATGATTTCTTTGAAAACTTTCCCCATACTTTCGCAGTCAAGAACGCTCGCCAACAGTGGTGGACCCACGAACCTGGCTGTGAATACCTAGTTGCGAACCCTATTGATATCCCAAGCTTCCCACTCCTACTCAAATCTTGCGTCAAGGAGAAAATGGTCGTATTTCCTGCTGGTAAAGGGGGCTCATCCTTGGTTCCATATGATGTTAATCACGGCATTTACTCCTTCAAGCATCCTGGACCGACCGCTTCCCTTTATCATCATAGCGAAGATCCACCTGCTACAAGCCATTTCGATGGTTTTATGAAATTGCCTAGCGAGCTGCGGTATCAAATTCTGAATTCACTCTCCTCCCGTGATATAGCGAATTTACGAACGGTAACGCCGGCGTATCGTCAATTACCCGTTATTCTTTTTCGGTCACTGATACGACGAGAAATGCCATGGCTCTTCGAAGTAGAAAATATGCCGATTGGTACAACAGATTGGTTCATGCTGTATAAGATGGTCAAGGGATGTTGGCAGGATTTAAAGGGGTTGAGAAACCGAAAGAGGATCTGGAAGGATGTTGAAGAAGTGATAAACAGGATTGATGATTGTAAGAAATTAGGAAAGATTGTTGACGAAGTGGAGATGTAAGGTTGGACTGGTTCTTTTCCTAGAACAGGATGTCTAAAACTGTACTCGGTGCACCATGTGTGGCACCTTGGTATAGGCGCAGCAGATTCTTAAATTGATCGCTGCGATGTAATAAAGGATTCAAGTTTGGGCAGTGCAAGACCGGTCATCTCGTTCACTGCTCAAACTCCGCCGAATTTCGATGACTGCGTTAGAACCTGTGCAGAATATTAGAATTATCCAACAGAATGGCCCTTTTGAGCCCCTTGAGAGATGGGGAGCTTCTTTTATGACGATGCTTTTTTCTCCTGTGACTCTGCATGCCATCTTTAAGTCATTTTCTCTTTTGTTCAGTAACGATGTCAAGATATCGCAAATAGAATTATTACGAGGAGCGAAATAATCCTAATTGAAGATTTCAAGTCTCAGATTTGTAGTTGTGTTTCCCGAATGCGGGAACTTCAAAATCCCCAATCAAATGGCTCCGGCAGCTATAGCCTAATGCCCCGCATTTCCCCACACTCCAGGGCTCGCCTGATTAACCCCACTGCCGAACGTCTTCAGTAGAGTGGCAAATTCAGATATCCGTAACCTTTCTGGCGTTTGAGTTGGGTAGATCAGACGCGGCGGTGAACTAAACATTTATTCTCGCCGGCATTAAATCATAGTGCTTGCAAAGCTTTATATTCTTTAGGTACGATATTTTGACTTTGGAAGTAAGCCCCGGAAGTTTTTAACACCAGATCTGTGCTATATACAGAGATATGAAACGATTGTTGAGAATTTGAGACCACCAGTCTGTGAATCAACTAACTGTGATAGTGCTACTCCCGCTAGGTAGCTTTGTTCCGTTGGCGAACGCCTCAGTAACCATAAACATATTTGCCTCGAAATTTCCCAGACGATACCCGAATTTGCTCCAAGCATCGAAATGATTGCCTGTGTTGATTGTACCGCTGACAGCGCCAACTTTCTTCTCGGCCTCGCTTCGCACAGAGAAGTGTTGAGTGAAGGTCCTCGTGCCTTCAATGGACGGCTTGTTCACACGTTGGGCAGTATAGAATGCATAGTTGCCGCCGTCGGAAGTAAAATTGCCTCGGAGGGTCCATGGCTCACCGGGGGCAAGCACGTCCCACGACTCGACGATGTAGTATTCAACCAACGGGTTGCGAGTCCATCCATACAAGGCGAGATATCCAGGACCCTTAGGGTTGTACTGTCCTGAGTATTTCACGGTCCTACGTTGCACATTAGTAAAGTCCAGCAGGTGTTACTCGGATGCGGAACTCACTTTCGACCTGCTCCCCCTATTCGACAAAAGGTTGGAATTAGCATCAATTCATGTCGAGGTTGGCTAAGAGGAAGTAGGAGTAGGGGTGAGGTGATGTCAGGAGTAGAAACAATATTCTAATAGGTTCACACTTACAACCTGTGCCAGCTACCATACCACCGCCAGACTTGCCATTCCACGAGCAAGAGTATTTCCCACCTCCTTGCTGCTGACAGCTAAACTGCCCTGATCCTTCAGTCCACCACTGCCATGGAGAGCCTTGGCGTGTGTTGAGACTTGTGGATATCGAATCTTCAAGCTGGCCGCTGGGTGCGGTGGTTGCAGGAGAGACAAGAGCCAGAGCTGCAGCGAGAATGACTGTGAACGACACCATGATTCCTGATGAAGCGTGTTGTAGATCTGTCTTTGGTATCAAAATTATCACCGGATCGCTCTTTAAATATGTCAAAGCCAAGACTACTGAGTTTACTTAGCCCGCAAGCCGATCTATTACATCTGTTATTTAGCCATTAATCTATGAGATCTGACCAATGCAGGGGGATCTAAAAGCAGGCCAAGATCTGGGGAAGTGAAGAGCTTGTAAAGTCAAAACAACTGTGACTGGGGTAGTTTCGCCAATCGTACGTCATATCCTGCCCCCTTGTATATATATATAGCGTGTTGCTGCCTGCCTCTTCGCTGTATATATACGAAAGTGGCTAAACATACAATGATAATTCCGATTCATGGCTGAGTATGGCGGTTTCGAATCACTGGTGGACTTTTGTTCGGAAAAGAATCACAAGCTCTTGACCAGATAGTCAGCTCGTGTCGTTTACGTTGATCTGCGATGGATCATCTGAAGACGAGTTTCTGCGATCCTCATTGGTGCGCGTACTCCACTGATACGTAATGCTAGTATATGAGTGCCAACAATGTTCTTTAGGCAAAATGTGAAAGATTTTAGCCCGGCATCTTTAGCTTGGTATAAGTTCCAACAGACAGGGTCGGCACAACATAAGCTAGCTTGACGAACAAACAAATCCCTGCCAAGCTATTCATCTGCCGAGCAGGGCGCGTGAGTTACACTACTTTTTAGCTTCCGGTTAATAAGACTTGACACAGAAATTCTGACCAATCATAGACAGTTTACGGAATAAAGGTTCCCGAAGCTGGAATTTAACCAACATTCTCAAGACCGTTTGGCAGGGTGGATTGGACTCTTCAGACACTTTCGGCGGGCTGAGGAGAAAGTGGTGTTGAATTTCCAAGGACGAGTGGAACATAGAAACCCCGCACTATTTTGTGCTGCATTGGTGTCACAGGTACCGCAGTTGAAAGAATTACTGGAGGGATTGTAATTACGGAAATTAGGTGAAAACCATTCGTGTATACCGATATTCTACTAGATGTATACCAATTCCACCAGGTCAGTGTTGAATAGGCAGCAACTCCAACGATTCCGGAGTGAGCAAGTATCTACAGTATTCCCTTACTAGCGAGCACTTACTGCAGGCTTTTTAAAAACTTCCAGATGCCCAAAAAAAACCGGTACTCTGGACTAGAATAGTCGTTCGAGCCCTCGCAGAACCATGAGGCTCTGTCTTTGCATCTGCTTTTTCTTTTAATAATAATTTCATAAGCTTTGGACATATTGAGATAGGCCGCACGTTTAAGATCTTGTCCCATGCAAGGCAATGAGGTGCATACAATTAAGGTTGCCGCACACTATTGAGAATGTGAAGTTAGCGTTTGACCTGAATTTGGTTTTATCCGATACGCCAGTACTAAAATTTGACTCTTCATTTCTCACCAAACTCTAACAAAGATGAGCCTGCGCATTTATCCACACAGGCTGTACTGTTCCTTGAGGCGGCTTGGGGGAGAGAACTGCAAAACCTCAGCCTTTCTCTTCTTGGACAATTTCGCTGGAAGCACGACATCTCGATCTTGGTTATTCTCTGGTCATTTGACCCCCAAGATGAGAGACTCAGCGGTTGAAAGGTGAAACAAAATCCAACCGGGAACGGGACACATTTAGGACTGAAACTAGGGATCAAATGCCTGCTGATCGCTTCTTTATCGTCCAAAGGAACCCGTTCCTCAATCAGTACTCGAGAAATTGTGTAAGCTGTAAAGAGAGAGTAATGTGTAACCAGAATAGCAGAGCCTTATTTTTTTTCGAATAGAGAGTGGATTATCCAGTGTCTGAGTGCCTAATTATGGTCATTCATAGTAACTGCGCAATGGGACAGTCTTCCTACGTCGTGCCTCATAATCCACGTCTGAGGTAAGAAATACTCAATTTCAAAGCGTTATCCTGATCAAGACAGCGAGACCAAGGTTTTCATGCAGAAATCAAAATGGTACCTTTTGACCTCATGAACGTCAACAGCTGAAGCAAAGGATAGAATATTGACGAAGCATCCCCCAAAATTCTCAGAGTGGGGAATTTCAGTCAACAGTTTAGTGTCTTAAACTTTTGATCCTTGCGAAAATCAAGCCAAGCATGAAACTCCTCCGAATGAAACGCAGTAGGCCTTTAGCAGGTGGCAGCAGCGTAAGTGAAGACAAAGTGGGCAGAGAGACAATAGGCTTTAAAAGACAGAAGGAGACTTTGGTAACAAAAAACGCAAGCAAGATCTAATATGGGCCAAGTGTTTGAGAGGATGGAAAGGTTTGGACTGCTGCTGTAACTGCCATCTAAGTTCTAATTCGGTCCATCTCAGCCCTCGCTGCGCCCTTTTTCCCCCTATCTTTCCTGATTCTCAATATCAGAAGAATAACACTAATGATGATAGGTGGCAGACCCATTCCAAGTCCTACCCCTATAGCAATTTTATCGGTTCCGGAAAGACCGCTACTTGTCGATGAAGTCGATGATGGAAGCGGGGTCGTTGATGGAGGCGTAGAGTTGATTGTTGTTGGTGATGGCGCCGATGATGAAATAGCCGAAGATGACGAACTGGAGTTTCCTGCCCCAAAAACACACTCATATCTCATTCCTTTCGCGACGTTGCTTGGTGTCTGTACATCCACGCATTGCTCGGTCCCACTTGGAGTTACAGCCCTGTTCAAATCGTCTTGACAAAGTTCATCACTGTAAAAGACGATATACGAAGATTTCGTGGATTCAGTGCAGCGGCATTGTTGTTTGGCTGGAATTAAGATGGAGGAATACTTGGTGTTGTCGATTTTGATACACGCTCCTTCTGCCGGACGGGTCCCGAAGCCAACGGGACTCGCGAGACCCGAGCAAGTTTGGCTAGGAGTAAAGAGGTAGAGGCCGCAGGACATTTTTGGGGTTGATTTTGGTTCTCGACGGATGGATAGGATGGAATTTTAAGGGATGGCATACAGTGGGAAATTAATAGTATTGCTTCTGGTACAGCCTCAGCCACAAGCTCGCTAAAGCCCCTGTTCGCGGCAAGAATTTCCAAATCCAGGCGTGAGGCTTGATTTGTGCTCAGCCGAGCTGAAAAGAGGCATCTAATGCATTGGAATGTAAAACCTAACGAATACAAGTTTGAGCCTCATACGGCGTCCTGAGTGCACTTGAATTCAAGTTTGTACAAGTTCCAATTGAGGTTGAACTTTATCCCACGTCAGACAATTGCTACAGTCCGAGACTCCCAGCCTTCCATGAAACGCTCAAAATCAGTCTTGTGCGTTATACTAATGGTCAAATATCCAACGCGGGTGAATTTGTCGGGATTTCCGTCTAGCTGAGCAAGCACAAGACCGTAACCTCTTCGCAACGAGCTGTCGATCCCGTCCTCTCCATGAGGCGTCGACTTTATAAGCAGTAGCGTGTATTTTTGAGCGTAAAACAGGTCTGCTTTCATTTGCCACTCTTTCTGTAGCTCGATACCCATGTCTCGTTCTTCCGAAGGGGTTATCAATTTCACTGAACTAAAGAGGTAAGATTAGTATTACATAACTGATTTGGGAGCTTAAGAACGCTTACAGTAAAAAGGAACCTTCAGAACCCTGGATGGAATATATACCTCCATAATCACCGTCGTCCCAATCAATATTTCCAAGTCTATATTTCCACTCATCATCGTCAATTGACGTTAAAGCAGCCAATTGAGAGCTTCGCACTAGCTGTTTCGTCAAGCCTTCCATGACCAAGGTGCTTGATCTAATCTGGCCATAACGGTTTATTCCCTGAATATCCATCTCACAGTATAGAAAATCTGCCTCAAAGATGTCTTCAAAGCCTTCGATCTTCGTTGTCCCGAACAATACTGGCTCGTCAGTCACGGCCCATGACCATGACGGTGCGCGGTATGTTTCAACAGGCCTACAAGACCCATTCTCCCCGTACCATAACAATCCCGTGTGCAAGTCCGAGACCCATATGCCAGCAAGATAATCTTCCTTGAAAACAGAATGAAAGCTCTCAGCTATGCCAGCAAATGCAGGTAGCTTATCGGACTCAAATGACAGATGTCGTTGTGTATATGCGGTTACAATTCTGTAATATTCCTCTAGAATATTCTTCAAATCGTAGTTTTGTAGTATGAGCGAGTCGGCTGAATGTGTCAATTTCGCCAACTCTGGATATCTTTCATCCTCGGGAAGTTCTAAGCCAGTTGGAACGCCATCGGCGGACTGCAGTCCTTGTAGGCACTGCCAATAAATCTGGTTGAAACCGTAATGCAGAACTCGTCGGGAAAGCAACCCTTCTTGCAAGGTCCAGCCACGTCTACCCAAGGGGCTCTTGAGAACCAATTCACCAAACGATTGAGGGCAATCTTGTTTTTTCAAGATCGAGATAACACCATCGTTGATATCGTCAGATAGATTGAGGGCAACTGTAGTTCGATTTGGGTTTCCAGGCAAATTGTGGCCCAAGATTCCATCAGTACTCCGAGAAGCGGCGTCTGCGGATATCATTACACAAGCATCTCGATAAATAGAACACATCTTTTTAGACTCGGCCTCCCAGTCGTCTCTAGAATTCTGGATGATACAAAGCGAATCGATCCAGAGATAAGGGATTTGAAGTCTTCTGGTAATTTTAATAGCATCGCGAAAGTTAGCTGGGAGATCAGCAAGGGATATCGAATTCTGAAATTCGGCCAAGTTGTCAGTGGTCAATACAGGCGAGATGGATCCGTCCCAGCAATGGCTCAGTGCGACATATTCGGCCTCAATTTCGTGGGAGATGAGGATTCGTGGATCTTTTGACTCAACGTCAATAACTCGGGTTGGTAGGTTTGAAGGTCTTATACGACTGCAGGATGCATGATTCCTACTGCATTCTCTCAACCAGGTTCGTGCGATGTCAAAGTTCGAATCGGAGCCAAGATCAAGATCAACTTGGCGTCGTCCGATTGCGTAATCTCGGATCTTTGCTGCTGTTGCCTTTGGGTTAGTGAGGTAAGGTCTGGAAATGATGTCTGGAACGAACTTCTTGGGGCACTGATCATGAGCTCCAAAGGCGGAATCCAATTCTCGTCATGATCCTCGTCTTCAGGTATAAGAATGTTTCCAGCTTGAATCATCAGTGTATCAAGAAGCTTGGTATCTTTCAGCATCTGCCCATCATATAGGTGTCCCGCATTGATGCAGAGTTTCAGGTCAGTGGCATGCCCTCGAGACTCGATATCTTGCAACGCCGCGGCTATAGTGTAGCCTTCCCAATCCATGGCCAATGAATCAAGTATGGTTTCCTGAAATCCTTCAAGAATCAACAGGCATAAGTCGCAACCTCTATTCGCAGATTCCAGCAGCTCATTGTACGATGCATGATGCTGATGATAGGCTTTTTGTGGGAAATAATGGGCCTTGAACTCCACTTCAGCCAGCTCGATCAGTTGAGATATGGACAAATTCTCGCAAAATCTACACCGCATAATAAAGAACAGAGTCAAGACTCAGCCGTATCGCAGATAGGTATTGTGAATGACTGCTGCTGCCGGGGAATCCTTGCAAGGGCATCTACCTTGATTGCACAAAGCTGCAGTGCCTGTCGTTTATTGTGCGCATGAATTGAATAACAAGCTTCCCGTCAGTAAGGAAAGCGCGAAGATGAAGGTCGAGCACAATAGTCAAGTAGCGGTGGCTGATGTGTTGCAGAGGAGATTTGCAGAATTTGCCACCGTATTTTCTTTTTGTGCGACTTTCCAAGCTTGGCCTCTGATTGGCCGACTGATACACCATATGATAGCAACGAGAAGGTCGTACATGGGGCTTAAAGATCAAGGTCTTGGGTTGGAAGTATAATGAACATACAAGTGAGATGAAACTACGTGTTGTGATTTAGTTTTTTTCAATTAATAGCGCCTTCGGCCTTCAGAGTTCACATCTGATGCGAAGGTACCGATTCGTTTATTCAACGGGTATTTCTGCATCACATTTTACTTTCTAGTCATCCAAATCATGTTTATTAAATTCTCCGGTGAATTAATGCTAGCCTACAAGGTGATAGTATAGCGCGCTCCAGCGACCGTGGATAATGATCCGCTATGGCTGGTACCATTAACCTTGAAGTTTACACCATTGCCCACACGGAGATTTAGATCATTCCCAAGCTTCGACGTAATTAGAGCAGTCTGAAGCGAGCTACCAGACCAAGAGATGTCAACAATAAAACCCCCACGAGCGACAAGTCCAGTAACGGACCCCGTCGGCACGGCTGATGGCAAAGCAGGTAGTAGATGGACAACATCCTGACTCTGCAAAAGTAACTCGGTGATTCCAGAGGTGAAGCCGAAATTACCATCAATCTGGAATGGCGGTCCACTGTTGCTGTTCCACAAGTTTGCGAGGGGGTACACTTGCAGGAACTTCACGACCGAGTTCCACGCATCAGTGCCAGCAAAAAGTCGGGCATAGCAGTTGATGATCCAAGTACGCGACCATCCCGTGCTGCCACTTCCACCAGCGAGACGCGCATCGAGGAGAACCTTGGATGCCTTGGCCAGAGTCTGGTTCTTCAATGGTCCCATCTGACTTCCTGGGAAAAGACCCCATAGCGGAGAGAGATGACGATGGCCCTTGTCTGTTTCTCCGTATTCACCACGCCATTCTAGTATCTGACCCTGAGAACCGATCTGGGGTGACTTAATTTTGGCAAGGTAGGACTTTGCCTGAGTGACATCGTTTCCACCCGCGACGTTCAGAACACTCCCCGCTTCGATGATACTGGAAAAAAGCTCATGCAAAAGCGAGTTATCCATTGTCGGGCCGATGTCGAGTCCCTCCGAAGCACCTGCAGTTTTGTAGTTGTTTGGAACCTTGAATGGGTTTTCCGGGGATAGGGATGGCCCGGTGACATAATAGCCCTCGAATGTAAAGAGATAGCAGTAGTAAAATTTCGCCGCGTCGAGTAATACTGGCCAAGCGGTGTTCTCAAGGAAAGCCTTGTCACCGGTGAAACGATAGTGTTCCATAAGGTGGGTTGCCAGCCACACACCGCCCATAGGCCACATCGTATATGGAGTCCCAGAGTCAACAGGAGCTGCATCTCCCCACAGATCAGTGTTATGGTGTAACACAAAACCTCCGCACCCATACATGGTCTGTGCCATTGTTTGTCCTCGCTTTTGTGCTACAGCGATCAGGTCGAAGAGAGGTTTAGTGGTTTCTGCGAGGTTTGTTGTCTCTGAGGGCCAGTAGTTCATCTCGGTGTTGATATTGATGGTGAATTTGCTACCCCAGGAAGGAGAGTAATCTTGGTTCCATAGTCCTTGAAGATTAGCCGGCAAAGAAAGGCTGCCAGTGTCTCTTGAAGAGGCAACAAGTAAATGACGGCCGTAGTTGAACATCAGGGTAACGAATTGTATATCGCCGGTGGGAGATTTCTTATAGTTGGCTATCCTAGTATTCGTTGGCTGAGTGCCACTGTCGCCTGAGGATTTTCCCAGATCGAGGGAGACCCGACCGATGAGCTGTGTATTATCTGCAATTGCGGCGGTGCGTAAGGAATCAAAACCAGCGGTAATGGCAGCTCCGAGCTTTTTATCAACCTCGGCGGTGTAAGCACTTAAACCAGAGTATCTGTAAGAAGTCTCGGCGTCAAATACTAGGTCTACGGTTGTTGCTCCAGTTACAGAAATGCTATTTCCTGATGCAGCAATGGTGCCTATGAAATTAGCTAGTATTTTGAAAGGATTTATGGAAGACTGACCCTCGGTAGTTACAACTCTAACCTTTGCGACGAATGGTACTCCACCGTTGACGACTAGAGCGATGGTATTCCCGCCACTTGTCGAGGCTGTGTTGGAAACAACATCATTGGTTCGACTTAGAGAAATTTTGGCGTTTAATGATCCGGCAACGCTTGACTTGTAACGTATTGCGAGGACACCGGAAGGGTAATTTGCAATGTATTCACGACTGAAGGGCGTTAGTGGCGGCGTTAGGGATAAGTTTGGGGTTTTACCTGTAGTTGGCATTATTATAGAGATAATTGACGCCGGTATTTCCCTGGTAAGTATCTAGCCATCGATTGTAGGATTTGATACTTCCACTGGCGTGGCCAAAATCGACGTTTAAATCCGCAAGAGGATTGTAGGCACGGGGAGATGTGGGGATTCCGGCCATATTACTGAGAGTGCTCTGGCCAGCCTGTGTGATATCCCCGTTTTGTAGAAGGCTGCGTATTCCTGCTAGCGCTGCCTTGGATTTGCTGTTGGCGCGGTTCTGGAAAGATCCACTCCATATTGAGTTTTCATTTAAGGTGATCTTTTCAGTTGGGGAGCCATAAACCAGAGCTCCTAGTCTACCGTTGCCAATTGGAAGGGCTGAGTTGAAATCTGTGCCGGCAGATTGGTACCAGAGAAATCTAGAGCCATCATATTGTGCGTTTACTGCGAGTAGCGGAATTATTAGAATTGCTTTTAGGAACATGTTGGCGGTGGATTGATGTCTGTTTCAAAAGAGCTACATGTCCATACTTAAGTAGGTCGAAATAGCAGCATCAAATGGAAATATGGTATTTTAGGCTTAATCTGGAATTCTTACCCCGATTTACGTTATTGGCGCGCCTGGTCATTCAGCCAGATAATACCAGTCATTTCAATTATTGCGGAGAATACAGATGCATTTACGGAGAAATTAATCCGCAAAAAGTCTTAATCTGTGGTATCTGATCAACAGCACGGAGAATCCCTCACAATTAGTTTAGGGTGGAATTTCTGTCAAATCAGGTTTCCAGCACAATGCGGGGCTGAAGCGGGATACCAAACTGGTTAAATTACGCAAGCGGGGTACCTGCAGGTATAAAGAGGACCACCATTTTGCGACCTTTCATTAGCCTCACGATTTTTCACAATGAACCCCGGGCTGTCAATTTGTCAATAGGAATTCAAGTTTTCGATAATTCAGATGCCTACTTGAAAAGCCGGGAAGGGGGTGAAGATGCATTATTGTATAAATGCATAGTTAATACTAGCGTGACCTGAAAAAGAGTATGTAACAACCTTCAATACCCTTGCATCCTATGAACGGAGAGATGCAGATAGAACTCCAACTCATAATTATGTCATGGAGCTACTATCCAGAACGGAAGTTAAGCGTGCTTGGACTTGCTGTTGCTTATTCAATCCGTAAAAAACATGACTAGAGGAACAGGATCAATTTTGCAATCCCCATCTTGGGGCATTAATGATGATCCCAGTAAGGCATCCGGAGATAATGCCTGCAACAGGAAGGGTAATGAACCAGCCAAAATAAATCCAGGCTACCATACGCCAGTTGATGGTTCTCCACGTACCAGAGCAAAGTCCAACGCCTACCGTGGCACCAGAAATGCATTGTGTTGTTGAGATTGGGAGCTCTGGTTTTCGTTAGCTAGCGAAATTATCTAGTGATAAGTTAAATCATACTTAGGCGAGTTGCTAAGATAACAGTGATCGCGGACCCCAATTCCATCGAGAAGCCTCTAGATGGGGAGTGAAGTGTGATCCTATTTCCAAGATTACGCATGATGTTGTAACCATATGTCCACAATCCAATAATGATAGCTGCTCCTCCGAACGCGCTTGAAAATATCAGTTCAATACCCAACAGTATTGTAGAATGATACCCGACTCACAGAATCCAGTAGGGGACTGGGCTGCTAGACTTGAGCTTTTCAGTTGACCAAATGTAGTAGATAGTAGCATAAGGGCCAACGGCACTTTTCATACGTCAGCACAACAGAATCTGGGTACATGAATGTTGAATGTACTTGGAGACATCGTTCGCACCATGGGTAAAAGATGCAGCAGATGCAGTCATGACTTGGAGAAATGAATACATGTATTCGGCTTTGTTGTTGTAATGCGCGGCATGAGCATGCATCAGTTCCAGATCTCCAGTCAGGAGGTTTCGTTTGCCTTGTAAACTGACGATGTCCTTGTCCACACCCCGGAAGAAGAACCTCTTGAATTGCCAGAAAAGAACTGCAGGCGAGAAGAACTTCCCCTCCGGACGAGTACCAACAATTGCGCCGTACTCTTTAACTGTAACAGGGGTCATGTCTGGGCCCGCGGTACCTTCGACCTTGGTGTAATTTGACACGCCGGGAAGGTCATCTGGAGATTTGCTACCGGTTGTGGCATGCGCACCAGCATTACCAGCGTCATTAGACAGACCGCCGACATCTTCCACATCTTCGGCTTTGACAGCCGAATGAGCACTGCCACGAGAAGATTTGAGCTCAGCCATAGTTTTGTGTCCTCGGTAGTAGTTCTGGACAATCGCTGACTCGTCTGGAGTAGCAGTGATATCGGGACGGCGTAAAAGGAGTGGTCCCATGAATATGTGATACCACTTAAGCTCCCAGTCATTTTTGATAAGTCTTCGATAGAGCCACGGGAGGAAAAATACCACCACAATCAAAGAGACGCAAGCTCCAACTCCAATAATCACACCAATAGTCTCGGCACCTGTGAGCTTGATTCTAGAGGCGCCACCCTTCCACACTATGAGCACTACAAGAATGTAAGCGACATTTCGTTATGATCATGATCATGGAAGAGCTTACTAGTGATGAGAGCTGAGGTGATGCCAAAATACACAGGAATAGTGAAGAAGGCATGCATCACAGGGTTTTTGCGGAGCATGACTCCATACTTGGTTATCATGAAGATGATAGAAGAAAATCCACCGGAGATAACAGGAGCAAAGACCCAAGCTAAGAAGACCTGAACAACGCCGGAATTGATGTTGCCACCCCACCAGTTGATTCCATCAGAGCCAACCGTTGCAATACCCATCCCAATGACACCTCCCATTATAGAGTGTGTTGTTGAAACAGGCATGCCCAATTTCGTAGCCAAAGTGAGATAGAGAGAAGAGGCAATGACAGCACAAACCATGCCTAGCATTAAAAGTGGTGGGTTCTTCTCGAATAGTGAAACATTGATGATTTTTGTTCGAATAGTCTCTGCGACGCGCGCACCAACTCCAATACTTAAACAATCAGCTCTCTGGTGTTAGAATGAGGGGGAGTAAGTTACCTGCCACTGAACTCCATCACCGAAGCTATTCCCATCGCTTGCATATAAGTCAGGGACCGGGATGACACTGACGTGGCGAAGGAGTTGGCAACATCATTGGCACCGATGTTCCATGCGTCCAAGAAGGCAAAGATAGTGCCGATAGCGAATAAGTAGTCGTATTGATGAAGAGGCATGCCTGCTGTATGAGGGGTTTTAATCCCTGGATGTAGAGTAGGAATAGCAATGTATTAGAATTGATCTCGGAAATGTTTACTGGAACGACCTTTCCCGCACTGGATGGACCTCCAAATATATATTGCAGGAAGCTGCTGTCTACCAGGTGGGATGATGTGCAATGAATAACTGGCCAGCTGGTACCAAGAGTGGAGGCAGGGCTTTCCATTGCAACGCCCAGGGATGGCGGGCTTGGATGTTTGTTAATTTGTTGCCTGACTTCCGCTTTCATGTATGCAGTTCAATATTCCTCTCGGCGAGTCAATTCTCAATGTTCTTTATTGGAAGTGCAGCTTCCGTCATTTGGAAGTTAAACCAGAAGCTTTCCCGTCGGCCTCAACTAAGATGGAGACTCACAACTTCCTGCTTCTCGATCATGAATCCATTCAATCATTGACTGCAATTTTGACTGCACGATAGAAAATGCGGTTTATTTTTGATCCATAATGTCTTGGAACCCTTGGCGGACATCCGCCCGTATTGCCAAGATCGCCACTATGAACGAAGTGCAAATAGCAGGGCGATTTCGAGCAATCTCTACGCTGTGGCTTAATTCATGACCTGATAATATCGGGCACGTGATGATGATATGGCATGGGAGGTAATGCAAAAGGGTAGATTCCAAGATTTCTTGTTAGCGAATCAATCCAGCACGGGGACTTTTTGCACACATGTATTCGACAGCCATCCTTCATACGTTTTTCAATAATTCGGCCACCTCTGATCGGGATACTACCTTCTCCTTATGTTGGAACTCATAATTTCACTGATCATACTTCGGATTAATAATCATTTTTTGCGAATTTTCCCACTAAATTTCATAAGATTGTGAGGCTTCTGACAGGTCACGGGCCTGTCACCTGACCTTCATCTAACAGTACTCAAACAGTACTTGTCACTCCTAATCTAACTGCAGTTCGTGCAGGGCGTTCATCCCTACAGTATGGGTTGAGTATTGAGGTTGAAAGCAAAGCCTAGCCAGAGTGCTGCGCGAAGTCGAGCGCTGGAGCTCCGATCTTTTTCGTTTTATTTTTGCAAACGGCACTAGTCTCGAGCTTTTCCTATTCCCCGGGGGTAATTGTTCTGATCTTTTCTTCGGGCGACATTATCGAGCTATCAATTCAATAGAAATCATTATTCTGATTAGAGATTGAAGGAAATGATTCCGTTGCATTTAGTATTTTATTAAAGTAGCTAGTTTAGCCAGGTTGCCCATTATCTTCGATGCATATCCAACTGATCCAAGACGAGAAAGCAGACGAGAATATGGAAGATGAAGAGGCCATAGCTTTTATCTAAGACGTCTATATGCGTGTTACACCTTCTATGGAAAAGATCCTAAGCGGTGATGACGACGATAAGTTCTATATGTAAATTAAAGACGATTCCGACTACCTAGACGATTTAGAAAATACATCTGACTTTTTGCCTTTAGTGAGAGAGCACATTTGCTAGGCGATCCTCAGTTTCCGAAATTCATTTCAAACAGAGGCAATCGAGCTAGAATCATTCTCTTCCGGTCCTTCTTTGAGATCTATTCGAAGCTTGCCCTTTCAGATCTTACCGGCAGGTCCGTTGTGATCTTTAGATTAGAGAGCTGACTTGCAAGTGCTTTTGAGATTGAAGGGTGCTACGGCATTTTCCAGCATTATTTACATCGGAGCATCCTGTGGCAACTGTCTGGAGACAAGATGAAGCAAATCAATCCTCCGCCACATCTGCCAGAACGGAAGGCGCTATCGTAATCAGTTACATGGGTATTCCATTCGCAGGCGTAGAATGGAGTAATGCCGTCAAATGTTTCCCTGACATCCCTAGCAAACTTGAGCTACAAGCTCCTGTGTGAGAGTTCTTCCATTGTACGATCGAACCGCAGAATCAGACCACAATATGCGCTATATTTGCTAAAGGCGATAAAAGAAGGCGGTTCAAGTTCGACGTCGAGGACATGACAGATATTCAAAGATTGAAGTGCATTGTCGTTGGAAGGGCAAACAAACGGTACGAATGGCGTGTGCGTGGGGCAGATGAGCTCGCTCATTATATATTGGTTGTTATACCACGGAAATATTTCGATTTCCCATCCATATGTCTCACGTGAGCAGCGCCGCCTTGCTCAGGCTCGGCACAGGCCCGGCTTAGCTTGGGCTCAGGTGTGCTCAGGTGTGCTCAGGCCTGGTCACCTCCCCATTTGCCTGAGGTAACCAGAAGTATCGTGCGAGAGATGTCTATTGCTTTTGTTTCGCCAACCTCAAGTCGGCTCCCCTCTCCCTCCAACCTCAAACTACGGAAGACATTGAGTACTTGAGGCAGCACGACTTCTTCAGCGAGAATTTGAGACGTTCCTCAAGTATAATTGTTGCTGCAGTGCCGTCATAAAATGGAGTTCGTCCCTCCGGTTTCCAACCCAGCCTTTCCGTGGCTCCAGGTTCCGTGGTTTGGCTCTAAAGATAAGACCTACAAGGCAGCTGGCCTCGATTCGTGGCTATTCTATCCCCACAATGAAGGTTACAACATCCAACACATTGCCGATGGTGATTTCCACGGAAATTCATGGGAAGATACTGCTGGATTCGTGCAGCGCTGGGCATACTGGGGGATGATCGAGGAGATCCTAACGATCGGCGGCCTCGAAGGCTTTTCTGTTTCCAACGGAAGCACGGACCTGCTCAGGAGCTTCTCAAGCTCGCTGCCCTACTTGCTGATGCTCTGGGACTGTGCTCATTACGACTCAAAGAGTCCTGACGCGAGCGAGAATGAACTAGAAAGGTTCTTCAAAATCACAGTCATTCTGAAACGGGTCAATAATTTCTACACACTTCTTTGCCGAGAATTCGCTATGCAAGAGAAGCCGGATGACATCAAGTCGCCCAACAAGGCGCAGTTTATGTATGGGCCGCATTCGCATAAACACGAGGATCCCAGTGATTGGGACGACTGGGCCGGCAAGACGCTCGGCGGCCGGCCCAGCTTCTTCACTAACGAGCCACGCTGGCCCCAGAACGCTCAACCACTCGAGTCAGCAGGTCATGCTTTGTTGCTATCCATTAGAGTTACGGGGGAACTTCTGTCCCAGGCAGTCGAGCGGAAGTACAAACGCAAGATTGAGAACCTCAAGTGGGCTATACCACTGACCATTACTCGACGTCTGAAACTGGCAGGTTGGTGTCCTATCTGGTTGCGGAAGCTACGGGACGAAGGCTCCATTATCAGAGCGTACTACTTGAGTTCCATCAAGAGAGTCCCCGTCGATAAGCATGCTCGCTGCTGCATCTTCGGTTGCATTGCGAGCCAAGTCAAGGGCTAGCACTTACAAGGTGAAGCACACAAGCGAGAATTGCGAATGTCAAATGGTATCGTTCGATCTCGGAGACGGATCAGAATGTTCTAGTTGGATCAAGGCCGGACACACGCCGCTAATCGTCCGAGTCCGTGATACTGCCGACGGTTCGACCAAATGGAAGCTCATCTCGAGCCACGACGTGTTAGACGGCAGCCTAAAGAAGTACGTGGCCATGTCACATGTCTGGGTTGACGGAACAGGTAGTGTCGATGGGAACAGTCTGATGCGCTGTCAGCTGAACAAGTTCCAGAATGCTGCAATCAGATTGTACGGAGGAGATAGCAGCACAGACGAACCTGTTCCCTTTTGGGTCGACACTGTCTGCGTCCAATTCAACGGCCATCTCAAAATGACGGCTATCCGACAGATGGAGCAAGTCTACCGCGACGCCGACAAGGTGCTGGTCTTTGACTCTGGTCTGCAGCGCGTGACACTCGATATGCCGGCCAGTGAGTGCCTCACGCAGGTGGAGATTAGCCTCTTGGAACGAACGCCTTTGGACGATTCAAGAGGCTGTTTTTGCCAAATCATTGCATTTCCAGTTCCAAGATGGGATCAGTAGTCTGCAGGATCTGGTATTCCGCTACCGTTTAGAGCGCTTCGGACGCATCGCCAAGGTCCGCCGTGAGATGAATTCCGCTGCCTCGTCCGAGATAAATCGCATGCTATGTTGGGTGCTCGACATACATCTCGAACCCGTCACAAGAGAGGGCGAAGATTTGTTGGAAAACCCACCTGGTGTCCAAAATGGACAAGATTGGGTGGCGCTAGACGCGAACGGCCTCAAAGGTTCGCCGAGTAATATGGAGATAGACAGCCTCCAAGTCGACATCATATTTCTCAGCACCGTTGTAGCCGTCTCGAGCTTCTTTAGCACCCTTCAGGAACCAGCTAGTGGTTCCGAACAGGCCCGCGTAAAGTGGAGCTCGCTCGAGAAGGTGCTACCCTACAAGCAGACGAGCGTGGTGTCAGATGAGGGTCTTTGTCTCGCGACACTGCTCGGCATGGACCCGACCGAGCTGTATAGTCAGGATGATAAGGAGCGGATACGACGAATGTTCTTGCACATCGGCACTGTTGGCGAGGGAATCCTTTTTGGCACCCGGCCGCGGCTACAGGAACCAGGCTATCGGTGGATGCCGTCGAGTTTTGTCAACCAGCGTATTGAGCCCTCTGAGAGAGTCGCGCGTATAACTGAGGCTGGTGTCGAGTCTAACCTTCCTGGGCTGAAGATCATATTTCCTCCGAAAGGATTCCTAATGGAAAGGCACCCCCACAGCAATTCTCCCGGGAAATTTGGATTTGCCAAACTCGACGATGACGACGAAGACGAGTCTGGCCATCTCATCGCTGGTTCGTTCCTTATATGTCTTGTGGAGACGGACCAGTTGTACACGGTATATTTAGTACTCCCCGATAGATTTCCTGGCACTATCGCTCCTCCGTCGGGCTTGACATTGCTGTTGGAGGAGGAGCTCATCCAGCCCCCTCTCAACCCTGCACTGGCCCGTTCGGCCGTCCACGTAGTGCTTCAGGAGTGGACGCAACTGAGGAAGAAGTCAGTTATAGACGCAATTCTGCTGGACCCTGCCGCCTCGGGCCCGCTAGGGACGGCCTCGTATAAGCTATCAGCTGTCGTAGTCGAGTGGGAGGATTCTACTCCCAATCAGCGAGCAGCCGCCGCGCAGGCTATACCTTTAAAAAGGAGGAAGTGGGTAATTTCCTAAGGCGCTGCTTGGGCGCTGCGAGAGGGAATTATCCAAGACAATGGGCACATATATGTCTGGCTCCTGTACACTCTCTTTTATCTCTAGTATCTCCAGTGTCTCCAGAATCTCTAGTATTTCTAGCACAGTCAGTCGCTATAATATCAGTCTTTGTTGCTCACGCACCATTCAGTCCCTACGTGACCTCCGATCCCAAGACAACCCCTTAGGATCGAGGCTTTCAACTATTCGACAGGTTACGATTTCGGTGATGAATTTACGACGTGCAACAAAGAGGACTACTCTCACATTTATCCTTCCCATATGCTTGCTTCTCTTTTGACCGAACTATCCCATCATCACGGAAAGCTGGCCAATTTTATCGTTTGCTATGCTCCAAGTTTGTAGCGTGGTGACTATCGATCACGTGGGCGACTACGGTTTGTTCCCAAATGAGCATTGGCAAAATCAGCTAAGCCTACAATTTCTGACTTAGTAATATCCACGCGAGGAGGTTGTGGTACTCCCCCCAGGGCCTTTTAATTGTTAGACAAGTCCGTGATTTTGCCACTGGTAAGGTGATGTTTACCTCGATCTCACCAATGCCCTCACGAGAAAGTCATCTTTTCACAAGATCTCTTGATAGAAGCACTGACTTGTTTTACAATTATTACACCCTGTATGGAGTATTTAGGTAGGAGCGATTAGAGCAGACTTCTTTCCACCGTTATTAAACACACTAACCATGTCGTCTTGTGTCATAGCGTTGTCCAGAACGGGACAACGCGTGCTGGCGAACCAGTCATCCCAATCATCCGCTATAGTTATCCAACTAGCCGCTGAGATAGAACTGATACAAGCCCTTCCCCAAAGTAATGTTACATGTGCATGAATAGCACAGGAATCAAACTCGCCTACCATAAAACCTCTCACTCCCCTTACCCAACCACCTCCAGTACCCGAAAATCCGGCAGCCTCTGAATTTCAAAGGAAAATTGACGGTCTTCAAGTAAAGATTGAGAATTTGGAGAATGACAAATCGGAACGTTCCCTGCAGTTGACTACCGCCATTGAACTACGAGTATCAACGCAGCATATGCTCTTAAAGAGCCAGATCTCCGGCAAGAAGCTCCCCTCATACATCATCAACCACTTGGCGAAAGCTCTTCAACAGAAATTCATTATCGAATCTTCCGAAATTCCTCTTCCTAACATCAAGATCCTCAGCTCCATCACCCTCTGAATACTCCTCCGCTACTTTCTTCCCCCTCGTCATTACCTTGAATTGCGATATGGCAAATCCGGCATCATATAAAGTCAGCATGAAAGACACCCTCTTAGCAGTAGCATCTGCTATATGCAGACTACTATATAGTTACGACCTCAAATACGAATTTCACCTTCTACAGCGCTGGATGTACATGGTTTTCAACAACGGAGTTGCTATGGACGAATTGGCGATTCTGATCCTCATCGTAGCGGATTTGTGCACTGATGGAAACTACGGCATGTGGCTTGAGCTTGAGAAGCATCTGGAGTACAAGAAGCTGGGGCTATCATACAAGGATTGGGACTCCGTCATCAGAATATGCTTTGCATATATGGTCTCCAAAGCACCATTCGACAATATATACTTTGCCATATGGCCTGAGGAGGAATTGGAGCGCATTCAACCACTAGAAAAGCTCATCACATCACTCGAAAAACGAAATCTCTGCGATATTGTAGGCCTATTCCACAGCCCAGGCATTCACGAGTTTATCGATTCTGAGACACTGGGTACCAAGCTCTATACTTCGGAGGGCACGATCGATTTGGTGTGGATCCGTACTGGCAGAGGATATTCAAGCTGTAGAAAGGAGTTTATATGGGCCAGAAGTTCGAAGGGAATCACAATGTGGGAGAACGGATTCCAATTTAAGATACAGCAGGACCCAGGCAATCAGCTTCGCTATCTGGTGCGGCCCAAAGGCTGCAGTGAAGCATGGACTTGGATTTTCGATGACGATATTGTTGAGTATATGGATATATGACACAAGGATGATATGCTAGCTGCAGTTGATGTTTTCACTGGTCGTGTGGTGGAGGAAGTCAAGTCTGAGCATACTGTTCAGGAAGGAGACGAGCTTTATAGTGCCAGTCCTCGACGTGGAAGGGAAATGAGTGTTGAACTTTGAGTTATTGTTTGATTAGATACTTTGGGGAATGGATGATTTGTTGTTTTTGCTGAGTTTTCGTGATCCACATCCATGAATAAAAATGCTGTTCTGATTTGGGCCTTTATTTCGACTGCTTTTACGATTCATATTCATGTCTACCCAAGTGTTTTTCTTCGAGAAAATGAATAAATCTAAAGAATCCTGCTCGCACAAACAATATATGGCTCAGCTCTGGGAGTTTGAAGGATATCGTTTGAAGTCGCGAGTCTGGAACCAGGAGGAACTACCCTCCATGGTCCATTGACCAATATGTTTTAAGGCATTGATCTTTTTTTATATTCATCTATTCATGACCTGGTTCATGGGAAATCTCATAAAAGATTTCGTGGTACATGAATATCGCTTGAAATTTACCCGTTACTATTTACTTGGCAGCCGCACCGTCGGAACCTCCCCCAGCCCTGACCCTTACTATAGTCAAACAAAAAACATCTCTAGACGCGCTTTAGACCCAAAAGATTCGTTTTTAGCATCCATACTCCAGATTTTGCCTTCTCCAGTTTCTCGATTTTCTCCCGTCACTCGTACCAAACCTTTCATACGCAAGAGATACAACACTTGAGGCGCTACAATTGAGACACCAGGAGGCCAGTCACTAATCTATATAAGTGAAATAATCCATAAGATAGCGAATGGCGACATTACATTTAAGAACAGGTCAGCAGAGTTCATGGATCCCGGTAAACGTGTGTATTTGAGGGCCAGTAAATCAACGGGAGCTTTTGAATGAAGGTATCATACTGGCTCTTGGCCATCACACATGACCCGAGGGGTAATTATGGCACATTCTGAATGCAAAGCATTAATTAGCATCTGCGAAATGAATCTAATAACTTGTATAAGCACCACTTCATTGCCGGGTGTGAAGGGCGTGAACTTCTCGACCTCCACAAATATGTCCTATGGCTCTATTCCAATGTCAACGGACGCAAGTATACTCGTCAACTTATAATATTCCTCGGCTCTCCCATTGACAACAACTTCATTCGTAAGTATCGAGTTTACCGCAGGTAGTCACTTGTTGGCCAGCTTTAGACAGAGAAACAAATATAGCTCTGAGTAATTCATGCTCCGCATATAATTGCATCACCAATCTGACCTCCAAGCTTCAACATAATACCTCAATGCTACCAGCAAGATTGATAATGAGGCCATCAGTTACGTACGACAGTACTGAGAACTTCAACTTATGAAGTCGAGCCGTGTATAGCTACTGATTCTTGACCCACTCACTTGTGTTCGGCGTCGGGCCCTATCATTGTCCACGGACGGCTGCTGGTAGCCCCGGGGACATGGTCATCATGGATTTAAAACTGGCGATAAATTTCACACTGATAATACTTTGACAGATGTTCAAGCCCAGCTTTTGAAGAGACTGGGATCCAGCTTTTTCGTAGGATCAAGTGACAAATTTCATCTACAGAAAGAACTTCAATGCCAAAACCGTTGGGGTTGTCAAACAGGACTAGGTTCCTTGGCGTTTTGGGCGTTTATCTCAGATTGTATAATATCAAACGTATCAGAGATTAGTTTTACAAAGACAATTATCACCCCATAAAACACGCTTGGAACATATCAAACACCAGACACAGGCAATTTCAGTGTTTTCAAATAGAAAGTCTCCCTGCAATATGAGAAGTTCCAATTTCTTTGGCGGGTTGAATGGTGGAAGAGCAATTCCTTCTGTAAGATTTTGAATCATATTACCTTCTGCCACACCAAATTTAACAGAGGTTGTTCTTTCAGGCATTTTTGTGGGCTACGAGAACGAATGAAGCAGTGCCGGTTTGGCTAGAAGATACCAAGGATGGGAGGAACCATCAGTGTTGTATCGAAGAATCCAAGAATGAAATGCCGAGGAGTTTATGCGCTGAAGCGGGTCAGTTTCCCACTGGCGTTGGCCTACGGCTACCACGATGAGATTAGCAAAGTCGATGTGCTTCCAATTCGAGTCCAGCTTCCGTTATTTAAATAGTTCGGATGAGGTATAATCGTTTTCAGTATATATATTCTTTGACATTAAGACCAATGTTCCGAAATCAAGACCTCACAGGTCGCGTCTCGTTTTAAGGGAAATCTGATCTTATTGGATAAAAAATCTCTCTAAATTCGGAGGATGGTTTACAAAACGTTAAAATAAATTTATCAATTGTAACTTATTTAATGATCTTATATTTTTTATTTTTATGCTCTTGCGTGACATCCCAGTTTGTCTAACCAGTTGTTTGAATGAAAACTTGTATATTCGCCGATGAAGGCAAACAGGACCGTTTTGCAATTTTTGAACCATCAGACTTCCAGAGTACCTCTATGGAATTATATTATTGGTACTAGGCTATATATTCCTTCTCACAACTTCAAAAGATATCAAAGAAGGTTCCCCACTCTTCATAAATCATACCAGTTGCTGATTCTTCATCTACTGAAAAAAATGTTTATAATTTGTAACCCACATCCGCCCCAAATTTATCTATGGTACGGCTGGGTTCCAAAACCTTGCAAGTTTGAGCCAAAAAAAACCCAACAATTCAGGCGGTGTCCGGCGTTGGAACCTAGCTGGTTTGTTGATTATCCATCTGCTGACGTTGATATTGCATCTCCTTCCATCCGCGATACTAAGCTCCAAATATGTGCATATTTAGATTGAAGGGAAGTCGGGTATCTGAGAAGGCCAGTTCAAGATTCATAATTCAAGGTTTCATCCGGGGTGCCCAATTTCTATATATAAACAAACTATTATCAAAAGCCGAGCTTTTATTCGGTATAACACGAAGATTAATATTATGGTCCATTATAATTATTTCAATTTATTCAAGTTCTATATATATTATCTTCCTCAATAATAAAAACAGGCACAAAAATTCATTTTCTTATATATTTCCATGTAATGGCATGACTAGATTGCCTCCGATAAAAGCCTTATTGAATAATTGGTCAAATAAATTTGTAAAATAATAAGTAAGATCTTATTGGGTCGTGAATTCAAACCCAGCCTATTACGGCTGCATAGTTTGCGAATCGACTAAGATACGTCCAGGGCCATGTGTCGGCGAGATGATATCATTGAGAGTTCCAGAAGACGCCAAATCAATCCCCAGGTACAGTCCACAAAGTGGTCATACTAATCCCTCTAAGTGGGCAAGACTTCGTAGGTGATCGCCCTGTAAAGAAAGCTGGATTGCCGGCTGGCTCGGTCTCTGGGGTTATTGAAAGTACGGTTGTTTCTGTCTACCCAGTACGAATTGGAGAAAAAATCACCTTATTTGAACGCTTGCTGGGGCTGAAGTTGTGTGGAGCCTCCTTGGTTAACCGCCACGGTGCATGAAAGTGTAGATCCTGGAGGAAATGTGAGAATGTCCCCAGACCCAGCTGGGTATTCTTCAAGCCCCCCATAGTCTACTAATGCACGAACAAAGGAGCAGCAAGCCAGATTAGACGAGGCCTAGCGGGCAATGAAGGCTATAGTACTTTGAAGATTCCAAGGCATCCGTCCTCAGCTTATGAATCGAATTCCCCACCAGCCTAGCTGCAAATATTCGATTGGTAATTTTAGGAAGAAATACGCACTGAATTTCCAGCCATGAGAATGGCCACGGATCTGGGATGTAGATGTTCAACCACATCTCATAACTGCAAGGTAAGTCGCTTTGGCACTGAGCACAAGGTCGGATACATCGATTTTACGACTATTGACCGTCGGACCGCTAATACGACTATATATAAGTAAGATTGAAACCAATGGATTGCTTTTATGCTCAAAATCGGTGGCTATGAGCTCCTCGTCCATATCACTTGGCTCCGACTCAGAACCCACCGTCGAAATCACGGAATGCAACATGAATATCATGACTCGACGTGGAATTATCCCTGAAAATGAGTAGGGAACAATTCGCTCGCAATGAAAGTACGAGTAAAACATCTCAAGAGCCATTATTTCCTGAAACGTAGCCCGTATTCTAAAATACAATTTAGGATCGCCGGCTGAATCTAAGGTATATAAAAAGATGATTTGCATCGAAGGATGAGGTACATGGATTGCCAAGAGTCATTTTGCCAATCATGAGGGCTGATCCGCGAGGCTGTGCTGTGTAACTGCCACATAAAAATACCTCGCCAAGCCTCGCAGCGCCAACGGTGTCGACTTTGTGCTCCCACAATGATTATTATGGGATAAACGTCGTCCCACTTTCGAAGGTTCAGCCTTCTGCCAAGGCTCATGGTTATGACGATCATAAGTTTGAGCTGGTAAGGCTGGCCCAATCGGCGCACATCGATTTGGTATTTTGGCCCTTTACATGCCCTTCCTCAGGTTTTGGAGGAGCGATCTCCTGGGATTATGTAGCGCTGTGACTAATATTGACTCTTAATTTGCTTACAAGAATGGAAAGTTTACTCGTCTCCGCAGGCACTGGAGCTCGATGAGTGACGTTTTGGTGATCCTCTCATTACCTGTTCAGCTGGTGGTCTCGCGTTGCTATTTCAGGGTCATTCAGGGCTGTTTATTATGATGACTAGGATATGACATCGAGTAAGACGGGACATTATGGGATCGAGTTGGAAGAAATGATATAGAAGACTGCGTCAAGAACGGTGTATAAAGAGGGGCTTAATTCCTCCCATTTCTTCTTCCTCCCGCATCTAGGATATCTCATCAAAGGCCAGAAACTGTCGTATCCGGATCCCACGATCTCGAACTTCACTTAATTTCGTACTCTACCGGGATTTATCACAATGAAAACCTCGTCCGTTATCCTCATCTCCCTGTCCACCTTGGCTCTCGCCATTCCCAAAAAATGGGATACCAAATCCGTCTTCGAACGAGCGTCCGGCGAGGTCAATGAGATAGTCGGCGAAATCATCCCGCGAGCTGCGTCGCCCTGCACCAACGCCCTAACTGACGAACTCCTCTTCACTGATAGCATGAGCACTTTCACTGCCGCCCGCAACGCCGAGAACCCGTCTTGCTTCGTCTGGAGCTCCGACGACTGTTCCAAATCGCCTGATCATCCAGATGGGTACAACTTTGTGCCTTCATGCCGCCGACACGATTTCGGATACCGCAATATGAAGAAGGAAGGCAGGTTGACGGAGGACATGAGGAAGAGGGTCGACGATAATCTGAAGTCGGATTTATATAACGAGTGCAAGCAGTATTCTGGATGGGAGAGTTGGAAGGGTGTCGAATGTAGAAGGATCGCGGATATTTATTATGCTTTTGTTCGCGCGTGTGGAGATGGTGACTGTTTGGACTGAGTTGGATATCAGGGAGTAGACTTCCGGTAGGCCTATGCGAGGGAGTTGTTTCTATTTTCATTTACCTGTACCAATAACCATCATCGCTCTTTATATCCCTTTTTAGGGTCTAGCGCAAACCGGTACACTCATTAACATCCATCCCTGCGTGCCGAAAAAAAGTTGGAGAGTGGAAAGAAGAAGTGACGATCAATTATTATCTATGGCGGCAGATAAAGCTACTACCCTTTATTCCGGATATTTTTTGGTGTGTAGGGAGGTTTCATACACGCGAGCGCACGGACCATATGCCCAGGCAAATAATTAATATCTTATGGTATCCCCTAAGCTGCGGCCAGAATCACACTTTTCGGGTCGGAACAACCTATTGTTCCAGGCGACCACCAAAATCCTGAAATAAATAATAAAATAAACAATCATTATATTATTTTTAATTAATCTACCACCATAATACCTAAAAATATTATAATTGATTTTATAAATTTTGATATTTATAAACTTAAAATAAAATTATTAAAAATGATAAAGGATTATTTTGAATTTATAAATTTATTATCTTTTGATTGCAAAATTATTTTTTTTGTATTAATTTCTTTTATTTCATTTTATTTTTTATTTTTAATATATTATTTTTTAGAAATTATTAAATATATAATTGAGATAACGAATTTAAATATTCGAGTTTTGTAGGATTTATTTTATTTATATTCTCGAGTTTTAAAATAATATTTTATATTAAATAGGGAGGTTTATATTTATTTTATTATTTGCATATATATAACTTTTTATGTGGAAAATAAATTTTTTAATTATTAAAATATATACAAAAATATATCTAATTATTTTATATCGATTTATATAAATAAAAATCAATTTTTTAAATTGTATATAAAAATATATTTTGTTTTATTTGGCGCGAAAGGACCCTATGTATAGATAGGAATTCCATTCTAATTATTAATAAAATTATTTTAATTTTTTATTTATAAATTTATTATATATCAAATTATATTCAAACCAAAAATCACGAGGTTTTATAACTAGGGAGGAATATAACAATAAATGAAGTAATGATCGGTTTCCTAGGTTATATTAATAAAATTATTATTATCCCAAATAAACCAATATTTATTAGTTTTAAAATCTGGGTAATTACCTAATATAAATTTATTTTGCGATGGAATTAACATATTTTTGGCTCAAAAAATAGATTGATAAATATCAAATATTTATCCAAATTTGGTGATATTAAAAGAATAAATAAAAAAGGTAATAAATTATAAATTATAATTATATAATTATTTTAATAATTTTTTATATGATTTTTTGAGTAAAATTATTATTATTATTTCGATAATCTTTTTGTATCTATATATTTTTTCGAATATTTATATTCCCTAAATTATAGGACTATTAATATATACAGAACCAATTCGGGTGTCCATTAAAAATTAATAAAAATGAAAAAGGACGACAAAAAGAATAAATTAGCGTGGGGAATTATTAAATCTATTTTTATTGAATTTTATTTAATTAATCAAATGAAATAGAAAATATAATATTTATATTAAGAATATCGACCGTATTAAATATTGATTAATATATTTTTTGTGCCCACAAAAAACCCTCGATTATTTCTATATTTATATATATAATAAAAAAAATTTTCGGCGCAGATAAATATATTAAAAAACTTTTTATTTCTATTTTTTTTAATAAATATAATTACCAAATAAACTATATCGATCTAATTGACCAATTATTTTTTTATAATATTAAGTTATATTATATATATAAAAAAGATTTATAAATAATAAAATATTAGTTTTTATATATTATTTTGATCAATTACTATTTTTTTAATATATGGACAAATAAAGAAAAAATAAAGTATAAATTTTAAATTAATTTTAAAAAAATTATTTATCTAGATCTTTTAGAGATATCCAAGTCCCTAATACTGTCCAAAAAAAAATATATATTATATATTAGCCAAAATAGAACTAGGATTTTTATTACTAAATATTTCCGGGTGAAAATGGCGAAGTATAAAAAATATATAATATATAAAAAATTATAATTAGATAATTGGCCCTCAAAAAAAATTATATTAAACATAATTATTAATATAAATAACCAGGAATTTAAAAAAATGATGATCATTTATTACTATAAATAATATAATATAGCATTATATAGTAAAAATTTATGTTAGGTCAATTTTCATAGGAAATAGTCAAAAAAAGGGGAGATTTCGCCAAAATGCAGCTATCTGATTGGTCGAAAAAAAGCCTTGGCGCCAAGGTGTGATTCTGGCCGCAGCTTAGGGGATATATAAAAATAAAAAAAATGTATATTCGCGGAATTTTAGTCTGGTATCCGTAATCCAATTATCCTCAAGTATTGTTAAATAAATGCTAAATTTTCAACAAAATTCGACCCAGCTGGCCCGGCCCTTCATAGGGACTCTTTAACGACGTAGTTTATCTCTCACTTCATTAGAACTACGCATGTGATACAAATAAACCGAATCAGAGCATATACCAAGACACCGAATGTTTATCCTCCAGTACCACCTCCTCGTCACTCAGCTTCGGATCCTCATTCTCATTCCACTCTATCAGGCTTGACTGCTAAACAAGCCCTTGGAGGCTTCTAAATTTAAGGAACTCTCCTTGACAACCCGGATATACTCCAGACTGCGAAATCTACATTTCCTAAAGACGCGCCCTGCAGGGACTTTCTGACCCGTTCTAGATTCAGCATTGAAGTGCCGGTAGGTTACGTCGAGATCTTGAGTGGGGACGACAAGGGTGTCACATATAGTCTGCATCCAGAGGACATCTCTGTCAGCAAATGATCATCCAGATCCATCGACACAATCATACCAATCCTTTGTTTGGGTGATCAGACTTAGTAGCAGTCTCACTCGTTGATATGCCCGGCCGTAATTTCTCCTGACGATAGCGTTAGCAATGCGGGTGTTGCGTTCGAAGTGGGACATATTACTCTTGGATCCACAAACGAATTCCAGGATCTCGATTCCATTTCAGGATCCGCACACGAACTAACTTTAACCATTAAAGTAGACATATCTTTCACTTTCACTTCACCGCAATCTAGTAGCCTCAAACGGTTCTCTTGCAGGACATCAGTACTCCAAAACGTTGCCGAGAAAAGGTCCTCGGCTGGACCGATATTTCGAAGCCCTGATGATGTGTTCCGAATGCCTGTGTCGACAACAGAAACCATGACGCCGAATCTTTCGTTTTTGAAGGAGCCACTGCATAGTCCCAGGTTTACCAGAACATGATAAGATCCCTTGGGCACGCTGGCGATGTTGATTCCAACTGACCAATACCCAGATACACCTGCAAGCACCATGTACTTGCTCACCGCTGTGTGCCCATTGGAATCCATCGTGTGACGGACCTCCCACATCCAAGCTGGGCTGATAATACCATCACGTACAAATGAGTACGACTCCGTGCTTCCGTACCTAGCCAATCGCGCCGCATAATCGTGCTGTATATACTTCCTATTGTTCGCATCTATTTCATACACCATATACAACCGATTTGCGAGACCACCATGTTCCTGCAACAATTTTCCTACAACTTTAAATCCCACAATATCAAAAAAATGCGGTTGACCGAAATGGTAACTGTATGTCTTGTGCACGAGATCAAGTGGGGTCTCATTGCGGTTGTTGACAGCGTTCAGGGCATCTTTCTTGCCGTGCTTGATCATCTGCTCAACCAGATACTTGGCAGCCTCATGCTGGCCAGCTTCTATGGCACAGTGAAGTGGGAGAGCAAGATAGTAGTCTAGCGTCGTGAGGAGCTCGGTATCAAGGCCGAGAAGAATATCCATTGCCACTTCGACACCTTTCGATGCTGCCCAGTGAAGCGTTGTTAGGCCAAAGCATCGCTGGCGATAGTCCGCTCCATGAACAAGCAAGAGCGACAAGATTCGTTTCTTTGTAGTGAGCAGAAGGTCGTAGTTCTTGCGTATAAAAACTTGCACTTCTAGTTGTCTGGTTGCATGTTCTGATGAAGGTGATTGGGGATTGTCGGATTTTCACGTCTGGGGTTAATTGAATAGCCAGGAATAGCGGTGTCACGTCCATCATGAATGTATCCTCAGTGCCGTGACTCAAGAATCCTAGACCGTTGACATCGGTGCCAGGAGTCAAGAGAGGAGTTTGTACGATTCCGATTTGGCCTTTGTACACCGCATCGTGAAGCGGCGGTCGATCGCTCTCCTTGGGAAATTCTCTCACCATCTCCAGGACACTTTCCTCATCATCTTTTCTGGATTTATGGAAATCGGTAGCGAAATTCCGTACCATTAGTCGTAACTTTCGCCTTGGCTGAAGATCGGATTTATATATTTTAGTTAGAACCTAGAAGTGGCTATCCATATTCAAGGGCCTTCAGTCGTATAGATCCTCTGCTCCTAAGTCGGCTACGATAACTATAGACAATAAAAAAACTGTCCAATTTGTAAATACTCTTAGTGATTTCCTTCTATTTAATTTTACATTGATCAAATGTCTCAACAAAAGCCTAGTGAAACTAGTCCTAAGACTTCTAGTGCCAAGAAGGAGAGCGGTTACCGTACTAGTGTTCGTATCCTTCTCCCTCCGACAATTCTCACTCGCCCAGACCGTTCCAAGAAGGACATGATCATCTCCCCGCAGGGTATCGAACGTAATATGATCCGACAAGTCGGAAAGATGGCGACTGGGCGTGGTTGACTCAGCGGGCCTTCGGGTTAGAAAGCTTCGGGTCAAACATCACTTTACCCCTCCCCCTCTCTCCCCATCCCCTCCCCTAGAACCGCGACGATGAGCTTCGCCTCGTACAACTCGGCCCACCGGGTGGTCGTGTGCCGCACATGTCATTCTTGCATCCTCCCCGGTCGCCCAAGTCAGGAATATCACCTACGGGCCGAACCACACCGACTCCTAGGCCAGGAGCTCCGGACGGCTCTCGCGTTGCTAGAGACGTATAGTCTAAGAACGCTTAGGGAGCTCGAGCAGCACAGGCCTCGAGCTGAGGATGACTGCCTAGCGATCGAGCACTTGGAGGCGCGAGCTGGTGCTTAGGCTTGGCGGGTGGTCCGAGGAACCCTTTTCCTAGAATATGCGACCGGGACACATGGAAAAATCGAGGACAGCACGGCGGTGATAATGCCCATGGTGTCAGTTGCTCTGGAGAGGTGTGGCATGTGTGGTGTTGGTGCAGAGGTATAAGTCGACGTGGTATTACCGGATCGAGCGATGCCGGGTCGGGGTTCACCGCCCGCCCGATCGAGGTTTCCGCACTCGAGTCTCCCCCTAGGGTCCAACCCGTCACACCCTCCTTCCCCATTCTCTTCTGGTCAATTTTCACCTACTTATGCCATAAAATTTTAGACTTTTTGTCCTTGCTACTAGTCCAGCTCTTTTAGCGTAAGAAAACCCACCCAGTGCCTGTCGAGTTTTAATGGCGATACTTCTAAAAATAGACCTCCCAGTCTCATCCGCTAGATTCCAATACTTGTCTCAATTCAGCTGAACGCCAAGGCGGTGATCCCTTAAGACCAGAAACTCTTCGATTTGCGAGCGACGCTCTTCTAGTCCACATCCCTATTTTGAACATCATGACAGAAAACTACTCACATCGCAGACTCAAGGACGACCGATCCTTTAGACTTCTCAAATTCAAGACTAAGAGCATCTTACGAGAAGAAAGGAGCACCCTTGAGTATGAACTTATCTCAGCTTCGCTGGATACTGCACCCGCCTACTCCGCCGTCTCTTACGCCTGGGATGCGCAAACTCCGACCTCATCAACCATCTGCGAAAGCAAACTCCTCTTGATAACAACCAATTGTGAAGGGGCATTGAATTATCTGTCACGAGAAATGTCTCCGGACTTTCTCTGGGTGGACTCCATCTGCATTGATCAAACCAACATCGACGAGCGAAATAAGCAAGTCGGTCTCATGGCTGAGATCTACCGGAAAGCCAAGAACGTTTTTATCTGGCTTGGTCAAGGTGACGAAGAGTCGGCAATTGCGATGGAGACCCTTGAGGAGTTGGCACAACTAGCCAAACTGTCGCCAGAAGCGGTAGAGTGGAAATTTAAGAAGATGCAGGAATCGACACGTTCTCAGGTACTGACGAGATTTAAGAAGGCAGGGATTCCGCTGGGTAGCCTGTTACCCGAGGCTTACTTGCCTTGGCTGCACCTTATGAATGCAATTTCTGGAAGGTCATGGTTTCAGCGGATATGGACTTTGCAAGAAATTGTGTTGGCGAAGGAGGCGGTTCTTATCTGTGGCAATCATTCAATCTCGTGGGAGAGCCTGTCGCAGATTGCAGAAATGATTACGGAGTGTGATGCGTCTTCTGGTTTGACTCAGTATCCAGGAGACGAGTTTCAACGTGTTCGTGTCGTGAGCATGCTCCGAGGTTTACTGGGGGTTGGTCCCCCTCCAAGAGCAATTTCATATCAACTTCCGGCCGAACATCCTTTTGGCTCTATCAAGATGGATGCATCAATAAACAGCAACTTGCCGGTACTGGGTATCGCCAGCCATTTCTTCTTGGCGTCTTGTCTCTTATGTTTTGACCTTAAAGATCGAGTTTACGGCTTATATGCGATTCTTCAACAATATGGGATTAATTTACAACAACCTGACTACAACAAATCAGTTCAAGTCATCTATACCGAAACGGCTCGAGCTCTGATTGAGCATGATTCTTCACTTGAACTGTTGTATTATGTCTCATGCCAGAGGATAATGGCAGGTTTACCTTCATGGGTTCCGGATCCCTCACACGGTTGGCTTCCTTGGATGCCTGGATTCGAGTTCACCTCCTCTACAAATGACAGCGAAGCTCGATTTGCTTTCGGAATTGACGGCTCCCTGAGTATATTTGGCTTTGAAATCGACACAGTGACACGGAGATCGAATGAGCTCAAAGTCTCCGGATCAGTTGACTTCGAAAATATCTCGAACGAGCGAAATTTCTTCGGAAGTTATAGCCATGTAATCCGTGGCCTCCATGAATGGATAAGATTTGCATTGAAAGGTGAAACTACCATGCCTTCGGAACCCATGGACGCCTTTTGCATGACTACTCTACAGGAAATAGCTTTGGCCTTCTGTAAAAATCCAGAGGGGTGGTCCAAAGTTCGCAATTTCTTCAGAGCATGGACTGAAGTAATATTACCTGCAGGTTACCCTTTCATGGCCCCAAGTCTCGACCTTAATGGTCTTCCAATCGACACTGAGGAGGAACAAAACCCCGAAAACCTGACCGAAGCTTACCTTGAAAGCTCTGAATTTGCCGCAGATCTGAGCATATATAAGCATATTAGTGAACAACCAGCAACCGGAATGATTCACAAAATTGTCGTTCAGAGAGGCGACGGCAATTGCCTGTTCACCACTAGTTCTAGTCGTCTAGGAATGGCCGTGAGATATATTGAAGAGGGCGATAAGCTTGTTCTTTGCGCGGGAATGCGGCTTCCCATGGTTTTGCGAGAAGTAGAAGGTCAATATATAGTACTCGGAGCAGCGTACTTGCATGGTGCCATGCATGGAGAACTATGGGATGAGAAGGCGAATTTGTTGAAGGAGTTTAAGCTGAGATAAAGACACTTGCTGCTAAGCTGCTAACTCATATCCCGAGGAGCTTCTCTTTACTGTCTATGAAAACTTACTAGGTATTCCGGTCCAGACTGCGTAGTATGAGACCCTAATATTATTTTGTAACAGATATTCCAGATAAGTTTGGGTTGTTACCTGACCCGGGTACCATGCGGGCACGAGCTATGTACGGGCAGCCACTAAGGAGCTTTAAGACCTGAATAATATAACGGTGTTGCCGGACTATTTATAGCTATTAATTGACGATTATGTGGATTTTAAAAAATACTTGAGCCTGGAACCTACTTTTGTATGGACTTCGACTTCTGGAGAGACCAAGTTGAAGAGGCGCCCCTGAATCAACGAGCTTGGGTTTTGAATGAACGCATTCTCTCCTTCCGGACAGTGTATTTTTCATCGCAGCAAGTACGATGGTAATGCCGGGAAGACGAAGCATGTAAAGTAATTCCAGAGGACTTCTTTCCTTGCATGCTCTTCTCCTTCATACGCGCTGTGGTCAATAGACTTGGGCAAAAATACGGGTTTTGGGGGCAAACCCGGGTCAAAAGAGCGCCGGGTATCACCCACCCAGCGAATTCAGGCTGGGTACCGGGTTTTGAGGATATATTTCCATGTTTTTTAATGTTAAATTCGGTGAATCTTGGAGGTTAGGCATATTAATTACATCGAATTATAGTATAAAATACCTGGAAAATCAGGTATAACTTGACACTTATTTTTATTTAAAAAATCTGAGTATTCTTAAAGACCTAAAAAAACGTACTTATATCTAAATTCTTAGATACCAAGCTAAATTATATACCCTTCGTCGTCAACCTGAATTATTTTCTTATTTTCTATTTCTTTTAGAAGCCCTCAACCCCTCAAATATAATATATAATATACGTTTTTGCTAGATATTTTCCTATATTTCTTGGAAATTAGATTCCTAGTATAGTTAAATATTCTCTTTGAGAGGGCGGAGATAATAAGAATATGATGCAGTAAATGCTGTATGTGTATATATATTAAGAGATGATGGCGCTGTAGGGGCAGGAGGTGAGGTTATTTATATGTTGGTGCCTGAGGTACCGAGGCAGCCACGTTAGTACATGCAACAATTCCTATATTAGTCCTCTTCTAAGCGCTTTTCAGGAGCCGTTCTATTATTTACAGAATTGTTTCTTTGGCCCTTATTATTATTATTTAGATTATTATTGCTGGACCGTTCTACCCTAAGGTTTTGAAGAGTCTTATATTTTCTCGTATAATTGAAATAGATCTCTTTATTATTTTTAGTACAAATATTATATATATATTCTCGGTTATATTGTTCGGATATTTAGTTAGCAGATATATTCTCCCGACTAAAGAATTCTTTGAGACAAGTATTCTTCTTATCACCCTTATTATAATTGGTTGTTAGATTGTAGTTTTGTCCTACCTAAAAATGATTTAGTCTATCACAATCCGATCTTTATAGATATTTATAGTGCAATTAATTACTATAAACGGCACGGGTATTAACGAGATTGATATTAGATTGTTTTAATATAGAGACTTGTTTACTATCCTTCCAGAGCACCGCATCCCGATAAACGAAATCGTTATATCTAGTTGTTCAAAGATTGATAAGTCCATACTCACAGGCGAATCCCGATTGAGCAAGAAATAGGTCGGCTCCAAAATCGTCGCTGGGTTAATCAATAATTCTAGTAAACTTGTCGTATAATTTATTTATTTATCAAATGAAAATATTATTAATACTATTGCTAATATAATTGATAATATTAAATTGAGCAAACTACAAATTCAAGATTTTGCGGATCGTGTTATATCCTATCTCGTTTCAATGATTTTATCCCTTACAATTCTCATTTTTGTTATATAGATTAATATCGGGGTTACAATTTAGAAAAAATCGGGCTCCGATATTGCGATTTAGGCCATCATATTTGCTATTATAATCCTTATCGTTTCGTGTCCTTGTATTATTGGGTTTGCAGTTCCTATAGTTATCGTCATTGATAATAGTATAACAACTGAACATAGGGTCATTTTCAAGTCTGCCGACAATATCGAAATGGCGTACAAAACAATATATATAATCTTTGACAAGATTAGTACATTTACTGAAAAGAAATTTAAAATCGCCAAAGAACAATACATTATAAAAAACGATATTGCAAGCTGATCAATGATCCTCGATTTAGTGTCAAATAATAAACATCCTATATCTACTGCTATTACCATTTATCTCGAAGGTCTTAGCACTACCCCTGCCAAAATCAGCGATATTAAAACAATTGCAAGGAAAAATATTAAAGGTAAAATTGATAGCAAATTGATTCATGGTGGTAACGCTCGATAACTTAATACGGAATTCGATAAATATATCTAATCTATTTTTAATACAGGATATATTTTCTTCTACATTATTCTGGATTCAAAACTTTATATTATCTTTGGCTTCTCCGACATTATACGGCTAGAAACTATTATTATTATGGCTAAGCTCCGGTAAAGGGATATTTAATTCTTTTTTTTGAGTAGAAATAATATCGGTGCCATGCAATGTATTGCTATAGAGATCGGAATCAATTCTAATAAAATTTGGTCTCGTTATTCCCCAAACGATAAATAATAATATATTCAATTTCTATTAAAAACGTCAATTAGCAAAACAAAATCTATTATTATTTTTATAAGAGATGGGACTAATACTGCCGTCGCCTTGGCTCAAACAATAATCGGTGTATATATAAATTCCGATATAGATATCACGCAGAATACAATTAATATTATATTTATACAACAATCCCTCAAAAATATTTTGATTATAATCAACATTTTTCAAACTATTATATTACATATAAAATTCAATTTCGGCTAGTTTTTTATTTACAATATTTTGGCTCTTTTTTTCGTTTTTGGTGCATTTGTTAATACCAGTAATAATATAACGATTAAGATTCCACCTCAATACGCCAGTCTCGGCAAACTGGTTAATATCTTATCAATAATTGTTATTACAATTGGCTTGAAATTGGCCAAAATCTAGGTGGGACCTCGATCACTATCAGGTCAGGACGGAGTATGCAATTGGACGAAAGGAGCAGAGGTACTCCTTTAAACAGAAACTAGCTCATCCATGATAGTATACCCCAATTGTTACTCCTTTTCGCATTCGAATTTCCTCGCTCAGGTGATGTATCTATATAGCATAACCGTGCGCAGCACGGTTCTGGCCATTAATACTTTATTGACCAATAAAATAATTGTATTCTCGCGCGGCTCGTCGGCCTCAGGCTTCAGCCGGCCGACTCACCTGCGCGGATATTAAATATAATTTAATAAATAATAAATAATATATTTTTAATATTTTATTTTATATTATTATAATTATTATATTAAAATATATAAAA
>Ga0247778_1000366_pt1 | contig 65720 bp, 71 predicted proteins | sample UWRJL049202B5_FD_179939 | JGI IMG/M metagenome (GOLD analysis project Ga0247778, IMG submission 179939) | Plant litter microbial communities from Arlington Agricultural Research Station in Wisconsin, United States - UWRJ-L049-202B-5 | ecosystem: Environmental > Terrestrial > Plant litter >... | reverse complement strand
AGTGAGGAGGTTATTAAGGAGTGAGGTTATGTGGTGAGAGGAGGGGGACGGGGAGGTGAGGTGTGTGATGTAAGGGAGGGGGGTTGGATAGGATAGATAGATTGAGATTGGAATACCCAGCTGCTGGTTGGCGTTATGCAATGGATTTGGAGTCTCTTCTCTTGGGTGCCGCGTTATGTGAAATTTCTGATGATGAAACGTATCTATGGTACACTTCTTACAGGACTCTGCAAGTGCGCCAGATTTCCCCAAGAGGTTCCGGACTTCTTAAACTTTCTATTCTGCTGTGACTTCTTCCCATCTCTTTCTACTCGGGCGAAGTCTGATCCTGCATCAATCCCTCATTTAATCCTCTCCAAAAGAAACATTCACGCGCACTAGGAGCACCATGATATTTCCCCAGCGTCTAATTCAACTTCGTCAAGAGCCGCGGGGTAGAATACCAATTTCCCCGCGATACACAGGAGTCCTTGTTATCGACTATGTGCGTTTCTCGGCCTTTCCAGTGACCCTTGTAAGGTTAAGATTGTTGGAGCAGATGCCGCAGATCCTGTATGTCCAAAATTCTGCTCAGCGCATGGCAGGGGGTTCCTATGCCCGAAGATGGCAAGTGCGTGAGAGGTGCTGTTTCGAAGTTTGATGGTAGGTCTTTCTCCTGCTTTCGTTGTCTTGCTGTCTCTTTGTTTTTATCGGCGTCGTCCTGGCGTAATACGTATACTGCTAGAGCAGTTGTCCAAGATATGAAAGGTTCATCGGTTAGACCCGAGATCTAAGACTTCTTTTGGGCAGCGGGCATGCAGAAGGTACGAGCATGGTCTGTTTTCTTGGGAGGGAGGAAATTTGTGTTCTTTATGTTTCATTCTTGCATTCGCGGGGGAACTGGTCATAACCCGAGCTTTTCCTTTTCAGGGCCGTCAACTTCTAGTGTTTTGAAGAGAAACTTATTAATTGCAACGTATAATTCTAAATCTATCCGTTTCGTTCTGATTCCAAGTCTTAAGATGCAATTCGGTGGATTTTCGGTTGCAACTTGGTGGCGCCCGTTGAAACTTATTTAACAAGAAATCAAGACGAGAAACCCAAGACTTCTAGTAATAAATTGGTCCGAGTATGGTGTTCGAGCTTGCGGCTGAGACTAGCCGGGACAACGGTAGATACAGGTAGGAAGTGGTATATATATATCTATGATGCAAGCTCCAGGAAACAAATTGTTTCGTTTTCATCGTCTTCACTTCAAGCACCCCTCATTTTACTCTGTTTCGTCATTCAAGAAATACCTTCAATTCGCCTTGGACTTCACGTCTTGGTAGAACTCCTTATTCGCATAACCTCATACTCGCTATGGGCACGAAGCAAAATCCTGATGCCTTTCAAGCACCAATTTTTCGTTCGCCTAAAGACATCTTCGACGGCGAATTGTTCAATATCATGACGCTTCCTCTGCTTGCGAAGCATTACAAACGAGACGCGCTTTTGGAACTTCAAAAGCAGCACACTTGGCTTGACATCTTTGAGTCATCAAAACAAGAGCCTGATCTTGACGGGCCTGGTGGGCCAAGGGAGAAATTCTTCATTCAAGGTAGCGATTGTATCAATATACTGGATCGTTTCGGGCAACTCAAGCGCATAGCGGTGGCAAATGACTTCCTCACTGCCTCGATCGATAACTACATCTGGTTCGTCTACGAACTATACAAAAGTATGAAAATGAATACCGACCTCAAAGAAAGCCCAGAGGTATCAGATAGCCCCGAGGAATCAGAAAGGATAGAAAATCGTTTCATATCCAAATCTCTTGATTTGGAAGAACCCTTCTTCTTGGACGAAGCCAAAAGAGCAGTGCGAAGGAATAAAGAGTCATGGATGGCGAAGAAGTAAGTCACCTCAAAGGCAGACTTTCAACTACTTCGCCAACTCACTAACCCAACTTCAGTAATCCATTCCGACTTACTTTTTTAGCTGACAAAAGATTTCCGTTGTTTCCTGGCAAGACCCCTCATTCCCCGTCAGACACACCTTCAAGGGAACGGAGGTTCCTGGAGGATATGCGAGACCTGAAAGAAAATTTTGAGAGAAGTGTTGAGCACTCTCGACTATGGCATGTCTACAAGACGAATCTTCAAGCATTCACCCTCCACGTTGGCTGCCTAAGGGTACACGACGAGCCTGCAGACAATATCGCAGAACTCCGACTCTTCAACGCGACACGAATGCCTTTCTTCCAGCAATTGCGGGATGAACTTCGAGCCGAAATCATCCGCAACAATAAGCAACAAGAGATCATAACTGCCCTGGTGTTCCGACATCTCATAGAAAATCTCCCTGCGCCCTACACTGAAGAGGGAAAAGAAAAGAACGAAAAGCGCCCCAAAAACGCTACGGATCGATGGCAATTCTTTTGGGACAACGCAATCAAAAAGGAAAACCAAGACAAAAACAAGAAGACGCATCCACATCCGCTTACTAGCTTTCACAACCACATCAGCGGCGAAAAACGCGCAGTCGACCCAAACGGAAACATTACCGCGGCGTCTATAAAATGTGCCACCGATGTATATATATCTGGGAAACAGCTTTATTCAATGCTCAGTACTAATATACACAAATCCAAATTCGGCAATGATTCCAGTAAGACTGCGTATACTGTTCGAGATGACCAGTGGGGAGAGACGTACAGGGGGTTGCTTCGAGCTTTGCCTCCGAAAGAGGAGAATATTAAAGATGGCGAGGTAGACTGGGAGGCGGAGCGAAAGAAATACTTGGAGTAGTAGAGGGATCTCTATGAGAGCCGGAGTGTTTCCCTTTTTTCTTTTTTCTTTTGTCTCGGTGTTGCTAGCGTTTGCAAGGGATAGAAGGTGCGGGGCTTTCTTGGATACTGTGGCGGAGATGCTTGGGCTTTCAGCTAGATCAATTGGGTGGCATTATTGAAATTTTCTCACGGCAATTTCAGCTCAATGCTTCTTGCCCAAACTTCCTGTCATATTGGGAAGTCGCACTTTGATATCCTTTCATTATTGCCCATCTATGAAACTATCCTTCTAAGTGCAGCTGCTTCCCAACGCGCCCTTCTTAAGTTTTGTTCATACTCTTTTTCCTTCGTGCATCATTCTGCTTATAATGTGATCCCTTCGACGCAACACGCTTCTTCGCGGATCTAGTGAACGAGGATCAAAGATGGAGAAATTATTCTTCTGAATCGCTCCTCTCCAAGGATTCATGGTGAAGCGGGAGAATAGCCATCGACTCAGTAGCAAGCATAATCCGCCGTACAAGTCGACCCATCATCCGGCGTATAGACAACGCTTCTGACCAGCCTATAACAGCTCACCACCTTTCCCGTTCCCTCCGTCGCATATCCAACATCTGTACCAGCCTTCGCAACATACGCATCTGCGCCGATCACAACAGTGATATTGAACGGCTTCTTCGCGCGCCAAGTTCCGTCTTCATAGTCAAGTGTCATGCTCGGATTCAGAACCGCGATTTGAGAAGGTGGGATCGAGGAAGGGAGTACGGGGGCGGACTTGTAGTAGTCGATTTCAGCATGTTGGATGGTGTTAATGTTGTTGTAGCAATTTGTGAGATAGTAGATTGGGGTTGCGGAGATGGGATTGAGAAGGCTGATGATAGATAGTATCATTTTATGAGGGAGCATGGTGGGCTGATGAGTGTTCGAAGAGATGAAAGAATGAGATTGGAATCTGAGAAGGACTTGCTCATATCTACGTGGACTTCCACATGATGTTGTCGGTGTTATTATTTATGAAATGAATTGGTCGCCCTAATATATGTTCCTCGTGTGGCGTGTCGTTCAATATAAACAGCGACCTCGAAATTCAATCATCGGCACACTTTTGAGGAGTCCGGAGATGGGTTTATGCTAACCCCAGCCGGGCGGAAGCAGCTGCCTAATGTTAATCGGAATCCAAATCAGACGGCGCTCTGGCTTCTGCTGAAGTATTGGTCGGCATGGCAAGGTCCTGCTTTTTGCCTATGCACGTCTTCATCCGAGAAGTTACCTCAGATGGTCCGATCTTCAAATAGAATCTAGTGCATATAGGTGCGATCAATTCAACACTCCTAAACTTGGGAACAATCTATAGCAGTCGAATGTAAATTTTGTCCCGAGCCGTAGTACGCCTGAACAAGCATGCAGTGTGCCACAAAGTGACAAAAACTGAAATACTTGGTGGAGCAGAAGACTGTTGGAATCCTTTCGGTTCTTGCATCATTTATGATTTTTGATGACTGATCAACTTATAGAAATATTGATACCTAAATCCCACATGACTTCGTGCCATGATATATCTGTCGCCCCGTTCGCCTCGTCCCTTCTCCTCCACACTTCTCGCACGACGGACCTAGCGTCTTTCACATTTCCAATCCCCAAAGTCTCTCTTTTGTCGAAATATAAGTTGATACTATTTCTTGAAGATATTTCATCCGCTTCACATCCAGAAATGAAAGCTGGCCACAGAATTCCTGATACATTCTGGCCTAGCTCTAAAAATGTGATCGCATCGAGCTGCTCAGCACTTTGTTGAACAAGGTACTGGACGCTGCTTAGTGGGAGCTTTTGGAGCATACGCTTGAAATATATATGTGTGGCAGCGTGCCATAGACATTTGTGGTGCCACATCAACTTCTCAGTGACGTTGGTCAAAAGACTGACTCCCATCGCATCAGGATTGTTGCGGATGATGAGCGTTTCGAGGCTGCCCAGTTCGGCGGCTGGAACTTCACTATCAATATAAATCCACCTATTAATCCGAATGATAGTCTCCAAAATGTCTCTTGGAATACAAAAGACGCTGTCGAGACAATAATCTGACTCCTCCCATGACCAGTCTTCGCTGGATTCGTTTGCCACCTCATAGAGGAACAACTCTCGGGGCTCGAGCTCGAGAGCTAGGGAGATATGAGCAGGGCGCAAAGCCTCTACGCCAAGAAATATTTGGTAAATTGTAGAGGCATTGCGATTTCGTCTCCATACCGATTTCTCCACAGAATTTATCCAGGAAAAAGCACCCCGAAGATGGATCCGCCAGTCTGTCGAATCTCCGTTGATGATGCCAGCCAGCACAAGGATGGTGATCGCAGCCAATACCACCTCTGGATAATGCTGGTCATTACCTGATATACTGCGCGAGAGATACTGTAAGCTGAGTTGTTGATGTCTGGCTCCGATTATCCGTCTGGTCTGCGCTACCTGCTGAAGATTTGCTCGACTAGCTTCGGCCAGCGCGTAAACGGCGTGGAGCAGGGCAGAGTGAGATGCTGAATTTGAAGTACCGTGAGTAGCTGACAATGCCAATGGTGATATCACTGTTTGGAAAGGATTGGTTGGGCTTTCTATTGGAATCACTGCAAGTTTGAGTCAGTGCTGCTTCATCAAGGATGAATATTATCGGAACATTTCGCGGCAGATATTATTCTTTGAAGAATACTCCAGAAGCTGTTATAAGACGAAAACGAATGCTGGAATTTGCGAACTGTACGAATTGAGGATTCTACCTACTTGAAGGGCTCAAGAATTGTATCCAATAGTGCATAAGCCTCCGCTCTTCATCCAACTTCATTGGAAAGGTTGTGAAAAACGGCAATCTAAGGCAGGAGCTAGCGGATCCGGGTATGACTGGACCCCGATCCCAGGGTGTCTTGCAAGTATTGGCTTCAAGTATTCGAGTGCCAGTGATCCTCAATGAATTTCCTGGATCACCACCTGCAGGATCGCGCTCGGCTAAATCAACTGAAAGTTCAGGCTCACTTAAAAAGGGGTTTCCATTGCCCAAGAATATCTGGGTTGAGGGAAGAGGGTCTGATGAGGCGGGGAAGACTCCAAATGGTCCTATAGTCAAACTACCGTCTTGAATCAAATCCAAGTCATTTATGGCGGAAGACAATGCTCTACTGCTCAAAGGGCGAGCAAGCCAATGACAATCACTCAGGAGCAACATCCGCTGCAACCCTTTCCGCTCCTTGCACCCTGGCCATGTCAACGCAATGCCGTAGCCCTTGCAACAAAGATCCGCCTTTTGGCACCTTCGACAAGACGGCTTCTCCTGGTCACATTTCACACCCCTCGAGCGGCAGGTGAGGCAGCCAGTGAATGTCTTGGTCCTTTTGGTCATATTCGTCCAGAATCCAGATCAAGAAATAGATAAATAGGACTTCGATCTCCGAGGTGGGACGATAAGATCTCGGAATTTCCGGCCCATCATACCACATGGATGATTGGAGAGAAATGGCAAAATTAAAAATAAAAAGGTCAATGCAGCGCCCCAAATTCAATGATGAAAACGGATTTGGGAGCCCACAGCGATGAGCGAGTGCGGGTTTCTCTGCACATAAACTTTGCTTACTCTTTCCGTGCTTACTCATTTTTCACGCCATTTTTCGAAGGAGAAACTGACAGCGAGGAAGCTGACCACGCTTACCCGAAATGGCGAAGATTCCCGTTTCCAAAATCTTATTACGATTGGCCAAGCCGACATCATTTTACTTGATTTATCAGCTTGGATACCAAATAGCAGGAGATATATATAATACAGTGATAATGCGGATTATCATTTGAAGCTTCATTTGGAGCTAAAACTTCATTTTATGATTCATAATTTTGCAGGCACACAACAATGACTTCCAAACTACAAAATCGGGGACTGGTAAAGCAGGGAACTGGTGATGCTGCGGTGGTGGATATTCCTTATCCAAGCCTCCGAGATGGCTACATCTTGGTGAGAACCATTGCTGTGGCGCTCAACCCAGCAGATTGGCAAGACCTTGAGGAGGATTTCAAGCCTGGGTCTAAACCTCTCTTGATGGGCTGCGATTATGCTGGGATCGTGGTGGCCGTCGGAAAGGACGTGAAAAAAGATCTCAAGAAGGGAGATCGCGTGGCGGGATCTGCACATGGAAGTAAGAAACTGCAAGCAAGGGAATTATCTTCGGAACGAAATGTTAACACGATGGGTAGCCAATGAAGTGAACCCGGAAGATGGCGCTTTCGCATCTTACATTGTAGCGAAAGCAGATGTTGCTATCCATATTCCGTCACACTTGCCTTTTAGTGGTGCCGTCACCCTGCCCTCGGCTCTCACAACTGTTGCTTTAGCCTTATACATCCATCTGGAGATACCGTTACTGCCCGCGACTGTTACCAATGGCTCTTGGATATTTATTTACGGAGGAAGCAGTGCTATGGGATCAATGGCTATTCAGTTTGCCAAAATGTAAGTATCGGAATTCGAAGAAGAGAGACGTCTATATTAACAGAAGCACAGGTCTGGATTTCAAGTTGCGACAACTTGTTCGCCCCAAAATTTCGACCTCGTTCGAAAGCTAGGCGCAGATTTCGTGGTTGACTATGTACGTATGATTTGCCTGTGTCGGGTCAAGTCAAATCTAACACACTTACCAGCGAGACCCTCAATGGGCGCAAAAAGTAAAAGAATTGACCTCAGATAACCTCACTCTAGTTCTGGATACGATCAACACTCCTGAAACAGCTGAACTCTCAAGCACAGCTATGAGCTCAAGCAAAGGGGGGATTTTTTGCAATTTGATGGGCGTTGCATCGCCTCGAGAAGATGTAAAATCTGCATTCTTTCTGGGTTATACCGCGCTTGGCGAAGTCTACATCTATGGGGGCGAAGAATGGCCAGTTGTTGAAAAAGATTATGAGTTGGTAAAGAGGTTTATGGGATTAGCAGAGCAGATTATAATGGACAGGAAGATCATCCCACACCCTGCGGGGTTGCGGTCTGGTGGTTTGGAAGGCATACCTGGGGGCCTGGAGGATCTGAAGAATAAGCGAGTCAGTGGAGAGAAGCTGGTATATGTTATTGGAGAAGAATAATACCAATGTTGCCTGCTTAGGATCATCTATCCACTCGAAATTTACTATCAGATTGTTCTCTGCCAATGGTCTTATTGAGAGAACTTGTCTCTGAAGTTCCGGCTCAAGGGTGCACCTAGAAGTTGTGCATAATTTACATGCATCAAATGATCTGGCTCATATCTAGGGCCACGGTCAGCTATGAATCACTACAGCAATAGAAACAAGATATTGGGTATCGTATCTGACAAATCGACTTTCATTTTCCGTCCGGGAGAGCAGCAACCCTGATATTTCGAGATGCTCCGAGAAAGACTACTTGCGCTAAGTACGACAGGCCCAAGACTAAATTCTTATGTCACCCCCGAAGCTCGCTGTCAGTTACTGAAAAGGTTTCTTAGCGGGAGCTTCATCGAGGGGAGGCAAGTCATAAGATTTTGCAACAGACTTATATAACAAATGAATACGGCCGTAGCTCCTACGCACTCTATCAACATTTCTTCAAGAACCCTTCCAAAAGAGCTGTAAATTTAAACGCTCTGCAAAGAAATCACCGGGTCTTCATCATCTGTTTCAGCTCAATAAAATGGCACTTTCATCCGACTCTGTTGATATCAGTGCAAATACTCCTAAACCTTTTGCCCCCACAGAAAACGATCCGAAGAAATTATATGAGATTCCAGATGTCACTTTCGGTAGTCCTCGTAAGTTAAGCTCTCATCTATAACATCTACTCACAAATTCGACTAATCATTCTACAGATAATAGACGCTTGAAAGTAATCAACATAGGAGCTGGAGTTGCTGGTATCCTGAATGCCTATCAGATTCAGAAGAATTGCGAAAAGTGCATCGAAATTATCCAATCACAATAAGCCCAGACTCTGACTTCATGTAGCGTCGACTTTGCAATTTATGAGAAATCCAAGAAGATTGGAGGGACATGGTCGGCAAACCGATACCCAGGATGCGCGTGCGATGTACCATCTCACGCATACTCCTTCAATTTCGCACTGAACGTGAGTACTTTAAATTGGTCAGATGATGCATTTACTAATACGTTCAAGCCTGAATGGCCTTCGTTTTTCTCGCCCGCCGAAGATATCATGTCTTACTTGGAAAAGGTCTGTAAATGCTTTGACTTGAAAAAGTACATGCACTTCGAGGCAAAAGTTCTCGGGGCAAATTGGAATGAACAAGCTGGAAAGTGGATTGTAAAGATTAGTCAAAAACAGAGTGATGGTACCACTATTGAGTTTGAGGATACTTGCGACTTGTTGCTGCAATGTACTGGGGTCTTGGGTTTTCCCAAATTACCAAGTATTCCAGGTTTAGAGACATTCAAAGGCAAGGTGAGTCCAATTATCGAAATTATTGGGATGTTCTCTCACAACAGAGTAGGTAATTCACACCGGGAATTGGGACGATGCCTACCAGGAAGATCAGTGGACAAAAGAGTCTGTGGCAGTGATTGGGTCAGGAGCGTCTTCAATCCAGTCGGTGCCTTCCATGCAGGTAAGATCATACATTCTTCAACATCTGCATATTGAGCTGATATTGTAGCAACAGCCGTACGTCAAGCATATGGATATATTTGTCAGGACAGCTGTCTGGTTTGTTACTATGGCAGACAATGACGGTACTAATCACCCATACAAAGATGAGCAGAAAGCAGTTTTTGCAAAGGATAAGAAAGCTTTGGCAGAACACGCACGCTATTATGAGAATGAAATCAACGGCGATTGGAGATTATTCTTCGCGAACAGCAAAACCCAGATCGACTATAGAGACCATTATACGAAGCGGATGGCAAACCACATCAAGGACGAAAGGCTTCTGCGAGGTTTCACTCCAAAGTGGTCTCTTGGCTGCCGAAGAGTCACGCCGGGAGATCCATACATGAGAGCAGTCCAGGAACCAAACGTTAGTGTTCACTTCACTGGTGTTTCCGCCATTACAGAAGATAGTCTGATAGGAGGTGATGGGATTGAACGAAAGGCCGATACCATCATCTGCGCTACCGGATTTGATATATCTTACCATCCTCACATTCCGATAATTGGTCAGGATGGGCTTGCCTTGAAAGACAAATTTGGCGATGATCCCGAATGTTACTTGAGTATCACGATCCCTGGATTTCCAAATTACATTCTGTACGGAGGACCGACATTCCCCGCTATGAATGGCAGTGCCATGGGACCGATGCTTGCTATCTCTGAATACACGGTTCAAATCATCAAGAAAATGCAGACCGAGAATATTCGGTCTTTTGCCCCTCGCCAAGACGTAACGGACAAATTCAACGCGCATGTGAAGGAGTTCGTCAAGACGAGTGTGTGGGTTGATGATTGTCGTTCGTGGTATAAAAATCCAGAAACGGGGAAGGTCTTCGCCATTTGGCCTGGAAGCAGTCTGCACTTTATGCAAACTATTCGCACTCCTAGGTACGAGGATTATCATATCAATTATCACGGCGATAATCTGTAAGTGCTACTAGCCCCCATTTCCCCCACCCCGTTAAAATGGCATTGATGCAGGATGTAGATGGTCCCACCTGGGATATGGATTTACTGTCGAAGACCGAGATCCCGAGTTGACAACGGCTCCTTACCTCAATGAAGCTGCAATCGACGACAAATGGATGAATCAATTCTCTGATTAGAGAGGAATTACCCCAAAATGGCCAGGAACATTTTGAATTCTGCTTGTGGAGATATCATAAGGCATTCTATGCTCTAGTAAACTATAACTTGAAGTGTCTGTCACAAATCAAGCCTGGAACAGGTCTTCAAACCTTCCTTTCTTAGACCCCAAAAGTACCTGTGACATTCTCAGTTGTCTCCACGTTTCCTTTCTCAAGGACACCTTGCCCCATCCCAATACCCTCCTCAGCTACAACTGTCCGAGTTCCTAACCCAACTTCAGCGGTAGTAAATTTATCTGCAGGGTCTCGGTAGGCCGGTACAAAGTTCACACAAAGTGCGTAACTCCAGGATGCAACAAAGAACGCTAGAGGTACACTCATAGCCTTCGCCGTCGAATTGTTGAGGTCGGCTGCAGCCCCGAGCAAAGGAGGCACGCAAGCCCCTCCACACACTCCTCCAACGATGAACCCAGAACCACGTTTGGTGTACTTTCCGAGTCCGCGCATACCAAGCGCGACAATAGTAGGAAAGCAGATCGATTCGAAGAAGAGTGTGATAAAAAGCATAGACATTCCAGTGTTGTCTCGCTGTGTGATACTGGGCGCGATGAACACGATGCACATGGTCAAATAGAACAAGAACACCCAGCGCGGACGGATATACTTCATGAGAATCACACCCAAAAAGCGACCTGCAGCGAAGGCGCCCTGAGCTCCTGCCAAGAATTTCGCTCCCAGAGAAGAGTCGGTGTGGGCTCGAGTCTCCGTGACATAGTTAATGAAATAGGACGCAATTGCCACTTGAGAACCAGTGTAGCAAAACTGCGCAAAAGCCGCGTGGAAGAGCCGATATTGTTTGAAGAATGGCTTGATAGCGGCATTCGCGTGGGTTTCTTCCGCTTGAAATTCCATGTCTGCATCCGTGACTTCCGGAATGGGAGAGCTGGCTTCTGTCAGTACTTGCAAGATTGGGAATCTTTGGAAAGGGGGATTTTTACAAGTAAAATACACCTGCAAGCAGAAATACGAAACATGCAATAGCGAGATACACCCATTGTACATTCTTCAATGCACTGGGATCATCAGCTGTCTTGGTGAAGAAGACGTAAGATCCGAGGACTGGGGCAACCACAGTTCCGATTCCATTGAAGGCTTGCGAAAGGTTGATTCGCATTTCCGCATATCTAGGTGGGCCACAAACTAAAAATTTATTAGACAAGATTCTCTTCTCTCTCCAAGTACAAGTCCGACGTACCAGTGATGTATGGATTTGCTGCTGTTTCTAGCGAGCCTAGTCCATTGCCAATTATGAAAATTGCTGCGCAAAAGCCACCGAACGATCGGTGGAGAATGCATGGCCAGGCAATAAGAGCACCGATGCCATAAAGTGTTAACCCCATATGAAGACTGGCTTGTACCCGTAGTGGCGAAGAATCCAGTTGGCGTGACCCAGAGAAGCGAGGGGATAAGCACCAAAATAGGCTGCTTGAAGGCCCGAAGATCTAGCTCGAGTGATGTGAAGAGTATTCTGGAAATGCTTATTCAAGGTATCCAGGAGTCCATATGAGAATCCCTAGAGAGGTTTCAGCTTTGAACCCATCAAAAGTGGAGGTACGAAATACGAACCCAAAGGAAGAACAATATTGTGACAAGGCATAGCGGGTAAATTGATTCCCTCAATGTCAACTCTGCTGCGCGCGTTCTCTCCTTGTCGCTGACTTTCAGAGATTGCTTTTTGAAAATTGTCTTCATCTTGTTGAGGACTTGAGGTGTAGAAGTCAAAGATTGAGATTACATCTGAATATCCGAGACGACCACACAGTATTTAAATGACCGAAGTACCGATATTTAAGCTTTTGGCCTAGAGATTTTCCGCCTTGTCAAATTTATAGTTGGAGATTGCGGGGTAGGCCACAGGAGATCCCTGTTCTGTTGGCTTGTGGGGCTCTTCTGGAATTGAACTTCCTCTTGTGGGAGTGATCGGCCAGGGTGAACGTCGGTCATCATTATTCCGAGTCAGAATTTGCTTTTATCTGCCCACTCTGGGGAAACTGGACAAAAGTTCTGGCACCTTTTCTTAAGACTACGAAAATGCAGACACGTGACGGTGAGAGGGAAAAGGGGGGCCGTTGAATATCTAATTTGCGAGCTCTGGTGGCTCGTCGCTCAATCCATATTTGAGGCGCGACTACTTTTTCGAGGAACTCCCCAAAGCTACAGAGGAAAGTACGTCCCATTCCTACAGTCAAATCCTAGATCGGGGTTCAACTCCGCAGTCGCGTTCAAACAAATCACAGTGGAAGCTTCCCCAGTTTGTGTGAATACCTGAATATTCTTCGCCGCAAAGTTTCGACATGACGAATTCGTATTACACTCCACGATAATCGCCTCCGTGTGCTGCAAGTTCGGCAAGCCAGCATCATACCAACACGGATCTGTTACACAAGATCCATCTCCAGGTTGGAATGTGTTGATAGAACCAGTGAAATTCTCCCACGTGAAGTCACGCATTTCAACTGTGGAATTGTTTGGTCTTCCAATAGTTGCACCGTTCTCCAGCTGCGTTTGAGTAGATCCCTGATTGAAATACGTCTGTGTAACAAAAATCGGGAATGTAACATTGTACGTCCTGATATTTGACCAGGTCACATTTTTTGCGAGTCCCTGGCCTCCGATCCAGGACTTGAAACGCGCGGCATAAACAGCATTGATGACTGTCACATCGTTGAACTTGATATTTGAGACGTTTGCAAAAGATCCTTGGTTTTGACCCAATGAACCGATGCTCATCCCGTGACTCTGGTAACCGATTGTCCCACCTTCGAATAGGATATCATGCGATCCTGATTGAACCGCAATTGCATCGTCACCGTTGAAGATGACGCTATTGAAGATTTTGATGTTCGTCCCAGTCACGTCAAAGGCATCGGTATTGAAGGGGAAGCCGGCAGTTGTTGAATAAGCGTCAACTACGGCGTCAGTCACGGTGAGGTTTCTGCCACTGAGTTGAACTCCCCGCGCAATTGGCTTTCTCGATTTGAGGTGCTGCAGAGAGCCATTTGTCGTGTTGAAGCTCATCAAATGCGGTCGAGAAACAATTCCAGTTCCATTGACCGGGTTGGCATCCCACCAAGCCTGCCCATATGAATATATCCACCCGTTGGTAACATTGCTTGTTCCGACGAAGTCGATGGAAGGCCCAGAGAATTTGAACCAGTAGAGAGCTGTGGAATATGTATGAGCGTTGCTGGCGTTGACAGCCTCTTGAACGGCGGTGATATTCTGAGGGAGGTGGAGATTTCCTCGCATTCGAATCTCCACATTGCTGAGATTGGTGGCGCTGATAGGAGTCAGAATATTGTAGTCCAGACCTTCCCCAAAAGTGATGACAGCGTCTCTGGAGCACTTTGCGAACGCTGAAGCTACAGCTGGGCTGTCGTCTGCCGTACCATTTGAAGATAGAAAATTAGAGGGGATAATGCATGTTCTGTTGCGAGTTGAAGCATAAGCATAGCCAACGAAATAGAAGCAAGAATATAGTAGAAGGCATGCTCGACTTTGAAGATGCATAGCGGACGATTTCAAATGTCTCAGTTGAAGTGATGGAATAAGGAACTGCAATGCATCTCAATATATAAACATAGAAATATATCTTGGCGGGCCTGATTTTGAAATCCCGAATGCGAGATTACTCCCAAATCTTTATCACTCTTCTTCGCTGTGGCGTCGACGAGATATCACTTGTGGAGTAGCGGTTGAGAAGGAGCGAATCATTGACCGCGGGGAAACCTTGCGGGCCCCCACAAAAAGGTTTTCCCTGCGGGGTGAAATTTCCGTAGCCTGGAAATCTGCAACTATTGGTGGGATCTCGAGACTCTGTTTTTCCATGTCACGAGAGACAAGGTGTGCTTCGCCGGTACAGTGATATGCGATTTAACCTTGACAAATGCTAAAAACACGGAAATTGGTCCTTTTTTCCTACAAACAATTGCAGGTGCGGTCTGTTGGAAAAGAGGGGCCTCGCCAGAATTTTCTTCCAATTTTCAGACTAGATTTTTCAAATTTTCTTCTAATTAAAGAATTAGATATATTTGTGTTATATTATATTTAATAATAAAATACATTTTTTCAAGTAGTATTGGTTGCAAGTTATTATTTGAAGTGGTTGTTGGAGTCTCTGGGGGGAAAATGCCAATTTCCGTGTTTTTGGCGAGTGTCAAGGTTAATTCGCATATCACTGTACCAGGTTGCGGGAATTTAATGCGCTTGCCATCCCACTCTGCCTGAAGAAAGTTCAACTTCCAACTTGGCCAGAAGTCACTAAAAAGGAAATTCCACGCGGTCAGGTAAAGTAAATTAACGCAAAAACGATAAAGGAAAAAGGACATTGAAATAAAGCTCCACGAAAAATCATGTCCCAAACCCTAGAAAGTGGGTAATCCATAGATGGACCCGGAGACTAAAGGTTCGTCCTCGACTTGCAGCGAAAATGAATGATAAAGATAACCCGAGCAAAATGATTATTCTCAGTATTTCCCTCACTTTTCTCAGTATTTTTCTCACTTTGCATCCCCAAATGCCTTTTTGACCGCAGCGGCTAGGTCTCCCAAAGTATCGAACGCCGCCGCAAGTTGAACTTCATCCTTGAACTCGTTAAACTTTCCACCCATCGAGGCATTATCGCCAGACCTCTTTATCCATACACTAGGTTTGAGACCTATTGTTTTGGCCGGTCGATGATCGTGCTGAATGCTTTGTGCAACCTTCAAAATCTCAACCTTCTTCACACCAAAATCTTCTTTGGCATGGTCTATCAGGTACTGAAAATTTCTAAGATCAGGTTTATAAGACCCAATGTCCTCGGCGGTATATATCCCATCAAATTTGACCCCATCCAATGGACCGGCAAGGGTTCGTGAGAATGATGCTTTGTCGACGTTCGACAGCACAACAAGCTTGTAATGCTGGCCCAAGACCTGCATGGCGCCGACTGTATCAGGAAACGCTGGCCATTTGCCAATCGTAGACCCAAAAGCCTCAGCTTCAGCTGGAGTGAAGGGCACTTTGAGTTTAGTTGCAATTCCTTCATAGGCTGTTGCTAGAATTTTCGGATACGAAAGAGTGGGATGCTGTTTCTGGATGGCTAGCTCGAGAGTTGTATATTCGCTCAAGATAAAACTTCTATTTTTAGCTGCTGTATTCTGACTGGGATGGCGAGGATCGTTTTCAGAAAGCTTCGAAAGCAACGGAAGGAGGGCTTCGAAAATGCCAGACTCCCAGTCAATCAGCGTGCCATAGATATCGAAGCTTAAGAGTTTGAACTCCGTGGGGTCGAAAGACATGATGTCTATGAAAATTTATCGAGTGTAAATGACAAATCGAAAACACGTATTCCGAGAAGTTATCAAAGAAGATCAAGATCATATACCTGTTCTCTTTTCGTTTTACATCATTGCAAAAAGTCCAGCTGTCACGTGCTGGACGCTTGTTCCCCGGAGGGCGTGGTTCTAGGCTCCGTTCTGCAAGTCGTCCCACTCTTCAATCAAGAGATCTAGCAAACCTCTGGACCTGGTGGACTCCCAGTCTTCCCATCCAATCAAGCTTTGTTCCACGTTCCTTTCCCTGGGTGTCGAATCAAAAGATCAAGCAAAAGCTGGCCGGCATTCAACGAAACGCGACGAGACGCGTCTAGCTGAGTTGAGTAGGTCAGAGTGAATAGCTTTACTGCAAGCTACCCAAGCCCCAACAGGCCTCGAAGGATCGAACAGAAAATTGAGTTTCGTACTCTCTTGCAATTGCTCTTACGGAGTATCACTTCGAGCCATTCCGTGCATCGTGTCGTGGTACCTATGTCGTGGGGAAAGGTTCCAGCGGAGCGGACCCCGCATTCGCCACGCAGGCTCCAGAGTCCACTAATGGTGGCTACTAATACACACCCCGCACCCGTCAGTCTCTAGCATTGATGTTATGCCTCAAAGAGCAATTCTTAGTGTTAGTGAGAGCGTCATCTTGAGTAGTCTACTCCCTGACGTTCAGGTCAAAACCCAAAGCCTGGGCGAAACCTTATTTCCTACAGTAGGATGGGCAAGCTTGTAATTTAAATCCGTTAAGTCTGCCTTTATTTTCTTGAAAGATTGAACCCTTCTCCTGGTACTGCTATTGTATCTTCAATTATGTTTTATCGCGCATGGGGCGTTCTGTTTTCGGCCGCTGTGCTACAGCTGTGTCGAGCAGCATCAAATTCCAGCATCTCCAATGACACCATTAGTTCGAATTCCTACTTCTATGGAAGCTCCCCTTCTGTGTATCCATCTCCCCTAGGCGATGGAAGGAGTGGCTGGCAGGATGCCTACAACAAAGCCGCTGCGCTCGTGAGTCGGATGACTGTCGAGAAGAAGGTTGCCCTGATCGTGACATCCTACTGAAGCTTACCAGGTCAATGTATCTACCGGGTATACTGACACATCCAATGGTTGCTCCGGGAATATCCATCCCATTGAACGTCTTGGTTTTCCTGGGCTCTGTCTATCGGATGGCCCTTCTGGACTACGAGGAACCGATTTTGTGAATGGTTATCCTTCAGGTCTTCACGTTGGCGCCTCGTATGGCTTTTCGTTCCTCATACGCAAGACTCGCTGACCAAGAGACAGATAGAATCGAAATCTGACTGCGGCACGAGGTCATTTCATGGCCAAAGAATTCAGAGCTAAGGGTGCGAATCTCACCAATGCACCTGTTGTAGGACCGCTTGGTCGGGTCGTGACTGGTGGGCGGAATTGGGAAGGATTTTCCAATGATCCGTTTCTCGATGGCTCACTCGCGGCTGCAACTATCGAGGCATCGCAGAATGCAGGCGTCATTACCAGCACAAAGCATTTCGTTGCCAATGAAATTTGCGTGAATTTCATCGTATTTTGTTCTCGTTAACAATAAATAGCAAGAGTTGAATCGAGTGCCAACTGTTAGTGCCGGGTTGGTCGGAATTGAATCTGTTTTGTCCAATGTCGATGACAAAACTCTTCACGAGCTGTACCTCTGGCCTTTCGTTGACGCAGTCAAAGTTGGCACTGGAAGTATCATGTGCAGCTACAACCGTGTCAACAACTCTCGTGCGTGCCAAAACAGCAAGCTTTTGAACGGTATTCTCAAGACCGAACTAGGATTCCGAGGATTCGGTGAGTACCCAGTCCGTCAACATTCTAATCAATGCTGAGCCAAATGCAGTTCTTTCTGTTTGGGGTGCTGTTCATTCCGGCGTCGGTTCAGTGCTTGGAGGTTTGGAGAAGGAAATGCCCATCGGTACATTCTTTGGTCCCCAGCTTGTGGAAGCCGTCCACAATGGAAGTGTGCCATCATCTCGGCTCGATGATATGGCAACTCGGATCATTGCGACTTGGTAGCAAATGGGTCAAGATCAAAACTATCCTACTCGGGGGGTTGGAATTACAGCCGACGTAACACTTCCGCACACCATTGTCGATGCCAAAGATCCAGTGGCGAAGTCGACTTTATTCCAGGGCGCTGTGGAGGGCCATGTGCTGGTCAAGAATACTAACAACGCCTTACCCTTGAAAAGCCCCAAGCTTCTTTCCATATTTGGTTATAGTGCACGCAGTCCCTAGACTGTAAATCCTGCATCTGGTGGTGACCTTTCTTCTGCCGTTGGTACTGGGCCGGTCAATTTCGATGCTTTAGGATCACTGGTCTCACGGAACGTTGGCCTGGAGCCCCTCAATCTCACGGAATATCTACCAGCGTATGGCGCTGCAATTCTAAATTTCGCGTTGGGACCTCAGCCAGCATATCAGATTGCATCCGAAGGCACTCTCATAGCGTGAGTATTCGCCCCTTTTTCTCGGGCGCAATCAGGACTGACATTCCCGAAAGTGGCGGCGGGAGTGGCAGCAATACGCCAGCGTATTGGAGTTCTTCATATGAAGCCTTGTCTCAACGTGCATACGAGGATAGTACCAGCCTGTTCTGGGACCTCAACAACACTGGCGAAACGCCTTCTGTGGCCAATAGCACCGATGCGTGCCTCGTATTCCTCAATGCCTATGCGACCGAAGCTCTTGATCGCGTTGGCACGTACGACAACTACTCTGATACTCTCGTCAAGAATGTCGCAAGCCATTGCTCCAACACTATCGTCGTTATCCACAATGCCGGTGTCCGGCTGGTTGATCAGTTTGTTGATAATCCCAATGTCACAGCTATCGTCTACGGCCATCTTCCTGGCCAAGATTCTGGTCGTGCTATTGTGTCTCTTCTCTACGGTGGTGAGAATTTCAGCGGCAAGCTTCCTTATACCGTCGCTAAAAACCAATCAGACTACGGAGAAGTCTATAACCATAGCGAACCCAGTGGCATCTTTAGTCGCTTTCCCCAGAGAAACTTCAGTGAGGGCGTATACATTGATTATCGTGCTTTTGATGCCCATAACATCACACCGCGGTATGAATTCGGATTCGGACTTTCATACACAACCTTCGAATTCTCCAACCTACAGATCAACCAGTCCGCGCCAATCAACACGAGCCCATACCCCATCGGTGAAATACAACAAGGCGGACCACAAGATCTCTGGGATAATGTGGTGACAGTGTTAGTAGATGTCAAAAATACCGGGACGGTGTAAGGGGCACAAGTCACGCAACTTTATGTTGGTATTCCTGGTGGGCCAGTCCGACAACTACGCGGTTTCAACAAGCAGTTCTGGAGCCTGGCCAATTATACACGGCAACTTTCGCCCTGACACGTAGAGACTTGTCCGTTTGGGACGTTGTGGCTCAAAAATGGCTGTTGCAGAAGGCTGTTGCAGAAGGCTGTGTGCCAAATATATGCCGGTGACTCGAGCCGGAACCTTCCATTGACAGGGTCTCTCACGATATAATTGATTGGATCGCGAAGTGGTTATCCCCCAGTGTTTCTGTGTTGCACACTACGAATACGCCAATCGAAACAGGGCGTCGAAGACAGCACTTCGTTCAAACGACGCGCCCTGGTGGCCCCGTATTATGCAGGTAGGTTGGGTATTTTCCGCCCGGTGAAACGAGTACTGGGCCATCCACGAGTATCGTTGTTGTGCGTCATATGTGATTGCCGTGCATTCTTCGTGTTATCTCCTGCAACTCTTCCAAGTGGGCATGCTGTTACAGCACTACCCATGCTAAAGTCTAGACCAATTGCTTCGACTCTCCCCGGTGTGAATTCAGGTGGTCAGGGATGCAAGCTTGGAATAAAATAGCCCGCTTCGGAAATCTAACTTGCTGATTGGTGAAGTTAAACGACTTGAGGTCTCATCACTGGCATATATTGATCCTGAACGCACCATGCAAGCCTTTGTTCTCTATCATCTTTATCGCCTTCGAAAGTCCAATTATATCCAAGTTTTTTTTGGCATACGAATGTGTATCACTTGGTAAGGCAGATTTTAAGTGAGGCTGCCAGTCAAAATTTGGGTGGGCGGTGGACTGCAGACGCCACAATGCGACAAAGAAGAGCTGTCAGCCTTATCAAAAGGATAGTAACAGACAACTTGAGACTGTGGCTTCATTTCGGGCACGAAAAAGGTACTTAAGTTGTCAGGAATCCGCGAGAGATTTGCTTTCCATTCCCCCTCCAACACAGAGGCAAACCAAAGTCTGGCAAAATTGCAATGCGGGGTTTGATCAAGGCGAAATCTTCCCCTAATATCAACTCAAGCGGATGTCAATGAAATGACAGTACTACCCAGCTCAAACCAGGGTAACGAAGATCCTGGACTCCATTCTCATCCCGTTGAAGATTCGGGACTTCATCTGAATCCCAACAACATCGATCAGGGCGATTTGGAAGCTGTGACTGGTGCCAGTGCCGCAGCCATTTCATCTTCCCGATATGTTCCACCTTCGTCTCAAAATGCCGATGATACTACTCGAGGTCCCAGAAGCAACATCGAGGACCAAGGCTTCCCTCCAAATACCTTTGAAGCTCAGCCTCTTCAACACACCCTGAGCAATAACGTGTCAGATAAATCAGATGCCCGTTTACGTGAAGACAGTTTTGCCACTCCTCCAAGCATCCAAAAGACGGAGGCAGACTCCCAAGATGAGCAGAATTTCCCACAAGCGCCACAATTTGCAGCCTCTAATCGGAAGCAGTCTGCTGCCGAAATGGACATTGAAGGGCAGCAACCCAGAAGCATTCGGAGTCGGCGATTCACAGGAATAATGAGAGGTGGATTCTCAACTGGCGCATTCCCGCCGAAGAGAGGGTGGTGTGTCACCATATCCGGGATTATCCTATCGCTGATCGCCAGTGTCATTGCACTCGCTGTTGTTTATTCCATCCACGGTCATGGAACAGGAGCAACAAAAATCAGCGTGACTGTCACGAACTACGCTCCAACTCAAGTATCGCCAGTCTCAGGTTCAAGTCTTGGAGCAAGAGACATCATCTTCGGTACCTACTTCTCTATTTCAACGTCTGACAAGCCTCAGACCAAGATAGTCTGGGACGGAGACGATGGAAAATTGTGCGTCCGCACGAAATTAGGTACGACATGGCTAGACAATATTCATTGCGTCACGGGTGCAAACCAGATGACGGGAACACCACTCACTTTGGTGGATTGGCTTGGCGGTCCTACCATTGCATTCATCACGAAGGATCATCTGCTTTCGAGTATTAATTACGTGCCTGGCAATGATACCTGGATCCTATCGAGTCTGGTTGAGTCGAAAATTTCTACGCATCCGTCCTCAAAGCTCACTTCTATCCCGTGGCTCAATGGTACTTGTAAGCATATTCTCTTTTTAGCATACTTCTCCCACATCTTTTGAACGCGCATTTCTTATACCTCCTGCCAACAATCATTCAAAAAAACCAAAGCTGACACACTCGCGCAGCAATATGGATATATTATCAAGGCACCGACGAACAGATTCACGAGTGGGGCCTCGATGACTACAGAGACGAAACTTGGAGAGACGGCTCAGTCGGACCTCTTGGGAAAGCAATCCCAGGCTCTTCGATCGGAGTAGCTCGTTGGATCCACGGATCTGACGAAGTAGAGGAAGTCTACTTCCAAGCAACCAACGGAGCTATCCACGGGCGCCGCTATGCTAATTCCGTCTGGGATACCGAACTCTACAACGTTGCCGGCACTGAAACGGGCGTCACTTCGGGTGCTAGTCTTACGGCGACGGGCATCACGCAGGCCAACAATCAAAGTTCTATCCTCCTCGCCTATATTGCGTCGAGTGGATTCCTGACGGTTCAGACGCGAGGAACAGCCTCAAACATTACTGACTTCGGGTCATTTTCGAAACCGGCACGGTTGGTTCAAGGTGATGGGAGTAATCATCCGGGTCTGGTTGCTGATGGAGCGTCTGGGGTCCCCACCATTTACTTGCTCAAGAACCAGAAAGTATTGGCGTTGACAGGGGATGTGACGGCTGCAAATTTCACGACTACTGATATTACGTCTTAAACTCAATGTTTCATTTATTTTCAGACAATCAAGCATACAATATTGTTCTTATACGACATATTGGGATCTTACTTCTCGTTCCGTTCACAATCTCGCTCTCGCTTCAAGTCTCTGTTCAGTATCTCCCATCGCCCATTGCACCTGCGCAGTCCTGCTGCGTACCTTCGCGGCATCGGATGGCGTCACTTCTCGAACTTCCACAGCAGGGTTGTATCCCAGCCAGCCTAAGTAATATAAATGTCAGCATTCCATTCAAAACCTAGAGAAAAACGTCAAGGAACTTATATACTTACTGCTAGCCGCGATTTCCTCATTTCCAACCTGCGCATTCGACTTTCCATCAGCCCGCTTGTAGACGTTGATGACCACCACCCCACCAAGTCCCAAATTGTGCTGCAATGCAACTGGCGCGTTCTTAACCAAGCGGTTATTCGCCCAGCCTCGCAATTGCCAAGTCAATTCAGCACACTGAGCAAGGCCTGTGGCGCCCAAGGGATGACCTTTAGAGATCAACCCCCCTGAGGGGTTGACTACGACCTGACCTCCATACGTTATATCGCCATTTCTAACCATTTCATGAGCTTTCCCCGGCTCCGAGAATCCCAACCCATCAAGCAAGATCAATTCGTTAGCTGAAAAACAGTCGTGTACCTCACACACTTTGATATCCTTAGGCGAGACGTTTGCTTCCTTCAACGCAGCTTGTGCGGCACGCTTCGTCATGTCGAAGCCCACGAGATCCATTGCACTGCGGGAGTATAATTGAGGTGAGTCTGTCATGAGTGACTGGCCAGCAATCAAAATGGCTTGGCTCTTTAGGTGGGGTCTTGCATCCAAGAACTTTTGTGAAACAATTACAGCGGCTCCGGCTCCGTCACTCGTTGGGCTGCACTGGAGTTTCGTAAGAGGAGCGTGGATCATAGGGGAGTCAAGAATCTCTTGCAGGGTGTAAGATTGGCGGAATTGGGCGTAAGGGTTGTTTTGGGAGTGGACATGGCTGATGCGACCAATTTCGGCGAAATCTCTGGCTTCTGCGCCATATCTGAACACATTTAAAACCTGACGCATAAAAGTGTAAAGTGACCTTACTTTTGCATATATTCTCTCCCCGCATTCGCGAAGTATTGAGGGTTAGGAGGACCTCTTTCCTTCCCACTCATTTCATACATCATCTTCGCAGAAAGCCCCATCGGACTCGGTCGATCAGTCCATTTGCTCTTGATGCTGCCCGGTTCCATCTTCTCGAATCCAATGACCATTGCACAATCAATAGCACCATTTTTGATAAGAGTGCGAGCTAGCTGAAGTCCAGTCGATCCAGTCGCGCAGGCATTGTTCGTATTATAAATTGGAATACTTGTCATTCCGAATTGATAGAAAACTCGCTGGCCACTAGTCGTATCGCCATAGCAGTAGCAAGCGACCCCAGTTTCAACGTCGTCGTAATTTATTTGGGCGTCGAGCATTGCTTTGATACCAGCTTCGTACGCCATCTCAGGATACTCGCGTTCCCCGCGGGGTTTGATGAACTTTGTGAGTCCAACGCCTAGGACGTACGCCGGGATATTGTTGGCCGGCATGGTTGGAGATTTGTGGTGCGATATGGGGGTTCAGACTTCGATGGAGAAGGAATAAAGATAAAAGGTTGAATTGACGTCGCTGATACACACATGTAAGCCACGGACCGAGTTCACCTCGGCGATGCGGGGTAGTATGCAGGGGTTGCCGGAAGTCCGTCCCCTGCCTAGGTTATCGCCCGCATCTAAAGGTCATTGGAAAGAAGGGTTTGAGGCTCCGCCATCCGATGGATTATTAAGAGTCCAATATTTAAAATAAGTCCGATGCAACGTGAGGTGAGATGCAAGGTTAGCAAAGGAAATCCAAGGCAAATTATTGTGAACGCGGCGCCAACCACGAGTATTTTCAGGGGGGTTCCAGCCTGCAACTCGCTTAATCCGCAGGCTACAGATCACTCAAACTCCTGCTAATATTACTCGGCCATATCTTTGAATTTGTGAGCAATGATTATAGAGCAGCATTATGAGATAATGATCAGTCTAGGTTTAATAGGTTATCAACATACAAAATGTCAATATTAATGACGCAACATTATCACTTCGGGTCATTTTGCAATATCTAAAATTAAGAAACTAATATGTTTTTAAATAAATCTATTATGAATAATACAAAGTCTTGAATATTGCTGATACCATTTCATGAGAGTTTTGGGTACCTGACCACAAGCTACTCTACGCACACACTCATCTCACGCTCTTCACTCACATCATCACGCAGCAGCAGCTCACAACCTCGTCGTCGTCCCACTTGGAGCTCCCTCCCCTCAGATGCGTCTTCACCGAGACTTCAGTGGCAGGTGCTTCTGGCACGACTGGCGTGTGCTTAGCATCCGTGTGCTCGGTGCTTGGAGTAGTTGTTGCGGTGTTTGTTGGGGGGAATGATGTGGCTGGGCTTGTGGAGTCAGACATGCTGGCTGATTTGTTTCTTTTTGAACTGTTGGTTTGGAGATTTGATGTAATGGTTGTGATGACCGAGAGTGTGTTGCTGGTTTACTTCTCTAGTGTCGGCGCTGTGGAGGTGATTTATAGTAGCAAAAAACAGAGCGTGTAGAACAATGTGAGGGGTTTCGCTTTGTTGGAAGACAGGGCTTCCCAACAAAACAAGAAGGAAATATAATTCTGCCGTCAAGTACACAAAGAAACTTTGATAGTGGCTGTCCGAATAGTGCTTTTAGAACAACAATGGACAATGTATGCTGATGACCCATAACAAATTATTTTAAGTCTAGCCTTTGCAGGGTGGGGCAAAGCGTTCCACAGGTTTATCTCCAAGTTCTGTTTTACGTGACGAGGCTGGGGTATTACTGCATTATAACTAACCTTGTGAAAGAAAGCATGGCCATAGCTGAGAATAAAAAAGAAACTCTTTCAACTATACCCTCACGCTGCATAGGTGCGATTTCATTACTCCTGACTTCGACTGTCTATAAGCCCCCTGTGTTCAGGCCTTCCGAACTTTAATACAGTAAGATACTGCTACTGCTTGAATTTGGAGTGCAGGCTTTTAGGAGGGCTCTCCTATAAACGATCAGATCGAGATGTCATTGCCAGCGCAGCTTCATAATTTGATCAGTAGAAAAAACTAACATAATTTATGATAATAATGATTGATAGAAAAAAATTGTGAGCGTGGTAGACCGTGAAGTCAGAATACTCGACACTTCTTAGAATTGTGAAGGTATGAGAAAAGAGAAGTAAAGCTGATATACAGGTTGCGGTTGGGCATCACATGACGTGTCATGTGACCATGATGCACCGCGATCCGAATCATCACAGCCGCGGGTCACGGTTATTATATATATACATATATATGTATAAATTATGATGCAAGAAAAGGTATGCGTGAACCCATCAGAGGGTGGGCAGTTCAGGCGCAGTTGACCTGCCAACCGAGCCACGGTAACGAGCAAGCTAGGACATCATCAATGCAGGAGAGCAAGACTTTACAATCATCAGGCCCACCAGGCACGAGAATTATTGGCTTCTGCACTGCTGCTTGGTATTTTGACAGTTCTCCGCAATGCCCTGGATCCCCAGACCAGAGATCTCCAGTATTTGGGAGCCTTGGGGGCAGTGCTTTGCGGCGTGGGGAATTCTTTGGGACCTCTTGCGGGTTGTCAACAGCTCTGCCCAGCCTTGCTGAAAGCCTGCGTCCCCAGATTTTTGGAGAGAGCCCAGAATGGTTTCATTTAGTGGATCTTGGCGTCAGTATTTCCACCTGTAAACTTCCCCGCCAAGCAGCTTAAACGTCACCGTCGCTCGTACCTGTGCTGCGCCGTAGAAATAGCTGGAGCCTGGAGGCCCCCGAAACCTCTCCAATGGTATAAAACGACGAAGGTCGAAGCTGGTCGAGGAGGGGTACGTCTCAATCTGCAAGTCACCATTCTCACAATGCATGCAATCTATCTCAGCGTCCTTTTCGGCAGCCTCCCGTCGTTGGCGTCCGCCAGCCTTTCGAGGCGAGTAGTCAATGATCCAGCAGCGATATATTTGCAAGAAATGTGTCTGCCGTCGCTCAGCAACTGGACTCGCCGCGACGAGTATTCAGCCAACGGACTCGTTCGCTCTCTCGCGAATTCTCCATTCCCTTGCGAACAGGCATTTTATATCCAGGGGGTATGCACTGCCAATGGTACCTCGGAAAACGATTTCCTCGCCGAACAACAATGTCTCTGTAACGGGTCGTTCTTTCAGGCACGAGAACTCTGCGATGCTTGCTACTATGCCCACGGCTATCAAAATCCATCTCCCGAAGAAGCAGCGTCTTCTCGCTCCTCACTCAAGACTGCTGAATGCAGTCCAAGTCCTCCTTTTCAGCCTTACTCCAACCTGCTACCAGACCTCCTTGAAAGAGCCTCATCAGCGCGTTTGGCGCCCAGCTTGACGCTTTTGCCCGACAAAAATTTTAACAATACTGCCATCAGCGTTTATGCGACTGGAACGCTCAGCGCGACCCCGGGAGCAATAACAGGGAGTGCGACGGCGAGAGTAACCTCCTGGACTAACTACAATGGGGTCAGATACACACCTACAAGTATTCCTCCGAACAATGGCACAGCAACCGGGAGAAGTGGCAGCGATTCGGCAACTCCAAGTCCAACATCAGGCGCATCTACTGGAGCAGGATCATCTGGGGCGAGCTCTGCAGGAGCAAACGCACCATCAAGCACGACCCAGTCGGCAAATTTGGCTGCCGCTGGGGAAACGAAGTTTGCTGGAGGCCTGGTAGCAGCAGCTATAGTCGGAGTGGCTGCCTTGTTGTGAAGCTGCTGTGTACATGTATATCACTTGTAATAGGTAGATAATTAATATGGAAGGCGACATGCCTCGGATTTAATCGCATATTTCTTCTGGACTCTTCGACAGGCTGTGTCGACTAACTCAGCATCAAGTCAGAATTTGAATATCTTGGAAGGTCTCGCCTACCTTGAATAGCGAGCCGAGAGAGGTCTCGATCGGACGATCTCCAAGGATAAGGCAACGAACAAAGAGGTTGCCGTGACTCATTATTGATTGTCTTTCTCCTCCTCCCTGGTTGATCCTTCGAAAAGAACCAAAAGCGACCTCAAGTTAGCATTGAGCGACGTCGAATCAGAAAGGAATCTCTCACCCTAAAAAGCGAATTCCGAAGTGCAATAGCACCAATGTACAAAATTACAAACGAAGAGACGGCAAGAAAGACGCTTAATCAAAAGAGCATGCTCGAATTCCCATCTCCGACAAAGAAAAACCGCCCAAAAAGAAACTAGGCTCCTGAACAAATACAATTAGAGTCCGGAATGCTTAAGCCTAGGTTCATCGTCCCCTCAGAAATTTCTTCACTGGAGACTCCCCGTACCTAACATGACCTGTCTGCTTAGCAATGTCTTCGGAGAGGCCGTAATGAGGGATTCTGTGACGAGGATGGTTTCGGTGGGGTGCATGAGAAGGGTTGTTGGCTTGTTGTGGGGTGAAGAGGTGGTGATGTGGAGGAAGAAACAAAGTTGGAGGGAGTGGGGGACTTTGCATTGTGTGAAGGAAAGTTGAGAGGGAAGGAGCCCTGGAGGTTACCGAGTGGAAAGGGGGAGGTGCGAGGCTGGCGAGGGGAGGTTTAAGCGGATGTCCTTGGGACGTCGCTGCAGAAAATGGAAAATTCATCAGGGAGTATGATAATTTTCATCGGATGAGATCTCTCTCGAAGAACAGATGTCTCAGTTCAGAAATTCAAAATCTCATTGTCTTTCTCTCCGCATTTACGTGGGATGCAACCTGCGTTGTTGACTCGACCGCGGCTTTGAGTGGCAGGTGCGACGACGAGCCTTGTCTCAAAATCTTTAGATTCGAAAGTTGCAGCTACGAACTTGAAACATTTGGTTGAGGGAAACCACGCCAACGGAATTGTTGAGAACATTGGGGAGGAAGCCGCGAAGTGAGAAAGGAAGAAGCCGCAACTCACAGGCGGCAACAGCGAGCACGTTATGGAAAAATGGTTGCAACTCCTATTTGATTGTCTCTGAGATGCCTGGTCTTGGTCAAACACTATTAGATTTGACTCTATTGCCTCTTTTCGAATCGCATGTACACCTCCTTGGCCACAACCTCAATCAAAATCCAAAACAATCCCTCTCCTCCTCAAATCCCCACTCCTTCAATGCCGGCAACGCAGCCTTCTGAATCATTCCCGGCGGTCCACACAGAAACACCACGCTCTCCTTCCCCCCATCAGGTGCAAACAGATTCTCCCTAATGACATCCTTATCCACATGTCCCTTCAGCCCCTTCCACTCCTCACTAGGATGGCTCAACACATGACAAATCCTAAACTGCTCCCTATGCTTCTCCTCAAACCCACCCATCTCCTCCCTCATCAAAATATCCCCCTCACTCTTATTAGCATCAATGACCCTCAACTGCGTCGCATCACCCTCCTCATTTAAAATCCGCGCAATCAACGCATACCCGGGCGTAATGCCCGACCCGCCTAACACCAAACTAACTTTCGAGAACCTCTTCTCCTTTCCCTCGATATTGAACCTCCCATTCCCAAGATATGAAATCTCGCCCGTGGGACCGCGAATCTCAATCTCCTCTCCAATCGGCATGCAATCCAGAATATTACTCATAGCGCCCCCAGGTTGTCTGTCATCCGGGAAATAAGTCTTCACCACCAGATCGAAACTGCCATCTTCCTCTTTCTCGGTAACCGGGCGTGTGGGGGTGTATGAACGGATCAGCATTTGGTCTTTGAAGTGGAAGCCGAATTGGATGTGTTGGCACGTTTCAAGGCCTAGCTTGGAGCCCTTTGGCAGGGCAAATGTGTAGCGTCGAGTGTCTTTCGAGAGCTCGGTTCGAGCGGAGAGCTTTACTGGTATCCAGCGGTGTTTTTGGAGAGCGATGTTGGTGTTTGAGGTGGAGTTTGCGGCTTCCCGGGCGGCCTTTTCAGCGTTTTTCTTGATGAAGTTGGCGGCTTTGGAGGTCACGGTGCCGAGAATGCATTCTAGCAGATATGTCAGCTTTGATTGAAGGCAGGAATGAGGTGTGGTACCTTTGAGCTTTTGCTGGGCGTACCCGTCATGAATGGAGTTGAACTCGTCGGTGGTAGCTTGCCACACTTTCCCGCCGTGCCCTGTGATAGCAGCTTTCCCTCCAGGATGCCAGTCCAAGACACTGGTAGCATCATATACCTTTCCATCGACCACAATCCAGCAATCGTCATACTTGTTATGCTTCTCAATTTCTTCCCTCGTAAATTGCTTCTCAGGTGCGCCAGCCGCCTGTTTTGCCTCGTTGATCTTCTCTGCTTCAGACAACTGCATCCATCCCCCATCTTTCGTACCCGGTTCCGTAGGATGGCGAAACAAAATCGCAGCAATTCCATCCTCCTTCTCCGAGATCTCAGGCTTGACTATGTACCAGCAGTTATTCATCATCCCCATCGTGTTCCAAGACGGCTCTCTCGGCTGCGTGTTCTTGAAAACATTGAAACAGCGAACGATGATCGACTTGCATCGTACTAGGTGTGCAATCTCAATGTCGATGTGCCAATGTAGCCAGCTCCAAAATTTGTTGCCATGTCGAATTGGGACGTCGGGGAATTTGCGTATGCAGTAGAGCCACGTTTCGCCGTCGTCTAGAGAGACCTCGACTCGCTGAACTTCATGCCCGCCTCCATCGTAAGCATATCCTTCAATTCGATAGGTCTGTCCCCTTTTTGCCTTATCTAGGGCTATTATCTCGCCTTGAGCAGGCTTGACGATGATGCTGTTGAGGTTCTGCTCGTTGCAGGCGGTACTTAGGGGACATCAATCAGCAAAACTGCCTTTCTACTGGGGAGGTGAGCGGGTTGGAACGAGCTCCGAAATCTGATTTTGAAACCTCCATGATCGGGCACATGATCTGAGTGACAGATCTGTGACTATCATTGATGTTTCAGGCTCGGAAAAGTGCCGCAAAAACACAACAATTCATTTGTGGTCGGAAGATTCCCAAGAGCCATGAAACTTACCTCGGATGCATAAACCCAGCATTCGCAAACTCTCCATCCTTCTCAGTGATAAACGCAGGCAGAACGCGATTATCCCAAATGTGATAATGCGAATCGTTTTCCTTATCACTAATCCAAATCTTCTTCAGCCACTTCACATTCCGTCCTCCAACATACCCAGGAATAATGACTCGTAATGGATGGCCATGATCCGGTGGAAGTGGCACGTCGTTCATCTCATATGCCAGTATCACATCGTTTGTAGGGTCCATTGCATATTGGAAGGGAATGCAAGTGGCATACTTGCCCTCGGATGGTTCATCGCACCCTTCGAGATTTACCCAGTATCTCTTTCCCTCATCCATCTTCTCTGGGATCCCGGCGGCGAGAAGAACGTCGCGAAGAAGGGGGCCTTTCCAGTACGCGCAAGACACAGCTCCGCTTCCCCAGTTGAATCCCTTTGATCTCTTGATCATGTTTAGTTCTTTCCTTCGATTGCCATCACAGGCCAGGGCAACAGGGATGTTGATTGTCGCAAAGTCAGTAGCCAATTCGTCCATCGTGAGCTCCAACTTTTGATCTGGGTCGAGGCCTGCGATTTCTAGTTTATGGAGCTCCCATAACAAGTGTGGAACTGCGCCATGGTTTCGGACGTAGTGGAATTCATTTGGTGTTATCAAGCCGGCCTCGAAGAGAGGACTGAGCTTTGGCTCCCCGTTTAGAGGGTGCTATGAGTGTCAGAAAAGGTTCCTCCGGGAAGGAGTACGAGGATGCATACCTTTCCGGTCAGGCGTATGAGATTCGATGATCTTGGTACCCAATTGTCCGGGGTGAATTGATCTGCTTCATCGATCGAGATGAGGGGATTTGAGTGATTTATGGGCGATTTTCCTTTCCCATCATTCTGCTTCAAATTATACATGTAGTCCTTCTCATGTTGTAATGACCGGAGGAGAGCAATTTCTTGAGGAGTGTATTTCTCTCTCATGATCTGATACTCAGACTTCTCATTTTTATCCCCACTAGAGTCTTCGGCATCAGCATCACTTCCGTGGTAAGCGTCGTGATGTTTGTTGCCCTCGCCATTCTCTCGTTTCCACTCGTGCTCTTGCTGAACATGATCATCACTTTCGCCACCTTTATCATTCTCGTCGGTCTTCTTACTCATTTCCCCGTTGGCCTTTCCCTCCTCCTCATCTTGCTGTTTCTTTCGGGCTTCCTTCTCTTTCACCTTTCTTTCAAGATTGGCAGGCCATTTCTCGGTGTTCTTTACCCAATCCTCACTCGCGTTCAACACGAATCTCCAGCCCTCAGAGTGTACTTCGGGTCTTCGCAAGTGGAGGTCTTCTTGGGCATTGATAAGATCCCTGAAATTCACCAACTTTCCACCCGCAGCCTCATCTCTAAATTTCAAATATTTATTCGCAGCCTGCTCGGCACCCACATCCTCACGAGGATCCGAGTCCTCCTCGCGTTCATCTCCAGAATGTGTCAGACCAGGAACACGATTCTGAGTGTTCCTGAATCCGACTCGATGTTCGTGTCCGCTGCCCCACTCGGGTTCATTCTTGATGTCCTGAAGTGAGGAGCCAGGGTGATGTCTGACCTTGATACGATGAGGAATTGGCGGCATGACTGCAACTTATACTTTGGAAACTGGGGAGGGAATGCAAAGAATCACTACTACTTGCCAGTTGAGATATTCAAACCTTGGCCTTGACGGAAGGCCGGAGATACCTGTGATGCAGTGACGTCTAGCTCTCTCGACTTTGTTCTAGATGTTTGGTAATAGAGCATTTAGCAAGCGCCACGGTAGTACCTAGTGGACCGAGATGTTGAAGCCGTTCTGCCGGAGGTGGAGTCCAACAGAGCGAGAAGTATGACTTCAAGAAGCTTTCTATTCTTAGTCTGCAAGTTTACCTCAATTACGTGACTGTCCGTTGATTCGAGTTTGTTTGCCGGAAGGCAATTTTATCTGCTCTCCATGCTCCCGAGGATTCCCTCGAAGGTCAACCTGTAAGCATCGATTTCCGGCGCAGGCACTCCCAGCATACTTGTATTCCTTTATTCGGGTTGAGCTCGTCAAACGTATTCTGGTCTCCGGAGGAATCCAACTAATTTGTTTCCTTGGGCCGAGAGAGATGACTTTCGCGTTGGGACAAGAAGACGTGTTTGAAGTTGGCGTCCTCAAGCAGGTCATAAATGCGGAGAATCCAAAATTTCAGGGGCGGTTTGGCGAGATCGAATATTTGGGGTCTGTGCGCGCCCTGTAATCTCGGGAGGACCCTACCGCAAGGTCCACGCTATTTTGACGACACGGCAGCTGAAAGCCTTCTACACATCAAAAGGAACCTCCTGGGCCTGGATGTATCGCCACGTATTTGAGCAGAAATCAGTCGTATACCGTCAATTATCGATATACAGGAGAAACATCACCACTTGCATATTCCATGGCCCCGCCATTCGTTGTGCGATCGGATGATTTCCGAGCAGATCTTCGGGTACGAGCTGCCAAGGTCATGGCGCCCCTGACGCCAGTGCGGTAGTTTGCAGACCTACCTCAATCTGGGCTATTCAAAAGAACCTTGGCTTCCATATTGATCAATGCCACGCCTTGTCGCCTTGATTTCAATCAATATGATGGAGGACAAAGCGGGATGGTGCCTTTCCGCCCGTGGTACTACGGCTTTGGGCGCAGGATCATAAAGATTGTGTCCCCCATGTTGATCACTCTCTTCTAGTCTTCAAGTACCACTCGTACTGAACTCTGCTCGGCACGTTCATTCGTCGTCGGCGTCCTCTCGTTTCTTCGTTTCACTTCCACTCGTTCAAGCATGAAAGTCTCCCTCTCTGCGGCCCTCCTGGCCCTTTCTTGCGCAAGTGCTGTTCAAGCTGTGTGCTCGACAAATTTGGTGATTGATAACTATTCTAATTATGCGAATAATTTGAATTCGCTAGGCCAGTATACAAGTGGTAAGTCTTCCTCCGAAGTGTATGAAAAGTATCTGATAGCTGGAGTAGATGATGGCACCTGCACGAACCTCAAAGCCGACGTCGCGAACAAGAAAATTACCTTTACTAGCACAGCTTCAAGCTACTTCTACACAACCTTCTCCTGCGAGCAAGCGACGACAGACAAATATACCGCGATAACATTCCCAATCAAGGGTCCAGCCGGAGCACAATTCTTACTCGAACTGCAGACCTCAAGCTCGTGTACCACGACCGCATACTCGAGTTACTACACAACTCTTACTGGAGTCACTGGATCGACCCAGACATACACGGTTCCGTTGAGTGCCTTTCCAGGTGCGAATCCAAATGCGATTCGGGCCTTCGTCTTCGGGTCTTTCAGCAAGAATGGCGCGTGGGAAATAGGTCAGACTCAGCTGGTTTGTTCAAATGCTCAGAGTAGCAGCAGCGGCACTGGTCCTTCGAGTACAAGCTCTAAGAGCTCTACGGTCTCCATATCCACCTCGAGCGGCACTCGGTCATCAACCTCGTTAGCCACTACTCTATCTAGCTCAACAATCAAGAGTGTCTCCAGCACCACTTCTTCAGCACCAGCCGGGTCTTGCACGAGCCTCTTGGTCGAGGATTTTGCCTCCCAGTCCCGGTTGACATTTCTTTTCTACAATGCTATGTTGCAGCCATCCTCAGATGATGGTACGATGGCTGCTGTAGCTGACAGACCAGACACCGGAACCTCAGTCATTGTTGCGAACAACCACATGACTTTGACACCGGCTAATGCAAATTCGTATTGGTACACAATGCTCAGTTGCACTAAAGCAACAAACAAGTATGGAGGCATTGGAATGACCATCAAAGCACCGCAAGGCACGACCATGACGATAGAACTACAAACATCCAAGACTTGTTCATCTACTAACCCAACCCTTAACGATCTTACGTCCGCAGATCTCGGTTGGACTTTCGACGGAACCGAGAAATATTACACCATCCCTTTCTCGAAGTTTCAGGGCTTGGATACCGATCACATATTGACTCTGCTCATCTCAGGGATCAGCAAACCTATCACGTTAGGTCCAATTGCCTTCTACTGTGGAAGCACCGGGTCAGCATATCCTGTGCCAACTACCGTCCCAGTCGTAGAACCGACTTCAACTGTTCCAGCTACCACTGGACCTTCGGCGTTCGTCATCGATACATTTGCTAATACCGACTCGAATAATCTCGGCTTCTATCATGGCGGGGATGACACTACAACGTTCAAGCAGTCAGGTGGAAAGTTGACAATCAACAGCAAGGGAAATTCGGACTTGTCTTGGTATAGTCAGGTGTCCAGTGGCTGCAGTGACTTAACTGCCAACGACAATGGATATCTTCACATCGCGTACACCGGCAGCAATGCCTTCACCATCGCACTGCAACAGCACAATCCCACCTGCAATCCGAATATCAATCCTTACCCCTACACTTGGGATTCGGTCGAGGCATCACGATACTCAAATTCTGGCAAAACCGACATCTACGTTCCCATCTCCCACTTCAGCATCGACCGCACGAAATCAATCGGCTTTGCACTCAAAGGATTTTACACCAGCACATCCACCGTAATTTCCAAGATCGAAATCGTCAAGACAGTTCCCAGCGGCTTTCTCGTCCCAAGTAAACTCAGCACAGCACCTCTAGTCTTTGCCTGCACACGACCAAACTCCTTCGCCTTCGCCATCGACGACGGCGACCCACAATATGCCCAACGCGTCGTCTCAACCGTAGCCGCAGCAGGAATAAAAGTCACGTTCTTCACCGTCGGCGCAGCACTACTCGATCAAAGCACGAACCTGACCAACGTCTACAAGGGCATGCTGGCAGCCGGCCACCAAGTCGCGTATCACTCATACACCCACCCCCCTATGGAAGGTCTCCCCACGCTCGCAGCCATCGACTGGGAACTCAACAACGACATCGCAGCCGTCTCCCAAACCCTCGGCATAACATCCAAGTATTTCCGTCCTCCTTTCGGCACAGAAGGTTCTCGTGTCCGTCAACGTCTCGCAGCTACCATCCCCGGCGCCAAATTCGTAGAATGGAGCGTCGATGTGCAGGATTGGCTGTGGGCGCTCAGCTCTACACCTGAAAATCAGCTTACGAATTTCAAGAGTGATGTGGATAAGGGGGGTAATTTGGTGGTGATGCATTATTTGTATAATTCTACGGTTAGCTATCTACCGCAGTTTATTGATATTGCGAAGAAGACGGGGAAGCAGTTGATGAGGGTTGATCAGTGTTTGGAGGATCCGGATGCGCCGCCTTTGTGAGGGGGTGGTTTGGGGAGGTGTTACGAGGAGGTTTTTTGACCAGCGGAGGGGAACAAAAGTTAGGATACATATTTGTTTAAATGTAATGTGTTAATCTAGCTCTGGCGCATTGCGTTTGTCTTTATATCTCTTGTCCAATTTCGATTTCCAAAGAGTCCGGAAGTTACCGTCAGCCGTTGTGTTGCAGTATTTGAAGCGGGGAACACTTTCTGGTGCTACTGTGGCGTCTCCGATTTGTGGTTTTTCTGGGTGGAGTAACTTCGCGGCATTGATTTAGAGAACCGATGAGCCCCTGCCCTGCTGTTTCAGGCGCGGATAACACGCAGTAGACGGTGAGTCAACTTGCAATATTACTTCTGCAAACAAGTGTCCAAAACACGACAAGAAAGACAGGTGTATTGGTCAACAAAACTGAGGTTACCACTAGTAAGAGGAGGCGAAAATTGATGCGGAAACCCCTGCGGGGTGTCGGGTGTAACCACTGCCTACCTAATCTAAAACATGTCTGTTTGCTTTTTTGTTTTGTTTCTCACTTGGATGGTCCGAGCCTTCTCAATCTCTTAAACGCTCGAGTTTCTGGGCGAGGCGGAGCAAGTTTGTCGGCCTTCCATGATAATACTGACTTCAGTGCAATTCGTTCATGGTTTGTGACCAAACGAACAAGCATCCAATCTATGATCGAGCTCTCCTCCCTGAGCGTTTTCCACATTATCCGTTGGCGTTCCAACCACAAGAAGCAAATCTTTCGGCACCGTACAAATTCAGCATGGCAAGCCGGAAGCGCAAAAATGGCAGAAATGTCTGTACATGTGCGGAGCTAAAACCGCATTCGACTGAGAGGGAGTGTGTCGAATCAGTTGCGAAGGGCGAACACCTCGAAATAACCAGGAAGTAAGTCCCTCAAACGAGGAAAATACTCAGATGCTAGATGCTAAGCTGTGCTAGGATACTATTTGACTCGCCGCAGGTTCAAGTCATCTGCGGCGCCGAAAGAAAAATCTTCCATGTCTGTCGAGACCTCCTTGCCATCCATTCACAGTACTTTCGATTAAAGATCAGAACCGTGGACAACGACACTGGAGATTACAAGATCTCTCTTCGAGATGTCAAACCAAATCTCTTTGCCAACTATGTTGCGTGGTTACATACTAGGAATACTACAGTTGGTTTTATGCAGGTGCGGGAGGAGGAGATGGAGGCATTATGGGCACTTGGGCAAACACTGAGTGACGCGCGGTTCCAAAATTGGGTGATGGATAACCTACGCAATGAAGCCAGCAAGGCACTCGGCGAAAGAGCTTATAAGGTCTACAACAGAAGATGGCCCGAAATCCAGGAAGTCGAACTGGTCTATCACCTCACTGAAAGAGGATCGGCTTTGAGAAAGCTTGCTGCTGATGTTCTAGCTTGTGCAAACCCATTGCATGACCAGGATATCGAGACACAGGAAGAATGGGCGGCGTGTCTGGAACGTCAACCGGCAATCAGTTTAGACATACTTAAAGCTGGCGGTCGGAATTGGAATGGCACCAATCCCTGGGATGATGAGCATAGAGCGTCTTATATGGTACCATTTGTTCCGCTTGAGCAGCGGTGGGAGGAGCAGATACTTATGGAGCGTCCAAGAGAAGAAATTGAGCTTGCTGCCGAGGGTGGGTGCACGAGAAGTCGTATCCAGTTACAACTTCTAGATGAAAGAATCGAGGAGAGGGAGCAATGAACTCTCTTCAAATCCAAGGAAGGCCTGAAGCCTAGATTCTGGCGAGACTTGCTTCAAAATACCCCGAGATTTCTTCCTCGCTGGCACCAAGAGCTACCACTGGGAAGACTGAGAATATGATCAGATTTCTTTTAAGCTTCTGCGTTTCTGTGTTTGATTTGAGCACGTGAATATGGTTGTACTTCGGAAGCTCGACTGCGCAATTTCGTTCAATTATCCGGATGTCTTGATCTGGTTGAAGCTGGCTGATGCATTGCTTGAGGCTGAATAATAAATATTGTCCTTCCTTTTTATTTTGGGGTGAAGCATTCACTTCTGACTTCGAAGATACTCAAATTTGAAGCCACTCAAGCACTGAGTTCTCAAGCTGCTGAATCGCGTTAAATTATAAATTCACTTGTTCGCTCTTGCCGAGTTGAGAATGAGAAAGGTAAATTTGGCGGTAGCGTCGACTTCCAACTTCAACTTCCAATCAACCCAAACCATCAACAGATAGGTTCCACCCAGACCTTCCGACGCCGAGATGGCTACGCATAAAAGAAAATTAACCGTGTACGAATGCTCATGCAATGTTGCCAAGCACGAGGAGGAGAGCGACTGCGAGGAACGACAGGCTACGATCATCCACCATGAAATCGCGAGAAAGTCGGTGCAGCTGACCCCCAACTCTCATTACATCAGAGACTGACCACAGATAGGATCATCTTCGAATTCTCCTTTGTGTTGGTCCCGTGCGGCCCCGAAAAGAAAACATTTTATGTCTACGAAGACCTTCTGACCCTCCACTCCCAATATTGCCGTCAAACTTTGGATGCAATGGCAGATGCCACGGATGCAACCTCCTTTTACCGACTGTTTCGGGAAATCTCTTTGCTGCGTATCTTGGATGGCTGCATACAAGAGAGATATCCAACATTTTCTGCTATGGTTGGGATGAAGTCAACCTAGTGCGGTTGTGGAAGCTGGGGCTGGTGCTGAAGGACGAGCGGTTCCAAAATTGGTGCATGGATAAGATTAGGAGGATTGCAAAGGAAGACCCCAAGAGGCTGAAGTGGCTCGACACTACCTGTGCTCTGCTTGTGTATGGAATTACTGATAGAGGATCACAGCTAAGAAAGTTCATCTCGGACGTGCTGGCCCGCAACAGCCCGTTCTTGGGTGAGGATGTCTGAAGAGCAAGATTGAACTGAAACATCTTGATCGTAACTCGGAGGATGAGTAGGAGGCATTGGATGAATTCTTTGCTGCGGGTGTATCCGGTCGACATGGTCTTACTGGAAGGACTTGATTGTCACGATAGAGTCTCTCAAATCACCTAAGATTGCCTGGTTCCTCATCTATGGAATGTATGGCAGCTAGCTTTTTCAATTTACTACCACTGAATCTAAACATACCAATCAACTGATGCTTTTTCAGCGGGTGAATGAAAAGCAAAATCAATAGAGGGTGAATTTCACACGGAACACTTGTAGTGTTTTCTTGACGTGGCGGAGTAATTAAATTGCTTGGCCGCTCCACTTGTAAAGCTGCTTCGCCATTGACTGTTCACGATGAACTAAGGTAGGCAGGGAGGAATATGTCCCACACCAGGCTAGAAGCTCGGAACACGATTGAAAGGAACAATAAGTGCGCAGCTAATCTGGCAAATACAGCTGAGCAGGAACAGCATCTGAGAGCTCCAAGATTAGCAGCAGGTTGATATTATTCCGTCATGCGAATTCATAGCACTGAAACCAACATTATCAATAGAGGAACAAGGTCACAAGATCTGATGGTCGACCAAATGCCACCTATCAGCGAACCACATATGGTTGATTCGCAGACTCCATCTCTGCGTGCCCATACCCAGTCGGAACATATCCTCCAGGCTGATGGTTATAAGCCATCTGATTCTGCGGAACAGTCCCATAGCTCTTATGCGGCAGCACCCCGTTCGCCGGCCGCAAAATACCAATTATCGCTACCCCCAGAAAGATAGCAGCAGTCGTAATGGGGTCGATAAAAGTGGCGGCCCAGCTAATATTAAATTGGGATTCGTAAGAAAGACTGCTGTCCCCGAATCTCCCCGCATCGTAACTAGCCTGGTACAACACAGCCATTAAGCTTCTTAAGAACAGGGCAGGTAGCACTAACGCGATCATGATGAGAGCTTGCTTTGGGCGTATTAGTATTTGGGCTCGTGTAAAGGGGTAGAAAACATTACCTTTGAGCGCTCTTTGATCACGGCGAGGAATCCGAAAATGAGTGCGACGATCGAAATGAGCAGGTAAAGAGCTTCATATGCCACACCCGCATGCCAGTATGCCTTGTACACTCTCTCATAATTACTTTCGTCGTCGTAAAACAGATAATCATCGCCTTGCGAGATTGTGATGGCATTCCAGGCAACATACAGGCCATACGTCGCTGTAGATACAAGAGCTAACAAACTGACGACAACAATGTTCACCGTATTCAGAGCTCGCATCTTGCAGCTTTCTGCGATGGTGCGGAGGATTACTGCTAAGACTATGAGCTCTGAGAGGCGCCAGAAAAGTCCCGCAAAGATATAGACGAGGTAGTAGAGATATGTAACTTCGGTTCGGGCTTCGCGGAGGCCAGCGTCGACTACAAAAATGATGTGGTTTCTAAGAGACAATTAGCTCAAAGTACTATATGATACACAGATGGCTCATACATAATTGCGCAAATTGTTGCGAAAATATAGCCGGCTTTGCGAAGCTTGTCGGTTCCGTGCTGCCGAGTCCATTTGAAGCGTGTCGCGAGCACGAGACACACGATGAGTACAATAAGGACGATGATTTCGATTGCAAAATACGCGTTATTCTTTGTGCTCTATAGGGTCGTTAGTCAGTGGGCGACGTTGAAGCAAAAGGGTTGTTTACCCGCCAATCAGCACCCCTTAATATGAAGACATCGTTGCAGTGTTCGCATCCTGAACTTCCGCTGCCACTACTTCCAGAGCTGCTGCTGCCTCCTCCTCCTCTCTTTGGCGCCATGGTGCAGTTGTAAAATGCTGAATCAGAAAAGTGTATTGATTGTTGTGTGCGATTGCGCTCTTCTCAATAAATGCCCCCGAAGCTGTACTCCAGCCGTTACATAAACAAACGCCAAATACGAGCGAAGACCCATCCTTTAAGCAATTAATTAAGCATCTCGGCTGCCTAATGCCCCATGACTCCAATTTACGCTTGGCTAGGTCTAAGAGGGAGTTTTGGTGGTTGCCAAGCATGGCGGTGCTCCTGTTTTATGGGCTGATTGGCGAAATGGCAGACTTCGCCGCACGGTGTGGCAGAAAATGCGCCCACACGCTTGTGCAGCTGAAGATTGGGGAAATTGTCTCAAATTATCATCCCAAATATAACCACAAGGCGATCAAGAGTTTCAAAATGTCGCACAGCGCGGGAAGATTTTAAAGTAGAAAATGTCAAATGTATAAAAATGAGGAATTGAGAAACTTAAAACTTTGTTGAACATATGTTGAAGTGTACCCATGCGTGATGCAGTGGCTTTTAATGGCGTCTAAGCGATACGACTCTGAGTCTTGGAAGCGCGGCTAAGCTGTCAGGCTGTGCAGTCGTGCATTTGATAAGTTCGTGATAACTTTAGTTGTGCAATCCAATACTCGCCAGAGGGGGATTTAAACAAGCCATGGCGTTGTTGGTCAGCAATCTCGATCTAACGGTCAAAAACAGCAACAGCCCCCAAAATCACTCACTAAAAATAGGAGCACTTGCTCCAATCGAGCGAGAACAGCACAGCTGTCTGATGCAAGAGAAGTCTGATTCCCTACTCTTAGTCTAAATATTACCGCAACACTGAATGCCTCTCCCAAACTTCCTTACTCCTTCCTTTCCTACCATTAAAATCGTTTAAAGAATAGCAACAACCCCCACGGCGGCCAAAACAAGTGCCACCACACTCCCAGCGTTCCTCTCAGCCGCACCACTAGCGGCAATAGGGCTAGAGCTGGGTACGACCACACCTCCGCTTGGTCCAGCAGTCCCGGCAGGAATAGTAGAATTGTAAGCTTTGGTTTTTGAGAGTGTGCTGTAAGTGATTGCTGGTGTGTAAACCGGGACAATTGTAGCGGTAGATAAAAGGACCGTTATGGGACCGCTGGGGACGGGAGCGGTTGGGGTATTGACCGGGACGACGATTGCCGTGGAAAGAATGATCGAGACCGGGCTAGTAGGCACCCCTGCAGAGGCGCCTGCCGATGAGGGAACCGAGGGGCCGTTCGATGCTGGAGGAGCGCCCGATTGAGCTGGTACAGACGAGGAGTACTTTATTGAGGATGGAACGCCTGTGAATGCAGGCACGGATGAAATAATCGTTGGCGTGACTGCGCAAACCGTGGTCGAGGTGATAATTTCCGTAGTCACTTGCCCAATTTTGGCAGGGCAGTTGGTCACCGTCGGTGCGCATGAGGTGACTGTGTAAATCGAGGTGAGATATACAGTCGAGGTGGTTGATACTGGTGTTGGAGTCGGTGGTGTGTACGGCTTGGAGGTCGCCTCTGAGACAGGACAGACTGTTGTGTACAGAGAGATGACTTCTGTTGTCACTTTGCCAATTCTGGACGGGCAGTCTGTGACGGTAGCAGCGCAAGAGGTAATCGTGTACACCGACGTAGTGTAGACCGTCGAAGTGGTTGATGCTGGCGTTGAAATTGGTGTTGCTGAAGGAGTAGAAACTTGACTGACTGGGCAGACGGTCGTGTACAGAGCGATGGTCTGAGTCGTCAGAGATCCGAGGGGACAGTTGGTCACGGTAGGAGCACAAGAACTAGAATAATATTAGCATTTCGTTACAGAAAGCTTTAATTTTAGATGGAAACCAACGTGATGGTGTATGTGCTCTCAGTATAGACCGTGGATGTTGTGTATGGGACATCTGAGGTAGTTACGGGGGCAGATGTGGTCCCATATGAAGCCGACGAGGAGCTCGAAGAAACATAAGTCGAGCTTCCAGATGAAGAAGTTGCGCTCACGGTTTCCGATGCCGATGTGGAAAGAGGCCCCTTTGTGGTGCTGATGACCGAGCTAGAAGCAGACGACGAGACGCTACTGGAAGTGCTGGAAGTGACTTGTGCGGTGCCGCTCGGGGTGGTTTGAGCTGATGAGGTTGAGAGTGAGCTGCTCGAGACGGTAACAGTGGAAGACGAAGACCCGATTGAGCTGCTGGTTTCTGGGAATTGGCCACCAGTAGCAGACGAGGAAGATACAGAGCTTGACGAAGTTACGGTACTGCTGGATGACGTGGTCGGAATGTTCACAGAAACGGATGAGCTGGTAGAAGTTGAGACAGAGAGAGTCGATGAGCTACTTGTGCTTGCAACTGAGACAGAGGAGCTGCTGGATGTAACAGGGCTTGAGGATGGACTGCTAAGTGTAGCCGAGGAGCTTGCCGAGATAGTGGAGCTCACACTGGAGCTACAAATATCAGCGGAACGGCTTTGAAAATTTGAAAAAGAACCAATAACTTACCTGGATGACGATGTTGCAGAGGTTGAGCTGCTGGTTGTGGAAATAGATCTGTAGATACGTCAGAGATATCTTACAAGTAATTATTGCGAGTACGTACGATGAAGTGCTGCTTGTGGTCACAATCTTGCTGCTACTAGATGAGGTTCTAAGAAGCGTCAGTTGGAATCGCTCTCTGAAAAGAAATAAAACTCACGAAGACGAGCTACTCGAGCTTGTACTGCTGGTTGAGGCAGCGATGCTGGAACTTGACGTTGGCTTTTCTGTAACGAATGTCTTCTGATATACCTTCAAGCTGTCGATAAGCCAATACGCATCGTTGTACTTGGCTGGATTGGCTGCTACATAACTCTTGCAAGTTGGGTACTTGTTCGGGTCGTAGCAGCTGGTCTTCTTCCAGAAGTAGTCTTGGCCGGCCCAGTTTCCGCAGAACGTGGTATCAAACACAATGTTGTGGTTTTTGAAATGAGAATCGATATCGCATGAGCCTCCAACCGTGTTGAATGCTGGTAAGCCCCAGGTAGACGAGTCAGGAGTACCATCTTTGATGTTCTGTGGAATATTCTTCGGGCCCCAGTTCCAAATCGCAATCCCCGCACTTGTCCACTCCACTGCATATACCCCGCCTCCGTTTTGGTTGAACGGTGTACCATACGAGTTGGGATCACTGTTTGTAGCCGAGCAACCGGATCCGGACGATGCCACGTCGTCGCAGTTGTACGAAGTTTCCTTTCCGGTCATTTGCGACCCCGCAACTGTACATGAGGGTGCCGTATGAAGAGTCTCCAAGCTGACGGTTTCCTCGTGTATGTTTTCCAGGATATCAATTTCTCCCCATCTTGGATAGTTATCCTCAGAAACGGTCCAAAAGGCAGGCCATGTTCCACATACTGACGCTGGCATATGGGTGATGTTCGCGATGATCAGCCCATGGGTGTATTGCTTCTTGGTCTCGATCCTGACACTAGGTCTTCCAGCACCATTCGGGTCATAAGTATTCCATGAGTCAACTCCCATATAAGCTTGACCATTAGTGTATTTGACCAAAGGTCCTCCGAAAGTGTTCGACGAAGCCGAACTTTGGCTTTGGTACTGGACGTATCCACTCGTAGGGTCGGGGCCCTGGGTCATATTAGAGGGTTCTAAAATCAAGAACTGGGGCGCGCACAGTGAAGAAATCGAACATGTCAAAAAAGTTCGTTCCTGAGTAATCATCTGTAGTTTCAAGGGTGTATTGTAGGGTCGCTGAGACTGTACTCGCACACGCAAGCGCAAACGCGCCTGCTTTGATAATGCGGGAAGGAGACATAATTAAGTATTAGAAATATGTATAGAAAATAAGGAGTGACTAGACGTGTAAACGTCAACGAAGCAGACGATACTCTCAGAATGAGTGATGAGAGAATGCACTGGCCTTGCAGGTCTCATTGTGGGGGGTCACACTCTTTTGATATGTCGTGGGAGCTATCAATCTGCCTCATTGCCGTGCCATCCATAGTCCCACTCGGGCCAAAGATTCCAAAGACGGAGGGTGGGAATGATTGGTAGCTGCACAAGAGACGCATGCCGTGGCGCTGGACGATGAAGACTTAGAGAACGAATGGGGGATAGTAGTCGCCTGATGTGACATGGTTTCTTGACAGAAACGCTTACCGGCTTGCCGGATCAGATCGAAAATCATACCAGGTGCCTTGCCACTGCGAAGTCATAGACGAATTCAGATCGTTCGGCCGTGGTCTTCAGGAATTGTAGGATCTGAGTGGTGGATGCGGGAGATGAACATTGAAGGGTGGATAAGGGAGCGGACCTCAAGCAAGCTATTGGCCGAGCTCCGCTGCTACTGTATATCGCTTAATCAGGCTCAACTCCCTGGAATTTGCCCGTGGCCAGTGCCATCGCCGGCTAGCTTCGTCGCTTCTGCAGGTACGAAGGCTATCTCGGGTTAAAGAACCGCTGTCGAAGTCTAGGCATCTCGCCATGCTCTTCAGGGAATTGATTCGTGAAGCAAAGACAACATGAAACTCCAGCTCATGCCAAAGGCACCAAAGGCAGGTTTCTCGGCATAGGAAGATGTATCTCTTTACCAACTGTCATGAAGAATCCGAACTTTCAAATCAGGTTGGCGAGATCGGGGAGCCCGTTGGAGGACGTCGGTGCCTTTGCAGGGTTTATACGCTCCTCCATGATCTCCTCAGGGGCCGGTCGATTATCGAGCTGTGCCTCTGATTGCCCCACTACTCGAGTCGTTGCGCAGTGCAAAAGGAAGGTCTTATTATACGTGAAGATAGTCTTCATTTCACGATATGCCTCTATGAACACGAAGGATGAAGGAAGGTCGCGCCGTTCGTGTTAGTTTGGTCGCATAGAAATGTTATGTACGTGAAGCGGTGTTATTCGGTGGAAATTTTCTCGCGAACGGAAAATTCATGTGGCTGGAAATTATAACATGTGACTTTCACGTGGTTAATTTCTACCCCTTTTTTGAAGTTCCATTTCTCATTTTCGTGCTTTTTATGTCGGTGATTCAAGGGCCGCTAAAATTTTATGTTGGTTTCGGAGAATCTGCATTTCTCAGCTTGTGGTGCTTGCGAATGTCTCACTTCTGCCCCCCTCACCCGGCCGACAAATGCCTCGAGATTTTATATTTTCTATGTCCTTGTAATCGTATTATAGACCTAGTTAGCGTCTACCTCCAGTTCTTGGGCTGTGCGGATATCTGTATAATTCTAGTAACAGGCTTTGGAAGTTGTGGTGAAGTGTAGATCGTGGTCGCCTAATCCGGCGATTTTCGCCTCATGCCAGTCCAGCCACCCGAAGTGAAAACTGCAAACAACTATCCCAGAGCTCTGCAAACAGATTATTATTTACTGGCCATGTCAATGTATGCCATTTTACACTTGCGAGGTTGCTTTCATACTATCGAGGCGCTGATCCTATCGTGCAGCCTGAGGACAACCAGTTCGCCACAAATTTACCAAATTATGTAAATTTGAAGCTACTTCCTCCGAGGGCGTAGCAACTTTTCGATCACTTTTCTTTGGGAAACTCTATTGCCTCCGTGCTTACTCATTCTGCCAATGGTCCACCTATGGCCGCGGTCTCGGATCTCGCTGTTCTCGCGACTGCACCTTAGGCGCAACAAGGATCCCGATTGACAACGCGAGTAAATCTAGTAATGATCTCAAACATTTACGAATAAGATCGGAGTCACTAGTATACAAAAAACTCCAATTTGAAATATAAAGCACTTAGCTAGCACTTGGGTCCGAGTTCTTCCAAGGCTGTGTCATCCTTCAAGCATCGAAAATATGGAGGTAATACTTATCGAAAGCGAACCTGCCGAAATTGATAGAGTCAAGTACCTGGATATGTTTTCTTTGCTCCTAGCGGATCATAAGTGACACTTGATATCTGGAGAGAGAACTTCAATCCAAAATGCAGCGGCGTCCCCGTCAGCACCTACTTAGCTTTTCCGTTTATACAGCGTATTCGCAGACAAATCTGTAAAGTATTCCTGGTAGCTAGTGAGATTCTGTCAATTGCATGGAATTTAATGATTACCATGCGCATACATTCTCAAGGAAATCGTTTCCGAGCTGTTTGATTCGTACAGAGCGACATGTATGCGACATGTATGACACCCGAACTCTCAGCACACCTCATAATCGCTTCTGCAATTGCAACTCAAAAAGTTCAACTCGAATGAAAACAACCAGTTGCTTGAACTTTCGGTTTCGTCGATTTCAAAATGCTTTGCGCCCTGACGGTTTCGCTCTTTGAGCCCCGTATCGCCGGATCCGGTAATTTCACGAACTTCTACTATAACAAAGACTACCTTTATAAGCCGCCCATAATTCTCCATGCTCTTTCTCATTAACATCTCTATTCATACCTCGTATTTTGCACCATCGAGTCGAAGTAAAAGCAACTTCGAAACTTCCAAAATGGCACCTAAGAAAAACAAGAAGGGCAACAAGAAAAGCGGAAGCGGCCTCACATCCCCAACACCAGGCTTCGCCGCCAGCTCTTCAAGAGCACCAGAAGACCTAATTATTGGTACCACAGGCGAAGCTTCTTCCTCCAAGACCTCGCCCAAAGCCCCAGAATCCAAAATTCCAATCATAACCACGCCAGCAACACCTCGTAGTCCTCCGGGCTCAGCTGGTCTAACAGGAAGTAAAGACAAACTATCCATTCCTACCAGCCCACCAAAGAAACTCTTTGCGCCTCTAGGAGATGGCGACTTGACTCCAAAGCCGTTACGATTTGGTAGGGCAAGCGGCTCAGACACCACAACCAAGGCTTCTGCGCTTGGTGACAAGAATCCATATGGCTTAGCACAATTCTTGGGTGATCTTGGGAAGAAAACGAGACTGGGAGATGATTTTGCGCCTCAGGAACCGTTGCAGGTTATGATGGCTACAGACGGGAGTGGAAGTGGTGGGGACAAAGAGAAGGGAGATGACAATAGTGGTAAGCACTTCCAAACCCGCCTTCCAGATGAAAATGAAACTAATGCCCGCAGCCCCCAAACACCCAGAGCGAACCTCAAGCCTCTTCGAACGCCCATACCCACGCACCACCGTCGTTACCCATCCCCCTCAGGTAATGGGTGCGCCAGGCGTAGGCGGCCCCAATAACCCAATCCCACCTCGCACGCCGTCGCCTGAGAGACAGAAGAAGTTTTGGGAGGATGAGAAGGCTGCTGGGAGAGGTCCTAAGAGCCCAACAGATCCTGCTGGAGGTGTCTCACCAAACACACCAAGTCTCTTTGTCGCTGCTTACCCCCGTACAACGGTACGCACTGGCAAGTCTCAGGTTATGGGCGCGGAAGGTGATCAAGAGATCAGACCACGTACACCTCCTGCAGAGCGCCTTGCACGCTTTAATGCGAAGCAAGTTGCAGCTGCTGATGGAAATGGAAATGGGGACAATGAAGGCGCTGGAAACAATAGTGGCAATGAAGATGGTTCCAACAAGCAACCAGAGGAACCGAAGAAATCAATCTTTTATCCCATCCAAACTATGCAACCGAAACCGACGAAGACGCCACGGGTTATGAACGATGGGCTTGGGCCAGTACCACCTCGTACGCCTCCCCAAGAGCGCTCGAGACTCTGGGCCGAAGAACAGGCTCGTAATGCTGCTGCAGCTGGCAGAAGTGGAAGCACTAGCGACAGTGAGCCAAATCCACCACCAGTTGACACACCACCTGGCGATATTGTCGAGCCCAATTACCCAGTTCAGCCAGAACCAACGACCAGGCCTCAAGTCTCTGGCGCTGATGACCGGCAAGACGTACGACCAAGTACTCCACCTCATATTCGAGAGCAAAGACGCCTAGATGCCGCAGCTGCAGAGAGAGCAGCAGCTGAAGCCGAAGCCGAAGCTACTAAGAAGACGCCTGAAGCCTCCCCCGAGGCCAGCGATGAACCAACCGGAGGCAAAGGCAAAGCCCCCAAAGCACCCACGGATGAGGGAACACCACCCGATCCCGAGGAGGAAAAGAAAAAGGCAAAAGAATTCAGCAAACTCTTTGCCCCTCCAGCCCCACGCCGTCATCTTGGTCCCGATGGCAGACTCCCCGCAAACATTGCCAACGCCCCGGTGCTCGGCGACACGCCGCCGCCACGTGAGACCAGACTGCAGAGGAAACGTCGTATTGCCGCTGAAATGGAGGCTATGAAGCAGGAGCTGAGGTCCCAAGGTGGTGATCCTGACGCTGTTCTCGCTGCGACTGAAGGCACGCCTGATCTGACTGCTTTCCCTCTTGTAAGATTCCCCTTTATTAAGCGAGGCTACCTAGGTACAAGCTAACATACGCATAGACCACAGAGAAACAGGATGCTTTCGAAGATTATGCTGAAAGACCAGAGAATAAAGATAAAGAATGCGTTAAGCTGGGTATGGCCGCGCTCGCGGCGGAGAATAATGCGCAGATGGACCTTGTGGCCGAGGGCTTCAAGCTACAGCTCTATGCGAAGCAACAGGGGAAAGCTGTGGCTGCGGCTATGAAGGCTTTGGAGGAGTGCAGAAAGTATCAAGACAAGAGCAAACCGAAGGACCTTGAGAAGACTGCGGAACTCGAGGAAGAGATCGAAAAACTCACCTCCGGGGCAAAGGGTTCCAATAGCACAGCATCAGATCAGACTGATAAGACTCAAGAGCTTGACGGTGCCAACGCCGAGATTGCCGAGCTTAAAAAGCAGCTTGCTGCTGAGAAGGAGAAGAACAAGAAGCTGATCGAAGACAAGTTTGACGGGGAAGTGATGAGCAAAGACGAGTGCGACAAGGAGAAGAAGGAGCTCGAAACCAACTTGAAAAAGCTCGGCACTCAAATCGAAGCTGCAAGGCTCAAGGAGTTCAACTACATCCGCGACGCCACACAACTAGCGAACGAGCTCAAGAAAGCGAAGAAGGCCGTCGAGGGCGTCTCGACCTCGGAAGATGAGGACAATAAACTGCCTCTCCAAGATCGTATTTCTGCACTCGGCGATAGACTAAGGAGCTCCAGAAGAGAGGTCAATTCTCTACAGGCCCAGTTGACAGCTCGTGGGATATCGACTGATACAAAGGCCCTCAGCGATGCGCGGGCGAAGATTGCAGAGCTGGAGGCAATCATAAAGGACCTTCGCAATGGACCGGGCAATATCCCTATTGGCGATCGTATGAGCCTCGCGCAAACGAAACAACAAGTTCGGCAGCTTGAGGGAGACAAGGCGAACCTTGAAAAGCGGCTGAGAAGTGTTGAACAAGACCTCAGAGACTGCAGACAACAGAAGGGATCTAGCGGTAACGAGAGACTGGGAAGTGACCTCGATCTCGCAGAAGAGCGTATCAGAACCCTTGAAGGCGAGGTGAAAAACGCAAATGATGCTAGAATCGCCGCTCTAGAGAGATGTGACGAGGAGAAGATCGAAGTTCAGAAGAAGGCTCAGAAGTATTATGAAGATAGGTGGGATGGACCCGCGGCAGATTCTTTACGGGTGAAGGCGCTGCAAGAAGAGGTTGAGAGCTTAGAGTCAAAGCTAGAAGGGGCACGCACCCGGGCTGACAATGCGGAAAATGCGACGAAAGGCTGCAACGACGAAAAGAAGGAGTTGAACGCGCGGATCAAGGACCTTCAAATGACCATCACACATTTACCACACCGTGCGAGTAAGTTTCCACTGCATGGAGTTGAGGGACAACTATTAACTAGGACAGATGGAGGCAGAGACGGAGGGGAGACCACTTTGAAATATCTGCAAAAATCGCCAGAAGAGGCACAGGCATATGAACAGCGTCAAGAGGCACGGCAACGAGCTGATGGAACGTCGAAAGTGCATGAATCTTGCGATGCGGAAATTTTGGAGCTGAAGACGCAAGTTAGGAAACTTGAAGCGCGTATCATGCAGCTAGGTGGGGAAGTAAACATCCCAAGTAAGTTTTCCACGCATGCGAGCAAAGGAGCACCGCTGATTCTGAAAGATGTAGGTACAAGACCCCAATTACCAGCGGAGAACGGAGATCTGGAAAGGCAGCTCGAAGCTGCAAAGTGGGAACTCGAGAACGCGTCGACAAAATGCAACTCCGACAAGAACAAACTGAAAATGAAGATCCGTGACCTCAAGGATGATATTTCAGAGAAGAATCGGCGAATTGCGGAGATGGACAAGCGGATCAGAGATTTTGAGGATGAAGTCGGCCGACCAGGTAAGTTTCTCAGACATTCCAATCGAAGAGCACGACTAATGGTAGCAAATGAAGATGCAAACAGAGGTAATGACGACGTACCGACGGCGGAGGGTGTGGACTTTGCCATTCTCCGTGCTGAAGTCGCTCTGCAGCATATGGTGGCTGAGCGCGGTGTGTATGGATTTATAGCTGGCGATACCGACACAGCCTTGAGAGCAGCCAGAGAGGCAACTCGTCTCGCCGATCGAGCCAGATTGCCAGATGATTCTGACTCGCAAGATGGACGGTTGATGGGACGAGCTTACTTCTGGTTAGGCGTCGCAACCTACTACAGCGGAGATACCCAAGCGGCTGAGGGTCACTTCGACACTTCCAACTTCTATAAAGAATGGCTGGAACCCAAACGCGAGCAAAAATGGCTTGCACAGTGGGTACGAACTGTAGACGCAGGTATAGATGTAGCCAAGAACAAGGAGGACTACTGGACCGTACAACACTTGAGAAATAACATGATCCAGAAGCGAACGAAAGCAAAGAAATCGAAGGCGAAGTCGAAGAAGAAGCGGAATGCAGGAGAATAAAGGGAAGACATTGCAGGACAGATATGGTACAGAAAGAACGTGTTTTGAGGGTGTTTCGATGGCGAAATTGTTGTTTTTGAGTACGAAAGGAGTTATAGGACACTGGTCTGGATAAATAGAGAGATTTTGAATGGAATTTTAATTGCGCTTCATAACGTCGGACAGGCAGTGATTCTTCAATTCGTTCTTGGCATTTACACTAGTAATATGCTACTCAAGGGGACATCCCAAAACCATCCAGCTACTGCCATTGCGCCCAAACTCATCGTCAACGCCATGAGGAAGTTGACTTCGTTGTTATCAAGAAAGCCGAGAGAGCCGCTTTCAACAACTCGACTTGGTTTCTCGTCTCCGAAGCTTGGCTTTCGGAACTTCTTTCTCGCGTCGTATTTGTCCATGCCACCCATCTTCTTGTCGAGGTCTTTCTCTATGGCCTCATCGTTGGCCGGCTGTACTGGAATGGCGTCTTTCCCATCACCATGTAGAATATTCGCTTTGACCTCGGCCCGCTTCTTGTAGTGCATGCTGTTTGGACCCGCCTTAGAGACAAGCACCTTCTTTCCCCCTTCTCCTTCCACAATTCGTCCACTTCTTGTATCCACGACACTTTGCTGCAGCCAGCCGCCGAGGAAACTGTCCAGTACGCTGCCAAGAGCACCCCATAATGCCATTGCAAACGCGAACCGGTTCCGCGATCTGATTCCCCAGCCCATTTCGTATGGAGGATAGCTCTTGGTCGACGTCGGCTTGCAGAATGGGGTCAAGGCCATGGAAGCGGCTACAATGACCAACGATCCCAAGAAGCCTGCCGCAAGTCCGAAGGCGGTAACACCACCGTTCGTCCCTGGGGGCACCTTTCGCAAGTTCCAGGATGTTATGAGCCGAGGGCGAGACTTGGACAGAATCCCAAGCTCCGAGCTGAATGTATCCGCTGCTACCGCGGCATAATTTGCAATTATTCCCACTACCAAGAGATCACCAGGCCATGCATAGCAGTTGTCATCGATGCCGTAAGATGGAACAAGACCTTGTTCGCGTTGATAGAGTTGGTAGGCATGGAGGAGGGTAAGGACGGAGGCAACGCCGGAGTTTGCAAGCACTGTAGACGTCAGAAGGGCGAAAATGAATTAGGAGTATATAAGTCACCTTGAATATGCGTTCTTGCTCCTTCACCTCCGGAGCTTCCTGAAGCTTGCATAGTCAACTTCGCCTTCTCCGCATGCTTGATCTGCGGGTCGTCAGTGCCTGTCCAAGTCTGCCATGGAAGTCCTTACCTTCGTAACTCTTGTGCCAGCTAAGAAAAACACAATAAGCAGCGCGAATGGGAGGTTCCACGGGTGTACTGCGTGGGCGATAGCTGTGAGAGTTGCGGCAACGATGCCGGCGGGCGTGAGAGATTTATGTGACCAAGCTCGATATACCAGCGCCAGCGTGGCTGGCACAGCAAGTATTGGTTTCATCTTGGATTTGAATTTGAAGTTATTGATGTCAGGTCGCTGCAGTCTTCGCAGGCAGACAAAAAGAAGTTGTCGTGAGAGCGGGTCAGCAAGAAGATTGCTCCGCGAGCATCGTCATCGACCACACGCGACCTCGAACGCGCTTTCCTTTGGTATCAACAAAGAAAACATCAACAACCTCAATTTCGTCTTGCAAATGTAAAAAGATGAATGATATCGTATCCTCCTTCATTTCCCTTGACGGAGACTCTTATCGCACGAAAAAGTACAAGCTTCTTAACTTGTGGTTACCCCGCCCACCTTTGGACCTCACGGCAGGTAGCCCTGGTCCTCAATGTAAGCAATTCACGAATCCGGCAGGAGTAGAGAGGTAGTTGTATGGTTTCCCGCTTTCTCTCGCTTTCTTAGGGCCTCTCTTTACCTTCTGGCTTCTTGCATACCGACCAAGGCTGGGAAGAGAGAAAGCAAAGATGTTCTCTCGAGTTCTTCTGACGTGTGTTCTTTGCGCCCTCTTATCTCTTGCTTCTGCACGCAAAAGTCATATTGGCAACGCCTCTCTGGATATTGAAAGTCAAACCCTTAACTTTCCATACCCTTATGAATTTCCTGAGCTTCAAAATGGGTCAAGTATGGACAATGGGCTTTTCCCAATGCCGCTGTGTCGTGGTTTCAAGCTGGAAGAAGCTTCAATTGACCAGCTACAGCAAGCTATGTCAAATGGCACATTGACCTCCGTTCAAATAGTATTTTGCTATTTGAAGAGGGTTTACCAGACTGATGAATACATAAGGTACTTGTATCCCCGATGCCTTACGATACAGATTGCTAACAAGATTAGATCCGTTATGGAGATCAACCCAGACCTGCTCGAAATAGCAGAGGCTCTTGATTTCGAACGTTCTCGGGGTCACGTTCGCGGGCCTCTACACGGCATTCCCTTCCTCGTTAAAGATAATATCGGTACGAAGGATAAAATGGAGACAACAGCCGGTTCGTGGATGCTTCTGGGCTCAGTGATTCCGAGAGATGCACATGTAGTACACTTGTTGAGAGAAGCCGGAGCAATTCTGATGGGACATGCCACTCTTAGCGAGTGGGCAGATATGAGGTCGAATATCTACTCCGAAGGATATTCCGCAAGAGGAGGCCAGGCCCGATCGCCTTACAACTTGACCACCAACCCCGGAGGAAGTAGCTCTGGAAGTGGAGCCGCCGTGAGCGCGAATTTGGTGCCGTTTTCTCTAGGAACGGAAACGGATGGCAGTGTTATAAATCCTGCTGAGAGAAATGCCTTGGTGGGGATCAAACCTACAGTTGGGTTGACATCCCGTGCTGGGTGAGTAGGGGCACCCAGCAGTTTGGGAATGCAGCTAATACAGGTAGTGTCATTCCGGAATCCCACAATCAGGATACCGTAGGATGTTTGACAAAATCTGTTCGAGATGCAACCTACTGCCTAGATGCTATATATGGTCCAGATCCTCGAGACAATTACACTCTTGTCCAGCAAACGCCAAAGGGAGGATATACTCAGTTTCTTAGCAGCAAAGATGCCCTCAAAGGAGCCAGGTTTGGGCTGCCATGGCTCAGCTTCTGGCAATATGCCCCAGAAAACCAACAGCAGCAGCTCCTTGAGCTAATCAGCCTCATCGAATCTGCTGGTGCGACAATTATCAACGGCACCGAACTCCCGCATTGGCAGACTATCGCCAGCCCTGATGGATGGAACTGGGACTACGGTGGAACGAGAGGCTATCCTAATGAATCAGAGTACACATACGTCAAAGTAGACTTCTACAATGATATAGCGGCATACCTAGCAGAGCTGAACAACACGTCTATCCGAACCCTGGAAGATATCGTTCAATATAACATGGATAATGTTGGTTCTGAGGGCGGCATTCCTGGCATACACCCAGCTTTCGCATCTGGTCAAGACGGGTTTAATGCTTCTCTCGCCACGAAAGGAGTTATGAACGAGACATACTGGGAAGCTCTCGCATTCTGCCACCGCACTACACGAGAAGAAGGAATTGATGCCGCGCTTTTCAACAACGGCACGAATCTCACTGCTTTGCTTGTTCCTCCGGATGTTGGACAGACCTATCAAATAGCTGCGCAAGCTGGCTATCCTATGATCACTCTCCCGGCTGGCGTGAGTCCCGACACAGGAATGCCATTTGGGCTGGCCATGATAGGAACTGCGTGGAGTGAGAGCATGCTGATCAAATATGGGAGTGCGATCGAGGACTTGCAAGTCAGTAGTGGGACGAAATATCAGAGGACGAGTCCGCTGTGGTATGATTATAGGAGCAGGAATATTCCAGTCAATAATGTGTAATTTATAAATTTTGTCAACCCGGATTTGGTTTGAGAACCACAGGCTTGTTTGCTGTGTCTCGAGTTCCATGGTACCAACCAACCATCCGCCGTACACCTTCATTACGTGAGAAAATAGTTGTCGATCCTCGGATACAGAAGTTCTTTGCTCCCCTATTGCACTTTACCTCATTCTCCTTCCTGTCCAACGAAAGACGTCTTGTGATCTGCAGAGTCTATCACGTGCAAGACCCCATCCCACCTTGATGTCCTGACTCCAACTTCGTTGCAACCTACCACAACATCTAGAAGTCAACAACATAAAATACCACACCATGACGGGGGCAAGTATACCTGGCCAGGCCAGCCTGCCTACTCCCAATTCAACCAAATCATACTGGCATAAAGACCCCTCCAAAGTCCTCTTCGGCCATCGAACAACACCATTACTCCCCACAAACGCCGATCTCGTGATCATCGGAAGTGGAATCTCAGGAGCGTCCGCTGCTCGCTTTCTCCGCGAAAAAGATGAAGGCAAAGATCTCAATATCGTAATGTTAGAAGCCCGAGAAGCATGCTGGGGCGCCACAGGCAGAGTGAGTGTATCCTTTACCCCACCATGATCAACTCTCTCTAAAAACAACCGATTAGAACGGTGGCCATTGCCAACCCCTGTTATACAGTGCTTCCGCTGAAGTTGGAGCCTTCGAGCTCCGCAACTACCAAACCATCAAAGCGCTCGTTGAAAAACACAAGATCCCTTGCGATTGGCGATCCCTAACAGGCGTGCACGCCTACATGAACGCCTCCATGTTCGACGACGGTCTGAAAGCTGTGCAAGCTCTCCAGAAATCACACCCAGAACTTGCAAAACTCATAAAAGTAGTCACCAAAGACTCAACCAACCCCTCTTTAGCAGACCTCCGCATCCCCACTGCAGCAGGAGCCTTTGTCCAAGAAACAGCTGCTTCTCTTTGGCCGTACAAACTTGTCTCCTGGATCCTAGAGAACCTTTTATCCTCAAATTCTACAAGCAGTGCAAAAGGACGCTTCAACCTCCAAACCAACACCCCCTGCACGCACCTCCAAAAAACCCCTACAAGCTGGATCATCCATACCCCGCGCGGCATGATAGCTGCCCCAAGAGTCCTCCTAACAACCAACGGCTACACCTCTCACCTACTCCCCAAATTTGCTGATCTCATCGTACCGGTAAGAGGCGAAATGAGTGCTCTCCTCCCTCCGAAGAAGATGAGTGAGAAGAATAAGCTACAGCACGGCTACGGCTTCATCGGCCACGGAAAGCAGAGCATCAACCAAGACGATTATCTAATCCAACGACCCTTCGAGAAAGGAGGAGAACTAATGTTTGGTGGTGGAAGGAGTTACGCCGCGAACGCCGGGTTAGGCGTCTCGGATGATTCAAGTATTGACGAACCTGCTGCTGCGTATTTGAGGGAAGAATTGAATGTGTTGTTGGATTTAGGGAATGAGGGGAGGGAACTGGAGGCTAGTCATGAGTGGAGTGGTATCATGGGGTATAGTCGCGATGGACATCCGTGGGTGGGCGGTGTGGGGGAGGAACTTGGGGGTGGGGAGGGGCTTTGGGTTTGTGCGGGGTTTACGGGGCATGGGATGCCGAATACGTGTTTGAGTGCTAAGGGGGTGGTGGAGTTGATGTTCGGGGGAGAGGCGGGTGTGCCGAGGTGTTATTTGGTCAGTGAAGAGAGGTTGGAGAGGGCGAGGAGTTTGGATGAGGTTGCTGTTGCGGATGAGAAGGGTACTTTGTATTAGATGCAAGTCACAAAGCTAAGGAGTTCGGCTACGGTACCTGCTATATTAAACTAAGGCTACATCAAAGTCCACTTGGTACGTCTCATTTTTGCAGACCTCGGGTAAGGAGACTTTCCGTATAGAAAATGACATCTTTACATCCCCTTCAGGCATCCTGAGTGTGGCAGAATCTTGCCGTGAAATACCAAAATGTTCCATCTCGTCCAATACCCAAGGCATGGAGTCGTGTTTTTCCCGTGCCAAGACTGAAATAAATTGTTCTTTCAGGCCCGGATCGAGCTTGGAAGCGTCGACAATAGTACTCCTCATTCTTCTGTCGGACGGGGACTCGACATCCCAGTCCATACACACAAACAAGCACTCCGCAGCATATTCAGATAAAGCATACCCTGGCATATAGAAAACACACCAGCTCCAACGCGTACTCCGTGTAGTAAAAAACACGCGCTGTTCGTTATCGAAGTTGCTCATTGGAAACGGAATAGCGTCAAAAGTGGGAAAGCCTGGCGGGAGGTTAATCTTGACCGCACACGCCCGACTGCCTATGATTAGGTCGGCCTCTCGCAAGACTGGATGATTTAGTAAGTGTGGCGGGCTTTCGGGAAGCTTCGAATGAATGTAAATGGTTCTAGAGCGAAAACTCTCAAATTCAGGCCGCATCTTCGCAAGAGAGGTTGGATTTTCTCGGACATATAAATTTATCCCACAGACCCTTAAGAAAATAGCTAAATCGGGTTCTTCGGAACCTTCCCGGCTACAGTCCAGATTTTGAACAAGCTTCCAATTTCCAGCGTCGACATCCCTCGCAGCACGCAAGCTAGTGCGCATACGAATGCCTCTATTTGTGACGGAGAAGTCTGAGTGAAACGTGGGCCTCTTTGCTTTGACTATACTCCCAGAACATTCAAATAATGCAGGGGACTCCGCAAAAACGCCAGAATACTGGAATACCCCCTGGGTGTCATCGCTATGCTTCGCCTGCCAGGCGAAAATGCTGAGATCACAAGTGCTTCTGATAATCTCTTCCTGAAGGCGTAAGAATGCTTTCGGACCTTCCCCATACAGCAATGGCATGTTGACATCAAATAGACCAAGAAGACAGTATGCGATGCCTTCTTCCCTGGTTGTCTGCCTGAGAGCCGCCCATGACATTCTCCGTGCCACAGCCACTTCAGACAGTAACATCCTTCTCTCTAGAACGGCTGCATCAATACCTGTGATCGTAACAATTCTCCCCAGAAGGTCGGTTTTATGCCCTCTGAATTCCCATGACTTGTTGAAGAAGCTGATATCGCGAGGCGCAATGAGTTCCTGTAGAGTCCATCCTCTAGTGAACCATTTGCACTTAGGCAGAGCGTTTGCTAGATTCGCAGATGGCTCCAGGTCGGATAGATAGACGTAGCACTTGGCTGCATTCCTGTACCATTTGAACATGGAATTGATGGCCTCAGTGAGCTCAGCGCTGCTCGACTTGTCGATGCAACTAGTGTCCACCCACGCGTACGCCAGTCCCTCCGCTGCCGCCAATATGCAAGTCGCTTCAATCTTTCCATACCCCTTCTTACTTTTTGCTACTAAACTCTTCATATCTTGCAACGAAACTTCCTCTTCCTCCCAGGTATGAGACAAAATCGCGTATTGAGGGACGTCGGCTGAGATGAACTCCTCCACGAGCATGGTTGAAACGTTGATGAGTCTCATGGCGCGAGATGGCGAGGAACACGGCAATGATTTGATGCTGGACGAGATCTTAGGACGACAGTATTGAATCGTGTTTGATGTTGCGAAAGGAGAGGATCGGTTGACGTCTAGAAAACTGCGCATGTGAGGAAAAGTGAGGCTGGGTGGCGCCTGCAGCGTCCAAGCCGCAGCAAACGTGATTTGATGAAACATGCAGGGAAGCCACACCAACTCGCCATATCCTTGAAATTGCCGTAACACAGGCTTTCTATAAAATGCTCGATCAAAAGATACGCGCCCGGTGGAGAGCTGGGGTCGAAAAAACAGAGCGGCGTCGCAGAAAATGCCAAAATTACTGCATTTATTGCTCAAGCGGCCCTATAGCGCACCTTCTATTTTGAAGATTTCTAGCATTTCATGAGAACAGACACAGCCGGGGAAACGACCTAGCAAGTCTAAAATACATCCAATTGATGGAAGTAGACAAACTCGCAGGAGGCGAGTTCGCAAGTTTAGAATTTGTCCATGAAACTTTCAGGACAAGAAGAAAACCAAGATATCATGCAGTTGCTTCTTTGCCGGTTACTTTCTACTTATTTAAATATGTAACAGTACCAAATTTATTGCTGAAGTTCTTCCCTAACAGTGGGCTATTCGTTCAACCCCTGAATCCCTTCGCTTATTCACCTGAGTTTGGCTCACGGGAAAGGACCTACGTCGTGCCCACCTCAATCTGCAGATCAGTCGATCCGTACTGTCATTTCAATAAATTAATATCACTCCTAAAATAGAGCAGCAGTCCTCACGAAAAGTTTCAGATTTGAAAATAACTCACGTGCTCAAATCCCTTTCTCCACTTCCACCACGCTAGCAGCCGAGACTTTCAAACTTTTCGACTGTGGCTCAACGGAGTTCTTCCATATGCTACCAAAGTCTGGATCGAATCCGAACAAAAGGACACGATACACGCCTCTGTATCGACACAACCTGGGTTGCGGTAGAATTCTGCAGTGTGATCCCGTGAGCATCCACGTGACTGTCCCTCCTTATCTCGAAAATTCGCATCTGGCTCGCCCGTCTTCGAACATTACAGTAGTCTCATATCTCATTTCTTAAGACGAAGGACTGAAGCCATGAGACCACTTACTTGCCTAAGACTTCTCGCTTTCACACCTCTAACCCTTGCTGTCGCCGATGTCAAAATATCAATCGACGCTGGCATGGGTATGCACGACACACCACCTCTCCCTTCAGACGGTCCTATTCCCACCGGTGCAGACGGCAAGCCACTCTCACCTCTTGCAGCAGCCTTCAAAGCACGTGTAGAAGCCGCCCGCGCTGCACCTCAGCCGCACTGGTCAGACGACTACGAGGCGGTCTGCCATACTATCGGGCAGGTATCAGCCGAAAGCTACCCTATCGATCAACTAGACCAGCCAGAGAAACTCGATGCGGGGATCAGATGGGCGGCTTTGGAGTTGGATTCATTTTTCGATGAGGTGCCGTATCCGGGTGGATTTAGTGCTAGTGAGAAGGGCTTTAGGATCCTGCGGGCAGATCTTGAGAGTTTGAATGGCAAGGTTAGAAAGTGGGTTGAGGACCCTTACAACAAGAATCAAAAATCGATTCTTGTGATGGATAAGGTTGCGTTCTTTGCGCCGGGCACAGTGTTGGAGCTGTTGCCGCTGTTTGTTGGGGAGGAGGGGCAGTGTGACGGGGCATTTGAGGATTTGAAGAGGTATGGAAGGGATGTTGGGGGTGAGAGGATTAGTGGGGGGATTATGGGCAAGACTGAGATTGGAAATAGTGTTACGGTGCAGTTTCGGCTTGAAAAGTTGGTGAAAAAGCAAGAAAGGAAGAAAGAGGGGAAAGATGAGTTGTGATGCCAAGATTTGGAAGAATATCTCGCTCCGACTCAACTTTTCTCGAAATGGAAAATGCTGGCGCTCGATGCACTTCCTACATTTTCCTAAACGGGATGACCCTGGTTTTTGAAGAAGAGTGATTGGTGATTTGTGAGCTTGTTGCATTTGGTTTTTCATCTCTCCGCTTTCCCACGGAGTTATGAGCGGAAAGCTTATTCGCTTGTGTCGGCTGAGCATCCAAAACGGGTCGCAAAGACCGCTTCAGCTGTCGAAGTGCAACAAGAAACCAGTTTTAGCCATTCCGAGATGTAGCAATTGCGACCCAGAGGCACATCCGGTCTATCCGATAGGGCTTTCAAGGTCCTCAGATGTAAGTCAAGATTGGGCATCAGCCAAGCTAAACGAGCTTGACGATATCTCCGAACGGATTGCCAACATCTAAGCCCAAAAATCAACTGCAATGACTCCTAAACTCCACGTAGACGTTAATCACTGGATGGATTTAAAGGTTCGATTTGCAACAAACTTCAAAGATGAAGAATTGGTATAAGTTCAGCTGTCAAGAGTACGCTTTGCGGTAACCGAGTCAGCCGAAAAAGCAAAATCCGTTGCAGTGGCACACCCAGGCCGGGCCACACCTTAATTTAGCTCCCGATCGATAGATTAAATGTGCGAAGTGCAACAAAGACGGCCCGAGGTTGAGGGTTGCAATAAGTCTTACCTCCTGCCGTTTTGGTATGATGTCAGCTGGTCACTATGATCTATCGAACGTCGATGCGGCTAGATGGCGTGAGAGATTGAGAACAAATGAATTCCGAAAGTTCGGATGACATGCGAATCAAATCATATTACTGGCTGGGTTGTAATTGGATTAGTGTTCTTCCAATAGACTCAGTGCTTCGAGTACGCTGCCAAGAAGTCGGTCAAAAAGTTATCTACTGGCGAGGTCTTGAATTAGAGTTTCCTGATAAACGCGGATCCTTCTTCTCGAATTTTTCCAGAAGGTTTAGACGTTGGTCTGCCAGTTTTGGCATTTAAAAAGCCAGAAACAGGAACGGTTTTGGGGCCATTGACGAAGGACTTTGAAGCCTTGCGATTTTGAGAACCTGGGACAAAAGTCCCCAAACCAAGTTCTCGGAATTAACCACATGGAACAATTGTTGTACATAAGAGGATAAAGCAAGCTCATTGGCGGCGTTCGGCAGTAATGCATAATTAAGCGGCTTTGCGGCATCCCACAACCAAACCCTCGGCCTCCAAATCCTCCCCAGAAACCGCATTACTGGAATCGCGACTTGCAACAATAAAAGTTTTCGAACAATGTAATTCGTAGAATATTCGGAAAGCATTGTTGCGCATTTCCGCCGCATCCGCGCAGTGAGGTGGCGCTGAAGTCTGGCGCTAAGTGAGACGCCTTCCAACGTCAGCTCGTATCTCGGACCTTGCAATTTTGAGCAACCTTTGAGTAGCCGCGGGCTTCCTTGAGCAGGCATGCAAATTTGCCGCTCCGCTAATTCCGCTATAGAGCTTTCCGGCGGAGAGACGCTGTCGGATTGGCCTTGATTTGCGGAGTGGCGGGACACGAACAAATATCGTCCGCCGAAACCGCCAGAGTGCGATTTGCAACAAACTGTGAGAGAATGAGTATACGTGGATTGATCTGACAAAACAGATTTGGATAGTATACGTGTATTACTAAGAATGTACCGTTTGAGTGCATGACCATGGATGTTCTGAGAACTCCGCCGACAGTGACGGCCGCAGACGAGGAGCGGACACTTCTTGCCCGCCGAGTCGGAGACTACGACTTGCAACAATTGCTTTCAAACATGCTGAATATAGATAGATGAGAAGGCTAGTACGTACGAAATCAAGATCTTAGACTCCCTTCGGATCGATTTCGCACTGCTCGCACAGGATCAAGTTCGGACTCCGAATCTCTCCGAACCGTTTCTGGCGGAAGAATTTGCAGGACAAGAGGCGGAAATCGGCATGCGGACATTAGAGAGAAATGCAACAAACGTGAATCCATCCATCTGTTTTAGTTAGAACAACTGTGAAATTGGGCGAAACTGGTCTGCTTCGTTCCGAGCTTCCGAACTGCTACGAGTGGGGCGACGAGAGGGCCAGCTCGAAATACTAACGGATCCCCATTTCTATTTTCATCAGCGTACATCAACGACAAGTATCTTTAAATAAAATTCGACTGCAAGATCCCAAGATGCAAACCTCGAAACGGAGAAGCCCTCGGATATGATGAATGAATCACCATGTGGAAAGTAGACCAGAGCTTTCCGAGTTGATGACAAAGGCCTTGAGAAGTCAGATTATATATCTCTAGCTACAGTTGAAGGATTGCTTCGGTAGTATTCTTTGAGAGCGCGTAAACGGAACCAAAGGCAGACATAACAGCATCATTCCAATCCCAACGAAATATTTCAACGAACACTAACCCCCATCGCACTCCTGAAAGCATTATGGCCCTCCATCAACTTCCTCAACTTCTCCTCAAGTCTAGCTCTCTCATGCTGTGACTCCACCGGCTCAGCGGCAATGCCCTTTGCGTGCTCATCAGTCAGACGAGCGACAACCTTGGGCGAGAAGATATTGTCTAGATGACGAACAATGTGACGCTCTACGACTTGGACAGTGATATTGTCGATGAAAACCTTTTGCTTGACCTAGAGAGAGATATTAGATCGGTATGAGAACATGAAGGAGGACAATACTGACTTTGTAGATGGACATCATAGAAAACAGCGCCTCCTCACAAGCAACCTCCTCCATATCTGCATTATTGCTGGCGAAAAGCCGCATAATGATTTCTTCGATGTTGAAATTTGGAGTTTGAGTCTTCTCATCATCGGTATCTGAAACGGAGACAGGAGAATACTTGGCCAGACGCTCAGACTGTTGCTTTCGGCGGAGCTTGACGATGTTGTTGGTGTAATAGTGATTATAATTCATTGGGTGATCTCTCAAGTCCTGCTGAATTCTGCCAAGCTCCTCATCAGCAGCCTGCTTACGACGCTTCAGTTCATCCTCGATGATATCCCAAACTCGGGCTTGAACATCCTTGGGGCATTGCTCCTCTAGTAGGGATCGGAGGAAAGCTCTGCAGATATCGTGGACCCGGTCGGCATGAGCCTGTGCAAAGTTGAGCCACTTGCTAGATTGGTCCCAGAAAAGTTCACCAATGAGGAGAGGGTTGAAATTTCCCACGAGCTCCTTTCCCCGGGAACCCTTCAACTGCTTTCGAACCCATCGCAAAGCTTCAGCCTTTGTCTTGTTGATTGGCTTTCCGACCCAATTGGAAAGGGAATCTTCATCCTCTGCGTCCACCACTTTCTTATCGCTTTCTCCTTCGTCGTCTGAGTCATCGGCCGAGATGCCCTCAATCTGGTATTTGTGACCGTGCTCTCGAACAGCGTCGTGGAAGTCGAGGTTCAGTAGTTGCACGGTGGCGCGGATTCTACGATCGGTAGCCGGAGTGGTAGTATCGAGGTCGCTGTCGGTGATGTTGTGGAAATAGGAACCTTCATAATGCCCATCGACCGCGGCTTTGCATATCTGCGAGTAAACCATACTGAAATCCGTCAAGAAGAACTTGCACTCCTCTGCCGAAGAGCGAGAGTCACCCATCAGTTCCAAGGCGCTGCGAGATTCCCCCAAGGCCTGTTCAAGCTCCGCACGCAGCTTTGGTAACTCTCGCTTTACATGCTGGAAAAGGAGAATACTCAGACGTCGTCTCAATGAATCAATGCCAACCATCCGCGGTGGCAAATCCCTGAAGACTGACTCTGAGAACCATTTAGCCTCGGATGCCTTGCGTTGGGCCAGTGTGTAATTTCTCTCATCGAAGGTACGATTCTTGAGAATATGCCAGCCGAGATCCAGTGGGATGTCGCGGTTCTGTGCCAACTCTAAGTAAGCCTTCTTAGAACCCGATCCTTCAAGACGATCCGGCTTGGTGATTATACCGAGTGTACGGCTTCCTTTCGGGTCGACTTTTCTGACTTTCTCCAGGATCTTTTGGGTGGCATGGTCCGAGGAGGCAGATACTACAGCCAAGCAGATCGTGCGTGGCTTCGAAATATAACTGTGCGTGATCTCGGTGACGAGGGCAACATCATCGTCGGTCACACCTCTCGTTGCGGTTTCAATGAGGCCTGGAATGTCGACTAGAGTGAGCTGAGGCCGTGTAGGGCCTTCGATCTCAATGCTGAGGATGTCTTTGGAGAAGGCTCTGGGTTGGATGGAAAGCCCGTCTGGATTCTCAGGATTTTCGTCGGTAATACCCATCACCACTATCGCCGCATCCATCACTTCTGGCAAGTCATCCAAATTAGTGATAGATCGCTCGAACTTCTTGATCTCTGCCTTCTTCTGCGGAGTCCGATCTTCATCTGGGATGATCTTGATCGTAAGGGAGTCAACGACTCCTCGGCGAAGATGAATCTCAGTCGCAAATCGAGTGCAAAGATTGTCATTTCGAGGGAAGGGTATTTCAGTGAGGGCTTCCAGGACTGAACTCTTTCCCGCAGATTGCTGACCACAAACGACTAGCTGGGGTAGCGAAAGTTCGCCAGCAAGGCCACATTTTCGAATTTGAGCAACTGTGTCGAGAACGCGTCTTTGCTCATCAGTCTGAAGATCTTCTAAGGAAGAATTTAGACTAAGGGATTGCGTCTTGCCGTTGAGAGAGTCGATGGGGGTACTAGGAGACTCCGTTTGGCTTGGAGTCGTGGTTCCAGACATTTTGATTGTCTTTTTTGGAGTTGTTGAAGAAGTAAGGAGGGGAGAAGGGTGCGGAAGTCGGCGAAGATGAATAACGATGTCGGGGCGACAAGAGTGAATTGTTGAGAATTGTTTCTGGCTGAGGATGAAGGGGAGGTCGGAGAAATAGGATTTGTTTAGGCTTTATCTTTTGAAGAACACGCATAGCGAGGCAAAATAATATTTCTTCACTCGGCCTAGAGCGGTCAAGGTCAAGGTCCCTGCGGCGGGAGCTGGCAGTTCAAGGCTGATTCATGCGGAATTTGAAGAATCCAACAAAAAAAAGAGGATTCAATGGCAGATAACCAACAAAAGAGATGAAAGGAAAGCTCACCGAATTGCGAGTTTTTCTTGTAGACGAAACCTGGATCCCATAGTCTTCCCTTTCAATCGCGACAAACAAGCATAACTGAACTAAACTTGACACGCTCTGCATACTCCCTCACATGTGGCAGAATATTTTCAGATGAAAAGAATGGAACCTTCCCGCAAGGCTTTTCCATCGAGAGCTCCCCTCCAACAATCCCGTTTGCCATGATGCAGCCTGCCGAACGAATACATGCATTGCCCCCTCGATTCTTAACTTGAGACACGAAGGCAAGAGGCAGACCCGCGAAGCCGGGCTGCAGAGTAACTCCTGCCGTTATCGAAGGCGGCTGCTGCCTGTCGATGTTTGCTTGTGCAAGAGAAATGAGGACAGGAGGTTAGGCAAATTACCAACAGCAGGGTTCAGCCACAGCCACACCCCGTCGCCTCCCCCGACACAGCCACACCCCACCTTGACCCCTTCTTGCATTTTGGGAACTGCCCAAGAGACTTTTGAATTCTGGCCTGAAGAATATATATTTGACTTAATTTACTACCACAACTTCTCTCTCTCTATTTCTATCTCTTAGCCTAGGTGGGACTCTCCAAGTCCTCTGGTAAACGAATTCAGTAACCCATTTCCGTCTACTGCAATCGAGTGGGTATGCTGATCCGGAGGAGGTGCTATGCTCTTGATTCATTGTTCTGAACCTCGAAATTTTACAAGTTTTTACATGTTGCATAATATTTTTGACTACTGTTCTTCTCCGCTCCTTTTTTTTTT